>Ga0335075_10010606_pt1 | contig 13980 bp, 14 predicted proteins | sample Lox_Sample_24_FD_206723 | JGI IMG/M metagenome (GOLD analysis project Ga0335075, IMG submission 206723) | Soil microbial communities from Loxahatchee National Wildlife Refuge, Florida, United States - Lox_Sample_2.4 | ecosystem: Environmental > Terrestrial > Soil > Wetlands | place: USA...
TGATGGCGCTGTCGATGGACGAGCAGCGCGTGCTCGCTGAAATCGAACGGCGGCTGTCGGCCGAAGAGCCGCGGCTGGCCGCGTGCATGACCTCATTCCGGCGGCCCGGGCCGGCCGTGGCACTGCGTTCCCCGCGGGCCCGCATTCTCGGCTCGTTGTTCACCGTCATGCTGGTCGCCATGATCTCGCTGATGGCCTATGCGATGATCCCGTTCCGCGGCGCGCACAGCTCGCGGACCCCCGGCGCACCCAGTTCACCTCCCGGGCTGACGTCGCTTACCGCTTCCGGGACTCCGGGTTCGGTCAGCTTCAGTGCGGCACCCGGTTCTGGTGCGGCCAAGACGGCCGTCGGCACGCACGCCACCGCGGCCAGTGCCACCGGGGTGACCGCGCACGCCAAGACCACGCCGACGGCAAAGGCCACTGAGGCTAAATCCGGCTAATATTCGCGCCAGAGCTGGACCAGATAGCGCTCCAAGCCCTCAAGGGCCCGTTTCTCCTGCTGGAATTCGTCGCTGAGCGGGTTGCGATGCCGGTCGAACAGGTCGGCGTAGCGTCGCGTCACCTCGTCCCGGTTCCCGGCGTAGACGCGTACAGAGTAGTCTCCGACTCCACCGGACAGGCGCAGGCCGCGCACCGCCGTGCCCGCGCCGCCCATGTCGATAGTCAGCATCCCGCGCAGGTAGACGCTGCCCTTGGCCTCCTCGTCCCACGCGTCACCGCACGGCGGCGGCGCACCGTCCCACTCTTCGAGTACCAGCCGTACGTCGATATCTTGCTGCAGGCTGCCGATCCACAGTTGCTCGCGGTTCGTGCTGATCAAGGCGCCAACGGGCGGCAAAGGGCCACCCGGCGCATCCGGGTCGACGGCCGGGTCGTGGATCCGGAACATCCTCCGGTCCGGTGTCACCGGCATGACCAGTTGGAGCAACCTGCGGCTCACGCTTCCCCTCCACGGCTAAATTTAGACCTAGCGCACGCCCCGCGCTGGCAGTGCCGGCCGAAACCCGCGCAGAAATGCTAACCGTGACCACTTGACTACTGTCAGCTTCGGAGTACCGTCATATCTGTTATGAACCTTGTGTCCGAACTTGACCTCCCGGTGTTTGACTGCGGCACACCGGGCACCTCGGCGGATACATATCACGTTCAACTGGCCGCAATGAGCGGTTGGCTTGCCCGCGGGGTCATCAACCGGGCGCTGGTCTACGTCGTGCTCGACCGCGCCGCCGCCGAGTTCTTCCTGCGGTCACGGGAGACGGCGTTCCCGGGCCGGGAGATCGCGGCCTTTCCCGGCGTGGAGGATGGGCCGCTGGGCGCGCACATCGACTCGAACATCGTGAACCTGTGCGGTGAGCGGCACCGGCGGCTGCGGTCGCTGGCCGGGCACGCATTCGGGCCGCGCGCCGCCGACCGCTGGCGGCCGGTGATGCGCGGTTTCCTTACCCAGCTGTGGGCAAGGGTGGGCGCGTACGGTGAGTGCGATTTCGTGCCCGCGATCGCCAGGCCGTATCCCTCGCTGACGATCGCGACCATGCTCGGCGCCCCGCACCGGGACGCGGGCCGGCTGCACGAGTGGTCGAGCTGGCTGCGGCGGCAATCAGACAACAGGGCGCTTGAGGCGAGCTTGGCCGAGATCGAACGCGCGGTCAAGGAAGCCGAGGCGTACGTCTCCGCGCTGATCGCGGACCGGCGGGCCCATCCGGGTGATGACCTGATCAGCTCGCTGCGCGGTGCCGGGCTGTCCGGTACCGAGTGCCTCAGCCTGGTGGTGAACCTGCTGGCCGGCGCCATCGATACCACCGCGGGCCAGCTCGCGCACGCGATCCGCCTGTTCGCCGCCCACCCGGCGCAATGGGAACTGCTCGCCGAGCGGCCCGTGCTCGCCGTCGCGGCGGCCGAGGAAGTACTCAGGTTCGAGCCGGTCACGCCGTTCATCATGCGGATCTGCCTGTCCGACCTGTCGTACCGCGGCGTGCTCTTCCCGGTCGGCGCGATGCTCGCCATCTGCGCCGAACGCGCCAACCGTGAGGCCTCCGGCGGAGAGCGGTTCGATATCACGGCGCGGCGGGACGCCCGCCAGCTGACGTTCGGCGCGGGGGCCCATCACTGCCTCGGCGCCAGCCTGGCCCGCGCGGAACTCGAGGAAGCGCTCGCCTTCCTCGCTCCGCGGATGGGATCGCTGCGGCTGAACGGCCCGCCCGCGCTGGGCGGGGTGGACACCGTCTCCGGCATCGACAAGCTCCTGATCACCTGGTCCGGCTCTTAAGGCCCCCGCTCGTAAAGACAGAGGTCTCACCCATGCAGACACCGGTAAAGGCATCTCAGCTCCGGTCACTCTCCGCGCCTAATTGGCTACCAGAACAGACATTGGCGTCGCCTCCCGCTACCAGTGTCCCGGCTCCGGTGGCCGCCGGACGGCGGGCGCTCATGCTCGCGGTCTGCTGCATGAGCCTGTTCATGGTCGGCCTGGACAACACGATCGTCAACGTCGGCCTGCCGTCGATCGGCCGCTCGCTGCACGCCGGCGTGTCCGGCCTGCAGTGGACGGTCGCCGGATACACGATCGTGCTGGCCAGCCTGCTGATGTTCTCCGGCGCGCTGGCCGACAGGATCGGCCGCCGCACGGTCTTCCAGGTGGGCCTGTCGCTGTTCACGCTCGGCTCCTGGATGTGCAGCCTGGCGCCCAGCCTGGGCTGGCTGATCGGTTTCCGCGTGCTGCAGGGCATCGGCGGCTCGATGCTCAACCCCGCCGCGCTCGGCATCATCACCAACACGTTCACTGGCAAGGCCGAACGGGCGCGGGCGATCGGCATCTGGGATGGGGTGTTCGGCCTGTCGATGGCGCTCGGGCCGCTGCTCGGCGGCGTCCTGGTCGGCACCGTCGGCTGGCGGGGGATCTTCTGGGCCAACATCCCGGTCGGGCTGCTCGCTATCTCGCTGACCGCCCTGTTCGTGCCCGACTCCCGCGCGCCCAAGTCGCGGCGGTCGGACCCGGTCGGCCAGATCTGCATCGTGGTGATGCTCGGCTCGCTGGCTTACGCGATCATCGAGGGGCCCGCGTTCGGCTGGTTCTCGCCGGCGATCTTCGGTTTCTTCGCGATGTCGGTGGCGGCGCTGGCGGTGCTGCTGGCCTACGAGCCAAGGCGGGCCGACCCGATGCTGGACTTCAGGTTCTTCCGCAGCATCCCGTTCGCCGGCGCGAACCTGACCGCGGTGTGCGCGATCGCCGCCATGGCCGGATTCCTGTTCCTTTCCTCGCTGTACCTGCAGGATGTGCGCGGGCTGTCCGCGCTGCACGCCGGCCTGCTCCTGCTGCCGATGCCGATCGTCATGGCGCTGTGCGCGCCGCTGGCCGGGCGGATGGTGGCGCGGATCGGGCCGCGCGTGCCGCTGGTCATCGCCGGCGCGGCGCTCACGCTGAGCAGCGCGCTGCTGTCCAGGATCACCGCCACCACGCCGGCCTTGTACCTGATCTGCGCCTACGGGCTGTTCGGCATCGGCACCGGCATGGTGAGCTCGCCGATCACCAACGGCTTCATGTCCGGCATGCCCAAGAGCCAGGCCGGCATGGCATCCGGCATGAACTCCTCCAGCAGGCAGCTCGGCCAGTCGCTGGGTGTCGCGGTGGTGGGTTCGGTGCTGGCCGCGTCGATGCGCGGCTCGATCCGGGCCGAATTCGTGCATGCCAGCCACGCCGGCTGGTGGATCATGTCCTGCTGTGGCTACGCCGTGCTGCTGCTCGGCCTGGTGTGCAACTCGCGCTGGGCCAAGGCCACGGCGGCTCGCCTGAGCTGAGACACCTTCTGGCCAGGTCAGGGGTAGTAGGCTCATTAGTTGTAGATACGCAAACACTGAATCGCCGGGAGCTGAGCAGCAGGCGGCGCCTGCTGGTCCTGGTGATCTGCTGCTCCAGCCTGTTCATCGTGGGCCTGGACAGCACGATCGTGAACGTCGCGCTGCCGTCCATCGGCCGGTCCCTGCACGCCGGGGTCTCCGGGCTGCAGTGGACGGTGGACGCGTACACGCTGGTGCTGGCCAGCCTGCTGATGCTCGCCGGCGCCACCGCGGACCGCGTCGGCCGCAAGCGCGTCTTCCTGACCGGGCTGACCGTGTTCACGCTGGGATCGGGCCTGTGCAGCCTGGCGCCCGGGCTGGGCTGGCTGGTGGCGTTCCGGATGATGCAGGCGGTCGGCGGGTCGATGCTGAACCCGGTGGCGATGTCCATCATCACGAACACGTTCACGGACAGGGCCGAGCGCGCCCGCGCGATCGGGGTCTGGGGTGCGACCTTCGGCCTGTCCATGGCGCTCGGCCCGGTCGCGGGCGGCCTGCTCGTCGACTCGGTCGGCTGGCGCGGCGCGTTCTGGGTGAACATCCCGGTCGGCATCGCCGCGCTGGCGCTGACCGCCCGGTTCGTCCCGGAGTCGAAGGCTGCCCGGGCACGCCGTCCGGACCCGGCCGGGCAGTTGCTGCTGATCGCCATGCTCGGCTCGCTTACCTACGCGATCATCGAAGGTCCCAGCCGGGGCTGGGGTTCGCCGCTGATCCTCGGCCTGTTCGCGGTCGCGGCGGCGGCCCTTGTCTTGCTGGCCGGTTATGAGATGCGGCGGGCCGAGCCGGTGCTCGACCCCCGGTTCTTCCGCAGCGTGCCGTTCGCCGGCGCCGTGCTGACCGCGATCTGCACGTTCGCCGCGATCGGCGGCTTCCTGTTCCTGGCCACGCTGTACCTGCAGGAGGCCAGGGGCGAATCCGCGCTGCGCGCCGGACTGCACCTGCTGCCGACGGCCGTGGTGATGGCGGTCGCGTCCCTGCTGTCGGGAAGAATCCTGGCCAGCCGCGGGGCGCGGCTGCCGATGATGGCGGCTGGCGCGGCACTGGCCGCCGGCGGCCTGCTGGTGTCCGGGCTGACCATCAATTCGGCGCTGCTCCCGGTGCTCGGCGCCTTCGCCGTGTTCGGTATCGGGTCCGGCCTGGTGAACGCGCCCATCACCCAGGCCGCGGTGTCCGGCATGCCGCCCAGCCAGGCCGGCGTGGCGGCGGGCATCGCGTCCACCAGCAGGCAAGTCGGCTCCTCGCTGGGTGTCGCGGTGGCCGGCTCCATCCTGGCCGGCCGGCTGCACGGCACCGTGCGAGCCGGGTTCGTGGCCGCCGGCCACCCCGCCTGGTTCGTGCTGGCGGGCTGCGGCGTGATCGTGTTCCTGCTCGGCGTGCTAACCACCAGCCGGTGGGCGCTGGCCACCGCCGCCCGCACCGCCGAGCTGTACGCCTCCGCCGGCCCGGCCGCGTACCAGCGGCCGGACGCGCAGGCCGCCGCTTAGCCGCCCCGGATCAGGAACGGTGGTCTCGGCCAGTTATCGACCCGTGGTCCGATGGGCTATCCTGCGCAATCCGGCCATGTCCGTAATAGCGATCTTCCGGTAGCCGGTCTGGATGAAGCCCCGGCGCCGCCAGCCAGCCAGTGCCCGCGTCAGCGTCGACCGTGAGGTGCCGACGAGGCTGGCCAGCTCGTCTTGCGAGAGCGGCATGTCGATCGTCACCTGGTCAGCGGACCCCGTGCCGTGCCTTTCGGCCAGATCCAGCAGTTGCCCGGCCAGCCGCTGGGCACCGGTGGTGGTGGAGCGGCTGAGCAATGTCATATTCGCATCAGCCCACCGCTGCGTCATCACCCGCCGGTACGTCCGCCCGGCGCCCGGATACGCCTCCAGGAACTCGCTGAACTTTTCATGCGGCACCAGGAGCGACTGCACAGTGCCCACCGCCTGTACGGTCGCGGTCCGGTATCCGGAGATCTCGCCTATTTCTCCGATGATGTCCCCCTCGCCGCGCAGTGCCAGCACGGACTCGTTACCTTCCCTGGTTACGGAGGTCACCTTGACCCAGCCGCTCATCAGGACGAATACATGAGTGGCCGGCTCTCCCTCGGAGCAGATCACGGCACCGGACCGGTAGCGGGCGAGTCGGCCTATCTCCGACAGCCGGACCTGATCGGCTGCGCTCATGCGTTCCCAGAATCCGTGGCCAGATCCTGTCCCGCTCATGTTCCCGTCGCCGTCGTCCAACGTGATGCCGTCGGTATCAACGATGAACGATCGCGAGGCGGTTGAAAAGCCTCACGCTGTGACGATGATCATCATCGTCCAGCCAAGGAACAGTACGGCCGTGATAAACGCCCAGGTTAGTGCCGACTGGACCCGGGTCATGCGGATCCGGGCCGCGCCGAGCAGCAGGTGTGCGCGGATCCAGGTCCACTCTTGCGATGTCGCCTCGATCGAGGGCAGGTTAAGCCAGCGCGGCCGGGGGTCGAGCGGAGCACCGGCCTTCCAGCGATGGTTGCTGACGATGCCCAGGATCGGCCGGCCCGCAAGGACGAGCAGGCCCGCCGACCGCAGCCAGCAGGCGATGAGGGCGGTCAGCAACGTCACGCCGAGCACGCGCTCGATGCCGGTGCCCAGCGGAGAATGCGCGAACGCTGCTTCGATCGCGGTGCCCAATGTGAGCCCGGCGAGTATTCCGCCACCCATCAGCATGGTGTGACGGGTGTCATTGAGCATGCCCGCCATGTCGCCGAGAATTTCCTGTGCGAGTTCTCGATCAGGAGCCGTCTGATCGTCCGGCATCGTCGCTGTCATGATGCTTGCCTCCACCGCTTCAGTGCGCCATGTGACTAGGCAAGCACGCGGGTCAGCAGCGCGCTGTGCCCGGCGAGACAGGTTGACTGTCTCATCTGACTCACTGAGCGACGACACCCAGCCGCAGGATGATCCCAGGCCCGCGGCCCGGCGGCATCGTGGGCGGATCGCCGTGACCGCCGGCAGGCCGCGCCACCGACACGCCCGAGATCGTCGAGTTGAAAACGGACACGTCCGCGAGGCGAACGGAGGGCTACGCCACAGTGCCTGGTCAGCCGCCGCATCCGCAGGCGCCGCCGCAGCAACCCCCGCCACCACCGCCGGAAGCCGGGCCGCGGCCGGTAGCCACACCGCCGACTGCCACCGTGGACAGCAGCTTGACCGTGTCATCGTGGCCCTGCGGGCAGGCGCACGGGTCCGAGGACTCGCTCATCGGGCGGGTAAGCTCGAACGTGTCGCCGCACGCGCGGCACCGGTACTCGTATCGCGGCACATCCCTATGGTACGCGGCCGGCTCGTGTGCTGTCCGCTGTGTCTCGCTCCGCCTGGCGCGCCGGGCGGGCGGAGTTCGTCACGGATTGGCTGGGCGGGAGGACGGAAGGGTACCGGTCTGGGGCGAGGAGGTATGGCCATTGTCCTGAGAGCGGGAGAGGCGGTGAGCATCCTGGTCTGACGAGGCGTGACCGGCGGGCGCCTGCTCGTCCCAGTAGAACTGCTTGCCGCGCATCAGCGACACCAGGGCGCCGGTCACGGACATGATGGCGGCGGCGGTGAAGACGATCACCAGGCCGTGGTGGAACGGCGCGGCGATCAGGTGCGGGAAGAACTCGCGCCCGGTGAGCACGGCGGCGTTGTGCGCTGGCAGCTTGGCCAGTTCGCCGGAGGGGGCGAGCAGGTTCTGCACCGGGTTGTAACCGAGCATCGCGGAGAACACAGTGCTGACCGGCGGCAGGTGCGCGATCTGCGAAGCCACTCCGCCGGAAACGCCCTGGGAGCGCAGCCCGGCTGTCAAGGTCCTGGGCAGCGTGGAGGCCAGCCCGGCGATCATCAGGCTGAAGAAGATGCCGATCGACAGCGACATGCCGGAATTCTGGAAGGTGGACCGCATCCCCGAGGCGGACCCGCGGTGCCTGGCCGGTACCGCGCTCATGATCGCTGAGGTGTTCGGGGAGGCGAACAGGCCCGAGCCGATGCCGTTGCCGAAGATCAGCAGCGCGAACACCCAGTAGCGGAAGTCCACCGGGAGCAGCATCAGGCCGGCGAAGCAGCAGGCGGCGAGCAGCAGGCCCGCGGTCGCGAAGGGGCGCGGGCCGAACCGGTCGGACAAGGTGCCCGAGATCGGGCCGGCGATCAGGAAGCCGGCGGTCAGCGGCAGCATGTAGATGCCCGCGTACAGCGGGGTCTGCGAGAAGTCGTACCCGTGCAGCGGCAGCCAGATGCCCGCCAGCCAGATGACCAGCATGAACTGCAGCCCGCCGCGGGCGATCGAGCCGAGCAGGCTGGCCGCGTTGCCGGCCGCGAAAGCCCGGATCTTGAACAGGCTCATCTGGAACATCGGCTCGGCGATCTTGGTCTCCAGCACGCAGAACACGGCCAGCAGCAGCACGCCGCCGATCAGCCCGCCGAGCACCCAGGGGTTCATCCAGCCGGTCGCGTGACCGCCATAGGGCCGGATGCCGTAGGTGATCGCGACCAGCAGCGCGCCGAGCCCGAGCGCGAACGTTACGTTGCCGACCCAGTCGATGCTCGCCTTGCGGGTGGTGGCGATCTCGCGCAGGCTCTTGTAGGACCAGACCGTGCCGAATACCCCGATCGGCACGTTCACCCAGAACACCAGCCGCCAGTCCCACTGGGCGAGCAGGCCGCCGAGCAGGAGCCCGACGAACTGGCCGGAGATGCCGGCGATCTGGTTGACGCCCAGCGCCATGCCGCGCTTGTGCGCGGGGAACGCGTCGGTGAGGATGGCCGCCGAGTTGGCCATCAGCATCGCGCCGCCGAACGCCTGGGCGAATCGCCACATGATCAGCCACAGCGCTCCGTCCGAGCCGGTCAGCGGGTCCAGCGACAGCGCGATCGAGGCCAGGGTGAAGACCACGAACCCCAGGTTGTAGATGCGCACCCGGCCGAACATGTCGCCGAGGCGGCCCAGCGTCACCACGAGCACCGACTGGACGAGCAGGTACCCGATGATCATCCAGAGCAGGTAGGTGACGTTGCCGGGAGTGAGCGGGTTCAGGTGGATGCCGCGGAAGATGGCCGGCATCGAGACGATGACGATCGAGGCGTCGATCGTCGCCATCGTCATGCTCAGCGTGGTGTTGGACAGGGCGATCCACTTGTACCGGTCCGGTCGCGCGCCGCTTGCCGGTCCAGGGGTCACCGGTTCTGAGGTTGCCATTTCCCGCACGTCTACCTAGCCTACCCCTCCTTTCCAGTCACTTGCTTAATCACAACTATCTATTCTTGCTTAGCGGGGGTAACTTTCTAGCCCGGCCCGTTCCCCGCCGCCTGAGTCTGCACGATCAGCTGGCGCAGCGCCTCGTCTTGTGCCAGGAGATGCTGCTGGATCTGCGTCGCCTCGTGCAGGACGGCTTCGGCATCCATGAACGTCTGCTCGGCTCGCTTGTCGGACGCCTTTGCCTGGAGGTTCTGCCCGACGATGATCACCGGGAGGAGCACGAGCTGGAGGAAGTTGGAGGAGACCCAGGCGATGATTATGGTCAGGTTGTGGCTGCTGATCGCTGACGGGAGGCTGAGCAACGCGATGATGGCGAAGACGTAGCCGCAGATCATCGTGCCGACCAGGGTGGTGATCGCCAGGCCGATCTTGCCGTTGAGACCCACGCGGCCGTCGTTGACCTTGGGCGGTCTCGGCGCTCTGCCGGTCAGGTGGAGGGTGGTGCAGGGGTGCGTGACGTACTCATAGATCTGCATGTGTGGAAACTTACCTGCGCGCATGATTCGCACTCCCGCTTTCCGGCAGGCGAACGGGACGAGAACACCTGCTTACCAGGCTGACCAGGTGCCGGATCGGTGACAGGCTAGGCTCATGGCCAGGGTCGGCAGACGCGCGTTCCTGGGCCTCGGCGCCACCGGGATGGCCACCGTGGCATGCGATTCCGTCGCGGCGCGGTCCGGTGCCGCACCCGCACCCGCGCGCAGGGCCCGGCGCCGCGCGGCGCTAGCAGAGAACGAGCTGCCCGGCGATCCGGGCTGGGTGATCCGCCAGGAGGGCGCCCCCGACGCGGTCATGGGTTACGCCGGGAAGGCCAGCGTACTGCCCGGTGAGACGTTCCCGCTGTTCGTGTCGACCACCGCCAGGTCGTTCCGGGTGAGCGCGTTCCGGATCGGCTGGTACCGGGGCGACGGCGCGCGCAAGGTCTGGGCGTCGGGAAACCTGCCCGGCCGCCAGCAGAACGGCCCGGTGCTCACCGAGGCGACGAACACGGTCAGCACCAGCTGGGACGCGGCCGCCGGCATCTCGACCGATGACTGGCCAGAAGGCGCCTACCTGCTCCGGCTCGACGCCGAGACCGGGGCCCAGCGTTACGTGCCGATCACGGTCAGGGCGGCGAGCACGGCGGGCAAGGTCGTGATCAGGAACGCCGTCGCGACCTGGCAGGCGTACAACACCTGGGGCGGCTATGACCTGTACACCGGCCCGGGGACCAGCTACGCGACGCGGTCACTGGCGGTCAGCCTGGACCGCCCGTATGACCTCAACGGTGCCGCGATGTTCCTCACCTACGAACGTAACCTGGTCAAGCTGGCCGAGCGGATGGGGCTGCCGCTGGCCTACGTGACCAGCATGGACATCGAAGCCGATCCGCATCTGCTGGACGGTGCCAGCGCGCTGATCTCACCCGGCCACGACGAGTACTGGTCCCCGCCCGAACGCGCCCACGTGACCGCGGCACGCGACGCCGGCGTGAACCTTGCGTTCCTCGGCGCCAACGCCATGTTCCGCCGCACCAGGATCGAGGACAGGCTGGTCGTGTGCTACAAGACCAGTTACACCGAGGATCCGATGTACGGGGTGGACAACGCGCTGGTCACCAGCGACTGGCGGGACGAGCCCGATCCGGACCCGGAGTCGTCGGTGATCGGGACCATTTACGAGGGCTACCCGGCGGTGGCCCCGTTCGTCGTGGTCGCGCCGGACAGCTGGGTGTTCGCGGGTACCGGCGCGGTCAAGGGCACCAGCTTCGCCAACCTGGTCGGCGTCGAATACGACCGGGTCAACCCCGGCTACCCGGTGGAACGGCCGATCCAGGTGCTCTCCCATTCGCCGCTGACCTGCCAGGGTGCGGCCAGCTACGGCGACTCGGCCTATTACACCCACGTCGGCGGCGCCGGCGTGTTCAACGCCGGCACGATGCGCTGGGTCGAGGCGATCTACGGCGACCAGCCGCACGGGATCGGGGCAGCCGCCACCGCCTTCGTCCGCCGGGCCACCGCGAACGTGCTGCGCGCCTTCGCCGGCGGCCCGGCCGCCGGCCGCTACCGCGCTCGCGACAACCTCGCCGCCATGCATGAATACGCGGGAGATCCGGTCAATCCGGGCAATCTCCAGTAAGGGGGACCGGTAAGTCAGCGAATCGCGCCCTGCGGTCGTACGCGCCGAGGTCACTGAACCATGCGCGTGCCTCACAGCTCACACCGGCAGCACTGACGTCGCATCCCGCGATCTTGAGCCGTCCCCTGATCTTGTCCAGGCAACCGGGCTCATCGGTGAGCCGGATGAAGTTGAGGCCGCCGAGGTCGGCCATCGGCCGGTGCTTACCCGCATAGAGCACGATGGTGCGATCCGCGTAGGTAGCCAACGCCATTCCGAGCTCAAGGATCACGTTCGGTCTGGCTTGCATGGCGGGAAGCACCTCGTGCGCATCCTCGTCGTTTTTAATGCGCAGGTCCGTGTGCAGCCACACCGTGTCGTCCGGCGTCATCAGTACCACCGCCGCCTGCGCCATCGCGATCCCTTGCATGATCACCTCTCGGAGATACGGCGACGTCTTGCCGCAGGCCGCTACCAGCGTCTCCCAGCCGAGAGGATGCAAGCCGAGAGCCTCCAGGAACCCGAACAGGGCCTGTGCCGCCTGCGCATCCCTGCCATGAACGACAAAGACGTTCCTGGTGATGTCGTCTTGCGTAGCCGGAATACCGGCGCCATGCCTGACCGGGGAGTGCCCGGCAGCCGCGTGTGACAGGGTCGGCTGGGCCCGGGCCGGATCAGGACCGGTCACAGCGGACTTCCGGTCCTCGGCGATGGCGAGGAACGCCAGGTCATCGTCTAGGCGAGTCTGCAGCCACTGCACCAGATTCCGGTCGTCGGCGAGCGGTCCTTCCGGGGTGAGCAGCCCGTCGGAACTGACGACTAGCGCCATGTTGTGTTCGGTGATCTCCGCCGCTTTGCGCAGCGCGCGCAGAGCGGCGGTCCGGTGGTGAGTTCCGGCTAGACCACCGCCAGAACCCCACGACGGGCCAGACCCACCGCCTACCCAGGCCGACCCGGGGGCCTTCGCGCTAGGCCGCGCCGGTCAGACCCTCCAACCCACCACAGCACCGGCCAGCGCGTCGGGCCGTCCAGGTCGGCGCCGCGCGCCTGGAACGGCCCGGCGGCAAGCATCTCCCAGGAGCCCCCGACCCCGGGATGCATGGTCAGCCGTGGGAGCTGGGCCTCTTAGCGTCCTAGGTCCAGATCACCGCGCTTGGCGCTGGCCAGCAGCTCACCGAGCATGGCCGACGTAGCCGCCAGGTGACCACGTTCGGGATTCTTGGAGTCGCGGATCATCCCAAGCGCGCGACCATCCGGCCCGTACGCCAGTTCCACGCAGTCCCCGCCGTTGCCGGACTTCGTGGCCTTACGCCACGTTACGTCTGATATTTCACCCATTCGTCTGCCACCTTCATGATGAGATCTCGGCTTGTTCCCCTTGGTAGTGCGTCACCCCGAATCCGGTCGAATGCTACTTCGGCCTTGTGGACGATTGACCGGCGTTCGATCGTCTGCCCTTCCGGTACCCCGTCCATGTGCGCCACCGCCGGCATATCTTCGCCAGACGCTAGGTTGAGCGGACCGCCTAGACCGGCGTTCGCTCCGTTGGCCGCCGACACTACCTGTACCGCGATGTTGGGACGCATGGCCATATCCACGATGAATGTTAGCTGTTCGGCCATGATCGCTGGTGACCCGATAAGTCGGCGAAGTGCGGATTCGTCTATCAGCGCGGTCACGTCGGGAGGGTCGGGCCGTTCGAGCACCGCGCGCCTCGCGGTCTTCGCTGCCACCAGAGCATTGATTGCCTCTTCTGACGTGTCCGTCTGAGCTTTCAGCAGAAGCTCACGTGCGTACGCCTCCGTGTGGAACAGAGACGGAACGATGATCGGTGCCCAGTAGCGGAGCACTTGCGCCTCACCTTCCGCCTTAAGCCAGTCCTCGAACCATCTCGGGACCGGCGAGCCTTCCGCCGATGCGGCCAGCGTCGCCAGACGGCCGAACAGGTCCGCGTCTATCTGGCACGCCTCGCACCATGCGGCCAGCACGTCAGCGGACGGGACACGCTCGCCCGATTCGGTCTTGCCGATGACTGACCGCTCATAACCCAGGACCTGCGCTAAAGCCTCCTGCGCGCTGAATCCAGCCGCTACGCGGGCGCGCGCCAGTTCTGCCCCCAGGAACGCACGGGGATCGCTCTGGGGGTCGCGTCGGGCCATTGTGGCAATCCTCCGGAAGTGGTGTGACGGGTTGTGGCGAAGATCCACGCCGCGTAGTCAACAGTACGCGCGGCCAGCCAAGGTAACCATACGGATCACGCGGCCAGCGTACACCGGATCGTTCATCGGGTGAAGCAATCCGGGCCGCATGGCCGCGTGATCCAGCCAACACCAGGAGGGGATCATGACCGAGCAGCTACCCGTCCGGACACCGCAACCAGCCGTCACCAAGCACGTGCCCGTTGACCCTGCGCTACTCGCGCATGTCCGGGACGGACTGGCGAGGCTGCCATGACGATCAGTCCCAACGTACCCAAGCACCCCACTCCCAGAGCCCAGGCCGCCGCGATCCAGGACGCGTTTCCCTCGTACGCGGTAACCGTCTCCTTCCGGCAAGGCGACCGCCCGCGTTTCGAGGCAGTCACGCTGAATGACGCCTACCCCTGGTGCCTGATCTCCGACGACGCAGACGAGATACGCCACGAACTGGAGGAAATGCCCCATGTCTGACCTACTGATCGCGGCAGGCGAAGGACCCCGCAGCGCAGTACGGCGCCGCCTCGTCGGCGCCGCACTGCGCCGGTACCGCGAACACCTCGGGTTCGGGCTCACCGAAGCCGCGTACATCCTGGAC
>Ga0335075_10010607_pt1 | contig 13980 bp, 10 predicted proteins | sample Lox_Sample_24_FD_206723 | JGI IMG/M metagenome (GOLD analysis project Ga0335075, IMG submission 206723) | Soil microbial communities from Loxahatchee National Wildlife Refuge, Florida, United States - Lox_Sample_2.4 | ecosystem: Environmental > Terrestrial > Soil > Wetlands | place: USA...
ATTTTGTGGTAGCCGAATACGGAACCGGGGCAGTAATGATTAACGCTTTTTCTCCGGAAATATTTGAGCACCAAGAAATCCCCAATTTAGTCAGTGAAAAAGAATTAAAACAAAATAAACAAATTGAGGAGCAAAACTATCCTTACAAAAGCAAAAAGAGAAATTAACTACCCAGAAGCATTAAAAAATTTTTCTAATTCTTTGAATACTCATCAATTTATTCTCATCATTAAATTCAAATATAATCCCATTGAATTGCCCTTTGTCTTCGCAAGGAATCATCTTAGCAGGTAGACCGTATTTAGCCCTCTGAATTATTACCTCCGGCTTGGCACCAATAATACCTCAATAAGGGCCAGTCATACCTAAGTCAGTAATAAAGCCGGTTCCCTTAGGAAGAATTCGTTCGTCAGCGGTTTGCACATGAGTATGGGTTCCTCACAAAGCATTAATTTTTCCATCATAGTGCCAGGCTAGAGCGATTTTTTCAGCAGTAGTTTCTGCATGAAAGTCTACCAAATGAAGATCATAGTCTTTGTCTTTAAGTAATTTTTCTAAAACAAAGTAAGGGTTTTCTGCAGAAATTGGCATGAAATTAGTTCCTAACAAGTTAGTAACACGAATTTTTTTATCCTTAATGTTTATTAATAAGGTTCCTGAGCCAGAATGATAAGGGTTGGAATTAAGCGGACGAAGCAAATCTGAAGTTTCATTTATATATTTCTTAGTTTCTTCAAGAGCAAAAATATGATTTCCAGAAGTCATAACATCAATTCCATAACCTTTTAATTCATGATAATGCTTAAGGGAAATTCCTTTGCCATGAGTAGCATTTTCAACATTAGCAACAGTTAAATCTATTCCGTGTTCCTTTTTCAAATTTGGAAGGTAATCTCTGATGACTTGCCGACCAGTTTTACCGAATATATCACCAATTGCTAGGATTTTCATAATATTACAAGTTAATAATTAAATTGTATTTTTCTAGATTCTCTAACTGCTGGATGTGATTAATGTTTAACAATGATGATAATTCTTCTTTTCAATGAGTTATTCTTCCCTTCTCTTGACGATAAGAAACTATTTTTTCGGCCACCTTTTCTCCTATCTTACTTACAGCCATAAAAGGAAAATAAATGGTATTATTTTCTATTTTAAAATCTTTTATCTCAGATTTGTTGAAATCTACCCCACGAGCAAAACCAAGACCTTTTGCTTCCATTTCTAAAACCACTTTCAAAGTAAATAATAAACCTTTTTCTTTAGCGGTCAATTTTCAAACTCTACCATTTTTCTTTAAAGAATCCTTTAACCTTTCTCTATCAGCTGAATTATTTATCTCTTTTTGAATGTTTTCCAAAATCTCTTTAACATCTATTTTCCTTAGAATTTCTTGTAAAGAGTTTTTTTCTTCAGAAATTTTTTGGGTTCTTTTTTTTTCTTTATCTAATTCTTCCAAAACTTTGATAATCGAAAGCAACTCTTTTTCATTATTCTTGTAACTAGAGGTATTCGAACTATTCAGAAGACTCATTAAGCGAAAATTGATCGCATTTTTATCCAAAGTCATTAACCAAATATCATAGATTGTCGCATGATGAGTTAGAAGCACCGAAAAAAAAACTTGAGGGTAATACAATTTGTAAAAAGTGGTTCTCCACGCTGTCATAGTGTAAGCTATTGCGTGCGGTTTAGGAAAAATATATTTGATTTTACTAAGGATAGAAAAGTATAATTCTCCTTCTTTGTCACTCAATTTTTTCTTAATTTCTTCTTTAATATTCTCTGGCAGCTGTTCCCATTTACCTTTGCGAATATATTCGGTAGCAATGAAAGCTTCTCGATTGCTTACGCCTCAAGAAACTAAGAAATTTCAAATATCTTCTCGGCAAGCAATTAATTCACTCAGTGACAGTTCCCCGCTTTTGTAAATAGTTTGTTGATTTTGGGTTCAAACATTCGTCCCATGTGAAAATCCAGAAATTTGAACCAATTGAGAAAATTTAGTTGGCCTTAAAGGAATTAACAAATTTCTTTTAACAAAATCAGTACCAAATTCTGGAATTCCTAAGGTATCAGCCTCCGTAAATAATTTCATTATCTTCTCGTCTCGAAAAGAAATTTTTTCCGGGTCAACTCCAGTCAACTGAAACAATTTTTGTAAAACAGTCGGCTCATCATGACCTAACATGTCAACCTTCAAGAATATTTCAGACAAGAAACTATATTCAAAGTGAGTGGTTACTCACTCTGACTGACTATTATCTGCTGGATAATTAAGCGGAGTGTATTCTTGAATATCAGTATTAGGCAAAGTAATTAACAGACCTCCTGGATGCTGGCCAGTAGTACGTTTAATTCCCTTCAGTTTTTCAATAATTTCCTCTTTTGGATTTTCCTTTTTTGTCCTAATCTTTTCCCATAACTCCTTCGATTCTTCTTCGTTTTGACTAATTTTTGCTTTAACGTTATCTAACTCGTTTTCCATGAACTTTTTTTGAGAAAAAACTTGGGATTAACTAAACTTTAAATTTGTAAATAAGAAAATTTTAAACAAAACAACCACTTAATTCTTTTTACTTTTTTTAGTCTCGAATCTTTCTTCAAAATAAGGATTGAAGTTTTCATTCTCCAATTTTTGAAGGTGGTTAGTCAAGTTTAGAGTTGACATACTTACTTGTTTTTTTATCACAAATTTGCGTTTTTTTTTTCTTTTTTTTGTAAAGGGGTCATAACCTTGTTAAAAACAATCAACAAAGAAAAAAACCAACAACCAAACTGATAACTGAGGTAGGTAAAATCACCTTAAGAAAAGTTTGAAAATTTTTAGAAGTGTTTAAACACTTTAAACAAATAGATTCAGGAGCATGAATTTCCTTACACAAAGAGCAGTACCAAGATGCCGATTTACTGTAACAAATACAACCTTTTTCTCCTTCCACTTCAAGAAAACAACTAACACAAAAACCCCCAACCTCACCCTTTCTACTCATAGTAACATCTGTCATTTTCCCACATTTGGTACAGTCAGCAGAGGGTCTTTGCTTATCATCTAAAACCAATACACAAACTTCTCTCAAAACCCTAGACTTTCCACAATCTGGACAAATTTTATTTCAACACTTTTCATAAGCAACAAAAAAATATCATTCAAGAGACTTAGAAGATTTCCCGCAACGGTGACATTTTGCTTTCACTTAATTTAAAGAAAATAAATAATATTCGAGATATTAGGACTTTGGAGGAATTACTTGTCAAAAAGAAAAATTTTTTGTCGTAATATTTTCTCGCCCTATCTTTTTAAGTTCTTCTTCAGGAATTTCTTGGATTAATGGTTGATTTTTAACTTCTTGTACACAAACGCCTTCGCAAGCAACTTTTCCATCGTTGTCTCAACCACGTCAGTAACACTTTGTAACTTTGGCTGAAACTGATATTCCAAGTCTCTGTCGTTCTTTTTCTCATAAACCATCTATTCGTTTTTGCTCAGCTTTCTCTTTTTTTTGCTTTTCAAGTTCCTGCTGTTTTAATAATTCTTCGTTTCCATCAGCAATTGCTTTGCTATATTTTCCACTTATTAGCACTAGTTTATCAGGATTTTCTTCTTTTCCAGTCTGGTAAACAATTTTGTCTCTAGTTTTTGTATTTTCTACCCCATACTCCGCCTGACATTTATCACTAATAACTCCAAAAGGAAAAGCCAACTCTCGTAATCTCCTTTTCAATTCTAGTGAGTAAATAAGATAAGTTCTTTTTCTATCATTATCCTCTGAAGTAAAAATAAAACCTTCATTTTGTTTTTTGCGTTTTTTAATTTCAATTTCTAGATTGTTTAAATTGTTGTTTAACATATTATTTTCTATTTATTTTCTGTAATAGGTTCAATAATGACTAATACCGGAATTATCTACCGATTCGTATTTGAATTCAGTGTTTTGTCCTCTATCAACTCTATCCATTAGTTTACCATATTTTTGTTTCTTTATTTTTTAGCGTAATGTTTTTTATAATATTTATGAAATTATTTTTTTTGTTTTTCATTATGTCTTATCAACTCTCGCCTCGCTCACTCCAATTCTTCCGTTAATTTTTTCCTAATATCCTTTTCATTAAGCAAATATTCTATTCGGTTAATTTTTTTTTGTAAATAAGCATAAACAAAGCGATTAGCATGGTCAATAACCACTGAAATTTCTTTGTCATAGAACGGATAAGATTTTTTTTGCTCTGGTATATATACTTCGCAAGTATACATTCCTACTAAGCCTATTAAATCACCTTTTGGAACTATTTTTGGCTCACTAATGACTATATGACTATTCATTTTCAACAAAATACTTTACTTAGCCGCTATACATTTTGTAGTCTATGTGAACTTTCTCTAATATTTTTCTTGCTTGTTGAGATTGATCAGCTTCAATGATTATTATTTCTCTCATATTAAATTGTTTTTATTCTCTTTCTCTCGGAACTCTTTCTCATTCTCAACCAAATTCTTATAAGTGAGAAAATAAGTGCTTTTATATTAGTTCTTTACAAGAACCAAAAAAAAATTCTCTTTCCGGCAATCTTTCCGGAGATTTTTATTAGTCTAAACAATCAATTAATGACTTTTAAGGGAAATTTTGCTGATTTTTTGCTACTTTTTTAATGGTTGAGTAGAAATTATTAAGGGGTTTTTATTAGGGAGGGGGTGATTAGTGAATTAAGGAGTGAGGGAGAAAGGGGGTTTTCGCTTGCTTGGAGCAAATGAGTTTTTTGGGGAGAGATATTATCACCGAGGTTTTCAAGCTCTTCTTCATTCTGGAATCCTCTTTGTTTTTATTCCTCATGCAGTTCCTATTACAATACCAAGAAGAGAAATCACTAACCAAAAAAACAATAAAATTCCAACCCACTTTTTACTCTTTTTCACTTTAACAACGCACTTCTTACAGTAAATTCCTCCTCTATTTCACCGCAGAACAGCAACTGACTTTTTGACTTCCTGACCCTCAGGAATTTTTTTATAACATCTACTGCAAAGCAATTTTATTGTTGATTACAAGTTTCTTCAAAATCAATCGATACTCCTCCAAAAGGTGTGCTAAATCCTGTTTTTTTACCAACATCTACACCAAAGCCAAAAAGTTTAACTTCGGCACCACTAGGACCAACCGTAGCACCACTACCAACATCAAGTCCAACATTTGCCCGAATACCATTAGTTGTGTGCAAATTTACAACGTCTACACCTGCTGAATATCCAGCAGTAACACCTCCCGGACCTGCTCCAATTTCACCTCCAATTGAACCACTTCCAAATCTGATGTCGCCTAAACCATCGTTATATCTAATACCTGAACCGGCAATGCTTCCGCTGGCTATTAATCCACCAACTCCAGCACTGACTCCTGCTGAAGTTTCTAGACTTAACGCATGCCAATCGCCATTCTTATCAGCAGATTCACTCACTTTTCACCAATCAACACTTTCACCAGCTAATCTATTGTTAAGAGTATCAATTAAATGCTCATCGCCTTTTCATTCTGCACTAAACCTCTCTTGTTTCTTTCTTCCACTAGGTCCATATTGAGAACCATGTAATAATCAATCTTGATATTCGACTTCATAACTATCCTTAACTCGCTCATCAACTTTATAATTTTTCATAAACTCCTCATAAGTAGGAATTTCCTGTTTTAATTTATAAACTGTTTCGGTTTGAGGGATTAAATTTTCGTTTACCATATTTTTAAAAATTTTATTTTTGTTATTTGTTTTACACTTATATAGTTTACTATCCTATATATAGAGTATTTTATAAAGTTGAAGGTGAGGAGTTGAAAAATTCAAGAGAGTTTTGCCAAAAAAATCTATATATGCCACAACTCTCAATAACCAACATCACCAAGAAAAAAACTAATTTAACATAATATGGGTTATTTACACCAAGAAATCGAAAAGAAATGACAAGAATACTGAACTAAAAACCAGACTTTTTTTACCAATTTAACTGATAAAACAAAACCAAAAAAATACATTTTAGCGATGTTCCCTTACCCTTCGGGTAGCGGTTTACATGTTGGACATATCCGCAACTATACTATTACTGATGCCTTAGCTCGCTTCTATCGTCTAAATGGTTATAGCGTGTTCATGCCAATTGGTTGAGATGCTTTTGGTTTGCCAGCTGAACAATATGCTATTCAAACCGGTAATCACCCTGCGATTTTTACTAGTTCTAACATTCAAAATTTTAAAGAACAATTATTAAGAATGGGTTTTTCTTATGATTGGAGCAAAGAAATAAATACTAGTGAACCAAATTATTATCAGTGAACCCAATGGATTTTCCGCCAGATATATTTACAAGGACTAGCTGAATATAAAGAAATACCAGTTTATTGATGTGAAAAATTAGGAACGGTGCTCGCTAACGAAGAAATAAAAAATGTTGACGGTAAAAAAACTTCCGAGCGCGGAAATTACCCGGTAACCGAAAAAAAAATCTCCCAATGAGTTTTGAAAATCACCAAATATGCGAAAGAACTTTTAACCGGATTAAAAGAATTAGACTGACCCAATAGCATTAAAAGTTTACAAAAAAATTGAATTGGACTGCAACAAGGAACTTTTATTAATTTTCCAGTAGTGGATAAGGATTTAAACATTAATATTTTTACCAAAAGCCCGCAGACTATTTATGGGATAAGTGCTCTTGCTTTATCTACTAATCACCCACTTTTGGCGCAAATTACTTCTACTGATAAACAAGCGAAAATAAATGAATTTCGCTCGACTTGAAAAGATAAAGAAAACAAAGAAATCGCGGCAGAATTTACGGGAAGTTATTGTTATCATCCTTTAACTAATGAAAAATTACCTATTTGATTAGTCAATTTTGTGGTAGCCGAATACGGAACCGGGGCAGTAATGATTAACGCTTTTTCTCCGGAAATATTTGAGCACCAAGAAATCCCCAATTTAGTCAGTGAAAAAGAATTAAAACAAAATAAACAAATTGACTATAACTTTGCCCAAAAATATAATCTACCAATCAAGAAAATTTTTCAGATAAGAAGCCAAACAAAAAATGTAAGTGGTGAATTTATTAATTCTCCTTTGATTAATGGCTTAACCAACAAAAATCAGGCGATTGAAGTCATTAATAAACACTTAGAAAAAGAAAAAAAGGGAAAAGTGGGGGAATTTTATCACTTAAAAGATTGAGTTTTTTCTCGACAAAGATATTGAGGCGAGCCCATTCCAGTTATTCATTGAGAAAATAACCAAAAAGAACTTTTGCTTGAAAAAGATTTACCTTTAATTCTCCCCTCTTTAACTGATTTTACCCCTAATTCTCGTTATTATTCTCCTTTGCAAAAAGCCGAAAATTGAGTGAATGTAGAAAGTGAAAAAGGCTTAAGAGGAAAAAGAGACGTCAATGTTATGCCTCAATGGGCGGGTTCATGCTGATATTATATTGCTTTTTTATTACGGAAAAACAATGATTATTTAGCACTCGACAGCCAAGAATCCCAAGAAATTATAAAAAACTGATTGCCAGTAGATATTTATATTGGGGGGCAAGAACATGCTAATTTGCATTTATTGTACGCCCGCTTTTGGCACAAAATTCTCTACAAAATTGGCATAATTTCCCAATCCGAACCCTTTCAAAAATTACTCTGTCAAGGTATGATTTTAGGAACCGATGGAGAAAAAATGTCTAAATCCAGGGGAAATGTTATTAATCCTGATGAACTGCTAGAAAAGTATGGAGTAGACGCATTGCGACTCTATGAAGCATTTATAGGACCTTCGGAGCAAACAACTAGTTTCGATCCTAATGGAGTTCGCGCTATGAAAAAATGACTAGACCGAGTTCATAATTTTTTTGTCGAATACCGCGAGGCCGTTCTCACTGATACTTCTAATAAGGAAATTGAAGAATCCTATAACGAAATGGTTAACAAGACTACTGAATATTATCAAAGCATCAAACTAAATTTGGTGGTTTCTTCACTAATGACTTTCATGAATAAGTGTTACAAAGCTGAAACGAAACGCATGCCAACCAACTGCTTTTATGGATTTTTAAAAATATTAAACCCATTAGCTCCCCACATTAGCGAGGAAATGTGAAGCTATTTTAAAAAAAAATCTATCACTTACAGTCATTGACCAAAAACAATAGATTTGCCAAACCTTACTCCACAAAAGATAAACGTAGTTATTCAAGTCAACGGACAGAAGAAATCTATAATTCACTTAAACAGTAATAAGAGCCAAGCTGAAATAGAAGAATTAGCCAAAAACGATCCCAAAATTAAAAAAATAATTGGGGGGGGGAAAATTGATAAAGTAATTTTTGTAAAAAATAATAAATTAATTAACTTAGTCACTGAATAACAATCTCACTACGCATAACAAAATGAACCTCAACCTTTTTAAACTAACTAAAGCCAAACTATTTCTGCTCTTAGTTCTTTCAATAGTGTCAGCATTAGGAATAATTTTTTTGTTTCAAAATTCTTCTTCTCGTAATACTTATCAGTCAACTCTTTCCGAAACTTTAAATGCACAGCGTCAACAAATTCTTACTGAAATCCAAAATAAGTTAACTACACAGCGCCTTGATGAAAGTAAATTATGTCAAAAATTGAAAGAGGAAAATCCTACTTTTATTGACCTAAACAGTTACTTGCAAACTGCTAACTCCATAGAACAACTAAATAAACTTCACGAAGAAATTCAAAAAGTCATTTCTTCCTTAACTCAACCTCCTTCTCCTACCAATAAATGAGAAAAGGTTTTATGAGAAGTTAAAAAATTTCTGGATACTAATCCTAGTTCAGACAAAATTAAAAAGTGAGGGGAAAGAAAAAAAAGCGAAATCGAGGATCCATTATTAGGAATTGATTTAAAAGGAGCAAATAGATCCACCTTATTAGGTCTTAATAGGGGCAGTGGCGAAAGAGAAATTGCCAAGAAAGCCAAAGGCAAAGCCGAAATATGAAAAAATCATTACATTTCTTTGTTCGCGGCAGGAGATGGAAATTGTTTTTTAAATTCCTTTGCTATCCTTTTGACTGGTAGCCAAGTCCAAGGTTCCAAAGACACACCCGGCACTCAGCAAAATGTAGCCACTAGGCTAAGAACAGCGTTGTGTTTAGAAACCATGATAAATTTTGACTCTTCCTCGGCTGATGAATTTGAGAATTTGAAAGATTTTTCAACTAATAATCTCGCCCTTACTACTGATCAAAGCCGATACATGACCAGAATTCTTAAAAGACAAGTTACAACAGTTCATAAGGACAGCGAGGCATACGCCCCAGGAAAATCTCCCGATACTGGTGGTATCATTGCATCGAAATATGATGATGGAAAGCAAGGAAAAACATTTTTGTATGAGGAACCATTTGTAATTTACCACGTCGGAAGTTATCATTTCGAACCGTTGGTTTGTAAAAAACAAGGAGGAACAATTAGTTTCAATTATTCCCAATGAGAGGTCGAGGATGAAAATAATGGTACTAACCAGCGTTCAATTGTCTTTACCTTAAACCCAGGAACTTTAAAAAGCAAACCTTATTCTTCTTCCGCTAATGCTCTCCCACAAAAAAAAGTCCGAGTTTTATATAATCAAAATAACAACTACGCAAAAAATCAGTTTGAAGGTGTCAAGTTAGAAAATACTGAAAACAACGGAACTAAAAAAACCAATAGAGATATTACTATCGATATTATAAAAATTAACGAAATTTCAACCTTGGGGGGGGAAATTGACATTAATTATGATAACTATCATACAGTAACATTAATTTCATAAAATACTAAAAAAATAATTTCAGAAAACCTTAAAAAGATATTTTTTTAATTACTAGGGAGGACCTGTTGGTGTATCCTTTTTGCTGTGATCTTCATGGCAAAACAATTGACTAAATTTAGATCGATCAAATACTAGCATGTACGCCAAAAAAAATAGGATAAATAATAAGATTATTTTTATCACGGTCACAAAAATTCGCTTTATAATGTAAGAAAAAACATATATTGCAAAAATAGTCAACAAGAAAGCAAGCAAATGGTGAGCTTGTATTTTATTTGTATCTTCAAACAAAAATTTCCACCCTTCCTTAACTCAATCTTTCAGTTTACTTAGATGCTCCCCAAAATTTCCCATCTTTTTTATTTTTTAATTTAATCTAATTTTTAAGAATTTTCAATTAAGCCACTAGCCACTTCTATATGTGCAACTATATATTACTAAAATTAATACTTATAACTAACAATAAATATATTTTTAAGAATTTGACAGAAAACAGTAACACTTATCAATTTATCAAAAAACTAGCTGAGCGGGAAAGAGTGCCAGAAGAAAAAATTAAAGTAATGATTATCGATTCCTTTCGAAGTTCTTACTGCCAAGGAGAAAATGCCGGTGCTGAATTACATTTTGAATTCGATTCCGGGCTATCGGTTTATCGCCGTTATAAAATAGTAGAAGCCGTTAAGGACCCTGAAAAAGAAATAACTAAAGATAACAAATTACTAAAAAAGGGGCAAATAAAAAACAATGATTTCTTTCTTCCCCTTGATATTAAAAGTCTTTCTTTTTCTCTCAATCAAGAGATCAAAAATCACCTACACAAGGAGATGGAAGAAATTAGTTGAAAAAGACAATACAATTCATATAAATCTCTTAAAAGCCAATTAGTGAAAGGTAACGTGCAAAGCACTCAGGAAAACTACTATTTAGTAAATCTAGGAAAAGGAATAGGATACTGAGATAAAAAAGAATGGACATTACCTGAAAAGCCACGTCTAGGTCAAAATTTATATTTTTTAGTTAAAGAAGTAAAAGAAAAGGCAGAAAAAAATGCCCCGCAAGTTATTTTGACTCGTTATGATGACTTATTTCTAATCAAGTTATTAGAACTAGAAATACCTGAAATAAAAGAAGGAATAATTAACATTCGTAATATTTTAAGATTGCCGGGTCTAGTTAGCAAAATAGTAGTAGAAAGTAATAAATTAGGTGTTGAACCGCTAGGAACCTGCATTGGAAAAGGTGCAGAAAGAATAAAAACTCTCTCTCGCTTAGTTTTTCCAGAAAGAATAGACTTGGTCGCCTGAACAGAGAACAAAAATAAATTACTTTTTAATTTACTATCGCCAGTTAAAGTTCTGAAACTAACTATCAAAAAAACCGGAGAATGAGAAATTGTTGTTCCTCAATACAAAGCTTCTTTACTCCTACAACACGAGGGAAAAATACTAAAAAAAATTAGCGAGTATTTGGGAGTAAACATTCATGTGGATATATTAGATGAAACTGAAAAAAGTGAATCTCTAGTGAATAAAGGAAAAGTTTTGCAAGAACTTGACAGTTACAAAAATGTTGATGTACTGATAGTGGAAGAAATTGAATAAAAGTCCAATAGTATGAAAAAAATTCACAATGAGAATGATGACCTGTTCTCAGAAATTATTCGCCAAAGAATTTCCACTAAGAATAATTACCTTGAAAATAATCTTCTCTATCTTTCAACAGAAAATATAACAATAACCGAGTTAGGAGAAATTTTAAAAAAACAAGTCAGCGAAATTATCTCCTTTTTCTGAAATAAAGGGCAAATTATAAATAAAAATCAAATGCTCTCTTTTGATTTATTAAAAGATTATTGCAAGAGCATAAACATCGAAATAAAAAAAAATAACAAGATAAATTTCGGAGAAATCATTAGTGAATACTTGCAAAAATCGGGCAATGATAGTCAATTAGTTGAACGCTCCCCCATCGTTAGTATTATGGGTCATATCGATCACGGCAAAACTACTCTTTTGGATACCATTAGACAAACTAACTTTCAACAAAAGGAAATTGGAGGAATAACCCAAAAAATTACGATTTCACAAGTAGATTTTGAGGGAAAAAAAATTACCTTATTGGACACGCCAGGCCATAGTGACTTTATCAAGATGAGGCAGCGAGGAATTTCTCTCACTGATATAGTAGTACTAGTAATTGATGCCAGTGACGGAATAATGTTCCAAACAGAAGAGATCATTAATTATCTCCATGAGTACCAAATACCAGTCATTATCTTTATCAATCATAAAAGACCTGAACAAACAGATAACGAAACTAACTTAAATCGGATCAGAACCCAACTACAAGAAAAAGGTCTAACTCCGCTGGAATGAGAAGGAGAAACTATTATCGTTTCCGGAAATGCTAAAAAGAAAGAGAGTACTAATAATTTATTAGAAAATATTTTATTAGTAGCAGATTGCAAAACTAATTTGCAACACCCAACTAACGGAGTAATAATTGATAATTACCTTCATCCGCGAATCGGTTCAGTGGTAACAGAATTACTAGTTAAAGATGGAAAAATTAAAGAAAAAGACACCATTTTCCTCAATGGAAAGTTCAGCAAAGTAAAAACGATATATAACATGAATGGTAAAAGAATAACAGCGGCTCTTCCCAGCGATCCAGTCCAAATCACTGGTCTAACTCCCTCAGCCGAATTAGGAGATAAATTTTTAGTAGTAAATAACGATAACATCATAAAATCAGTTGAAAAAGAGTTAAATCCTTATCTAGAAAAAGAAAACAAAATTATTCCTTCACCAATTACTAAAGAAAAAAAAAATATCAACTTATTCCTGTTAGCTGACAGCCAAAACAGACTTGAAGCCCTCACGGAGTTAATAAGAAAAAAAGACTCTCCCGAATGCAACTTTTGGATAACTCATCGCGTAATAGAAAAACTGAATGACTCAACCATTGAATTAATTAAATTTACTCAAAGTATGGTCTTATCTTTTGGGCTACAACTCAATCAAGAACAAACAAAAATTTTCAAGGAAAATAACATTCCTTTTTTTAGCAGTAAAATTATCCACGAAATTGATGATAAAATAGAAGAAATCATCAGCGACCAACAAAAAGTAGAAGAAGTGGAAGAAACAGTAGGAACATCAATAGTTTCAGTAGTTATCAAGTACTCTCGGAGCAATATTGCTGGCTGCCAAGTAACCAGTGGTAAAATTAACCGCAACAACCAAGTCAAAGTTGTAAGGGGAGAAAAAGAAATTTTCCGCGGAGGAATTAAAAGTTTACAAATTAATAAAGAAGATAAATCAGAAGCAATAAAAGGCCACGAATGCGGAATTGTTCTTAATGGGTTTAGTGATTTTCTTACCGGAGATAAAATAATTGCTTTTCAAACAATAAAAAAAAATGTTAACCAAGCCTAATTTTTTTCTACAAAGAAAAGGAAATTTATATAAACAAGAGATCAGCCGCATTTTACACAAAATTGCTCAAGAAAATCACCTACCTTCTTTCTCATTAAGTTATTGCCGCCTTTTAAAAGGAGGAGAAAGTTTAAAGATTTATTTGAATTTTGCGAGAAAAGAAAGTAGTAAAGAACTATTAGAATTAATGAATAAAAAATACTCGCTAGTGATAAAAAAAGAAATTGCTAAGAGTAAAAAATTTTCCTATGTTCCTAACCTTAAATTCTTTTTGGACGAAAAACTAGAATCGATAAATGCTCTCGAAGAAATCATCCAAAAAATCAAATAAAAAAAATGTCAAATAACGAGTTAACTAAACTTCTTCCTATAATTTTATTTCCATCTCTGCTACTAATTTCTTCTTTTTTGAATTATATTTCAGCTCTATATTCTGAAGCAGACTTATTCAAAACAGACTTAACTAAGAAAAGAAAAAGTAAAAAAACTAAAAAAATGCTTTTTGTCTTAAAAAACGGCCAACTTCTTTCAGCAACAGTTAGTTTTTTACAAGTATTCTTTAATTTCTTTATGTCGTCGCTAGTTACAAAAGTAGCAAGCGAAAACACAAAATCTTTAGAAAAAATCTGAGGAGGAACAGGATTTTTGTTTCTTTTAATAAGTACATTTATTGCTCTTTTTACAGAAATACTTGTGCGCTTTTTAGCTACAAAAAATTTTAGT
>Ga0335075_10010608_pt1 | contig 13980 bp, 9 predicted proteins | sample Lox_Sample_24_FD_206723 | JGI IMG/M metagenome (GOLD analysis project Ga0335075, IMG submission 206723) | Soil microbial communities from Loxahatchee National Wildlife Refuge, Florida, United States - Lox_Sample_2.4 | ecosystem: Environmental > Terrestrial > Soil > Wetlands | place: USA: Florida...
TGGCACTGCGCAAAGAGGTGCTGGGCGAGAAGCACGCCGACTACGCCCAAAGCCTCAACAACCTGGCCACGCTGTACCGGCGGATGGGCGCGTACGCCAAGGCCGAGCCGCTCTTCCAGAAGGCGCTGGTGCTGTACAAGGAATTGCGGAGCGAGAAGCACGTCGATTACGCCAGCGCTCTCACCAACCTGGCCGGGCTATACGAGGACATGGGCGCTTACGCCAAGGCCGAGCCGCTCTTCCAGCAGGCGCTGACGCTTTACAAGGAATTGCTGGGTGAGAAGCATCCCACTTATGCCCTCGCCCTCAACAACCTGGCTCTGCTGTACTCGCACATGGGCGCTTACGCCAAGGCCGAGCCGCTCTTCCAGAAGGCGCTGGCGCTGCGCAAGGAGGTGCTGGGCGAGAAGCATCCCGCATACGCCCTCGGCCTCAATAACCTGGCCGGGCTGTATCAGCACATGGGCGCGTACGTCAAGGCCGAGCCCCTTTTTCAGCAAGCCCTGGCGTTGCGCAAGCAAGTGCCGGGCGAGAAGCACATCGACTACGCCAACAGCCTGAATAATCTGGCCCTGCTGTACGAAGACATGGGCGACTATGCCAAGGCCGAGCCGCTCTTCCAGAAGGCGCTGGCGCTCTACAAGGAGCTGCTGGGTGAGAAGCATCCCGGCTACGCTCTCGGTCTCAACAACCTGGCCGGGATGTATCAGCACATGGGCGCGTACGCCAAGGCCGAGCCGCTTTACCAACAGGCGCTGACGCTGAACAAGCAATTGCTGGGCGAGAAGCACCCCGGCTACGCCAACAGCCTTAACAACCTGGCCGCCCTTTACAGAGACATGGGCAAGTACGCCAAAGCGGAGCCGCTTTACCAAGAGGCACTGGCGCTGAACAAGGAGCTGCTGGGCGAGAAACATCCCGGCTACGCCAACAGCCTCAACAACCTGGCCTTGCTGTACAAGGACATGGGTGACTACGCCAAGGCCGAGCCGCTTTACCAGCAGGCGCTGACGCTGAACAAGCAATTGCTGGGCGAGCAGCATCCCCAATACACGGTCAACCTCAATAATCTGGCCCTGCTGTACTTGGCCAACGAGGATGCCCGCCAAGGAGAATTGCTCGCCCGCCAGGCCGCCGAGAGCACGCGGTCCTTGCTCGAGCGCACCGCCAGTGTCCAGTCCGAACGCCAGCAGCTTGCTATGACGGCGAAGAGTCGCTGGTATCTGGACAGCTATCTCTCCCTGGCCGCGGCTGCCAAGGTTCCCGCCGAGGAAGCTTACGCCGCCGTGCTCGCCTGGAAGGGCGCCGTCTCCGCGCGACAACAACACCTCCATCTCCAACGCCAACACGACCAACGCCCCGAGATCCGCAAGCTCTATGCCGATCTCCAGCAAGCCACCGCCCGCCTGGCCCAGCTGTCCCACGCCAGCCCCGATCCCAAACGACCCGACCAGCTCCGCCACGACCTCGACAAAACCAGCGACGACATCGAGCGGCTCCAACGCGATCTCGCCCGCCTCAGCGAGCCGTTCCGCCAACACTTGCACCAACAGCGCATGGTCCCCGCCGAGCTTCGCAAGGCACTTCCCCCAGGCACCGCCCTCGTGGACCTCCTCGAATACAAGCACTGTCAACCACCGGCCAAGGGCAGGCAGAAGTGGGTTTGGCAACGGCGACTGACTGCTTTCGTGCTGCGGCCAAACGAGCCGGTGGCCCGGCTCGACCTCGGCCCCGCCAGGCCTATCCGGCAAGCCGTGACCGAGTGGCGCAAGCACTTTGGTCTGGGCGAAGCGGGGACCGCCGCCGGCGGCCGTCTACGACAGCTGCTCTGGAAGCCGTTGGAGCAACACCTCGGCAACGTCTCTACGGTTCTAGTCTCTCCCGACGGCGTTCTGGGCAAGCTGCCCTGGGCTGCCTTGCCCGGTCGCAAGGCCGACAGCTACCTGCTCGAAGAACGCGCCATCGCCATCCTGCCCATCCCGCAGCAGCTGCCGCAGATGCTCCAGCGTCCGCCAGCGCCGGCGGACGAGTCGGCCTCGTTGCTGTTGGTGGGCGATGTGGACTACGGGGCCGACCCCGGCCGTCCCGGCATCGCTGTCGCGGCGCGCTCCGCCCCACGCGGCGACCGCGCCGGCACTCGCGGCACCTGGTCGCCCCTGCGTGAGACGCGTCAGGAAATCCTGGCCGTGCGCGACTCCTTCGAGCAACGCTACGCCGAGGGCAAGGTCAAGATGCTGCGCAAGGGGCAGGCCACCGAAGAGGCCGTGCGACAGCAGGCGTCGCGTCATCGCTACCTGCACTTTGCCACCCACGGCTTTTTCGCTCCCCAATCGCTGGGTTCCGGCTTCGCCGTCGCCTCGCGGGAGAAAGGCAAGGAGGCGGCCTCACGATCCGGACAGAAGGACGTGTCGGGCTTTCATCCGGGTCTGTTATCGGGTCTGGTGTTGGCGGGCGCCAACCATGCGGCGTCGGCGGAGCGCGACGACGGCATTCTGACGGCCCTGGAAGTGGGGGCGTTGGATCTCAGCGGGACGGAGCTGGCGGTGCTGTCGGCGTGCGAGACGGGATTGGGCGCGGAGGCGGGCGGCGAAGGGCTGCTGGGCTTGCAGCGTGCTTTCCAGGTGGCCGGGACGCGCAGCGTGGTTGCTGGGCTGTGGACGGTGGACGACCGGGCCACGCGTGCGCTCATGGTGGACTTTTACGACAACTTATGGAGCAAGAAGCTGTCGCGTCTGGAGGCGTTGCGGCAGGCCCAGCTGAGTATGCTGCGCGAGGGCATCAAGCGCGGTCTGGACCTGCCAGCCGACGAACCGCCGGACCAACAGCGCCGCCTGTCACCGTTTTACTGGTCCGCCTTCGTGCTCTCCGGCGATTGGCGCTAGACCTTGGGAGGTCGCCCCATGTCCGTGTTGCTGATCGGCACGCTCGATACCAAGGGCGTCGAATTCCAGTTTGTCCGCGATTTATTCAACGAAGCCGGCGTGGGGACATTCGTGATCGATGCTGGGGTGATGGGGCCGCCCTATTTCACCCCGAATGTTCCGCGCGAGCGCGTCTTCGCGGCGGCGGGAACCAGCTTGGAAGCGGTGCAGCGCGCTGGCGATCGCGGCAAGGCCATCGAGACGGCGGCGCGCGGGGCGGTCGCTTACGCCCGGCTCTACGCACGCGACGTCACAGGGATTCTCGGTCTGGGCGGCTCGGCCGGAACCACCATTGCTACCGCCGTCATGCGCGACTTCCCCTTCGGTATACCGAAGCTCATGGTCAGCACGCTTGCTAGCGGGCAAGTGCGGCCCTACGTCGGCGTCCGCGACATTCTGATGATGCACTCCGTCGTGGACTTGTGCGGTCTCAATCGGATCAGCCGCACCGTGCTGACCAATGCGGCCCATGCGATGATCGGCATGGTGAAAGGGCCGGCGCGGCAGCTCGCCGAGGTTGGGTTGGTCGGCGGCAAACCGCTGATCGCCGCCACCATGTTCGGCGTCACCACGCCCAGCGTCGAGGCGGCGCGCAACATCCTGGAGGCGAACGATTACGAGGTGTTGGTCTTTCACGCCACCGGCAGCGGCGGCTTGACGATGGAATCGTTCCTCCGCGACGGTCTGATCCGCGGCGTGCTCGATCTGACAACGACGGAGCTGGCCGACGAGCTGGTGGGAGGCATTCTCACGGCGGGGTGCGATCGGCTGACGGCGGCGGGACTGCGCGGCGTGCCGCAGGTCATCTCGCTGGGCGCGCTGGACATGGTCAACTTCGGGCCGCCCGAGACCGTGCCGGAAAAGTTTCGCTCACGCCGGTTCTATCAACACAATCCGAACGTGACACTCATGCGCACCACGCCGGAAGAGAACGACGAGCTGGGCAAGGAGATCGCCCACAAGGCCAGCGCCGCGCGGGGGCCGACCGCCGTGCTGGTGCCGCGCAAGGGCGTGTCCGCGCTCGACGCCGAGGGGCAGCCGTTCTGGTGGCCCCAGGCCGATGCCGCCCTGTTTCAGAGCCTGCGAAACTGGATGAGTCCGCAAGTCCGGCTGATCGAATTGGATCTGCACATCAACGACCCTGCCTTCGCGGAGACGGCGGTGCGGACGCTGCTGGAGATGATGTCGTGAGGCGACTCGATTAGCGACGCTTCGTAGAAGCGTCGAGAGCGCACCACGCTTCTATGAAGCGTCGCTAACCGAAGCCTCGATTCACTACTTCTTGTCGCTGCCGCCAATCTGAATCAGCGGATGTTTCATGCTGCCGCCGATCTCCAGAGAGGAGCCTCCCTCCTTGCTGCTGCCAAACTGAAACAGCGGCGTCGAGCTGTCGTTGCCCTTGTCTTTCAACGCCGACGGCGAGGGCAGCGTTAAACCCTTGCCCGGCGTGGCGGCTTCCGCACCGGGCTTCTTGTCCAGCATGTTCTGAAGCTTCTGCTCGCCCTTCTGCAAATCCTTGCCGATCTTGTTGGTGTCGATGTCGATGTTGACGCTGTGTTGCCCGGGCACCGAGGCCGGCTGGCTGCGCACCTTGTACCAGCCCAGATACCAGCCCACGCCCACGACCGTCAGCAGCGCCGCTCCGAACAACGCCAGCAGGTTCCGCATGACTTGACCTCTCCTCGTTAAAGAACGGTTAGTCGTCCGAGCCTGAAGCGTAAGCGAAGACTCTTCGCAGGCTCGGATTACGCCTGTACCACAGGTGGAAACGGGCCGTCCAGAGCAACCCGATGCGGCAGCGCCTGGCCGCCGCCTCACGCGGCCGGCATATCCGGCACAACCTCCGCAATCGACCCCGGCGACGCCGCAAACCGCTCTTGACAGAACCCCGCAGGGACAGCGTATGCTGCTAAGGTGTCAAAACGGTCACAGGAAGCGCCATCGGTTCTCGTGGCTCAACGCGCTCAGCTTGGTAGACGGGACAGAGTGAATGGAAGACAGGAGCTTGGGAGTCCTGGCCGCCCGCGCGATTTGACGCGCTCGACGGCTGCTGGATAAAATAACAGATGAGAAAGAAGGATCGGACACGACCCGGGACGGTCAATCCCACTCGATGCCAGCGATGGGCGAGCGACGGTCGCTGTCCCTTCCTTCGTGATTCGTATCGCCAAGCCGGAACAGGCCGTCTTCTCTCCCGGACATGTTGTCATCCTTGGATGGGACCCCGGCACGGGAGTGGGGGGAGCGGCAGACTTTTTGCCTGGCCGCGGTTATCTCCCTTCGGCCTCGCCGGCCGACCCGGAATTCCCCCACAGCCTTGTCCACGGCGCGCCGACCCGCTGCGCCGTTTCTTGGAGGTATCAAGCGATGGTATCAACAGGGAAGGCCTTGATCGCTAGCCTTCGTCAGCAACAGAACCTCAGCGATTATCGCAAAACGCACTGGGAAGGAAGCTTCGAGGAATATCTCGACATCGTTGCCGAGCACCCCGAAGTCACGCGCACCGCCTACCAGCGCCTCTACGACATGATCCTCTCGCACGGCACCGACGAGGTGTTCGAGAACAAAGAGAAGGTTATCCGCTACAAGTTTTTCACCGACTACGCCGCCAGGCACGCCGACGGCATCTACGGCATCGATCGGCCGCTGATGCAGCTGGTCAACGCCTTCAAGTCGGCGGCCAAGGGCTACGGCACCGAGCGGCGCGTGCTGCTCTTGCACGGTCCCGTCGGCAGCGCCAAAAGCACCATCGCTCGTCTGCTCAAGCGCGGCCTGGAGGACTACTCGCGCACCGACACGGGCATGCTGTTCAGCTTTGCCTGGAAGGGACGCGACGGCGCTCCGTCGCAAAAGTGTCCCATGCACGAGGATCCGCTGAACCTGGTGCCGCACGATCTGCGGCCAGCGCTGTTGGCCAAGCTCAATGCCAACCATAAGGCCGGCGACATGGAAGTGACCATTCGCGGCGATCTTTGCCCGTTCTGCCGGCAGATGTTCAACGAGCGCCTCGCCCAGCACGACGGCGACTGGGGACACATGCTCGAGGACATCAAGGTCTATCGCCTGATTCTCTCCGAGCAGGACCGCATCGGCGTCGGCACCTTCCAGCCCAAGGACGAAAAGAACCAGGACTCGACGGAGCTTACCGGCGATATTAACTACCGCAAAATTGCCGAATATGGCACCGACAGCGACGCGCGGGCGTTCAACTTCGACGGCGAGCTGAACATCGCCAATCGCGGCCTCGTTGAGTTCATCGAGGTGCTGAAGCTGGACGTGGCCTTCCTCTACGACCTGCTCGGTGCCTCCCAGGAACATAAGATCAAGCCGAAGAAGTTCGCGCAAACAGATATTGATGAGGTTATACTTGGGCATACAAACGAGCCAGAATATAAACGTTTGCAAAATAATGAATTCATGGAAGCGTTGCGCGACCGCACCGTGAAGATCGACGTCCCCTACGTGACGCGCCTCAAGGACGAGATCAAGATCTACGAGAAGGACTTCAATCCCAACCGCGTCAAGGGCAAGCACATCGCGCCGCACACCATCGAAATCGCTGCCATGTGGGCGGTGCTGACGCGACTGGTGCAGCCCAAGCACGCCAACCTGACGCTGCTGCAAAAGCTCAAACTGTATAACGGTAAGACGCTGCCCGGCTTCACCGAGGACAACGTCGTCGAGCTCAAGCGCGAGGCCGTCAACGAGGGCATGCACGGCATCAGCCCGCGCTACATTCAGGACAAGATCAGCAACGCCATCGTCGCCCATCCCGACGAGGACAGCGTTAACCCGTTCATGGTACTGCACGAGCTGGAGGCCGGCCTGCGCCATCACTCGCTCATCACCAGTCAGGAGCAATTGCAGCACTATCGCGAGCTGCTGTCGGTGGTCAAGGAGGAGTACGAGGACATCGTCAAGAACGAGGTGCAGCGCGCCATCGCCGCCGACGAGGACGCCCTGGCCCGGCTTTGCTCCAACTACATCGACAACGTCAAGGCTTACACGCAGCGCGAAAAGGTCCGCAACCGCTACACCGGCAACTACGAGGAGCCGGACGAACGGCTGATGCGCTCCGTCGAGGAGAAGATCGACATTCCCGACGGCCGCAAGGACGACTTCCGCCGCGAGATCATGAACTACATCGGCGCCCTGGCCATCGACGGCAAGCGCTTCGACTACAAGACCAACGAACGTTTGCAGAAGGCCCTGGAGCTGAAGCTGTTCGAGGACCAGAAGGACACCATCAAGCTGACCAGCTTGGTGTCCAACGTGGTGGACAAGGCGACGCAGGAAAAGATCGATGTCGTCAAGAGCCGCTTGATTCGGAATTACGGTTATAATGAAAGTAGTGCGACCGACGTGCTGACCTTCGTGGCCAGCATCTTCGCCCGCGGTCACACGAAGAAGTAGGCAGAAGGCAGTAAGCAGTAGGCAGTCAAGAGTCGTTTGCCTACTGCCTACTGCCTAGTGCCTAGTGCCTACTGCCTACTGCTTTGGGGGTGTTGCCGTGGGGCAGAAGATCGAACGCGATCATCAACGCTTCAAGAAGCTGGTGCGCGGCAAGGTCAAAAGCAACCTGTCGAAGTACATCAGCCGCGGCGAGATGATCGGCAAGAAGGGCAAGGATCTCGTCAGCATTCCGCTGCCGCAGATCGAGGTGCCGCAGTTCCGCTACGGCAACAAAGGCTCCGGCGGCGTCGGTCAGGGCGATGGACAGGTCGGCCAGCCGCTCGGTCCCGGTCAGGGCGAGCCGTCCTCCGGCGCCGGCGATCAGCCCGGCGGCCATATCCTCGAAGTCGAGTTGACGATGGAGGAGATGGCCCAGATTCTCGGCGAAGAGCTGGCCCTGCCGCGCATCGAGCCGCGCGGCAAGAAGAACATCGTCACCACCCGCGACAAGTACACCGGCATCCGCCAGGCCGGTCCCGAATCGCTGCGCCACTTCAAGCGCACCTTCAAACGCGCCCTGCGCCGCCAGATCGCCTCGCAGACCTACGATCCCGGCAATCCCATCGTGGTGCCCATTCGCCAGGACAAGCAGTATCGCAGCTGGAAGGACGTGCAGCTGCCGCAGAGCGTCGCCGTCCTTATCTACATGATGGACGTGTCCGGCTCGATGACCGACGAGCAGAAAGAGATCGTCCGCATCGAGGCGTTCTGGATCGACACCTGGATCAAGGCCCACTACAAGGGCGTCGAGACGGCCTACATCATCCACGACGCCGCCGCCCAGGAAGTGGACGAGCACACCTTCTACCACACGCGCGAATCGGGCGGCACCAAGATCAGCTCGGCGTACATCCTCGCCGACAAGATCATCACGGCCCGCTATCCGCCGGACCAGTGGAACGTGTACGCCTTCCACTTTTCCGACGGCGACAACTGGGGCGACGACATTCCCCACTGCATCGAGATTTTGCAGGAGAAGCTGCTGCCGCGCCTGAACCTGTTCGGCTATGGGCAGGTGGAAAGCCCCTACGGCAGCGGTGAGTTCTACGAATACGTCCACGAGATGCTCGGCGAACGGCCCAACGTGGTGTGCAGCCGCATCCCCGACCGCGACGCCATCCTCGGCTCGATCAAAGAGTTCCTCGGCACCGGACGTTGATTCCCTTTGTTTAGCCGCGACGCGCAGCGCGGGAAGGCCCGCGCTCCGCTGCGCGTCGCGGCTAAACATCTTCAGGTGATATTATGGATACGCCATACGATACCAGTCTGCCGCCGCATTTGCGCTCGCTCAAGGAGGAAATCGAAGGGTACGCGCGTGGCTACGGACTGGACTTCTACGAGACGATCTTCGAGGTGATCGACGCCGACGATCTCAACGAGGTGGCGGCCTACGGCGGCTTTCCGACGCGCTATCCGCACTGGTCGTTCGGCATGTCCTACGAGGAGCTGCGCAAGGGCTACGATTACGGCTTGTCGAAGATCTACGAGATGGTCATCAACAACGATCCGTGCTACGCCTACCTGATGCGCAGCAATCACACGGTCGATCAGAAGCTGGTGATGGCGCACGTCTATGGTCATTGTGACTTTTTCAAGAACAACGCCTACTTTGGGCACACGAATCGCAAGATGATGGATGAGATGGCCAACCACGGCACGCGCATCCGCAGCTACGTCGAGCGGTTTGGCGAGGACGAGGTTGAGTCGTTCATGGATCGCTGCATGTCGATTGACGACTTGATCGACGTGCATTCGACGGCCATCCGCCGCCGCGATCCGGTGTCTCGCTACGATTTCACCCCGGAGAAAGACGACAGCGCGGAATTGCGGGCGACGCGCTTCAAGAGCAAGGATTACATGGATGACTACATCAACCCGCGCGAGCTGCTTAAGAAGGAAGAAGAGGAGCGCCGCAAAGCCAAGGAGCAAATGGCCCGCAGCTTCCCCGAACGGCCCGAAAAGGACGTGCTGCTGTTTCTCATCGAAAATGCGCCGCTGAAGAACTGGCAGCGTGACGTCCTCGAAATCGTTCGCGATGAGGCGTATTATTTCGCGCCCCAGGGACAAACCAAGGTGATCAACGAAGGGTGGGCCTCGTTTTGGCATTCGACGATTATGACACAGAAAGTTGTAAACCCTTCTGAAGTAATCGATTACGCCGACCATCACTCCGGCACGATGGCCGTGTCGCGCGGGCGGATCAATCCCTACAAGCTGGGCATCGAGCTTCTTCGCGACATTGAGCATCGCTGGAACACCGGCAAGTTCGGCAAGGAGTACGAGGAGTGCGAGGATCTGGAAAAGCGGCGCAAGTGGGACAAGCAGCTCGGCCTGGGACGGCAAAAAATCTTCGAGGTGCGCCGCATTCATAACGATATTACTTTTATCGATACGTTCTTGACGCCCGAGTTCTGCGTGCAGCACAATATGTTCAGCTTCGCCTGGCAGGAGCAGGCGGGCACGTACATCATCGAGTCGCGCGATTTCGAGAAAATCAAGCAGCGGCTGTTATTCAGCTTGACGAACTTTGGAAAACCGTGGATTTATGTAATAGACGGCAATTACCGCAACCGCGGCGAATTGCTGCTCAAGCACCAGCACACCGGCGTCGAGCTGCGCCTCGATCAGGCGGCCGACACCCTGGCGAACGTCCAGTTCATCTGGGGCAGACCGGTCCATCTGCAAACGCTCGTCGATGGCAAGCCGACCACGCTTTCCTTCGACGGCAGTGAACACAGCACCAAAACCGGAGGAGAGATCGATGAGCCTCGACGCACTGCTTCTGGAAAAACTCGCTAACTGGCGACCCGATAAAGACCGAGAGACCCTTGCCGTGGGCGACACGGCCGGCGGCTGGAGGGCCGCCGTCACCGCCGAGCATGTGGATGTGGTTGGCTGCCGGCTGTGGGAGCTGACCCTGCGCCGCACCACCGAGGCGTCCGCCGTCGAGCTGCCGGCCCACGCCCAGCAGGTCTGCGAGCGCGCGACGGGATTGCTCGAACCGTTGTGCGTGGTGGAAGTGGATGATCCGCGCCAAATGGCCCTGCTTCGCAGCGAGCAGCCGGGACAACGCGGCGACGAACGCTTCTATTATGAAGTGCTGCTCGACGGCAACGGCGGCGCTACCGTCCGCCGTTATCAGACGCCGCATGCGGGCGAGCCGCGCCGTCAGCAGGTCGGCTTCACGCTCACCCACGAAGCGCTGGCCAAGCTGGTCCGCGACCTGATTCAATGAACGTTTAGCCGCGACCCCAAGGGGAGCGCCCGACCGGCGAGACGCCGGTCCCACCTCGCGTTCCCCTTCGGGTCGCGGCTAAACGGCGCATCACGACATGGAGGTCGAAGCCGTGCTCATGCCGTTGCGCGCCTCGCGCGTCGCCCTATCACCCGGTTGGTGCCGTCTGCTGGCCGCTTCCCTGATCCTCGGAGCCACTGTCCTCCACCTGGCTTACCTCGCCTACGAGTGTCCCCTCGACCTCGCTCCCGATGAGGCCCATTACTGGGACTGGTCGCGGCCGGAACATCTCGACTGGAGCTACTACAGCAAGGGACCGCTCATCGCCTACCTCATCCGCGGCGGCTGCGTCGCGGCCGGCTCATGGTCCGTCGAGCAAACCGGCAATCTCGCCCTCGCCGTGCGCCTCCCGGCCATCGTTTGCGGCGCTCTGCTGCTGGTGAGTCTGTACATTCTTACGGTGCAAGTTTATCGCTGTGAGGTGCTGGCGCTGGCCGTGGTCGGCCTGGCGCTGACACTGCCGCTCATCGCCGTCGGCTCGTCGTTGATGACCATCGACGCGCCCTACACCTGCTGTTGGGGCTGGGCGCTGGTGCTCGGCCATCGTGCCATCTTCCGCGGCTCGAAGTGGGCCTGGCCTCTGCTCGGCGTGGTGCTCGGCTTGGGTATGCTGGCCAAGTACACGATGATTGTCTGGATTCCGTCGGCGGCGTTGTTTCTGCTGACGACGCCGGCGTACCGACGGCTGTTGTGGAGCCGCGGCTTCTGGTGCATGGTCGCCGTGGCCGGCTTCTGCTGTCTGCCGATCCTCATCTGGAATGCGCAGCACGATTGGGTGACGTTCCGCCACGTACTCGGTCTGTCGGGACTGGCGAGCGGTGAGACACCCACCCTATCTCCCGGTGGGACCGGCGAGACGCCGGTCGAGGAGCCGCGGATCCACTGGCTGGGACCCCTGCACTACCTGGGCGGTCAGTGCGCTCTGCTGCTGGTCTACTGGTTCTTGGTGTGGGCGGCGGCGATGATCGCGCATCGGCCGGACTTCCGACCGGCGGGACGCCGGTCCCACCAGCCGGACGAGGGCGCGCTTTACCTGTGGTGGCTGTCGGCGCCGATGTTTCTGATGTTCCTGGCCTTCAGCCCAAAGACGGACGGCGGCGAGATGAACTGGCCGGTGACGGCGTATCTATCCGGCCTGGTGCTGTCGGCGGCATGGCTGGCCCGCCAATTCGACGACCCGCGCCGCTGGTATCGCGTCAGCACGGCAATCAATCTCGGGCTGGCCTGCGTACTCGGCCTGGCCGTGACGGTCTTCATGCACCATAGCGAGTGGCTTTATCCTCTGTTGACACGTCTAGCGGGACCGCCGACAAAATCGAACCCTTTCCCGCTGCGGCGTCTGGATCCGACGTGCCGGCTGCGCGGCTGGCGGACGCTGGCGGGGAAGGTCGATGCGCTGCGCGCTCGGCTGCGCGACGAGGAGGGACGCGATCCGGTACTGGCCGGCACTACCTGGAGCATGCCGGGCTTGCTGGGTGTTTACTGCGCCGGCCATCCGCAGGCTTACTCGCTCGGTCCGCTCATGGGCGATCGCCATAGCCAGTACGATTTCTGGGACAATCCTCTCGACCACCGCGCCGCCTTCCAGGGCCGCACGTTCGTCGTCGTCAACGGCGACGAGGACGTGCTCCGCGCGGCGTTCGCCAGCGTGAAGACGACGGAAGTGAAGCACGAGGAGCGAGGGCAGCCGATTGCGTCGTGGCGTCTGTCGGTGTGTCGCGATTTCCGTGGAAGCTTCCGCCTGCCGCGGAAAGCGTCACCGACTTATTGAATTGGAGGCCGGCGGCCGGAAAGGGATCGCTTCAGGAGGAGAAGGAAAGGGATGCTCCTGACGAATCAGAAGCTACACCAGAGCACTTCCGTCTCGCGGCCCTTGACTTTCGCTCCGCTGGCCTGGTTCGGCAGGTCGAACGTGTGCCGCGTCCAGTCGGCCAGGGTCTCGTCATACAGCTGGGACGGATAACCGGACAGCATCACCTTTCCCTTGCACTGCCGAAGTACATCCAGTAATTCGCGGTGCTGCTCCTCGGTCATTTCGAAGCGACCGTAGGCCTTGCGGGCCGTTCGCGTCGAGTGCAGGTACGGCGGATCGCAGTAAAACAGCGTGGCCGGGCCGTCCTCCCGGCGGATGAGATCGTGGGCCGGCATGTTCTCCACCACGACACGCCGCAGCCGTTCATGCACGGCAGGCAGCCCTTCAACGGCCGACAGCCATTCGGAGACGTTGCCGTTCATGCCGCGACGCGTGCGATTTCTCGTGATCGGACTGAACCCTGTCCGCAAGCCGCTTCGCGATTGCCGGCAATTGACGAAGAACGCGACGGCATCTGCCACCGCATCTCCCGTGCTGACATGGTCGTGCGCGACTTGCCATTCGCTTCGCGAAAACGGAATCGCTTCCACCTGACGCCGAAACTGGGCGAAGAGAGCGTCATCGCGGAGCACTCGCCAGAAGTTGACGAGCTGGCCATCCAGATCGTTGACGACCTCCGAGACGCCGCGATGATAGCCGACCTCGGAGAGCCTCAGCCGCGGATCTTCGGGATCGCGTGCCAAAAGGACGGCGAGGCCGCCCGCGAACGGCTCGACGTAGTGTAGGTGGGGCGGCATCCGGGCCACGATCTTCGCGGCCAGGTACGACTTGCCGCCATGCCACTTGAGGGGAACGCCGATGGAGCTGTGAGGACTTCGTTTCATCGGGACAGGCGGAAACCCGTGCGGGAGACTTCCGCGCTTGACAGGGGTTTCAGCGCGCACTTCCGACCGCCGGAAGATACACCGAAAGGGTGTTCGGATAGAAGGTTAAGGCTAGTGGGCGCTACTGGATTCGAACCAGTGACTTCCACCGTGTGAGGATGGCACTCTAGCCGCTGAGTTAAGCGCCCGAAACAGATCGGCGAGCGGGGGGCGTTAGCCCCCTGATTCTTGTCTGGCGAAGTCTGGCGAAGAATCAGGGGGCTAACGCCCCCCGCTCGCCAAACGGTTCACGCCTTCGGCGGCGTGGTCAGGCTGTTGTTCGGCGTCGTGATGTTGTCCTCGAACTTCGGCGCCGTCGTCGTGATGCGCTGCGGCGGACGCGGCTGCTCCAGCGGCAGCTGCTCCTGACGCGGAGGCGCGGCCGACGATTCATAATCGTCCTCCAGGCCCTTGATGCCCTTCTTGAACTCGACGATGCCCTTGCCCAGATAACGACCCACCTCCGGCAGCTTCCGCCCAAACAGCAGAACGCCGATGACCAGCAGAATCAGCATCTCCTGGGCGCCGAGATTGAAAAAACCAAACAACGGAGTCATGGAAGGTAAACCTCTTTGC
>Ga0335075_10010609_pt1 | contig 13978 bp, 12 predicted proteins | sample Lox_Sample_24_FD_206723 | JGI IMG/M metagenome (GOLD analysis project Ga0335075, IMG submission 206723) | Soil microbial communities from Loxahatchee National Wildlife Refuge, Florida, United States - Lox_Sample_2.4 | ecosystem: Environmental > Terrestrial > Soil > Wetlands | place: USA...
CTCCTGCATACGGCAGGTTTCGCAATGTTGCAATGCATGAAAATCAATCATTGAGTTTTTTTCTCGAAACGAGGATTCTTGCCTCGAAGCGGCAAACGTGGAACCGAATCTAGAGAACGACGTGCTTGATGAGGTCAACATCCAAAGATGGGATGCCAATTCGCGGTGGGGAGATTGATGGGGAGCGCGCGGAAAACGCCGGTTTTAGAGGAATTGTGGGGCAACCAAAATGCGGGTGGTGCATCGCCAATGCTATTGGCCCGGGGGTTTTACAGAAAAAGAGCATGGTGGCCGCAGTGGCCGGTGCGCGCCTGCTCGACGAGCGTATCGATCAGCGGCGGTTCAAATCGCGACAGAAAGGAAATGCTGGCAAAGACTCGCTCCTGCAGATTGCCGTTGGGAAAAAGATTCTGACAGAGCGCGTTGGCCGCGTGTTGCAGGCTCTGATCGCGCTGTAACTGAAAATTCGCGGAGAGTCGACGCAGGCGGTTCATCTGGTACAGCATTTTCGATGCGGCAACGTCGGCGGCGTGGCCGAGGCCCTGATCCTGTGCGCGCATCCATTCGGTGACGGCAGAAAGCTCCTCATGCAGGGCATTGCCGGCGGCGGCAAGTTTGCGCTTAGCTTCGACGGGCATGGCTCGGGCGGCGAGTCGATGCGCCAGCGTGTCGGGCGTAGTGAAAACATCGGGCAGGGTGAGTCCATATTTGTGTAGCAGCTGCGCCATCGACGGATCTAAGAAAGTGGCGGAATAGCGCGGCAAAATTGGCGTGGTCCGACCGAGTATGTGTTGATAGACAACTTGCGATTGCGCGAAATAGGCAACTTCCGCCGGACCACCGATGTAAGCGGAGGTGGGGAGCAGCGTGTCCTGAACAACGGGACGCAGCAAAGCGTTGGGGCTCAGGCGTTCGGGTGCGGTGTCGAGAATTTGGATCAGATCAGCGGTGGTGTAATGCGCGGGACCGGCAGACCATTTGTCGCCAGCGGATTTTTTCAGGGCGGTACGGACGCCGGTGATTGCATCGGTCAGAAAAAGCGGGCTGGAAAACTCACCCACCATAACTTGGGCATGATAGCCAGCTTGTTCCAACGCATGCGCACGGTCGAGCAGGGCAGCGTGTAGTTCGTCGGCATTTTGAAGCGCGGCGAGCAAGGTGGAATACGCCAGTGCATGGAACGGCCGAGAAGAAGCGTCGATGACGATGAGGCCATGGCGACTGAAAATGCGTGTCAGCAGTGCCGCAAATGCGGACGCAAAAGTGGCGGCGGGTGTGTAGAGGGAGGCGATCAGATCGGTGGCAGAATTTTCGCCGAGACATCGGCGGAGTTCGTCGACCAGAGGCACAATTGCTTCGCCGAACGGCAAATTTCCGACAGGTCGGTTGGGTGCGGGATGATGCGGCAAACGAAGTGTGGTGAGATCATTGCCGCAAAGGAAGGTCGCCTGATTGACTTCGTCAAAATCGTGATCTTCGGTGGCTAGCCAGAAGATGGGGACATGCGGATAGCCGGCGCGGGTCGCCTCCTCAGCCAAATGGATCGCGGTTGCGGCCTTCATCAGCGTAAGCAGCGGGCCACCGAAGAGCGCGACCTGCTGACCAGTGACGACGGCGCCTGCTCCGGCAGCGAGGCGATCGAGATTGGACTGTGTTTCCTGGCTGGCGCCAAATTCTCGATTCTGCTGCCGCAATAATTCGACAATGGTATGGCGCCGGGCCGGATCCATTTGCGGCGGATTCTTCATCCACTGGCCGTCGTTGGCGGCAATTTCCGGATAAAACACGCGCAACTTTTCCCACTTGCCGGACACATAGTCGCGATAGAGATCGCTGACGTGCGGTAGCGCCGTAACGGGATAGCAATCTGTGTTCAAGTGCGCGTCGCTCCTCATGACAGATGGGGTAGGTTGCGCGGCTGACGTCGGTACCCCGGACTGCAGCGCACATGCCAAGTGTCTCATGCAGTGGATGCTGCCAGAAGCGTCGAAGATGCGCGGAATTGCAGCGGAACCCGGGTCCGGTTACTCGCGTCCTTCGCGCGCATCTTTCCACAGATCGATTCCGCTGTCTTGCGCAAATCGGTCGATTTCTTTCAGTTCGGCATCGGTGAATTGAAGTTTCTTGACGGCATCGAGCGAATCGTTGAGCTGATCCACATTTCGCGCTCCGATCAGTGCGGTGGTGACACGAGGATCGCGCAGCACCCATGCAATCGCCATTTGCGCCAGCGTCTGGCCACGGCCTTTTGCCAGTTCATTCAAGTAGCGCACACGCTGGATGTTCTGCTCGCTAAGGAATTCCTTGAGCAGGGAACTTTGCTCGGCGGTGGCGCGGGAGTTGGCCGGCACGCCGTTGAGATATTTGTTGGTGAGCAGGCCCTGCGCTAGGGGAGAGAAGGCGATGCAACCGACGCCCAGCTCGGCCAGTGTTCCCAGCAATTCTTTTTCGATCCAGCGATTCAGCATGGAATAGGAGGGCTGATGAATCAGGAGGGGAACGCCTTCCATCTCCAGAATATTCGCGGCTTCGCGGGTGCGATCGGCATCGTAGGAAGAAATACCGACATATAAGGCTTTGCCCTGGTGAACGGCGGTGACCAGCGCGCCCATGGTTTCTTCCAGCGGCACCGTCATATCCGGCTTGTGGGAGTAATAGATGTCGACGTAGTCGAGACCCATGCGATCAAGGCTTTCGTCGAGCGAGGCCAGCATGTATTTGCGTGACCCGCCGACGCCGTAGGGGCCGGGCCACATATCCCAACCGGCTTTGGAGGAGATGATGAGCTCGTTACGGTGATCGCGAAAATCCTTGCGAAGAATATGGCCGAAGTTTTCTTCCGCAGCTCCGTAGGGCGGACCGTAGTTATTCGCCAGGTCAAAATGAGTGACGCCTCGATCGAACGCTCGCCGGATGACAGCGCGACCGGTTTCAAAAACGTCGGTGCCGCCGAAGTTCTGCCACAGACCCAGGGATACAGGAGGCAAGACGATTCCAGATCTGCCACAGCGGCGAAAGTTCGCCTGTTGATAGCGTTTTGCGTCGGGCACATAACTCATCCGCGTGCATCTCCTTGAAGTTGGAAGGTGGGGAAGCGAATCCTGCACCGTGGTATTGGATGCATGGTGCGCTCGACAACCCGCCACGGCGGGGAACTCGTAGCCGAGCCCACTTCGGCTGAAAAAATATGGTGCGCCCGACAAGATTCGAACTTGTGACCTAACGCTTCGGAGGCGTTCACTCTATCCAGCTGAGCTACGGGCGCATCCCTCTTGAGGTTATCACGATGGGATTTGTGGCGCGGAATCGGAATTGGCGGCGGCCCTATGGTTTCTTTCGCGGGTTGGTGGAGGTTAAACGCTGCGATTGTCGCGGTTGGGGTAGACTATCGGAGGCCGTTAAATCTTAATATATTAAGAATAGGATGGGTGTGCAGCCGCCCGCAATCTAGAAGAGATGGCGTGATGACATATTTGATGGGAATGGGTCAAATACGCCAGCAAGCCGATTGTCCGAGCGTAATCCTGCCGAATGTCGATTGTGAGGTGTAGTGTGTTCACAGATCAGCGAGGTTCTCTTCCCATTGGCATCCACTAAGATTTCGTGTATCTGGAGAGGTGCAGATTGCACCCGCGGATATTGAACGGGATTATCCCTTCACGGCCACACTCGACACTCGAAAGAGAAGCTTCAATTCATCCTTGTCTTCACCGAAAAATGGCCGGTGATTCAACGGGCTCTGGATCGGCAGTATCGAAAATCCGTGGTGCCGGTCGATTTTTCTTGCGCCTATTGGACCTCGCCGCTGACACCGAAGCTGGCTTACGAAGTGGAGAAGGCGCAGATTGAGCACTATCTGGGTTTCAGCCGCTTTCGGTATTTTGGAAATCGTCGCCGCAATTTGTCGAGCATTTCTTCGATTTTCCGGTTGGCAGAAAACGCGACGGTGCAGTGGGCGGCAAAACGCGTTTATGCCGACGAGATGGACCTGCGTGCATTTATGCGGTTCACTATCATGGATTCCCGAATGACCTGGAGGCGGGGATGGTTGTCTCCATGCAGTACGAGTCGCCGAATACCAAAGAATTCACAGTGGTTTCGCAGAGCGGTCCGAAATTGCTGGTCGACCAGGTATTGAAACGCCTGCCAAAAACGGAAACGGATGCGCAGAGGAAAAATACAAGGGAAGCGGTCAACCTGGACCGAAAAAATTACGACTTCAGCGACCTGGAGTATGATCCGGAGGCGGACGGCTGCTCGTACGTATTGTCGGTGCAGCCGAGAAAGCCAAACAAGTATGTGTATCGCGGCAAAATCCGCGTGAACGACCAGGATTTTGCTGTGTGCGGCATTCAAGCGGAACCGGCGCAGAATCCTTCCTTCTGGATCAAGAGCACCAGAATCCACGAAACCTATGAAAAGGTGGGAGACTTTTGGCTGCCCGAGCAAAACAAGAGTGTATCGCGAATCCGAATTGGAGGCAGCGCTACCTTGACGATTCAGTATCAGGACTACAAGGTCCAAAGACAGCAGCTCGCGAGTACCGATCCAACCTCTTCCTCGGCGTCGGAAGGTAAGTAAGTTCGAATATCGATCCGAGACTAGTGAGCATTTCTGATCTCACGTCCCAGCAGATTGAATTTTCGCGACTCAGCTCAGAACGAGAATGAACAGACCAGCATTCGTGTTTGGTGATACGCTGGCTTGGCCCCCCAACAATGAAATAAGTAGAAACCCTGACGTCTGTCAGAGGAGGCTTGCAATGCAACCTGGAAATGGCGCCGAACCCCCGTTGAATCCTGGGCTGGTACTGGACATGCTGAACGCGTATCAGCGTACGGCGGCTTTGAAGGCAGCAATCGATCTCGATCTTTTTCGAGTAGTTGGAGAAGGCCCGGGAGATGTGGCCTCTATCGCGCGTCACTGCTCCGCGTCGGAGCGAGGCATCCGCATCCTGTGCGATTTTCTGACGATTAACGGCGTGTTGGTGAAAGAGGAGGGACGCTATCGGCTGACGCCGTCGAGCGCGGTCTTCCTGGACCCGCGGTCGCCCGCCTGCCTGGCCTCGGTGGCTCAGTTCCTCGGCAACCCGGCGATGCACGATGCCTATGACAACCTGGCGGATATTGTGCGTACTGGTCGCACCAACCTGCCGGGCGATGGCACGGTTGAGCCGGAGAATCCGATATGGGTGCAGTTTGCGGAAAACATGGCGCCGATGATGGGTCCGATGGCCGGTCCGCTGGGCAAGGTTGTGTTGCAGGGACAGTCGGGTCCGATGCGGGTGCTGGATATCGCCGCCGGTCACGGATTATTTGGAATTGAAATTGCAAGACAGAATCCGCAGGCACACGTGACGGGCCTGGATTGGGCGCCGGTATTGCGGGTGGCTCTCGACAATGCTCGCAAGGCGGGCGTGCACGATCGTTACAATATGAAGCCGGGCAGCGCCTTTGAGGTAGACTTCGACGGACCGTATGATGCGGTGCTGCTGACGAATTTTCTACACCACTTCGACAAGCCGACCTGCGTGGAACTGCTGCGGAAGATTCACGCAGCTCTTCGTCCCGGCGGCCAGTGCGCCACGCTGGAGTTTGTGCCGAACGAAGACCATGTTTCGCCCGCGACTCCCGCCGCGTTCGCGATGACGATGTTGACCACGACCGCGGCCGGCGACGCGTACACGCTGAGCGAGCTGACGAGCATGTATCGCGAGGCAGGATTCAAAGACATCAGCGGCCATCCAATCCCCATGAGCCCGCACACGATTGTGACTGGGAACGCATGAAGGGTTGAAAGCACATGGCAGATACCACGACAAACCTGGGGCGCATCGAACTGACAACGAAGCCTGCGAGGGCGAGAACGGTGACGGCGAAGCCTGTTCGCCTGCTGCAGCAATACTTCTATTTCTTCATGTCGCTTCTGATTGCGGCGATCGTGGTGTACGGGTTCAGCCACACGGTTGAGGCGCGCCTGATCCATGGAGTTCCGCGACGGCCGGTACTGCTGTGGGTGCATGGGGTGATTTTTTCGGGGTGGGTCCTCTTTTTTATTTTCCAGTCGCTGCTGGTCCGAACGCACAACGTGCGCCTGCATCGCACCCTTGGATGGTTTGGCGCTGCGCTCGGTAGTGCGGTGTTTGTGGTGGGTGTCTGGATCGGCATTGTGATGTCACGTTTCAGAATCCAATACTTCCACGGGAAGGGCGCTGTGCCGGATCTGGCGCTCTCGTGGTATGACGTCACCGCCTTCGCCGTCGCATTCGGGCTGGCCATCCTATGGCGAAAAAAACCGGAATATCATCGCCGCTTGATCCTGCTGGCGACGTGTGCGTTGACTTCCGCGGCCTTTGGCCGTTTTCCGGCGCACATTCTGCCGGCGGGATGGTTCTTTGTCGGGGTCGACTTTCTGGTGCTTCTGGGTGTGGCGCGCGACCTGATCGTGGACAAGCGTATTCATCGCGTCTATGCAGTGGGGTTGCCTGTGTTCTTGGTTTGCCAGAGCATCGTGATGTACACGATTTTGAACAATCCGCCGGTTTGGGCGAACATCGCAAACGCAATTTTGCGATGACGGGCGGTCGCGAAACTGTTCTAGACGGCGAGCAGAAAGCAGACCATCGACACGGCGAGAGCGATGACACGCAGGCGATGCAGCGAGTCCCATTTTCTATGCTCTCGCAGGCCTCCATTAGCAATGGCTCCCTCACTCAACTGAGCCATTCGATTGTTGATGGGCACAAGAAATAAAATGGTGAGCAGGATGATCGTGGCCCACAGGGCACTCGCTGCGATTAACAAGATTTCTCCGGATTGATGGCGGTGCATAATGGCAGCAATGATCAGGAGCACAAAGCTTGCGACGTACCAGAGAGGCATGGCACGGCCGAGTTTCCTGGCAAACAGCCGAATTGCGGCCGTCTGAGCAGATGGCTCCAGAGCCCAGAGAACTGGGTTGATGAAGGCTGAGACAGCGAACTCGACGCCGACGAGTAAGCCAATGCAAACGGTGGTGACGGTTATTAGAGCATGCATCATCATTTCTCCTGGTACATCAGACGGCGGAGGAATCCGTGCCGATGCAATTGTCGCGGCTGACAAATTTGTCAGCCGGCCCACGTGATTGCGGAACGGGAAGGTTAGAAAATGCCGGTTTCAAAAAAAGAACTCTCCGAGTGTCCGATTGACGCGATGCTGTCGGTGGTTGACGGCCGATGGAAAGGGACTATTCTATGGCGGCTGTCGGAAGGACCGATGCGACCCAGTGAATTGCATCGCAGCATTCCGGGAATCACAGAGAGGATGTTGCTTCGACATCTACAGGAACTGGTTCGCGACGGAATACTCGTGCGGCAAGAGGAAAGTGTCGTTCCCCCGCGGGTGCGCTATTCCATTTCACAATACGGATGCACGCTGCTACCGGTGCTGGAGGTGATTTGCGTTTGGGGACGCAATCATTTGCGTGTTCGAAATCGCCAATGCGGAGTATCGAACACGTGACACGTCACTTAGTACCGGTGGGAGGGGTCAGTTCCTGCATGACGGATTGGATGAGTTCTTTGGCGCCGGTTAATTGCTGCATGACGGTTTGTAGATCGAGCGCAGGCTGAGTGGGATTGCGGGCTGAGGTGCAATAGACACCGTGCTGGCCGACGAGGATGAGGGCATCGGTGATCATATCGAGCGTGACGGCAAGACGACCGCGAGGAATGCCCATCATGAATTCATGTTTTTCGAGGGACTCGCGCTGGTCGTCAAAGGCTGAGGCCATTTAGTACTCCTTGGCCGGAGTGGCGGGAACCAGCGGCGGAGTTTTTTCGGATACGGCTGTTTCAGGCGCGGGTGATTCGGAACTCGCGTCGGGCTTCCAGCGCAAGACTGGTTTACGGGCGGCGGCGACTTCATCCATGCGCGAGACGCGGGTGGCATGCGGTGCGTGCAGAATGATCTCCGGGTTCTCATCGGCTTCGCGAGCAATCTGACGCATGGCGTCGATGAACTGATCCAGCTCTTCCTTCGACTCACTTTCCGTTGGCTCAATCATCAGCGCGCCGGCCACAATCATAGGGAACGAAGTGGTGTACGGATGAAAGCCGTAGTCGATGAGGCGCTTGGCAATGTCGCCGGTTTTGACTCCATTGCGCGACTGTCGGCGGTCGCTGAAAACTACCTCATGTAGTGTAGGCGTTTTATAGGGCAGTTCGTATACGTCTTCCAGCTTAGCTCGAATGTAGTTTGCGTTCAGCACTGCGTCTTCCGTGGTTTGACGCAGGCCATCGGGGCCGTTGGCGAGGATGTATGCGAGCGCGCGAACGAACATGCCATAGTTGCCGTAGAACATGCGCACGCGGCCCACCGACTGCGGACGATCGTAGTTAAAGGTGAGGGTGTTGTCCGACTTTTCGACGAGAATCGGCGTGGGAAGAAAGGGCTCCAGAATTTTTTTGCACGCCACCGGACCCGAGCCCGGACCGCCGCCGCCATGAGGCGTCGAAAAAGTCTTGTGCAGATTCAAGTGCATGACGTCGACGCCGAAATCGCCGGGGCGTGTTTTGCCGACCAGAGCATTCATATTGGCGCCATCCATGTAGAGCAGTGCGCCTTTGGAATGCAGGACGTCGGCGATTTTGTGAATCTCACTCTCGAACACGCCGATGGTAGAAGGGTTGGTCAGCATAAGCGCGGCGGTTTCGTCGTCGACCAGATGTTCGAGCTCGGCGAGGTCGACCATGCCATGGCTGTTGGATTTGAGATTTTGCACCTGGTAGCCGCAGATGGCCGCTGTGGCTGGATTGGTGCCGTGCGCTGAATCAGGAATCAAAATCTTTTTGCGCGGATTGCCTTTTGACTCGTGATACGCGCGGACGAGAAGAATTCCGGTGAACTCGCCATGCGCGCCAGCCGCCGGCTGCAGCGTAATCGCCTCCATGCCGGTAATTTCTTTCAGGCATTCCTGCAGCATCCACATGACGCGCATCGCGCCCTGTGAAAGCGATTCGGGCTGATAGGGATGGGCGTCGGCGATGCCTTCGAGGCGCGCCACCATTTCATTGACGCGGGGATTGTATTTCATGGTGCAGCTGCCCAACGGATACATGCCCAGGTCGATAGCGTAGTTCCAGGTGGAGAGACGCGTGAAGTGGCGGATGATTTCAATCTCGCTGACTTCCGGCAGCAGGCCAAGATCTTCGCGGACCTGTTCGCCCAAAACTATGTGCGGATCGATCGCGGGAACATCGAGCGGCGCCAGGCGGTAGGCTTTTTTGCCGGGTGAGGATTTCTCGAAGATCAACCCTTCATTCTGACTGATGTGACTAGAGACCTTCGAGCGGTTGCCGACAAACGGCGCCTGTTTGCCCGGAGAATCGGTCGCGTTGGTTACTGTAACTGTTTTAGTTACCATTTCGTTCTTCATCCTTATACGTAGGCCAACGCAGGGACATGCTTGCCGGCGATAATGGCAGCCGCAGCGTCAATTTGCGCTCGTGAATTCTGTTCGGTGGCGCACCATAGCGAGGCATGCTTCAATTCCGGATACCAGGCGGATAGAGGCAGTCCGCCAATCATTTTCTGCTGCAGCAGGCGCGCGTTAATCGCTTCGGGCGCTTCGGCCGTCTCCAACACAAACTCATTAAAGCGCGGAGAGTTGGCGAAGAGCAGCTTGCTGCCGGGGATCGCAGCCAATGTTTGCGAGGCATAATGCGTCTTCGCCAGGTTTTGTTCGGCCAGTTCACGCATGCCGGCCTTGCCGTAGATGGTGAGGTAAATACAGGTCATCAACGCAACAAGCGCCTGATTGGTGCAGATATTGGACGTCGCTTTTTCGCGACGGATATGCTGCTCGCGTGTAGAAAGAGTCAGCACGAATCCGCGACGACCGTTCTGATCGACAGTCGCGCCGGTGAGGCGGCCAGGCATCTGGCGAATGAACTTTTCTTTGCAGGCCAACACACCGCAATAAGGCCCGCCATAGCTGATGGCCACTCCGAAGGATTGCGCTTCGATGGAGACGATGTCAGCTTCTGTCGGTGGACGAACAATGCCGAGCGAAAGCGCTTCCGCAATGGAGACGATGAGTAGCGCGCCTTTGGCATGGGCGAGATCGGCAATGGCCGCAACATCTTCAATCACGCCGAAGAAGTTGGGAGATTGGATCAATACGCAAGCGGTTTGGTCGGTGATGGCGGCTTCCAGTGCCTTCATATCGACGCGGCCGTCAGCGCCGTAGCCAACGCGATGCTTGGTGAGTCCTTGATGCTGCGCGTAGGTTCGAAGGACTTCGCGATATTCCGGATGCACAGTGCCGGCAACAACCATATGGCTGCGTCGAGTGACGCGCGCTGCCATCATCACGGATTCCGCCGCGCCTGTCGAGCCGTCGTACATCGAGGCGTTGGCGATTTCCATGCCGGTCAGCTCGCAGATCATGGTCTGGAATTCAAAGATGGCCTGCAGTGTGCCCTGAGAAATTTCCGCCTGGTAGGGAGTGTATGAGGTAAGGAATTCACCGCGCTGCACCAGCGCATCGATGACCACTGGGCGATAGTGGCGATACGCGCCCGCTCCGAGAAAACTAGCGTAGCCGTTGGCGTTGCGGTCGGCAGCGGAGCGGAATAGGTTCACGATTTCCTGCTCGCCCATCTGCGGCGGGATGTTCAGGTCACCGGTGAGGCGATACTCGGCGGGGATGGATTGAAACAAATCGCCGATAGTGGACACACCGATTTCTTTCAGCATGGCCTCGCGGTCGCTCGGGGATTTGGGTAGATAGCGCATGGTTCAGAGTCCTGTGTTCAAGGTTGAAGACTGCAATGTCGTCGAGATGCTCAGGCGTGGGTTTCTTCTGCAATAAATTTTTCGTAGTCGGCAGAGCTTAGCAGCGCATCAGCCTCCGATGGGTTCGACATCTGCACTTTGATGATCCAGGCCTGGTGCGGTTCGGTGTTGATCTTTTCCGGCGCGGTCACCAGTTCCTGATTGACTGCGGTGACGGTGCCGCTGACCGGCGAATACAGATCGGAGACAGCTTTCACCGACTCCACGCTGCCGAAAACTTTACCAGCTTCGACGGTATCGCCGACTTTGGGCGCATCGACAAAGACGATGTCGCCGAGAGAATTCTGCGCGTAATCTGTGATGCCCACGGTGCCGATTGCGCCTTCCACCTGGAGCCATTCGTGCTCGCGAGTGTAGCGAAAAGTATTTGGATATGTCATAGGATTCGTCCTCTTCCATTGTATGTTGTCGCGAAATTGCGCACCCGAAGTCGAGGCCCCGCAGAAGTTTTTTGCACAAGAGGCGGAGTTCAGGCGTGTTTTTTAGGACGGCGGTAAAACGGCTGCGGCACGATGCGGGCGCGCACATCCTGACCGCGGATTTTGATGGCCAACTCCGTATCGACAGCGCTTTGGGCGGCGGGAAGATAGCCGAGGGCGATGTTCTTTTTGAGAAATGGCGCGGGAGAGCCGCTGGTGACGGCGCCAATCTGCTCGCCTGTAAGGTTGCAGATGGGGTAGCCGTCGCGGCCGATGCCACGCTCGATCATCTCCATGCCGACCAGCTTGCGCTGCGGGCCACCGGTTTCCTGCAGCTTTTTCAGGGCGGTCTGGCCAAGGAACTCCGGCTTGTCGAGCTTGCAAAAGCGATCCAGGCCAGCTTCGAAGACGTTGGTTTCTTCGGTGATTTCGTGGCCATAAAGCGGCATGGATGCTTCCAGGCGCAAAGTGTTGCGGGCGCCCAGGCCGCAGGGAACGATTTCAAATTCGCGACCGGCATCGAGGATTTCCTGCCACACCCGCGTGGTGGTGGCTTCGTCCGAGGGAATATAAATTTCAAAACCATCCTCGCCGGTATAGCCAGTGCGGGAGATAAGGACGTTATGGATGCCGCACATCTGACCCCAGACAAACCAGTAATTCTTGATAGCATTCAGATCGACGCGGGTCAGCTTTTGCAACGTTGCCAGCGCCTGCGGACCTTGAATAGCGAGCTGCGAATAATGATCGCTGTAATCGCTGACGTGGCAGTGAAAGCGCTGTGCATGCTGCTTGATCCACGCATAATCCTTGGGGCGCGTGCCTGCGTTGACGACCAGCAGATAGTCGTTGGGGCTAAGTTTGTAGACCAGGATGTCATCGACGAAGGTGCCTTGCGGGGTGAGCAGCGCCGAGTAGTGCGCCTGACCTTCGGCGAGCTTCAAGGCGTCATTCATCGAGACGAACTGAACAGCATCAAGCGCTTCAGGGCCGCGCAACTGGATTTCGCCCATGTGGCTGACGTCGAAGATGCCGACGCGTGTGCGAACCGCCATGTGCTCGGCGATCAGGCCGGCGTATTCCACTGGCATATCCCAGCCGCCAAAGTCGACCATCTTGGCGCCGCATTGGCGATGCATGGGGTTGAGCGCTGTTTTTTGCAGAGCAGAGGAGGTCGCGGGAGCAGACGGGCTCGACATAGAACACCAGTTTAAATGAGCGCTGCTACTTCGGCACGGGCAGCGTGTACGGGTAGCAGCAGGGCTTTCGCACCGGACCAAATTCCATCAATTCCACGCGGGTACCGTTGGGATCGTACAGGTTCAATTGCCATTTTCCATCGAGACCGATCTGGGGATCCTCATACGGCTGAGAGGAGTCCCAATGGCGGTGTTGCAGCATCTGTCCGGCCTGGTGGATATCGGGCACTCCCAGCGCGAAGTGATTGAGCACGCCGCTGTCGCCTTGGTGCTTGGCGCCCGGATCCTGCAGCATATATTCCAACCAATTGGTGCCGTCGGGCACTCGCATGTCCACCCACTCCAGCTTGTGGCCGCGGCCGCCCTGCCAGCCTTCGACAAAGCCGAGAATGTCACGAAAAAAATGATCTTCCTCTGCGCGGTTATGCACGATGAATCCCGCATGGAGAATGATTTGCGAAATGGGCTGCGGAGCGTTTTTCGGGGATTTTGAGCTGACGGGCAGGAAGTGGCCATGAGCGGACAGCTGCACAAACTGCAGGCGATGTCCCTCTGGATCTTTCACCCACAGAAAGCGCATTCCGTCGGGCGCGGTTTGAATTTCGCCTTCGATTGGAACTTTCCGGCTGACGAGATATCGCTGCATGGAATCGAGGTCCGTGGTGGCAAAGGCAATGTACGCCAGGAAGTCTGTTGTGCCGGTCGGCGCGGGTTGCACCTCAATCGACTGCTTCGAGCTAACACGAAATTCCATTGGCGCGGATGAGGATGTGGAAGCGATCTGCGGAAAGCCTAGAAATGTTCCGTAGAACTGCTTCGACTTGCTGAGATCGGTCGCATACACGGAAACCTTTGCGATGCCCGTGATCGGCGGACGCATGGAAGTATTCTGGGCGGCCAGGGAAAATGGAATTGCAACGATGGCAGCGAGGAGTACAGATGGGATTCGCAGCACGGCATTTGCCTCAGAGAACAACAGGAAAATACTAGCAAAATTGCTAGGCGGTTGTTTCAGAAGGATCGCGGATGCTAGTGAATACTGAATGTCGAACCAGCAGTCAGCGGTCGCGTTGCCTAAGCAGAGGAGACGGAAGCAGCCTAATGCTCCGACAGATCATCCGGCTGTTTCCAGATAGGCGCGAGATGCGGCGTCGAGAAATGGCATGCCTCCGCGCTGAGAGGCAGCCCATGCTCCCCAGCGGTTCGCGGCTTCAGCCACGATTGGCAAGGGGCGATGATGAAGCGAGAAGTAGGTGAGCGCCGCCGTGTAGCAATCACCGGCACCAATCGAATCGACTACTTGAGTGGGAATTCCTGGATGATCGTTCACGGCGTCGCGTGTCACCAGAAGGCTGCCGTTCGATCCTCGGGTGATCGCGACCAAGCGAATGGGGAACTGATCGAGCAGTGAATGCGCGGTTTTAAGTGGAGAACCGTGTTCCTCCGCGCCGATCGCCTTGGCGACATGAGCGACTTCTTCATGATTCATTTTGAAAATAGTCGCGTGCTGGCAGCCCCAGAG
>Ga0335075_10010610_pt1 | contig 13978 bp, 10 predicted proteins | sample Lox_Sample_24_FD_206723 | JGI IMG/M metagenome (GOLD analysis project Ga0335075, IMG submission 206723) | Soil microbial communities from Loxahatchee National Wildlife Refuge, Florida, United States - Lox_Sample_2.4 | ecosystem: Environmental > Terrestrial > Soil > Wetlands | place: USA...
AGTTGCCCGAAGCGGCGCTGCCGCTCGTGCAGCCGGCCTCGCGCTGGGGCGAGGCAACCGTGATGACCGTGGGCTTCGGCCAGGGCATCTCGGTGTCGCCGCTGCACATCGTGCGCGGCACCGCAGCGGTGGCGACCGGTTGGCTGGTACGCCCCACCCTGCTGGCGATGGACCTGCTGCCCGGCGAGGAACCGCCCGGGGCAGTGCAGGTGATGAAGCCGGAGACCGTCGCGATCATGGACAAGCTGATGCGCCTGGTGGTGACCGACGGGTTCGGCAAGAAGGCCGAGGTGCCAGGCTACTACCCCGGCGGCAAGACCGGCACGTCGGAGAAGGTCGGCAAGCACGGCTACGACCGCGGCTTCAAGGAGGACCTCAACGTCTCCGCCTTCACCAGCGTGTTCCCGATGAACGACCCCCGCTACGCGGTCTACATCATGATGGATGAGCCGCATGGCAACAAAAGCACCTACGGCTTCTCCACCGCCGGATGGGTGTCCGCGCCGGAGGCCGGCCGCGTGATCGCGCGCATGGCGCCGATGGAGGGCATGCTGCCGGACATTAAGGACGAATCGTCGATCAACCAGGCGCTTTACATCCCGTTGGAGCCGGGCCGTCCGCCGGGCGCACCGGCGCTGCCGGTTGGCGTGTCGTTCCCCGAGGCAACCGGCGCCGACTTCCATGTCAAGACTGGCTTGCACGAGGGGATTGAGCCAATTCCGCTCGCCCACCCCTATCCACCGCAGCGGCACGAGGCACAGACGACCCTGTCTCCCGATCATGCGCGAAAGGGTGCCCCGGAGGCACGTGGCACCCTTACCCCATCGCGATCAGCTTCACGGGCAGAGCCCGCGGGCGGCAGCGGGATTGCCGTGCGGGAAGCCGCCCTTGCGGATCGCTGACCTCATGCGCGCGCTGCCGTTCTCCCCGGCTTTTACCGCCACGTGGCAGGCGGTGTCCGCGCTGGACGTAGCCGGTGTCACCGCAGACAGCCGCCAGGTGGTCCCGGGCGATCTGTTCTTTGCCCTGCCCGGCACGCGCGCCGACGGCCGTGCCTTCATCGCCGACGCCGTGGAACGCGGCGCCGTCGCCGTGCTGGCGCCCCCCGACACCACCTGGCCCCCCGGCGTCCCGCCGCGCCCGCTGATCCACGACCCGGAGCCACGCCGCCGTCTTGCCCAGATCGCGGCCGTCCTCGCCGGCCCGCAGCCGGACACCCTGGTCGCGGTTACCGGCACCAACGGGAAGACCAGCACCGCCGAGTTCCTGCGGCAGATCTGGACCGGATGCGGGTATCCCGCTGCCAGCCTGGGCACCCTGGGCGTCATCGCCCCCGGGTTCGACCCCGGCCCCGGCCTGACCACGCCGGATCCGGTCAGTCTCGCCGAAATTCTGGCGGGCCTGCGCCGAACCGGGATCCGTCACGCCGCCATGGAGGCGTCTTCCCACGGATTGGATCAGGCGCGGCTGGACGGGGTGCGGCTCTCGGCCGCCGCATTCACCAACCTGACGCGCGACCATCTGGATTACCACGGCACCGTCGAGGCCTATCGCGCCGCCAAGCTGCGGCTGTTTGCCGAGCTGCTCCCCGAAGGCGCGCCTGCGCTCGCCAACGCCGACATGGACACGGCGACGCTGGACGCCCTGCGGGATCTGGCGCGGCGGCGCCGCCTGGACCTGCGAACGGTCGGCGAGGTCGGCGATTCGATCCGCCTGCTGCGGGTGACGCCGCTGCCTGACGGGCAGGTGGTCGTGGTGGAGACGGCCGGTGCAAGGCACGAAGTCAGGCTGCCGCTTCCCGGCCGTTTCCAGGCCGACAACGCGCTGCTGGCGGCGGGTTTGGCCATTGCTCTGGGCCGGCGCGACGCGCTGGACCGGTTGCCGCATTTGACCGGCGTGCGCGGCCGGATGGAACTGGCTGCGCGGCTGCCCAACGGCGCCGCGGTTTATGTCGACTACGCCCACACGCCGGACGCACTGGAGCGATTGCTGCTGGCGCTGCGCCCGCATACGTCCGGACGCCTGCACGTGGTATTCGGCGCCGGCGGCGATCGCGACCGCGGCAAGCGCCCGCTGATGGGCGCCGCTGCTGCCCGCTTTGCCGACGCCGCGATCGTGACCGACGATAATCCGCGCAGCGAGGATCCCGCCTCGATCCGCGCCGCAATCCTGGCCGCCTGCCCCGGTGCCCGCGAAATCGGCGACCGCGTCGCCGCCATCGCCGCCGGGATCGAGGCGCTTGGCCCGGGGGACGTGCTCGCGGTCGCCGGCAAGGGCCACGAGCAGGGACAGACGATTGGCGGGGTTGTGGTGCCGTTCGATGACGTGGGGGTGGTGAGGGGGCTTCTGGATCCTCTCCCGCGACGCGGGGGAGGGCCTGGAGAGGGTGATCGGGTCGGCACGTCAGTCCTTCACCCTATCCCTCTCCGCCGAGCGGGAGAGGGGACATGATGCCTCTCTGGACCCAGGCCGACCTCCTGGAGGCGACCGGCGGCACGGTCACCGCGCCGTTTGCCGCCACCGGCGTTTCCATCGACACCCGCACCCTGACCCCGGGCGATCTGTTCGTTGCGTTGATCGGCGAAAACGGCGACGGCCATCGCTTCGTCGCCGACGCTTTGGCGAAAGGCGCGGCCGGGGCGATGATCCACCAGGAGGTGTCCAGCGCCGCCGGCCCGCTGCTCCGGGTTGACGATACGCTGGCGGCGTTGACCCGGCTCGGCGCCTATGCCCGGGCGCGGTTCACCGGGCGCGTGGTTGCGATCACCGGCAGCGTCGGCAAGACCACCACCAAGGAGATGCTGCGCTGCATCCTCGCGGCGGTGGGGCCGACGCATGCCGCGGTGGCATCCTACAACAATCATTGGGGCGTGCCGCTGACCCTGGCGCGCCTGCCCTTGGCGCGCCTGCCCATCGCGCGCACGCCACTGGCGCACATGCCCGCCGACGCGGCGTTTTGCGTGGCGGAAATCGGCATGAACCACCCCGGCGAGATCGCTCCGCTGTCGCGCCTTGCGCGCCCGCATGTCGTGGTCATCACCGCGGTGGAAAAGGCGCATATCGGCCAACTGGGCAGCCTCGAAGCGATCGCCGACGAAAAGGCCGCGATCGTGGCGGGGCTGGAACCGGGCGGAGCGGCGGTCCTGCCGGCTGACTCGGCGATGTTGCCTCGCCTGCGCACGGCAGCGGAGCGTACGGGCGCTCGCGTGGTGACGTTCGGCACGAACTCCGGGGCGGATGTCCGGCTGGTGGATGCGGCGATGGACGCGGCGGGCAGCGACGTGGTCGTGGAGGTCGGTGGCCGCACTCTCCGCTTCCGCCTTAACGCGCCCGGCCGCCACATGGCGATGAATGCCTGCGCTGCGATGGCGGCGGCTGCCTTGGCCGTCCCGTCATGGCCAGACCTGGCCCGGCCATCGACCCGCACCGACCGGGCGACAACGCCGGCGCAACCCGACCGTTGGGGGGCGGATGGCCAGGTCGGGGCCGGCCATGACGCGGATGTTGCGGCGTTCGCCCGTGCTCTTGAGGCCTTCTCGCCCCTGCCCGGCCGCGGCGTCCGCCGCTCGCTTGCGCTGCCCGGCGGCCCGGCACTTCTTCTGGACGAGAGCTACAACGCCAACACAGCCTCCGTCCGGGCCGCCCTCTCGGTGCTTGCCCTGCAGCCCGCCACCCGCCGCATCGCGATTCTTGGCGACATGCTCGAACTCGGTGACGCCGGCCCCGCAGAGCATGCCTCGCTCGTGCCCGACGCGGCGTCTGCCGCGGACCTCGTGTTCGCGTGCGGCCCCCTGATGCGCCGCCTGTTCGACGCGCTGCCGCCCAGCCGCCGCGGCGCCCATGCCCCGGATTCCGCCACCCTCGCCCAGATCGTCGCCCGCGCCGTCGCCCCCGGCGACGCCATCCTGGTGAAGGGCAGCCTGGGCAGCCGCATGCGCCTGGTTGTCGGCGCGCTGGAAGCCGTCGGCGCCCCGCGCGCCGCGGAGGCGGTCGCCTGATGCTCTACAATCTCGCCCGTCCCTTCGCGGAACAATTCATCCTGTTCAATCTGTTCCGCTACATCACGTTCCGCTCCGGAGCCGCGTGCCTCACCGCGCTGATTGTCAGCTTCTGGATGGGTCCGAAGCTGATCCGCTGGTTGAAGACCGTCCAGCGGCAGGGCCAACCCATCCGGATCGACGGCCCGGAACGGCATCTGACGGAAAAGAAGGGCACGCCCACCATGGGCGGCCTTCTGATCCTGTGCGCCATGACGATCTCCACGCTGCTGTGGGTCGATCTGAGGAATCGTTACGTCTGGGCGGTGCTGGCCGTCACCTGGGGCTACGGCTTGCTCGGCTTCGTGGACGACTACCTGAAGGTGACGAGACGCAATACCAAGGGAGTCTCCGGCCGCGTCAAACTCTTCGTGCAGGCAGCGATCGGGCTCAGCGCCGCGATCTGGATCGTCACGCTGACCCGGGCGCCGCTGAATACCGAACTCGCCGTGCCGGTGTTCAAGGAGCTGATGATCCCGCTTGGCTGGTTCTTCCCGGTGTTCGGCATGCTGGTCATGATGGGCGCGTCCAACGCAGTGAACCTGACTGACGGGCTCGACGGCCTCGCCATCGTTCCCACCATCATCGCGGCAGCCGTGTTCGCGCTGATCGCCTACCTGGTGGGCAACCGCATCTTCGCCAGCTACCTGCAAATCACCTACGTGCCGGAGGTCGGCGAACTGGCGGTATTCTGCTCCGCCCTGATCGGCGCCGGCATGGGCTTCCTGTGGTTCAACGCCCCGCCTGCGGCGGTTTTCATGGGCGATATCGGCTCGCTGTCGCTGGGCGGCGCGCTGGGCGCGGTGGCGGTCGCGACCAAGCACGAGATCGTGCTGATGATCGTCGGCGGCTTGTTCGTGGTCGAGACGGTGTCGGTGATCGTGCAGGTGTTCTGGTACAAGCGCACCGGCACGCGCGTGTTCCTGATGGCGCCGCTGCACCATCATTTCGAAAAGAAGGGCTGGGCCGAGCCGACCATCGTGATCCGCTTCTGGATCATCGCGATGATTCTTGCGCTGATCGGCCTGGCGACGCTGAAAATCCGATGAGCATGTTCCCCTCCGATTTGTTCGCAGGTTCACGCTTCGCCGTGCTGGGGCTGGGGCGCAACGGCCTTGCCGCGGCTCGTGCATTGGTGGCGATGGGCGCGGAGGTCGTGGCGTGGGACGACTCGCAGGCGGCGCGCGACGCCGCCCGCGACGTGACGCTGCGCGATCCCTGCGAGGGGCACTTCGCGTTCGACGCGCTGGTGATGTCGCCCGGCATTCCGCATCTGCTGCCGCGCCCGCATCCCGCCGCCGTTCGTGCCCGCGCCGCCGGCATGCCAATCATTTCCGATGCGGAACTTCTGTTCCGGGCGGTGCGGCGCTGCGGCTCGCACGCACGCTTTGCCGGCATTACCGGTACCAATGGCAAGTCCACCACGACGGTGCTGCTTGCGCACATTCTTTCGGTTGCGGGGGTTCCTGTTGCCGCCGGCGCCAATCTCGGCACCGCTGCGCTGGCACTCCCGCGGCTGCCGGATGACGGCGTGTACGTGCTGGAGATGTCGTCCTACATGTTGGAGCGACTCGCCACCCTCCGCTTCGATGCGGCGGCGATGCTCAATCTCAGCCCCGACCACATCGATCGCCACGGCGACATGGCCGGCTATGCCGCCGCCAAGCGGCACGTCTTCGACCGCCAGCGGCCGGGCGACCTTGCGGTGGTCGGCGCGGACGATGCGGACTCGCGCGCGATGGCGGAGGCACTGCGTGCCGGCCCCGCCGGGATTGTTACGGTATCGGGTAAGGTTGGCCCGACCGACGATTGGCAGCACATGCTGTCGGCCGCCCCTGCCCTTCCCGGCACCCACAATGCGCAGAACGCCGCGGCGGCGTATGCCATGGCGCGGCATTTCGGCGTGACGCACGATACCATCGCGCGCGCCTTCACCAACTTCCCTGGACTCCCGCACCGCCAGCAGCGCCTGCGCACGATCGACGGCATCACCTTCATCAACGACTCCAAGGCCACCAACGCCGATGCCACCGCGTGCGCACTGTCCTGCTACGACCGGGTGGTGTGGATCGCCGGCGGCCAGGCCAAGCAAGGCGGCATCGAGCCGCTGGCGTCTTTCTTCCCCCGCATCGTGCATGCCTTCCTGATCGGCCGCGACGCACCGATGCTGTCGGCCACGCTCGCCGCGCACAACGTAGCGCATGACACGGTGGGCACGCTGGAAGCCGCCACCGCCGCCGCTGCCGCCAGTGCGCGCGCCACCGGCACGCCGGTCGTGCTGCTGTCGCCGGCCTGTGCCAGTTGGGACCAGTTCACCGGCTTCGAGCAACGCGGCGACAGGTTCGCCGAACTGGTCGCGGCGCTTGCACAGGAAAGGGCAGCGTAATGCCAACGCTTTCCCGCGCCGACAACTCGCTGCTGGGCCGCTGGTGGTGGACCGTGGACCGCTGGACTCTCGGCGCGATCGGTATATTGCTGGGGTTCGGTTACATCATGATTCTGGCGGCCTCGCCGTCGGTGGCGGTGCGCATCGGCGATCCGCGCGACCTGCTGGTTTACAAGCAGGTATTCTTCCTGGTGACCGCCGGCTGTGTCGTGGTGTGCGTGTCGCTGCTGACGCCGCGGCAGATCAAGCGGCTGGCGATTGCCGGCTGCATTATTGCCATCATGCTCACCGCGGCCACGCTGGTGATCGGCGTGGAGATCAAGGGTGCCCGGCGCTGGATCGAGTTGCCCGGCATCGCGGTGCAACCGTCGGAGTTCTTAAAGCCCTGCTTCGCCGTGGTCACCGCCTGGCTGATCGCCGAGGGCAAGCGCACGCCGCGTTTCCCCGGTATGCTGATCGCCTTCGTGATCTTCCTCGTCATCGTCATGCTGCTGAAGTCGCAGCCGGATATCGGCATGGCGGCGGTCATCATCAGCGTCTTTCTGTGCCAACTCTACCTCGCCGGCATGAACCTGTTCCTGGTGTTTGCCGGCGTGGGTATGATGGGCGGCGCCGGGTTCCTGGCCTACACCTTGTTCCCCCACGTGCAGAGCCGCGTGCAGCGCTTCCTGCACCCGAACAGTGGCGACACCTATCAGGTGACGACGGCGCTGGAGGCATTCGGCAATGGAGGGTTGTTCGGCCGCGGCCCGGGCGAGGGCCGCGTGAAGGACGTGCTGCCGGACGCACATGCGGATTTCGTCTTCGCGGTGGCGGGGGAAGAGTTCGGCATGGTGGTGTGCGTCGTCATCGTGGGCGTCTTTGCCTTCATCGTGCTGCGCGGGCTGCTGAAACTGTTGAAAGAGCCGGACTTGTTTACGGTGTTGGCGTGCGCGGGGCTGATCTCGGGGTTCGGGTTGCAAGCGTTTGTGAACATGGCCTCGACGCTGGAGCTGATCCCGACGAAGGGCATGACGCTGCCGTTGATTTCCTATGGCGGATCATCGGCTATCGCGATCGCGCTGGGTTTGGGCATGCTGCTCGCGCTGACACGCCGCCGGCATCATGGAGACGCACCATGAGGGGGCCGGCCGTGTTTCCGATCGTCATTGCTGCCGGCGGCACGGGCGGACATTTCTTCCCCGCCGAGGCGCTCGCGTCCGAACTGATCGTGCGTGGCCGGCGCGCGGTGCTGATGACCGATGCGCGCTCGGGCGGTCTGCAAAGCGCGACGTTTGGAGAAAGCGAACGCTTCATCATTCGCGGCGCCGGTATTGCCGGGCGCGGCCTGTGGCGTTCCGCAACGGCGGTGCTGGCGCTGGCCGGTGGCGTAGCGCAGGCGCGCGGCATACTGGCGCGCATCAATCCCGCTTTGGTCGTTGGGTTCGGCGGCTATCCCTGCGTCGCGCCCGTCCTGGCAACCAGGTTCATGTCGCACCGCCCGCCGGTTTTGTTACACGAGCAGAATGCGGTGCTGGGGCGGGCCAATCGGTTCGTGCTGCGGTTCGCCGACGTGATGGCACTGAGTTTCGCGGCAACAACCCGCGCGCCGGAGACCACGGCAGTGGTCATCACCGGCAATCCGGTACGCCCGGCGATCATGGCGCTGGCCGATCTGCCTTATACGCCGCCGACGGACGCGATTCGGCTTCTGGTGCTGGGCGGATCGCTGGGTGCGCGCGTGTTCAGCGACGTCGTGCCACCGGCGCTGGCTGCCTTGCCCGACGGGCTGCGCACGCGGCTGACGGTGACGCAGCAATGCCGCCCGGAGGATCTGGAACGCGTGCGTGCGGCCTATGCGAAGCGTGGCATCGCCGCGGATCTGGCGCCATTTTTTCCGGATGTTGCGGACCGGCTGGCCGTCGCGCACCTGGTGATTGCGCGCTCCGGTGCCTCCACCGTTTCCGAGCTGGCCGTCGCCGGCCGTCCGTCGGTCCTGGTGCCGCTGCCTGGCGCCATCGACGATCACCAGTCCGCCAATGCGCAGGCTTTGGCCGATGCGCGCGGTGCGTCGGTGATCGCGCAGCGCGGCTTCACGCCGGACAGCCTGTGCAAGCGCCTGATTGCCCTGTTGTCCGAACCGGACATGCTGGTCCACGCCGCGCGTGCCGCGCGCAGCATCGCCCGCGCCGACGCAACCTCGCGCCTGGCCGATCTGGCCGAGAACCTCATGCGCCAGGAGGTGCGGGGATGAGACAGCTCCCGTCATGGCCGGGCCTGGGCCGGCCATCTACCCGCGCTGATCCGGCGCGTGCTCCCGATCAAACGTGCGCGGATGGTCGGGTCAGCCTCGGCCATGACGGGTGGCAGTTGGGAGGCTCGTTCGCGCCATGAGGGCCCTCCCCCTCTCGATCGGCACGATCCATTTCGTCGGCATTGGCGGCATCGGCATGTCGGGCATTGCCGAGGTGCTGCACAATCTCCGCTATTCGGTGCAGGGCAGCGACATCGCCGAGTCGGCCAACGTGAAGCGCCTGCGCGACGCCGGCATCCCGGTCGCGATCGGCCACGATGCGGCCAATCTCGGCAATGCGCAGGTGGTGGTGGTGTCCTCCGCTATCAAACGCGACAACCCGGAAGTCGCGGCCGCACGCGCGAAGCTGATCCCGGTGGTGCGCCGCGCAGAGATGCTGGCCGAGCTGATGCGCCTGCGCTGGTCGATTGCGATCGGCGGCACGCACGGCAAGACCACGACCACGAGCCTGGTCGCCGCGGTGCTGGAAGCGGCGAAACTGGATCCCACCGTGATCAACGGCGGCATCATCAACGCCTATGGTACTAACACGCGTTTGGGCGCCGGCGACTGGATGGTGGTGGAGGCCGACGAATCCGACGGCAGCTTCCTGCGTTTGCCGGCGGTGATCGCCATCGTCACCAACATGGATCCAGAGCATTTGGATCACTGGGGCACGCCGGAGGCGATGATCGCCGGCTACGACCAGTTCGTCGCCAACGTGCCGTTCTACGGTTTCGCGGTGCTGTGCATCGACCATCCGTCGGTGCAGCAGATGATCCCGCGCCTGTCGGATCACCGCATCATCACCTACGGCTTCTCGCCGCAGGCCGATGTGCGTGCCGATCTGGTGAAGCCCGACAAGATGGGGACCACGTTCGAGGTCACCGTCACCGATCGTGCCCGCAACCGCCAGCGGCGCCTGGGACCGTTCCGCCTGCCGATGCTCGGCGGTCACAACGTGCAGAATGCGCTGGCCGCCATTGCCGTCGGGCTGGAGATGGAGATCGACCAGCCCACGCTGCACAGCGCCTTGCTCGGCTTCAAGGGCGTGAAGCGGCGCTTCACCAAAACCGGCGAGGCCGGCGGAATCACGGTGATCGACGATTACGGCCACCACCCGGTGGAGATCGCGGCTGTCCTGAAGGCCGCGCGCCAGGCCGGCGCGCGCGACGTGATCGCGGTGGTGCAGCCGCATCGCTACACGCGGCTGCAGTCGTTGTTCGACGAGTTCTGCACCTGCATGAACGATGCCGGCACGGTGCTGGTGGCCGACGTGTATCCGGCAGGCGAGGCGCCGATCGAGGGCGTGAACCGCGACGCACTGGTGGATGGGCTGCGCGCGCGCGGCCATCGTTCGGTGGCGGCGTTGCGGTCGCCTGCTCATCTGTCGGAGATGGTGAACGCGATCGCCAAGCCTGGCGATTTCGTCGTCTGTCTCGGCGCCGGTTCGATCACGCAATGGGCCGCCGCGCTGCCCGCCGAGCTGGCGGAGCTGCAAAGCGCAGCCGTCCCCCGCCGCGCGGCTGGAGGGGAGCGATGACGCTGCCCCCGACAAATTTTCCCGCGGAGCGGGGTTGGGCCGCGAAGCGGACCGGCGCGGGGCGGGTGAACGCCGAGGGTGAGGGCGATCGGGGCGCCGCTGCCGCTGTTTCATCGTCGCTTTCCCCGACGCTTCCCCCACCGCTTCCCCCGCCTGCGAACTTCCCTGCCCTCCGCGGCCGCGGGCAACCGAACGCCCCGCTTGCGCCGTTCACCTGGTTCCGCGTTGGCGGTCCAGCCGAACTGCTGGTGCGCCCGGCGGATGCGGCCGACCTGGCCACGTTCCTCGGCGCGCTGCCGGCCGACGTTCCGGTGCACGTGATCGGCGCATGCTCCAACCTGATCATCCGCGATGGCGGCCTGCTGGGCGTTACCATCAAGCTCGCGCGCGGCTTTTCTTCGGTCGACGTCGAGCCCGATGGCGTGGTCGCCGGCGCCGCTGCGCTCGACGTCACGGTATCAGAACATGCGGCGGCGGCGGGGCTCACCGGGCTGGAATTCCTCTCCGGCATTCCGGGATCGATCGGCGGCGCGATGACGATGAACGCCGGCGCCTACGGCGGCGAGACGGCGCAGGTCGTCGATTGGGTCGACGTCGTCACCCGTACCGGCGAGCAACGCCGTCTGGCGGCGGCGGAACTCGCCTTCGCGTATCGCCATGCGCGGCTGCCGCCCGGGGCGGTGGTAACGCGTGCACGGCTGCGCGCCGTGCCCGGCGCGCCGGCCACGATCGCCGCGCGCATGAACGAGATCCGCGCGGCGCGCGAGGCCTCGCAGCCGGTGCGCGCGCGGACCGGCGGTTCGACGTTCCGCAACCCAACCGGCATGAAGGCGTGGGAACTGATCGATGCGGCAGGTTGCCGCGGCCTGGCACGCGGTGGCGCGCAGGTGAGCGAGAAGCACTGCAATTTCCTGATCAATACGGGCGATGCGACCGCGGCCGATATTGAAGAGCTGGCCGAGGAAGTACGGCGCCGCGTGTTCGCAGCGTCGGGCGTGATGTTGGAATGGGAGATCCACCGCATCGGCAAGCCTCTGCCGCAGGCTGCGCGCGTGCGAGAGGTCGAAACGCCAAGCGTCGAGGGTGAGGGCGATCGGGCGGGCACACAGCGCTCCACCTCCGCGCCCGATTGCCCTCGACCGGCAGTGCATACCGGCCTCTCTTATGAAACGGGAGAGGTTCTATGAGAGTCGCCGTCCTCTACGGCGGCATCTCCGCCGAACGCGAAGTGAGCCTCTCCACCGGCATCCAGGTGATCGCTGCCTTGCGCGAGGCGGGTTTCGCGGTCACCCCCATCGAAGTCGCCGACGATATCGGCGCTGTCATCGCAGCGCTCACCCCCAGGCCCGACGCGGTTTTCAACGCGCTGCACGGCCGGTTCGGCGAGGATGGCGCGATCCAGGGCGTGCTCGACTGGCTTGGCGTTCCCTACACGCATTCCGGCGTCCGCGCCTCCGCGCTCGCCATGGACAAGGCCGCCGCAAAAGCCGTGTTCGTCGCGAACGGACTGCCCGTGGCGCGAGGCCGCGTGGTGCCGGTGGAAGAACTCGAGGCCGCCGATCCGCTCCCCCTGCCCTACGTCGTGAAGCCGGTGAACGAAGGCTCCTCCGTCGGCGTCGAGTTCATCCGCACCGGCGACAATCGCCGCTCCGACATCGCGCGCACCTGGCGCTTCGGCAAAGCGGCGATGGTCGAAGAGTACGTCCCCGGCCGCGAACTCACGGTCGGCGTGATGGGCGAGCGCGCTCTCGGCGTCACGGAAATCATCGCCCAGGCCGGTTCGTTCTACGATTACGAATCCAAATACGCCGACGGCGGGTCGCGCCACATCATCCCGGCCGCGATCCATCCCGACATCTATGCACGCGCGCTGGACGTTGCCTCGTCGGCACATCGCGCCCTGGGCTGCCGCGGCGCCACGCGCTGCGACTTCCGCTACGACGACACCAAGGGTGAACCCGGCCGCCTCGTGCTTCTTGAGATCAACACGCAGCCGGGCCTGACGCCGACCTCGCTGCTGCCAGAACAAGCCGCCTGGCACGGCATTAGCTTCGCGCAGCTTTGCGCCTGGATGGTGGAGAACGCCGCATGTCGCGCGTAACCCGCAGCCCGCGCAACTCGGTCAACGACCGCCCGGCGCGGCTGAAGCTGCTGCTGCGCCGTCAGAAGCGCCTGCTGCGCCCGGCCGCGTGGATCGCCGGCACGTTCATGCTCGCCATGCTGCTCATCGGCCTGCTGCGCTCGGCCGCACCCGGCGCCGGCAGCTCGCTGGAAACGATGCGGGAGCGCATCGGCAGCCTGACCGCCTTCGCCGGCCTGCGCGTAGAGCACATCGAATTCGAAGGCCGGCGGAACACGCCGGAACCGCTGCTGGACGCCGCGCTGGGTGTCACCAAGGGCGAGCCGATCCTCGGCTTCTCTTTGGGTGCCGCGCGCCGGCGGATCGAGACTCTGTCGTGGATCAAGCAGGCCACAGTTGAACGCCGCCTGCCCAGCACCATCGTGGTGAATATCGAGGAACGCCGCCCCTTCGCCATCTGGCAGAATGACAACCAGTTCGTCCTGATCGACCGCGCCGGCAACGTCGTTGCCAACCAGAACCTGGCGCATTTCCCCAACCTGCCGCTGGTGGTGGGTCCCGGCGCGCCACAGGCCGCGGCGCCGCTGATCGACGCGCTGACCGCGCGCCCTGCCTTGCAGAAATATGTCGTCGCGGCGGTACGCGTGGGCGAACGGCGCTGGAACCTGCTGATGACCAGCGGCGCCAATGTGATGCTGCCGGAAGGGCATGAGGTCGCCGCGCTCGACCGGCTGATGCAGTTGCAGCAAGGCCACGACCTGCTGGACCGCCCGCTGGTCGCGATCGACATGCGCCTGCCCGACCGCCTGGTGCTTCGCCCGAAGCCCGGCGACGCCGTTCCGCCACCGCAAGCCCCGAAGAAGCCGACATGAGCCACACCTCGTCATGGCCGGGCTTGGCCCGGCCATCTACCCAAGCTGATCGGGCGCTGGCTCCCCATCGTCCGTGCGCAGATAGCCGGGTCACGCCCCGCCAGGACGGACGCGGCGGGTTCTTTGGAGCCTTGCCATGAACGAAATGTCGCCGCGCCGGGTGCTGACGCCGCCGATGCCGCCGCCCGAGGAACCCGAGCGGCCGCGGCATCATCGCACCGGCCCGTTCGGCGTGCTGGACGTCGGCACGACCAAGATCGCCTGCCTGATCGGCCGCACGGAGAGCGACGGGACCTTGCGCGTCCTCGGCTTCGGCTGGCACCGCGGCCGCGGCGTCCGTGCCGGCGGCATCGTCGATCTCGAGGAAGCCGAGAAAGCCATCCGCGCCTGTGTCGGCCAGGCCGAGGACATGGCCGATACCCGCCTGCGCTCCGTCACCGTCAATCTCTCCTGCGGCCAGCCCGAATCGCGCTTGTTCAACGTGCAGTGGCCGGTGAACGGCCGCGCCGTCGATGCCCAGGATATCCGCCGCGTGGTGATGGAAGGCCGCGCCCGCGCCGCATCCGAAGGCCGCGACGTGATCCACGCGCTGCCCCTGACCTTCGCCGCCGATGAAACCGAAGGCGTCGCCGATCCCCGCGGCCTGTTCTGCACCACGCTCGGCGCCAAGCTGCATGTCATCGATTCCGCTGCCACCGCACTGCGTTCATTGGGCGCCTGCATCGCACGCTGCGATCTCGACATCGCGGAAGTCGTCTCCGCGCCGATGGCCGCCGGTCTCGCGACCC
>Ga0335075_10010612_pt1 | contig 13977 bp, 13 predicted proteins | sample Lox_Sample_24_FD_206723 | JGI IMG/M metagenome (GOLD analysis project Ga0335075, IMG submission 206723) | Soil microbial communities from Loxahatchee National Wildlife Refuge, Florida, United States - Lox_Sample_2.4 | ecosystem: Environmental > Terrestrial > Soil > Wetlands | place: USA...
ATCCGGCTGCGGGCACCCGCATTGCCGCGATGTAGGCGCTGCCGCTCTGATGCTGGCAGTCGCGACAATGGCACTGCAGCGAAAACATCGGCTCCCCGACCGATTCATACCGCACCCTGCCGCACAAGCATCCGCCGGTTCGCAGACCCGCCATAGTGTCGCTCCTCCGAGATTCGGCCTTGTCAATTGTGCCGCGCGAGATAACCAGGCGGCCGTCCAGCAGAATACCCCCTTCTCTTCGCATATGGACGCGGCATCGAAGCCCGATCTTGCTTGCGCCGTGAATTCGCGGCCCTCTCGGCCGCCTATCCCGGGCACACAAACCGGTCTAGGGTGGCGATATTGCTGCGCGAGGAGAAGCCGATGCCCGCCTATGTCATCGCCGAGGTAGAGGTGACCGATCCTGGCGCCTACGAACCCTACCGCCCGCTCGCCGCCGCCAGCATTGCCCGGTTTGGCGGTCGCTTTATCGTGCGCGGCGGCGCCGCCGCGCTGGTCGAAGGCTCGCCAGAGCCGCAGCGAATTGTCGTAATCGAATTCCCCGATGCAGAGACCGCGCGGCGCTGGTACCACTCCGACGAGTATCAGCGGGCGCTGAAAATCCGCCAGAAGGCGTCGACCGGACGGCTGATCCTGGTCGAAGGCACCGGCTGAAGCCGTTGCTCCTCCCCCTACCGGTCCTCTCGGGCATTGCCGTCGCCGTTCGGTAACAGCCGCGTCGGGAAACCAGCCGCGTTGAGGGCAGCGATTAGCGCTTCGGCGTGTCGGCGGTTCTGCGTTTCGACGACCACGTCGAGTTCGGCGCGCTTGACCGAGGTGTCGTGAAACAGCCGCTGGTGATGAACCTCGACGATATTGCCGGCATGCTTGCCGATGATCCCGGAAACGCGTGACAGGATGCCGGGCAGATCCGGCAATTCGGCCCGCAGCCGCACCAGCCGGCCCTCGCGCACCAGGCCGCGCATCAGGATCGAGGCCAAGAGGCGCACATCGATATTGCCGCCGGACAGCACGATCCCGATCCGCTTTCCGGCAAACCGTTCGGGCGCGGCAAGGATCGCGGCGAGGCCGGCGGCTCCGGCCCCTTCCACGACCAGTTTCTGGCCATCGAGCAGCAGTTCGACAGCGTTTTCGAGCATCGCTTCATCGACCAGCAGGATGTTGGCGACCAGCGCTTTGACGATCCGGCGGGTCAGCCGGCCCGGCTCCTTGACCGCGATGCCTTCGGCCAGGGTTGCCGCGTCGGCGGGTGGCCCGGGCTCCTCGCCATGCATCAGCCGTTGCATCGATGGGTAGAGCATCGATTGCACGCCGACGATCTCGATGTGAGGCGCAATCGCTTTGGTCGCGACTGCGATCCCGGAAATCAACCCGCCGCCGCCGACCGGCACGACGAGCAGGTCGAGATCCGGGCAATCGGCCAGCATCTCGAGTGCAATCGTGCCCTGGCCGGCAATCACTGCCGGATCGTCATAGGGATGGACAAAGACGAGCCCGCCGTCGTTTGCCAGCGCCTGCGCCGCCTCGCGTGCGGCAATGAGGCCTTCGCCCTTCAGCACGACGCGGGCGCCGAGCCTCTCGGTGCGCTCGATCTTGGTAAACGGAGTCCCCTCCGGCATCACCACCGTCGCCGGGATGCCGAGACGTCGCGCGTGATAGGCGACACCTTGGGCATGGTTGCCGGCGGACATCGCGATCACCCCGACCTGCCGTTGCGACTCGCTTAGCGCAAGGAGCCTGTTCAACGCGCCGCGCTCCTTGAACGAGCCGGTGCGCTGCAAGGTTTCGAGCTTCAGATGAATGTCGGCCCCGGTGAGCGCCGACAATGCCGGCGCTGCCACCGTCGGGGTGCGCAGGACCGCGCCGGCGATCGCTGCTGCCGCGTTGCGGATGTCGCCAAGCGTCACCGGCAGGTCGCTCATTTCGCGGGCACCAGCTCAAGGGTGGAGACGGCGGCGGCGCAGCCCGGACGGAGCCAATCGAAATCGCGCCAGCGCCCAATGAGATCAGCGAAATGGCGCGATAGCGGGTTGCCGGATTGGCCGGTCGTGATGATCATCTGTGAATCCTGTGGAGCCGATAGGTCGGTAATGATTCTCAGCCCGGCGCCGAATACTTGCGCGAACGGTTGGCGGGCATCGCGAATCACGCTTGGACCGCGATTGACCGTATCATAGCTGCCGGGCGTGGCGATCGATGGATCGAACCAGCCGCGCAGCACCGGGATCTGACTGAACACCGGGTTGGCGAAATGGGCGATATGCGCGCGCCCCCATAGCCAGCGGTCCATGTCATCGCCATAGGCCGCGCGCAGCTCCGCCAGTGCCGCGTGCAGCGCCGCTTCGAGCCGTATGGCGCAGGTTTCGGTGCCCGGCCGTTTCGGGTCGGCGCACCAATCCGGCCGCCGGGTCAATACCGCTTTCATGACCTGCGGCTTCAAGTTCCAGTAATCGGCGATCGTATCACCAAACCGGCCGAACAGGACGGCGTGACTGAACTGGCGCAGCCAGGCCGTGAACAGCAACGGCGCCACAGCGTCGCGATCCATGTGGAAATTCCAGCGACGCAGGATCTGGAGTGCCGCGCGCGAGGCAGCGTCCGCGGGGCTGATCCCGGTCATCAGAGGCACCAGCTGCTGCGCCATCAGCGAGAAGGTGTCGGCGTCGATCGCGGCACTCGATGCCGGGCTCTGCACCGGGGTCTTGTCGAGCAGTGCGTCGATCCGCTCGGCCCGGTTCGGCAGATCCCAGTCACGGCTCAGGAAATACGGGTAGGTGTCGGGAACGATCTTGTTGTTGGCGCTGACAAAGCGGCCCGATCGCGGGTTGATCGCCTGCGGCAATTGGTCGAACGGGATGAACCCTTTCCAATCATATTCGCCGGTCCAGCCCGGCACCGGCATCCAGCCGTCGCCGCGGCGGCGGATCGGCACCAGCCCCGGCGCGATAAACCCGATCGTGCCGCTGTCGTCGGCGTAGACCGTGTTCTGCATCGGACCGACGAAACCGCGCCATGCCGCCCGGAAGCTCGGCCAGTCGGCAGCGCGGTCGACCCGCCACAGCGCTTCGGCACCGCGATCCTGCGGTAGCAGAAAGGTAGCACTCAGCGCCAGCACATAACCGGGATCCGCGGCGCCCGGCGGCAGCACGTCGGAGAGCACCGGCCCGTGGCGGGTGGCGCGTACCGTCAACGTGACGGCCTTACCGCCGCGCACCAGGATCTTCTCCCGCCGGGTGACAAACGGCGCGCTGCCGTCGGGGGTCATGTAGCGCCCGGGATCGGCCGGATCGACCTTTTCGACAAACAGGTCCTCGACATCGGCGGTTGTGGTCGTAAAACCCCAGGCGATGTGCTCGTTATGGCCAATCACGACGAGCGGCAGCCCGGCGGCGGTCGCCCCGGCGATGTCATGCGCGGGGGTCTTCAGCCGGGCGAGATACCAGAAACCGGGCGCACCGAAAGCGAGGTGCGGGTCGTTGGCGAGGAGCGGCTTGCCGCTCTTGCTGTGCTTGCCGTCGACCACCCAGTTGTTCGAGGCATAATGCGGCCCGGTGATCGGCGGCAGCAGATCGTAGAGCCGGCCGAGCGCGAGCTTCCCATAGATCGGCCGCAGCATCGCCAGCGTGACCGGCGCTTCCTTCGGGTATTGTGGATAGAGAAATGCCATGTCGGCCGCCGAGATCGTCCGCGCCATCCGGGCGCGCAGCAGTTCGCCGCGGAAATTGCCGTCGAGGCGAAACGCCATCAGCTTGCCCCAGACGAGGCTGTCGGCTTCGCGCCATGGCTCGGGGCGAAAATGCAGCAGCAGAAATTCCGGCGGCAGCGCGCCCCGGTGCGCGGCGAGAAAGGCGTTGACGCCGGCGGCATAGGCGCGCAGCGCGCGGTTGATCTCGGGCGACAGAAACGGGATTTCGGCCTCTGCCGCGCGGTACAGCCCGAGCACGCGCATCATCTTGTCGACCGGCAGCGCTTTTGGCCCGAAGATTTCCGCCAGCCGGCCGGCGGCATAGCGGCGCATCAGCTCCATCTGGAACAGCCGGTCCTGGGCATGCACAAAACCGAGCCCGAACGCGGCGTCGTCATCATCCTGCGCAAAAATCGTCGGAATGCCGTCGGCGTCGCGAACGATCCGGATCATTGCGTGCGGACCGTGCAACGCTATGCGCCCGCTGGTCTGCGGCAGCGACGAGCGCAGATAAAGATATCCGGCACCCGCCAGCGCGAGCACAAGTGCCACAAAACCGGCGAGAAGCCAGCGGATCATCGCCGGCCGGTCATCTTGGCGCGGCCGCCGCCGGCCGCACCCGGGGTCCGCGTTTGTGGTGGCGGATCGGCTACAGCCCGAGCTCGCGCAGGATCCGGTCGCGATCCCCGTCGAGATCGGGTGCCGGCGCCCGGCTCTCCGGGTCGGCAAAGCCGGAAAGCTTCATCGGATTGCCGGCGAGCTGGAGCGGGCCGATCACCGGATCGTCCACCGCCACCAGCATGTTGCGCGCCGCGGTCTGCGGGTGTGCCAAGGCCTGGGCGACGTTGTTGACCGGTCCGCACGGCACCCCGCCCGCTTCAAGTACCGCGATCCAGTGCTCGGTGCCGTTCGCCAGCAGCACGCTCTCGATCTCAGCCTTCAGCGCCTGCTGGTGCTGGTTGCGCAGCGCATTCGTCTTGTAGAGCGGATGGTCGGCGAGATCGGGGCGGCCCAGCGCCCGCGCCAGCTTGACGAACAGCCCGTCATTGCCGGCGGCGATGATGAGGTTGCCATCGGCTGTGGCAAACGCCTCGAATGGCGTGATCGACGGGTGGCGGGCGCCCATCGGTCCGGGGATTTCGCCCGTTGTGGTGTAGCGCATGATCGCGTTTTCGAGGAGTGCGAGCTGGCAGTCGAACAGTGAGACATCGACCTTTTGCGCCTCGCCGGTACGCTCGCGGTGCAACAGCGCAGCATTCAGCGCAATCGCCGTAAAGAGGCCGCCGCCGAGATCGCCGATCGAGGTGCCGACCCGGGTCAGCGGAGCGTCAGGATGCCCGGTGATACTCATGACCCCGCCCAGCCCCTGCACCACCATGTCGTAGGCCGGGTAATGCGAGTAGGGGCCGGTGTGGCCAAAGCCCGAGGCCGCGGCATAGACGAGACGCGGATAGCGCGGGTGCAGCGTCTCCCATCCATAGCCGAGCTTCTCCATCGTGCCGGGCCGAAAATTCTCAACGAGCGCATCGGCCTTGTCCAACAGGCGTTCGAAGATGTTGCGGCCATCGGGCGATTTGAGATCGAGGGCAATCGATTCCTTGCCACGATTGACCGAGGCGAAATAGGCCGACTTGCCGTTCTTGAACGGGCCGTATTGGCGCGCATCGTCACCCTGCAGCGGCGGCTCGACCTTGATCACCCGCGCGCCGAGCTCGGCCATCAACAAGGTGCAGTATGGCCCGGCCAGGATGCGGGACAAATCGACGATCGTGATGCCGGAGAGCGGGCCCTGTTGCGCCATTCGGGTGATCCTTTCGCGACGTGGCTCGTGGCTCAATAGCGCAGCCGGGCGCGGGCCCGCAACCGGATGCGTCGGGGCATAGGCTGCAGCGACGTGCACGCGGCATATCACTGCCCGCCTCGGTCTCGTTGTCGGCTCGCCGCTCGCCTATTGCGCGGGCCCCAACCTGCCGGCTGGACGGGTGTGCCGGTATCGCTGGCGCGAGCGGCCGGTCGGCTGGCCAAGGGAGCCGAGATGATTACATTATGGTGGGTGATCAGCACGCTCGACACGCATGAGCTCGTCAAGGATCTGAAGGCGTCGGGGTTTACCGATGAGCAGGCCGAGGCGGTTACGCGCGCGGTGCGTCGGGCGCAGGATCTCGATGTTTCGAACCTCGCGACCAAGACCGATCTTGCCGAGCTGGAGCTAAGGCTGATCCGATGGGTGATCGGGGTCGGCGTTGCCGCTTTTGTAGCCCTAAGCGGGGTGATTTGGGCCGCGACGCAGGTGCTGCTACACACTCGGCCGTGATATGCGCCGCATTGCTGATAGCCCTTGCGCCAGCCGCTGCCACCCGGACCTCTGGCCCGAGGCCTGTCGCGCCCTCAGCCGACCGAGGAGAAGCAGATGAGCCCCGTACCCGCCATCGTCAACGGCATCGGCCAGCCGGTCCGGCGCAAGGAGGATCTGCGCCTATTGACCGGCCGCGGCCGGTATGTCGATGACCTTCCGGTGCCGGGGCTCGCGCACGCGGTCATGGTGCGCTCGCCGTACCCGCATGCCCGGATCCTCTCGGTGGAGAAAAGCGCCGCAATCGCCGCGCCGGGCGTGCTCGCGGTGCTCGATGGCGCCGATTACGCCGCTGCGGGGCTCGGACCCATCCCGCACAATCCGACGCTGATGGCGCCGCCCGATGTGCAGGCCCGCACCCGCGGCTTTGCGCCGGTCGCCACGACCCATTTTCCGCTGCCCCGCGATCGCGTCCGCTTTGTCGGCGAGCTGGTCGCGATGATCGTCGCCGCGACCATCGCCGAGGCCAAGGATGCGGCCGAGCGGCTCGATGTCAGCTACAAGCCGCTGCCCGCAGTGACGCGCGCCGCCGATGCGCTGCAACCCGGGGCGCCGCTGCTGTGGGAGACTGTACCGGGCAATCTCGCAATCGATATCGAGCTTGGCGACGAGACCGCCACCGCCGCCGCGTTTGCCCAGGCGGCGCAGGTCGTGCGGCTCGAAACCCGGGCGCAGCGGGTGACCGGCGTGCCGATGGAGCCGCGCACGAATGTCGCCGAATACGATCCCACAAGCGGGCGCTACACGCTCTATACCGGGAGCGGCCGCGGTGTCGCCAAGGTCAGGCTGGATCTGGCCCAGGTGCTCGGGGTGGCCGCCGAGGATGTGCGGGTCGTGTGCTACGACATGGGCGGCAATTTCGGCACGCGCAATCTGTTCTACCCCGAATACGCACTGCTCGCCTGGGCCGCGCGCCGGGTCGGCCGCCCGGTCAAATGGACCTGCGAGCGCAGCGAATCCTTTTTGAGCGACTGGCAGGGCCGCGACCTGACCGTGACCGCCGAGCTCGCCTGCGACGAGCACGGCCGCTTCCTCGCGGTCCGCGGCACCAATCTCTCCAATCTCGGCGGTCATGCGGTGGCATTCGGACCGCTGCAAAAAGGTCTCGGCCTGATGTCGAATGTCTATCGCATCCCGGTCGCCTATTTCCGTGGCCGGGGTGCGGTCACCAACACGGTCTCGACGACACCCTACCGCAGCGCCGGGCGGCCGGAGGCGATCTTTGTCATCGAGCGGCTGGTCGATCTCCTGGCCGACCGGCTGGGGCTCGATCCGGCCGAGCTGCGCCGCCGCAACCTGATTCCGCCGGCCGCCCAGCCCTATCGCAATCCGCTCGGCATCACCTATGACAGTGGCGACTACCCGGCGGCGATGCGCACCGCGCTGGGGCTGGCTGATTGGGACGGATTTCCGACCCGACGCAATGCCGCCAAACGTCGCGGCCGGCTGCGCGGCATCGGTCTTGCCAATTATGTCGAGATCACCAGCGGCGTGCCGCGCGAGCGTACCGAAATCACCGTGCTCCCCGAAGGCCGGGTCGAGTTGGTGATGGGTACGATGGCCTCGGGACAGGGTCACGAAACGAGCTTTGCGCAGCTCGTCACCGAATGGCTCGGTGTGCCGTTCGACAGCATCGTCTATGTCGCCCACGACACGCTTCGGGTGAAGGCAGGCGGCGGCTCGCATTCCGGCCGCTCGATGAAGCTGGCGGCAACGATTATCGGCAATGCGACCGACGCGATCATCGACAAGGGCCGCAAGATCGCCAGTCTCCTGTTCGAGGCCGGCGAGAGCGACATCGAGTTTGCCCGGGGCCGCTTCCGCGTCGCCGGCACCGACCGCGAACTCGGCATCTTCGAGATCGCCGCAGCCGCCGCGGCCGGAACCGACCTGCCGCCCGAGCTGTGCGGACCGCTCGCCGGGATCAGCGACGAGACCCTGCCGGTCGCCAGCTTTCCCTATGGGACCCAAATCTGCGAGGTCGAGGTTGATCCCGAGACCGGTGCTGTCGAGATCGTCGGCTATGCCGCGGTCGATGATGTCGGCCGGGCGATCAACCCGATGATCCTGCACGGCCAGACCCATGGCGGCATCGCTCAGGGTGTGGGCCAGGCCCTGCTTGAGCACAGCCACTACGATCCGCAAAGCGGACAATTGCTGGCCGCGAGCTTTATGGATTACGCGATGCCGCGGGCTGGAACCTTTCCGCCGCTGCGGACGGCGCTCAGCGAGGTCCGGGCGCCGACCAACCGGCTTGGCGTGCGCTCCGGCGGCGAGGGCGGCACCACCCCGGCGTTGGCCGCGGTGATCAATGCGATCGTCGATGCGCTCAGCGAGCTCGGGGTACGCCACATCGAAATGCCGGCAACCCCGGAGCGGGTTTGGCGGGCGATCAGGCAGGCGCTCGCCAGCGGCGAGAAGCCGAAATCACCGTCATCGCTGTGACGCTGCGGGCGGGTCAGCTCTGCGCCCGGCTGATCGCTGTGGTGATCAGCGCCGCCGCTTCCTCGGGATCGGCCCAACGCTCGATATCGACCCATTTGCCCGGATCGAGATCCTTGTAGTGCCGGAAAAAATGCGCGATCTGGGCGCACAGGGTCGGTGGCAGGTCACGATACGACTGCACGCCGCTGTAATACGGGTTGAGGGTATCGACCGGCATGGCAATGATCTTCTCATCCGGCCCGTGCTCGTCCACCATCAGCAACGCGCCGATCGGGCGACACCGTACGACCGCCCCCGGCACCACCGGGACGGGGCCGACGATCAGAACGTCGATCGGGTCGCCATCCTGTGCCAGGGTGTGCGGCACGAAGCCGTAATTGCCGGGGTAGATCATCGCCGTGTGCAAAAATCGGTCGACGATCAACGCTCCCGATTCCTTGTCGAGCTCGTATTTGACCGGTTCGCCGCCCTGCGGGATCTCGATGATCACGTTGATATCGTGGGGTGGGGCAAGTCCAGCCGGGATCTTGGCGAGGTTCATCGCGCTACTCGCTGGCGGTCCCGCGGGGTTAAGCCGCCATCCCCTTTTCGGCAAGCTCGCGCTTTGCTTTCTCGGTCTTCTCCTCGGCGAAGCCCATCGCACGCATGATATGCGGCGCTTTGGTGAACTGGATGTCGGCATATTCGACGATCTCGACCCGGTTGCCCCACGGATCGAGAAAATCGAGAAACGGCCCCGGTAACAGCTTGCCGCCCGCCGCCTCGACCCGCGCGCGCACGCTTGAGCGGTCGTCGACGACGAGCCCGAAATGGCGGCGCCGGTCCTCATGCGGCTCGGCAGTCTGCATCATGTTGATGAATTGATCGCCGAGCTCGATAAAAGCGTTGCCCGGCCGTTTGGCGCGGAGCGTGAAATCGAAGATCTTGCCGTAGAATGCGAGAGCTTCCTCGATATCGCCGACCTCGAGGGCAACGTGGTTGATACCGACAAGCCGCGGCTTGGCAGTCTCGGCGCGGCGGCTTCCGGTCTCGGTAATCGCGGTCATCGTGCACTCCCTGGCGGTTCGTTGCGGGCGGGTGCCGACTATATTGGGTCCCGTTGTTCCGGGGTCGAGAGCGATCCATCCACCATGTTCCACCCGGCGCGAGCCGGTTCTTCTTTCACAGTGAAACGCGCCGATCCAGGGTTGGAGCCGACGGTCTGCACGCTATAATTCGCCGCAGCTGACGAGGGAATGCAAAATGCCGGTTGATCTGACCGTCGAAGGCGCGATCGCCACAGTCGTGCTGAACCGCCCGGAAAAGCTGAACGCACTCGATGTCGGAATGCGCGAAAGCCTGTGCGAGCATTTCACCCGGCTGCGCTTTGATGATGCGGTTCGGGCGGTCGTCGTCACCGGAGCCGGCCGCGGTTTCTGCTCGGGGGCCGATGTCGACCGCATGGCCGGCCAACAACATGATCTGCGCGGCGGACGGCAACGGCTGCAGCAGGGCGGACACACTTTCATCCGCGCGCTGCACGCGATCGAGAAGCCGGTCATTGCCGCGGTGCGCGGCCCGGCGGTCGGCATCGGCTGGAGCATCGCGCTCGCCTGCGATCTGGTAGTGGCGTCGGAAACCGCGCGATTCTCGCAGATTTTCCGGCGCATCGGGCTCGCCCCCGACGGTGGCGCGATCTGGTTTCTGACCCGTCGCCTCGGCATGGCCAAGGCCAAGGAACTGGTGTTTTCGGCACGCTTTGTCGAGGCTGAGGAAGCGCTGGCTCTCGGGCTCGTCAACCATGTCGTCGCGGATGATGAACTGGCCGCCCGAACCAACGCGCTCGCCGCCGATCTCGCCGCCGGACCGACCTTCGCCCTCGGGCTCGCGAAAAAGCTGTTTCATGTCGCCAGCGGTCCCAGCCTCGACGAGTATCTCGAGATCGAGAGCTTAGTGCAGCCGCAATTGCACATGAGCGCCGACAATGCGGAGGGCGTGACCGCATTCCGCGAAAAGCGCCCACCCAAATTTATCGGCCGCTGACCCTGCGACGTTCGTGCGCCAGCTGCGCCGAACCTGATGGCGGATCGGACGGATCAGCCCGGTTCAGGATCGTCCTTGGCCAGCCTATCGCGGTCGAGCACCTCCTGGATTCGTTTGGGATCGACCCGGATTTCGACCCCGGCGCGCTCCTGTTGCAACAGCATCGGCGAGCGCGAGTCGCGCTGGCCCCAGCCGCGGTTCAGCGCCTCCGACAATTCGGCCAATGCCAGATTGGCGACCCGCATTGGCACATTGAAGTCACGGCCGAGCTGGGTGGCGAGCGTCACATCCTTGTGCGCCAGCCGCAAAGCAAACGCCGCCGGCTCGTAGGTCCCAGGCAGGAACTGATCGATCAGCCCGTCGAAGGTGCGTCGCCGGCCGGTCGCGCCATCGCGCACCGCCTCCCACAGCGCAAGCGGATCGACCCCGGCCTTGACCCCGACCGTAAACATCTCGGCGAGCGCCGTCTGGATGCAGTAGCCGGCGCCATTGTGCACGAGCTTGGCGACCGACCCGGCACCGATCGGCCCGACATACCGCGCCTTGTCGCCCATCGCGTCGAGCACCCGTTTGTGCCGGTTGAAGATCTGCTCGTCACCGCCGACCCACAAGGCGAGCTTGCCGGTACGCGCCCCACGCGGCCCGCCGCTGACTGGCGCATCAAGCATGTAGACGTCGCGTTCGGCAAAGGCGGCATTGATCTTGCGCACCATCGTCGGCGAGTTGGTCGACAGGTCGAAATAGGCCTTGCCGCGGCTCATGCCGCTGAGGATGCCGTTCTCGCCGAGCGCCACGGCTTCGACCTCGGGCGGGCCTGGTAGTGACGTGAAGACGATCTCAGCGGCTTCGGCGACCGCGCGCGGTGTCTCGGCCCACACCGCACCAGCAGCGAGATAAGGCTCGGCCGCCGCGCGCCGCAGGTCGTGAACCACAAGCTCGTGCCCAGCCTTCTGCAGGTTGGCGGCCATCCCCGAACCCATCATGCCCAAACCGATGAACCCGATCTTCATTCCGCCCTCCCGCTTGCGCGCGCCGCATCACCCGTTATTTCAGCACATCCTTGGCGACCAGCGCTGCGGTCATCGCCGCCGGCCAGCCGGCATAAAAGGCGAGATGAGTGATGATTTCGCCGATCTCCTCCTTGGTGACACCATTGTCGAGCGCGCGCTGCAAATGACCCACAAGCTGCTTTTCGCGACCGAGCGCGATCAGCGTCGCACAGGTGATCAGGCTGCGGTCGCGCTTCGACAGCTGCGAACGCTCCCAGACATCGCCGAACAGCACCTTTTCGCTGAGATCGATCAGTTTCGGGACGACATGACGAACCTGTTCGCGGGCGGCGGAGGGTTGCGACTGCGCCATGGTTTTCTCCTGTGTCGGATCGCATTGTGTCGGATCGCATCGATCGCGTTCGCCGAAAACCTAGCACGCGCTCGCGATGCCTCGCCACACCTACTGCACCGGCAGTGACCGCGCAAACCGGTTCGCGAACCTCCCGCCCGGCGTCGCCCGGCGCTGGAAGCCTGATGAGCTAATGCTGAACCGCAGCGGCTTGGGCACGCTCGGCCGCCAGCTCGCGATAATGCTCCCGCTGCTTTTGGCGCCACGCCGCTCGTTCGGCGCTGTCGATCGTACCGTCGTGATCGGTGTCGATCTGGTCGAAGCGGGCGCGGAACAGCGTGTCGCGCTCGGCCGGGGACATCGCCGCCTGACGGTCGTAATAGGCTTTGCGGCGCTCAAGGCTCGCGCGCTGCGCCGCGGTCAGATCGCTCGCCGCCAGTTCGCGTGTCAGCCTGACCTGGCTTTGCGTAATGTACCGCATCCGAAAATCGCGGTATTCGGCAAAGGTGATCGCTGTCGGCGTGGCTGCTATTCCGGCCGCATGCGCCGGTGGTGCGGCAGACGGAACCGCGGGCTTGGCCGCGGCGGCCGCATCAGCACCTGGAGGAGTTGCACCAGCGGCCGGGGTGGGCCCGGCAATGGCTGAGGGCGCGTGCTGGGCGATCGCCGGCAGATGCCATAAAGCTGCCGCGGCGAGGGCGATTGCGGCAACGACGAGGGTCCATCGTCTCATTGGGGCCTCCCGATTTGTGTCCGATGGTTAATAGAACAAACCATGACCCTACGCAAGCCTTTTTCTCGCGATGAGAAAAATTTTTCGGCATGCAACAATCAAAAGACGAAATATGGCGCCGTCAGAGGTGCTTGCGGTGTCAAGCACAATGCCAGCGGCAAGTCGCATATTCAGGCGGACAGCGCCGCCACGCCACCGGGTGGCAGCGTGCCGGCAGCGAGCGGATCAGCGGGGCGCCGCGGCGCCGGCGCTGACAAAGCCGCGAAATGAATGCGGCAGATGGCGGATGTCCTGCATCAGATCCGGTGGCACCTCGCCCGTCCCGTCGGCGCGCAAGGTCAGCGCATCGACAAGACCGCCAAAGCGTTCGCCAATCGCCGCGACGATCTGGTCATGCCGCCCGACCGCGGCGAACAGATGGGCGACATCGTCGGGCACTTCGCTCGCCATCTCGCCCCACTTCCCCTGGCGGGTCAGCGCATTAAGCTTGTGGCCGAGATCCTCGAGCCCGTGGACCGCCAGCACCGGGTAGTAGGCCGGTGTCGAGCCATAAAACGCGACCCGCTGGCGCACCCATTCGAAGCGCCGGGCAACGGTTTCATCGTCCGGCCCGGTGGCGAGAAACCCGCCGCCCGAGATCTCGTAATTCTCGCGGCGCCGACCGCTCTTGGCGAGCCCGGCGGTAATCCGCGGCATGATCGCATCGGTCAGATATTGCCGCGTGCAGAACCCGTGCAGTTTGACACCGTCGCACTCCTCGGCGGCGACCCGGAGCATCGCCGGGCCGACCGCGGCGATCATCACCGCCGGCGGCGGTGCTTCGATCGGCTCGGGGGTGAAGTTTGGGCTGGTCAGCGTGAACCGGTAGTGCTCGCCTTCGAAAGCGGGCCTGTCGCCGGTCCTCCAGCAATCCCAGATCGCCCGCAAGACCTGCACATATTCTCGCATGCGCGGCGCCGGCGGGCTCCACGGCACCGAGAAGCGCCGCTCGTTATGCGCCCTGACCTGCGAGCCGAGCCCGAGGACGAAGCGCCCTCCGGTGGCGCCCGCCAGATCCCAGCCGATGTTGGCGACCGCCATCGGCGTGCGGGCAAAGGCGATCGCCACCCCGGTATGCAGCTCGATGTGCCGGGTTGCGGTGCCGGCGATCGCCAGCGCCAGAAACGGGTCGTGCTTGTTCTCCATCGCGACGACGCCGTCATAGCCTTCGGCCTCGCTCGCGTGTGCGGCAGCCGCAACCGCGCGCAGGTCGTCTTGCGGGAGTGTCGTGAAGACGCGCATCGCCCGCTCCTACCGCAGTGCGCCGCGCGCGCCGAAGACCGCGGTGCCGACCCGCACATGGGTGGCGCCAAAGCGGATCGCGATCTCGAAATCGGCGCTCATCCCCATGCTGAGGCG
>Ga0335075_10010613_pt1 | contig 13975 bp, 11 predicted proteins | sample Lox_Sample_24_FD_206723 | JGI IMG/M metagenome (GOLD analysis project Ga0335075, IMG submission 206723) | Soil microbial communities from Loxahatchee National Wildlife Refuge, Florida, United States - Lox_Sample_2.4 | ecosystem: Environmental > Terrestrial > Soil > Wetlands | place: USA...
CCGGTTCCGGCGGGGGCAGCTGGGGTGGCGGCCAGGTTCACAGATCCAGTTCCGGCCGCGGCGCCGGCCAGCGCCGGGGCGGCGAAGTAGCTGCCGTGTGCGTGCCCCGGGCCGGACAGCCGGTCCAGGTCCAGGACGACGTAGATGGACAGCCACAGCGCGAAGATGAACGCCACCACCGGCACGCTCAGCGTCGACATCGCCGCTCCGGAGCCGCCCATGCCGCTCATCCCGCCCCCGCCAGCCGCGGCGGGCGCGTTCAGGGCGGCGAACATGTACAGCATCGCGGCGCTGTGCACGAGGTGCGGCATGCGGTGGCCGTCGGCCAGCACCCGGGCGCCCTCCCTGCGGGATTCGCGGTAGACCCGCCAGCCGAACCACGCCGTCATCACGGCGAAGATCGCATCCCACACACCATTCGGCAGCGTGGTCAAGCTCGCCACCAGCATGCCCGCCATCGCGATGCCCATCAGCAGGTGCGCGACGTCGATGTCCGCGTCCCCGGCGTCCCCGGCCCATGCGCGGGCTGCCACCAGTCGCCCCGCGCTGATCGCTGCGACCAGCAGCATGACCGCGGCGAGGATGTCCAGAATCCAGGACGGCGTCATCATGCCCTCGCTTCTTCTGTGTCAGCAGGCTGGCTTGCCGCGGGCAAAGACACCACCGTCCGGGCCGGCCAGTAGGCCGCCGCGAGCAAGATCAGCAGCAGGCCGGAGTTGGGGTCGGTCGCACCTCCGGCCAGGATGGCCCCGAACGCCTCCCCGAAGACCCAGATGACGGCGGCGACCACGATGGCCAGCACCACCGTGACCTGGGCGGCCGGCCGCGGCAGGTAGGTACCCACCGCGATCAACGCGAGCGCGATCGCCAGCACGATGGAGGCAGCCAGCCCCTGGTGTGCCAGCAGCGAAGCGGCATGGTTGTCCAGAGCGGCCAGCCAGCCGGGCTCACCGCTGGCCATGCCTGCGATCATGTCGTGCAGCGCCTGCGGCGTCCGGTTACCCGGCATCAAGGCGAAGTAGGCCAGGCTGCCCCACAGCACCAGCCACAGCGCCCGGGCCACCGGCGCGCCGACTGCCCGGGCAGCGGCGAACGGGGCCGTGGCCGCGTGGCGGTCGGAGGGCCACAGCAGCACGGCGAGCAGCGCGTAGATGATCACCGCGCCGGGAGCCCCGTTGACCGGGCTCGCCGCGCTGTTCAGCACCTCCCCCAGCCCTTCGCCGAACCACCACACGCCCAGTGCCCACGCGATCGAGGCAGCCAGCGCGAGCCGGAGCGTGGGCCGCCAGGCGATGCCCACGGCCAGCAGCAGCTGGATCGTGGCGAAGATCGTGTTCAGCAGGACAGCGTGGTGCTCGACCAGATTCGCGTCCCAGGTGATCGGGCTGGCGACCACCGTGGGGTTACCGGACGCAGTTCCGGCCAGCATCTGGCCGAACCCCTTGGTGAACATGAACGACTGGTACTGCAGCACCGCGTCGAGCAGCCATATCGCCGCCAGGGACAGCTGCAGCACCCGCCTGGCGTCGGGCGGCTGCCAGCCATCCACGGCCGCGACGCTTGTGTTCCCCCGCCTCGCGGCTTGTCCGTCCGCGACGGCGATGTCACTCATCCCGATTCTCCTCGGCTCTTGCACCCGGGACCGCTGCAGTAGCCGAGGCCCTGGGTGCCTGCTGTCTGTGTCGATGCCGGCCACCGCCGAGCGTCTCCGGCGGGCACGCCCAGTAACTGAACACATCCAGGCACCCTGGATTCTTCTAACAACTACTGGGCGTCGTAATGAAACATTAGATGGCAGTTCACTAACTGAGCAAGGGGAGCGGCCAGAAAGCATGCACCGGACTCAGGGAGTGACGTATATCCGCAGGTAGAAGAGGGCTTTGCGGATCACGAAATAATGATTCGGGTCCAGGCGATAAACCCTCTCCCGGTATCTGTTAATACCTGGACAGGGTATCGCCGATACCGCTGCGGGGTATCCAGCTGGCCATTACATTGACGCCGCCGCTTTCCGCATCGGCCACGGTGCCGGACGCCATCGAGAGCCGGAAGACACTGCGGTGAAGCCCGCGCGCGGCCGTGGACGAGGCCGGGTACTAGCCCGGGAGGCTGGGCTGGCCGCCGTCGGCTACTGGCGTGCGGCGAAGCCCGGGGCCAGGCTGGACTCGAGCGGCAGGCCGGTGTCGCGCCAGGCCACGATGCCGCCCGCCAGGCTGGCCGCGTCGTGGCCGGCCCGGGTGAGGAAGGCGGCCAGCCGGCGGGAGTAGTCCCCGGCCGGGCAGATGAGAACGATCGTGCGCGCGGCGGGGAAGGGCGTCCCGTGCCGGAGCATGTCCTCTAGGCAGTCGTCGCGGATGTTCACCGAGCCGGGCACGTGCCCGGCCCGGTAGGCCATGCTGCCCCGGGTGTCAACGCTGATCAGGTCCGGCTCACCAAGTCGCGCCGCCAGGTCGCTGGGCGAGATCTCGGGTCCGGCGGCTGCCTCGGCGTCGGTCAGGTCGGCGGGCATCGCGTGGCGGGCCCGGCCGAACAGGTCGGGGCGGCGCTGCCGGATGTAGGACAGGTACGGTTCCAGCCGGTCGCAGGCGATGATGACGGCGCGGCGCGGCGGCCCGGCCGGTGCGGTGCACCGGCGCAGGTACTGCTGCGCGGCCCAGTAGGTGGCCCCCGTGGTTGGCCCGGCCAGCACCCCGTGCGTGCGGGCCAGGTCCAGGGTGGCCTCGATGGCGTCCGCGGCGCGGACCGGGATGATCTCGGTATAGAAGGCGGGCTCGAACAGCCCGACGTCCCACAGCTCAGCCTCGGAGCGGATGCCCGGGATGAAGTCTTCCTTGGTGGACACGATGCCGATGGTCTGCAGCCGCGGGTTGGCGGCCCGCAGGAACGTGGCCGCTCCGCGGGTGGAGCCTGTCGTGCCCAGCCCGCCGAACAGCATGTCGACGTGGCCAAGGTCGTCGGCGATCTCCTCTCCGGTGGTGTCGTGGTGGGTGCGCACGTTGACCGGGTTGGTGTACTGGGAAGTGTGATAAAACTCGCCGGGGTGCTGGGCCATGAGCGCCTCGATCGTCGAGAACACGTCGTTGGGCACGGTCGGATCGGGGCACTCTGACAGCCCGGGCAGTTCTTCCAGGTCGCCGCCGAGCAGTTCCAGCATGTTCCTCACCTCGGGGACCTTGGTCCGGTTGGTGAGCACCCGCAGCCGCAGCCCGTGCATCGCGGCTAGCACCTGCAGTGCCTTGGCGGTGTTGCCGCTGGAGGCCTCGATGATGGTCTGCCCGCGGCGGGTGATCTCGGCCAGATCGGTGCGCATCATGCCCCAGGCGATCCGGTCCTTCACCGACCCGAACGGGTTGCAGAACTCCAGCTTGGCATACAGCTCGGTGGCGCCGAGACCGTGCCGGGCGGGGTCGAGCCGCAGCAGCGGCGTGTTGCCGATCAGCTCGGTGATGTCGCGGTAGAGCACGATGACTTTTCCTCTCCCAGGCCCGCGGTGTCGGCGCGCACGGTGAACCCGGCCCCACCAGCGTGCACGACGACCTTGCCCGGCATGCGCTGCATCAGGGCACCGGACGCGGACAGATCCATCTGATAGCCAGCCGTGTTGACGAAGGCCACGATGTCGCCGGGGCCGGGCACCCGGTCCAGGAACGTCAGGTGGTTGAAGACCATGTCGCGTTCGAGGCAGAGGTTGCCGGCGAAGAAGACGCACGCCGGCCGGGCGCCCGGCCTATCCGGCCCGTCCGGCGCGGACCGGCAGATGAGGACCGGGTCGAGCATCACTTCCTGGTCGGCCGGGCAGATCTTGTCCCGGCTGATGTCCAGGCTGACCAGGAAGGTCTCGTCGTGCGCGGGCGTGGCGAACTCGACGCTGGCCAGGGTGAGGCCCGCGTGGTCGACCAGCGCCTTACCCGGCTCCACCCACAGCTCGATCATGGTCTCCCGGAGCACCTGGGCGACCGTCCGCCCGCCCTGCCCAGACAGCGGGCTGTCCAGCAGCTCGCGCAGGAAGCCGCTGCCCGGGACGGCGTTGCCGTACTTGTGGAACACCGGGACGCCGCGTATCTGGCCGTTCTCGTAGCGGTAACCGAGCATGTTGCCGCCCCAGGTCAGCGGCTGGCCGCGGCCGGCCAGGCCGCGCCTGAGCGCCTGGGTGTAGGCCTCGAACGCCGCCGGGTCGGCGGTAAATGCCTGCCGGAAGCCGCCGCCGATGTCCAGCACGCGCGGGGCCAGCCCGGCCGCCCAGCACTGTTCCAGCAGCGTCAGGCATTCCTCCACCGCCTGGACCTTCTCGCCCGTCTCGCTGCTGTCCAGGTGGAATGACAGCCCGCGGAAGTCCACCACGTCCCGGGCCTCCCGGAGCGGGCCAATCAGTGCGCCGAAGCAGCCCGCGGGAACGCCGAACCGGCTGACCCGGCGTGGCGCCCGGTCTGGGGAGGCGCCGAATCCGGACAGCCGGACCAGGACCGGTGTCCGCTGGCCGTTGCCGCGGCTGCCGCGGGCCCGCCGGATGATTTCCGACAGCTCCCACGGGTTGTCCGCGTTGACGGTCACGCCCGCCCCGCTTAGCGCGGCGAGAAACGCCTGCCCCTTGGGCCCGGTCGCCTCCACCCTGTCAGGCGGGAACCCGGCCCGAAAGGCACTGGCCAGCTCGCCGGGAGAAGCCACGTCGATGCTGATGCCCTCATCAAGCGCGGCGCGCACGAACGCGCCAGCCTGGTTGGCCTTGTGCGCGTACCAGATCCGGTAGCTGAGGCCCGCGTCCGCCAGCACCTGCTCGAAGGCGGTCACGTTCTCAGCGAAGACATCCGGGAACGCGACGTGCAGCGGCGAGCCGTGCTGGGCGAGCAGCCCGGCCACCAGGTCCTCCTGGGCCAGGAACGACCGGGCCACCGGGTGGATCCGGGGAGGCAGGCGCATCACGAGGCCGCCGGCGGCACCACGGTGTACCCCGCGTCCCGGATGGCGTCGAAGGCCCGTTCCCGCGCCGCGACCGTGGCGAAGCCCGCCACGATGCGCTTGGAGACTGGGTCGATCTCGGCCACCGGGCTGCCCAGCGAGCCGAGCAGCCCGGTGATCGTCGCGCGGCAGTGCGTGCAGTTCATGTCCGGGACGTGGAAGGTGCGCTGCCCGGGGTCGGTGATCTCCTCGTCGTCCGCGCCGGCCAGCTCGGTGATCTCCACCCGGTCCAGCAAGGCGTCGAACGTCTCGACATAGGCCGACACCACCGCGGGCTGCACACTGAACCGCTGGCCCCTGATCGTGTGCGTCATCTGGCCCAGGCAGCGTGGCTGTTCGCCCGCTGGCAGCAGGGCGTACTGCTTGGCGATGAGGTCCAGTTCGTGGTGGTACTTCTGCACCGCCTGTGCGGTGCTCAGCCCTTCCTCGCCGGTGGCCCGGGCCATCACGGCGTGCGCCTGGCTGATCGTGGCGTCCTTCATCGCCCGGAGCGTCGCGATGACGTGGCCCGGGTAGCGCACCGTGCCGTCCCGGCCGGCCACGAAGGACACCGGGATCATCCCGCGGCGGAACGTCGACGCCTGCAGTTCCCAGTACCAGGTGCCCGCCACCACGCCGAAGATCCCGCTGTCGCGCAGCCCTCGGGCGAACCCCGCCGGTGTGCGGTACGGCGTCTGGTGTGCCAGGTAGGCGTGCTGGACCAGGGTCCGCGCCGTGGCCTCGACGCCGATCCGGAAGATCTCGATGGGCTCGGTGTCGGTTGTCGTGGCCGCCAGCACCCGGCGGGCGTGCTCATCCAGCCGCGCGGCCCGGCCGGCCAGGGCCTCGTCCGCGGCCAGGTCCCGCCACAGTGCGAGGGTGGCCTCCCGGGCCACGATCGGCACCACCGCGCCGAGCTGGCTTGGGCCCGCATGCGCGACGTTCGGGACGCCGTCGCTGTCATTCCAGGTCACCCGGTGAGTAGCGCTGGTGACCTGGCTGGCCGGGCAGGGCTGCATGAACGCGTCCAGATACCGGCGCTGGGAGGCGGTCAGGTGGCCACCCGGCTCGGGGACCAGGGCCCTCAGGCGGTACCCGAGGCGGCGCGGGCCGCCCAGGAACTCCTCGCCCACGGCCCCGTCGGCCGGGAACAGCCCAGGGAAGGCCAGGCCCGCCAGGATGGCCGAGGCGGCCGCCCGGTCATATCCCTCCGCCACGGGGGTCAGGAGATCGTCCGGCATACCTACCCCGCCCCCTCGGCCAGCCCGGACAGGACACCAGCGAGCCGGCTCAGCTCCTCCCCGGAGTTGTACACATGCACGCTCACCCGGACCGAGTCCTCATAACCGCTCCCAGGCGGCAGGCAGTGCCGGCCGGCCCGCACATAGAAACCTTGTGCGCTCAGCGCGAAGCCCAGGTCGTCCGGCCGGACCCCGTCCAGGCGGAACGACACGATCCCGTACCCGGCCGGGCACTGCCCCCAGGCGACGCCGGGCAGCAGCGTCAGGTGCGGGATCTCCCGCAGCCGGTCGACCAGGAAGCGGGTCAGCGCCTGGCCATGCGCGGCGATCCGGCCGATGCCCAGCTCGTCGATGAAGTCCAGGGCCGCGCCCAGCGCCGCGATTCCGGGCAGGTCCGGTGTCCCGCCCTCCAGGCCCTCAGGCATCCGCAGTCCCCGCAGCCGGCCCTCATGCAGCCGGACGGCGCTGGTGCCGCCGGGCAGGAACGGCGCCAGTTCCGGGTGCACGCGCCGCCGGGCGTACAACACGCCCGTCCCCGGGATACCGAACATCTTGTGCGCGGAGAACACCACGAAGTCGGCATCCAGCCCCGCCACATCCAGCGGCACATGCCCCACGCTCTGGGTGCAGTCGAAGCACAGCCGGGCCCGGTCGCCGATCTGGCCACGCAGTTCCTCCAGCGTCGTCATCGAGCCGAACAGGCTGTGCACGTGGGTGGCCACGATGAGCCGGGTCCGCGGCGACACCTTCGAGCAGATGTCGGCGGTGTCCGCCTCCCCGGTCGCGGTCACCGAGTAAGCCACGAGCATGATGCGTATCCCCGAACGAGCCAGGATCTGGCGAAGGTTCAGCCAGGGATACACGGTCGACGAATGATCCAGCGGGCTGAAAAGGATCTCATCCCCGTCCGCCAGGTTCGCCATCCCCCACGACAGCGCCACCGCATGCAGCCCCGCGGTGGCCCCGGGAACGAACACGACCTCATCCGGGTCATGCGCGCCGATGAAGCGAGCGACCCGCTCACGAACCTCCTCAACCCGCCGGGCCGCCCGGCTGGACCAGGGATAGGCTCCCCGGCCCGGATTCGCCGCAGGACCGGCCAGTTCGGCAGCCACCGCGCCGATCACGCACCGCGGCTTCTGGGTGGTGGCCGCGCTATCCAGGTAAACAATGCCGGGCTCGGCCAGCAGCGCCGGGAACTGATCCCGCGCCAGCGCCTGCAGCATCCTCGGCGGCTGCGGCGGGGCAGCACCGGACGGTGGCAATGTGACACGCCCATGGCCATGAATCTGGCCTGTCATGGGCGCCCCCGGCCTAGGCGAAAGTCCTGACCCTTCAACAATGACTCGCCAGAGGCCGATCTCCAAGAGGCCGGCGCGAAGAAAAAGGGAGGACGCGTGCGTCAGGAACGGACTCTGGGACCTGCCAGCCAAAGCGGCTCACACCGCGCCCGGGGAGCTAATACCCACCCGGGGTTTCGCTAATACCCCTAGCGGGTTTCTTCAAGGGATCCGCTCGGCCCGGACACCATCGCGCCTGGCCGGGCGATAGCGCGAAGGCACCAGACAAGCTAGCACTACAGAACGTAGGAGTAAATCCATGCCGGAATCCAAGTCCATTCGAAGAACACGCCATCACCTTCGGTAAATGGGACGCATAGTACTGACCGACGTCAGGGCCCGCAGCCAACCGGATTCGCGGGAGCAATCATTGATGACCCAGAAGATAATTGCGGCTGAGAGCACGCATGCAGCTCGGCTGGCGGCAATCTGGCTGCTGCACGGAGTGCCCAGGTGCGAGGCGTTCAGCGGCCTGGCCAGTGTAAGGATGCGGGCGCTGCGGACCAGCAAACAGCCATCACCTCCAAGATCTCAGTAGGAGTTCATCATGACCGCAGCGCGTGCCACAATCCCATATCGTCGGCCTGGCCAGAGGCCTGGCCGGGACTTTGATCACCGATCCACAAGTACAGTGGCCAGCCGCCATACATTCCCTGCAACTCCCCGTTAGCGCGGCGCACCGTCCCGAGCAGGGACGCCCGGACCCCGGGATCCGCCTCGGGACGGGTAACACCTCGCGGCAGCACCAGCGGCGGCCACTGCTAAGCACAAAACCCACTGCATTGCGAACGCCCTCGATGATCAGGTCCGTACATGTACAGCGTGAAGCCCTTGCCGTCCGTGATGATCTTGCCAAGACCCGGGGGATCACAAGGCACCTCAAGCAACCCTCGGTCCCCACCCGGCAGTCACAGGCAGCACCCAAAACGCGGCCTTCACCATCAGCACCGCTGGCTTCGTCATCCTCGGCGTCTTCTTCCTCACCCGGGCCGCGGCGGTGCCGGTCTGGCATTTCGGCAAGACCGGGCAGAAGGGGACCATGCGGCGGCGAAGGCCAGCGCGAACGCCAGCGACAGCACGTCGGCGGCGGGAGCCCGCCGCTACTGGCAGTCAGCGCACAAGCCGGTCACCGCGAACCGGTGCGGGGCGATGGCGAACCCGTAGCGCGCGGCGACGACCCGGGAGAGGTCGCCGAACAGCTCGTCGGGCACTTCGGTCATCGCGCCGCACTGCTCGCAGACGATGTGGCCGTGGGCGGCGGTGGCGAGGTGGTAGGCGGCGGGCCCGCCGCCCAGGTAGGTGCGGTCAACGACGCCGAGGCGGACGAGTTCGTCGAGGTTGCGGTAGATGGTGGAGATGTTGACATCGGGTGCCTGGGCCTGGACGGCGGCGGCTAGTTCCTCGGCGCTGCGGTGCGTGCCCTCGGCGAACAGCACCCGCAGCAGGAGCCGCCGTGCCGGGGTTGCCCGTCCGCCTGCCTCGCGCATGCGGGCGAGAATCTCCTCGACGTCGCGGTCGGCGACCACAGCCGGCGAGCCGTCAGCCGGGGGATGTTTCATGGTCCAAGGATAGGCGCCGAGCAACGCGCAAAAGCGGCGCGTGCGCGGCGCGTGGCGCGGCCGGATTCGTGGCGGGCCGCACGCGGGTTACAGGTTCATCACTTGAGCTGCGATCTGCAGGCTGATGTCGGCAGCCACGTCATCGACGGGCCGGTCTTCGCAGTGGGCGAGCAGCGCGATTGCGAGGTCGGCGAGGAACATGAATCCGGCGGCCTTGGTCCTGTCGTCGGTGCCGGCCAGCAAGGCGTCTGCGCTGGCGAGGTCTCCCCGGTGCCGGGCAGCGATGATCCCGGCCCCGGCCTGGGCCGCCTCGGCCGTGGCCAGGAACGCTGCCGCGGCGTCGCTCATCAGCCCGCGGGCGAGGCCGGGGAACCTGCAGCTTTGGCGGCCTGGTAGCGGCGGGCGACGTCGGGCCAGTTGACCACGCTCCACAGCCGGTCGACGTAGTCCGGGCGGACGTTTTTGTACTGCAGGTAGTAGGCGTGTTCCCAGGCGTCGAACACCAGCACCGGTGTCGACGCCACGCCGACGTTGCCATGGTGGTCGTAGAGTTGCTCGATGATCAGCCGGCCCGAGACTGGCTCATAGCCCAGCACGCCCCAGCCGGAGCCCTGCACTCCGCTTGTCGCCGTCGACAGCCGCTTCCTGAAGGCGTCGAACGAGCCGAAGTACTCATTGATCGCATCGGCCAGCTCTCCGTCGGGCCGGTCGCCGCCGTCGGGTGACAGGTTCTGCCAGAAGATCGAGTGCAGAATGTGCCCGGACAGGTTGAACGCCAGCGTCTTCTCCAGACCCACCGTGGTCACCGGGCTGGCCGACTCCCCGGCCTCGGCCAGCTGCTCCAGGGTGTCGTTGGCGCCCCTGACGTAGGCGGCGTGGTGCTTGTCATGGTGCAGTTCCATGATCTGGCCGATCAGCGCCGGCTCCAGCGCGCTGTAGTCATACGGAAGATCGGGGAGGGTGTAGACGGCCATCCGCTGCTCCTTATCCGCCACCGAGGTCGCTGCGCCGCGCCGTCCTGGCCGCGAGCTTCTATTAACTGCCTGCGAGTTCTAGTTGCGATCTCATTGCAACTATACAGCCGACCTGCCGCGCGGGAACGTGGGTGGCCACGCTGGGGTCACAGCGCCGAGGCCCGGTACAGAAGGACGCGTGCCCAGTCGCTGTTCTGCCGTTCTGGTGAGCACCGGACGATGATCGCCCAGCCTGCTGACCTGTGCTCTGGGCCGCGGCGGGGGCATCTCTGGCGAGATCCGCGCCTTCTGGGACGAGGACGCGGCTGGCTATGACGCCTCGCCGTCGCATTATCCGCGGCGGCCCCAGGAACAAGCCGCGTGGGCGGCGGCGCTGCGGCGGCTGTTGCCGGCGCCTCCGGCTGCCGTCCTGGATGTCGGCGCGGGTACCGGGTTCCTGTCGCTCCTGCTGGCAGGCCAGGGTTACGACGTCACCGCCGTGGACCTGTCTCGGGCATGCTCAGCCGGCTGCGAGCCAAGGCCGAGGAGCGTGGGCTGGCCATCCGCGTCATCGAGGCAGATGCGCTGACCCCGCCGCCCGGTGACTTCGACGCCGTTGTCGAGCGCCACCTGCTGTGGACTCTGCCTGATCCTGGCACGGCACTGGCCGCGTGGCACGAGGTGGCGCCCCGGGGTCGCCTCGTGCTGGTCGAGGGCACCTGGGGCGCGGCGGACGCGGTGGGTTTGCAGCGCGTGCGCACCCAAGCACGCCGGCTTGTCGAGCGCGCCCGGCCCCCGCAACCTGACCATCACGGGCACTACAGCGACCGGGTCCAGCGTGCCTTGCCGCACGGCCACGGCCTGAGCACCGCCGACGCCGTTGCCCTGGTGCAGGCGAGCCCGTGGGGCCAGGCCCGCCTGGAGCGGCTCCGCGACGTCGAATGGGCGATCACCGACGGGCGCGGCCTCCTCGACGAGCTGCTCGGCACCCACCCGCGGTGGGCCGTGCTGGCGGGCAGCTAAGCGGCCGTCAGCAGATCGTATGCGCCTCTCCCGGGAGGAGCGGCGGGCCGTCCAGCGCTGGGATTCCGGAATGAGCCGGAGTGCGTCATCCTGGCAGGGTGCACAAGATCTCCGGACAGCGTGACCCGGCCGCGGCGTTCCCGCTGCCGACCAGCCGTGACGACGCCGGCGAACGGCGGCAGGCCAGCCGCGCGGTCGCCGTCAGCGCCGCCGGGCTCGCCGCCACCGGCATCACCGAGCTGCTGATCGCGGTGCTGACCGGGTCGGTGGGCCTGCTCGGCGACGCCATTCACAACCTGTCGGACGTGTCCACCAGCGCGGTGGTCTTCCTCGGCTTCCGGCTCTCGCGCCGCGGCCCGACCGAACGCTACCCCTACGGCCTGGACCGGACCGAGGACCTCGCCGGGATCGGGATCGCCGTCGTCATCTGGGCCAGCGCGGCGTTCGCCGGGTATGAGAGCGTGCGCAAGCTCCTCGACCACGGGCCCACCGGGCACGTCGGGATCGGCATCGCCGGGGCCGTGCTCGGCATCGCCGGCAACCTGGCCGTGGCCCGCTACAAGCTGGCCACCGGCAAGCGGATCCGGTCCGCGACCCTGGTCGCCGACGCCCGGCACTCCTGGCTGGACGCACTGTCTTCAGCCGGCGCCCTGGCCGGGCTGGTCGCCGTCGCCTTCGGCCAGCGGTGGGGCGACCCAGTCGCCGGCATCGCGGTGACCGCGTTCATCTGCCACGTCGGGTACGACGTCACCACCGACGTGATACGCCGCCTCGCCGACGGCGTCGACCCGCAGGTCATCGCCGCGGCCGAGCGGGCGGCCGGGGACCTGCCCGGCGTCGTGCACGCCCACGCCCGGGCCCGATGGACCGGCCGCCGGCTTCACGTCGAGATCGAAGCATGGGTCGACCCCGCCCTGACCGTTCAAGCCTCCGACGCGCTCGGCCGCGCCGCGGCAGCCGCCATCACAGACCAGGTCCCCGACGTCGACAGCTTCACCTGGGCAACCCGCGCTGCCCCAGCCTGAACGCCACGCCCTGGCGCGGTACCCGGCCGGGGCGTGTCCGCCATACCGCGGGTTCGTGATCGCCGGCATGTTCATTATCACCTGGGCCTGGAGATCCTGATCTGGCGATACGCCCACATCGAGCAGCGATGAAGCGCCGCCTTCAGGCCGCAAACGCCAGCCGGCCTGGCACACAGCTCGCCCAGCAACCCTGACGGCACGGAACTGCGGCCAGCAAGAGCCTGCGAGCGGGCGTGGCCCGGACGCCGCGCTCGCGCAAGCCGGTGAGCACGTCCTCGATCGTCTGGCATGTAGCCAGCGGCGGGACGCTGGGCGCGTCACGCTTGACCATGACTATCCGCCGTGAAGGGGCTACTTGCCTGCTTCGGTCTCGGCCCAGTCGCCGCCCCACTTGTCGGGTGGCGGGGCGTTCAGGCGGGCGGTCCATTTCTCCTCGATGTGGCCCCACCGCCAGATGGCAATGGCCATAGCCCAGGTGACGATGAACATGCCGACGATCACGAATCCGGCCTTGTTGATGTCGAAGTTGAACATGAAGCCCCAGAAGCCGCTGGTCTGGCTGAAGTCGTGCGGGAAGTCCTGCGGGATGAGGCTGAGGGTCTCGATGCCGCCGATGAAGAAGCAGATCGCCACGGACAGGCCGGTGATCGCCAGGTTGTAGAAGACCTTGCGGACCGGGTTGAAGAACGCCCAGCCGTAGGCGAGGTTCATGAACATGCCGTCGGTGGTGTCCATCAGGCTCATCCCGGCGGTGAACAAGATCGGCAGGCAGATGATCGCCTGCCACGGGATGTGCTGGGAGGCCAGCAGCGCGGTGGTCGTCAGCAGGGCGACCTCGGTCGCGGTGTCGAAGCCCATGCCGAACACCACCCCGACCGGGTACATCTGCCATTCCTTGTCGATGGTCTTCATCCAGCGGCCGAAGAACCGGTAGAAGAACCCGCGGTTCTCCAGCTGCCGTTCCAGTTCGGCCTCGTCGTAGTCCCCGCGCCGCATCGACCGGAACACCTTGAGGATGCCGCCCAGGATGACCAGGTTGAGCGCGCCGATCAAGAACAAGAAGACCGCGGACACGATGGTGCCGAAGGTGCCGCCGAACGATTCCAGCGAGGAGTTGGAGTGCGTGACCGCGGGCAGCACGGTCTTGGCTGCGATGATGAGCCCGACCCCGATCGCGACCACGATGGTGGAGTGGCCCAGGGAGAAGAAGTAGCCGAACGCGAACGGGCGCGGCTCGCCTTCCTTGCGCTGGTTCATCGACTTGCGGGTGGTGTTGTCGATCGCGGAGATGTGATCGGCGTCGAACGCGTGCCGCAGGCCCAGGGTGTAAGCGGTGATGCTCAGCCCGACGCCGAAGAACTTGTAGTGCGCGGGCAGCACGTAGGCGATGAACACGGCGAACCCCAGCGCGTGCAGCAGCAAGATCGAGCCGTACATGCCGATGACCCGCCGCTTCTCGGTGCGGTCCATCGTCCGGAACGACTCCCGGAAGATTTTGTGCAGGCTCATCCCAGCCTGCGGTGCCGCGCTCTGAGTGGTCATCGCCCTACCCTCGTTCGCCCGCGCAGCAGCTCCTGCGCCTAGCCGCACGCTAACCTAGCTGCATATGAGTTGCAACTACTCATTCTATGCAAAAGAAAGGCCTCGTCGTTCCTGCGGCTGCGGATCCAGGAGGAACGCCGGCGTGCCGCACCGGCCGGCGGATCAGCCGCTCGCGGCCCTGGAGGGCGCCCTGCCGCGATCCCAGGGGCCGAAGGGCAGCATGGGTAAGAGGGGAAGATAGCAGGGCGCCAACGGGCCGAAGGCCAGGTCACACGCCGAAATCGCCATCTAAGCTGCCGCACCGGCATCCTGATTAGGAAACGGCCCGGCCTGACGATCTTGGGAGGCCCTCGTGCT
>Ga0335075_10010614_pt1 | contig 13975 bp, 10 predicted proteins | sample Lox_Sample_24_FD_206723 | JGI IMG/M metagenome (GOLD analysis project Ga0335075, IMG submission 206723) | Soil microbial communities from Loxahatchee National Wildlife Refuge, Florida, United States - Lox_Sample_2.4 | ecosystem: Environmental > Terrestrial > Soil > Wetlands | place: USA...
GACGTCTTCCATCGTGAAGCGGCCGCCCTTGGCGCTGCGCTCGTAATTGCCGCGCACGACTTTCAGGCCGCGGTCGAGCGCGTCCTGCTTCATCTCAACGATCGTCACCGGAATGCCGGCATTGACGAAGTTCATCGAGATGCCGCCGCCCATCGTACCCGCGCCGATCACACCGACCTTCTTGATCGCGATGGTTTGCGTGTCATCCGGCACATCGGGAATCTTGTTCGCCTGACGCTCGGCAAAGAACGCGTAGCGCTGCGCCGCCGATTGCGGGCCGGTCATCAGGCCCATGAACAACTGACGCTCGGTCTTGAGACCCTCTTCGAAGGTCGCGGAGTTCACCGCCGCTTCGATGCACTTGATGTTGGCTTCCGGCGCGTCGAAGCCGCGGAACTTGCGCGCGTTCTTCTTGCGGAAGTCGGCAAAGATTTCGGGATGGCCCTTGGCGGGTTCGAGCTTGGCGTTGTTCTCACGCACCTTCTTGAGCGGCTTGTTCTCGGCGATGCACTTGCGCGCGAACGCGATGGCCGTCTCTTTCAGTTTGCCTTCCGGCGCCAGTTCATCAACGAGGCCCATGTCGAGGCATTGCTTGGCGGGCACATGCGTTCCGCTCGTCACCATCTCCAACGCCTTCTCGACACCGGCGATGCGCGGCAGGCGCTGCGTGCCGCCCGCACCGGGAAGCAGACCGATGTTCACTTCCGGCAGACCGCACTTCGCGCTCGGCACCGCGACGCGATAATGCGCGCAGAGCGCCACTTCGAGGCCGCCGCCCAGCGCCGTGCCGTGGATCGCGGCGACCACCGGCTTCGGCGACTCTTCGATTTCCTTCTGCACATCGAACAGGCTCGCGCCTTTCATCTGGCCGCCGAATTCAGAAATGTCCGCGCCGGCGATGAAGGTCTTGCCTTCGCAGATCAGCACGATGGCTTTCACGGAGGGATCGGCCTTCGCCTGCTGGAAGGAATTGAACAATCCGTCGCGCACATTGGCGGACAGCGCATTCACCGGCGGCGAATTGAGCGTGACAACGGCAACCTCGCCGTCATTCGTGAGATCGGTGACCGGATTGATGGCCGTCATGGTGCGCTTTCCCTGAATTGTTGGTTACCGACAAAAAATCAGGCGCGGGGGATAGAGTCGAGTCCCAACCACCCTCCCCTTGCCGCCTCCGCTAAGCTTCGGCGTGCCAAGTGAGTTTCACTTGCCGCGGCGTAGCCTTTAGGCGGAGCCGGGAGGGAGGGTCGACAATTTGTGAGCGCAGCGAACAAATTTCGGGGAGGGGCGATTGCCGCAACGGATACCCCTCCGCGAAAAATCCTTCGGATTTTTCGACCCTCCCTCAAGGGGAGGGTGGAATGCTTGCGCAACGGCAACTCCGGATTCCGCTATCGTTTCGCCATCGCTATTGGGAGAGCCGCATGACCTATGAACACATCACAGCCGAGATCGAAGGCCCAATCCTCACCATCACCCTGAACCGGCCGGACAAGCTCAACGCCTACACCGCCCTGATGGGATCGGAGATCGAGGATGCGTTCCAGAAGGCCGATGAGAATGATGATGTTCGCGTGATCATCGTGACCGGCGCGGGGCGCGGGTTCTGTGCCGGCGCCGACATCTCCGGCGGCGCGGATGCGTTCAACGTCAACAAGGGCGCGGCGATGTTTCAGGGGCCGAGGGCAACGCGGTCGCGCGGCGGGTTTGTCGAGGCGATCTACAATTGCAAGAAGCCCAGCATCGCCGCCATCAATGGTCCAGCCGTCGGTGTCGGCATAACATTGTGTCTGCCGATGGACATCCGTATCGCATCGAGCGATGCGAAGATTGGATTCATCTTCGCGCGCCGCGGCCTTGTGCCGGAAGCTGGTAGCGCCTGGTTCCTGCCACGCCTGGTCGGTTTGGATCAGGCCCTGCGCTGGTGCCTGTCGGGCCGCATCTTCGGCGCGCAGGAAGCGAAGGACGGCGGTCTCGTGTCAGAAGTCGTCGCACCGGATCAGTTGCTTGCACGTGCGCGCGAGATCGCTCTGGAGATTGCAGAGAACACCGCGCCGGTCTCCGTCGCGATGACGCGTCAGATGCTATGGCAATACTCCGCGGCCGCGCATCCGTTCGAGTTGCTGCAAATGGACGGGCCGCTTTCCGTCGAACTCGGAAGCGGCCCCGACGTTCGCGAAGGCGTCGCCGCGTTTCTGGAGAAGCGCAAACCAAGCTTCCCCGGCAAGGTCTCGAAAGACATCCCGCCGGGGTATAAACAGGCAAAGCGATAAACTCCTCCCACGCTTGCGGGGGAGGTGGCGCGCGCGACATCAGTCGCGCGTGACGGGGGCGCCCCCTCCACCGCTGCGCGGTCCCCCTCCCCCGTAAACGGGGGAGGATCAATTAGGCTTTACCGAGCGCGAGGTCGCTCACAAAGGGATTGGTCCTGCGTTCCCAGCCGAAGGTCGACATTGGGCCGTGGCCGGGGACGAATTGCATCTCATCGCCGAGCGGCCAGAGGCGCTCGGTGATCGCGTGGATGAGTTGCTGCCAGTTTCCGCGCGGCAGATCGCAGCGTCCGATCGACCCCTTGAACAGCACGTCGCCAACGAACGCGATCTTCGCACCTTCGTGAAAGAACACGACATGGCCCGGCGTGTGGCCGGGACAATGGCGCACACCGAACTCGACCGCGCCGACCGTCACCGTGTCGCCATCTTCAAGCCAGCGCGTCGGCAGGCAGTTCTCTGCATCGCCGAATCCGGGGCGCTTCGCGTTACGGCCAAGATCTTCGAGCAGGAAGAGATCGTCCTTATGCGGACCTTCTATCGGGATGCCGAATTCGCGCGCGAGTTTCGTGGCACCGCTCGCATGATCGAGATGGCCGTGGGTGAGCAGAACCTTTTCGAGGGTCAGCCCCTCCGCCGCCACGGCCCCCTTCAACCGGTCGATCTCGCCGCCGGGGTCGACCAAGGCGGCTTTGCCGGTCTGGGTGCACCAGACCAGGGAGCAGTTCTGCTGGTAGGGCGTTACCGGGAGAATCGTGGCCTTGAGGGGAGCGTCCGTCATCCCGCCTGCTTAAAGACCGCCTTTGGTGCCGTCCATTGCCTTTATCCACAACCGCTTGATGTAATATCGCCGATCATTGAAATTTAATTGCGCAAAATGCCATCCAGATCATTACCAATCGCTAAGGCCATGACCGAATTGAAATACCAAAACCCGCCATTTCCGCGCATGTTTCCTTTGAAGTGTGGCTTTTCGCTCTGCTAGGCTTCGGGGGAATTTGGGGAATGAGAGCAGGCAGTCAGATCATGAAGGGATCGGCGATCCGCGCGCTATGCGTTGCGGGCGTGTTTGCTTATACGGCAAGCGCGGCCTGTGCGCATGCTGCTGCGCCGGCGAGCACCCTCGATCTGAATTCCTATTCGACCGTCATCGACAACGATTCCGAGGCGCGCGCGCGCCTGGCGGGACAGTTCGACCTCGATCTTCCCGGCGCACTGCCGGTTCTCTCCTATGGAGCCCCCGCGGTCGAGCCGCACACATTCGAGACCTTCGGCACCATTCCGCTGACTGACAGCACGTCGCTGAGCTTCGGCACGAACGCGGACCTCGCCGGCAAGTTCAATCTTTTCGACGCCGCGGGAAACACCGCCTATGACGGATTGTTCTTCTCCGCATCGGCTGTGAACTCGCCCTACGCCGCGCTCGCGAGTGGCGGATCGTTCGCGTCGTTCAATTTCATGCCGGCCGACGATGTGCGGCTTTCGATCGGCGGCGCATCGCTGGCGCCAGGCGCGGATCTGTATTCGCTCAATCCGGCTGACACCGTCGCGAGACTCGGTGGTTCGCCGATCGGATACGACACGCGCAGCGCCAACTCGCTGCTGGCAGGCGTGTCGTGGAATTTCGCGCCGTGGGTCGGCGTCGGTCTCACCGCATCGCAGACCGACGAACACAACGGCGTTCTCGGCAGCTTCAATCCGGCCGTACAGAATGCGGACACGTCCGCGCTCGGCGTTTCCGCGCGGCTGCAGCTTGGCGGCGGCTGGATGACGACGGCATCGTTCGCCGAAGCGATCACCAAGCTCGATCTGAAGCCGGGTCTCGGAGGCTCCGCCGATGAGATGCGCTCGCGCTCCTACGGCTTCGCGGTCGCCAAGAAGGGCTTGTTTGGCAATGACGCGATGGGCCTTGCGGTCTCGCGCCCGGCGCCGGGAACGATCGGCGGATCGGAATTCGCGCTGGTCTCCGGCATGGAGGGAAACCCGCAGCTTCTGCAGGACAATCGCCTGCTCCAGAACCAGGCGCCCGAAACCGATTTCGAACTCGGCTATGTGACGACATTCATGGACGGTGCGGTCGCATTGCAGACCAACGCCTCGTACCAGATGAACTTCGCCGGACAGAGCGGCGCGACCTCGGTCTCGCTGCTGTCGCGGGCCAAAATCAAGTTCTGATCGCGTATCGAATTCAGTTCGACGTCTGCTTCGCGATCGCGGGCGGCACATAGCTGTTGTCGGCGACGCTGCCTTCCGGGCCGTAAACACGAAGCATGATGTTGAAGTGGCCTTTCGGAACCGGGAGCCAGTTCGCCGCCGGCACACCCGCCGGCTGCTCACGCGCCAGATAGAGCGTCACGCCTCCATCGCTGTCGTAGGTCAGCCCGGGCGTGTAACTCGCGATCTCGTATTTCTGGGCCCTGTTCTTGACGAGCTCGATCGACTCCGGCGTGTAGGCCGTGAACGACCAGAACCGCTCGGCCTGCGGAATCTCCTTCTTTGGAATCTTGAGCACATAGCCGGCCGGATCGGTGCCATCGAGCGCCGCGCCGGTTCCGTCGCTGAAGGCATGGTAGTAGGCGGCCGCGTCGATGTTGTTGCCATACTGGATGAACTCGGCGATCGCCGAACGGTCGAGATCCTGATGCGGCGTCCATTCGCCGATATTGGTGAAATGTATCCAGTTCGTCTTGCCGGTATGCGCGAGATAACGGTCGAGGATCAAGGTGTGCGCCGCCTGCACCGCCTGGCCGAACTCATATGTGTTCTTTCCCTCGGCGAAGAGCTTGTCGAACTTGTCGGAGAGTTCCTGCTGCTTCGATGAAAGCGGCGGCGTATTGGCCGCATGAACTGCGGCCTGGAGTTGCGTCAGGAACGTCACCGGGTCCGCCGCGACCAGTGTATCGGCGGCCGTCTTGAACGGCACGGCGAAGAATGCCTGCGGAAGGATGCCGGTCGCTCCGCCGGACTGGTTCTGCTTCCAGTTGCTCAAGGTTTGCGTGAGCAACGACTTGCGGAATATCTCGGCGTCCTTTTTCTGATTTTCACCGGCGCTCGAATACTTGTCGGCGCGGAAGATGATGATCGCGTGATTGAGCGGCATCGAAATCCGCGTCACGCCATCCGGCAGATCGCCCGTGAACTGCGGCCCCGTCAGCGCGAAGACGCCGGGCGTCTGCGCAGGAAGCCCGGAATCGAAAACATCGCCGTAGGGATCGAGCGTGAGGATCGAATAGCGCACCCCCGTCGACGGAACGGTCAGCACGACCGGCTCGTCGGTTAGGTCGAGGAAGGTGCTGGCGTAGAGCGTGTCGACGTTGATTGCGACAACGATCTGATAAAGCTGGGTAACGCGGTCGGGGCCGATGAGGTGGTTCTTGCTCGCATACAAGGACTGAAAATAGCTGAGCCAGAGCGGATAGAACTCCGCGACGTAAGATACCGTGACCTTGAACGCCTTCGTCTGCGAGCGAGAGATCGCGGAGCCGGGCGTGGATGGCCCCGCACCGGCTGTCGCTGCCGCGCCGACCGCGATCACGGCGGCAAGAATACACGCGGCTTTGCGGAAACGCCGTTCTCCGGCGCGCAACACAGATGTCATGACAATCCCCCCGAACCATCGACGGGCGGGACGCTAGGCGGCTGCACATCTCCGGGTCAACCTTCAGTTGGTTACAAATTGTCCTGCCCCGGTCCGGCCGGAGAGACCGCTTTTGCTTGAACTGGGACCGGAATTGGGACAAAGAACCGCCCTCCGCTTGCCCCCAAGGGTGACGGTTTCCAGCAGCTACAGGCGAAACACTCCCATGGCCGGTCCGCAATTTGTCTATGTGATGAAGGGTCTGTCGAAGACCTATCCCGGCGGGAAGCAGGTGCTGAAGGATATCTGGCTGTCCTTCTATCCCGGCGCCAAGATCGGCATCGTCGGCGTCAACGGCGCCGGTAAGTCCACGCTGATGAAGATCATGGCGGGGCAGGACAAGGAATTCACCGGCGAAGCATGGGCCGCGGACGGCATCCGCACCGGCTATCTCCCGCAGGAGCCGCAACTCGATCCGACCAAGAACGTGCGCGACAACGTCATGGACGGCGTCGCGAAGAAGAAGGCGCTGGTCGACCGCTACAACGAGATCGCGGCGAATTACACCGACGAAACCGCCGACGAGATGTCGAAGCTGCAGGACGAGATCGAGGCGCAGGGCCTTTGGGATCTCGACAGCCAGGTCGATCAGGCGATGGACGCGCTGCGTTGTCCCGATGGCGATGCCGATGTGGAGCATCTTTCAGGCGGTGAGAAGCGCCGCGTGGCGCTGACCAAGCTTCTGCTCGATGCGCCGGACATTCTCCTGCTCGACGAACCGACCAACCATCTCGATGCCGAGTCCGTGCAGTGGCTCGAACAGACGCTGCGCGAATACAAGGGCTGCGTCATCCTCGTCACCCACGATCGCTACTTCCTCGACAATGTGACGTCGTGGATTCTCGAACTCGATCGCGGCAAGGGCATTCCGCATGAAGGCAACTACTCCACGTTCCTCGGCGTGCAGGAAAAGCGCCTGCATCAGGAAGGCGCCGAAGCCGCTGCGCGCGAACGCGAACTGGCGCGCGAGCGCGAATGGATATCGCAATCGCCGAAGGCCCGTCAGGCGAAATCGAAGGCGCGTATCAACGCCTACGAAGAACTGCTCGCGAAATCGCAGGAGCAGCGTTCCGGCCCCGCGCAGATCCTCATCCCGATCTCGGAACGTCTCGGCGCGCGCGTCGTCGAAGCCGAAGGTCTGTCGAAGGCGTTCGGCGACCGGCTGCTGATCGAGAATCTGAATTTCAACCTTCCGGCAGGCGGCATCGTCGGCGTCATCGGTCCGAACGGCGCCGGCAAGACGACCCTGTTCAAGATGCTGACCGGGCAAGAGAAGCCGGATGCCGGCACGCTCAACATCGGCGAGACGGTGCAGATCGGTTATGTCGATCAGTCGCGCGATGCGCTCGATCCGAACAAGACGGTGTGGCAGGAGATTTCCGGCGGCACCGACATCCTCGAATTCGGCAAGACCAAGATGAACTCCCGCGCGTATGTCGGCGCGTTCAACTTCAAGGGCGGCGACCAGCAGAAGAAGGTCGGCCAGCTATCGGGCGGCGAGCGCAATCGTGTGCATCTGGCAAAGCTGCTGAAAGGCGGCGCCAACCTGCTGCTCCTCGACGAACCCACCAACGACCTCGACGTCGAGACGCTACGCGCGCTCGAACTCGCGCTCGAGGAATTCGCCGGCTGCGCGATGATCATCAGTCACGATCGCTGGTTCCTCGACCGCATGGCCACGCACATGCTGGCGTTCGAAGGCGACAGCCATGTCGAGTGGTTCGAAGGCAACTTCCAGGACTACGAAGCCGACAAGAAACGCCGCCTCGGCATCGATGCCGACCAGCCGCACCGGATCAAATACAAGCGCTTTGCGCGCGCCTGAGGCCGCTCGCACGAAGGCCTGCTACGGGATTTCGCCGCTCAGGCATTTTCGCGCGAGTGCAGCGAACTCCTCGTTCGCCACACGCTCACCAGCAATCAGCGTTCGCCCGCACAAGTCGAAATAGCCGGCGGCGCCCAATGCCCTCACGGCGTTATCCGTGACGGCAAATGTCGAGATCAGAGGTCTTCGCAGAGAAAGCGTCGCATCCGTTGGCACGCTGATCCCGCGCACACACAGAACCGGCACGTCGCGCAATTCTTCGTCCGCTTTGACCAGGCGCAAGAAGTCGAACATGCGCGATCCGTCGAAAAACGTCCCCACGATCACAAGACCGATACCGTTTCGGACAATGGCTAACGCGTCTTCAAACGTGCGCGCCGAGACCAGACGTGCCACGTTGCGCAATGCCAGAGCGATGGTGTCGATCGCAGGAGGTGCTGCGGCGATGAGAATTGTCCTCATGACACCAGGCACTCTGGGTCGACAGGGACGGCATCAGGTTTTTGTCCGGCGCCGAATCGAATCTCGAACGCTCCAACGATTGCGGTCATGACACTCCTTTACGAGAGGCGCTCGCGCGCGCCGGTATGTCTCCGATCACGGTCGGTTTTCGCTATAGGGGAACGATGACGCGAGCGCAACCAAGCAGTCCCGGCAAGTCAAAAGCCGAGAGCTTGGCTACCCTCTGTCCAATTGTTGCACCGCAAAATCGGACTGCAGTGCTCTGATCCGGAAGCGTCTAGCGCCGCGGCTGCGCGCCGCCGTTGCGGTATTGCTCCGTCAGCTGGTTCAAATGCGCGACCAGCGCGGGCACGGAGTTGTTGTGCTGCGCGAGGAAAGCGCTGAACTGATCGCGCTCTTCGATGGCAAGTGAGATCAATCCGCCATTCGCCGTGCCGACGCTGACGTCGACGACCATCGGGCGGCCGGTGTCGCTCTTCACGCGGAAGTCCACCTCGAGCGGATTTCCGCTACGGTCGCTGGGATCGACGAGGACCGTCTTGACCACATCGTCGTTCGCGGCAACCGACGTAGAGCCCGTCACTTTCAGAGACTGGCCAGCGTATTTGTTGAAGTAGGACTGGTAGACCGCGATGGCGTAATTGCGGAAGGCGGCATCGAATGCGCTCACGTCCGCGGGCGACGCCGTGCGGCGTGCATTGCCAAGCGTGAACTTCGCGATGCGGTCGATATCCGTCAGGCCTTCAAGAAAGCTCTGGAACTGCGACGCGCGCTGTGACTGCGACAGGCTTTTGTTGCCGAGGATCTGCAACCCCTTGTCGATGTTGGTGGCGACGAAGGTTTCCGCGGCGCTCGCCGCACGCACGGGCTGCAATGTCGTGAAGGCTGCCGCAAAGGCGACCAGCGAGAGAAGGAGAAATCTGCGCATCGACGTGAACCCTCTTTCGATCAAAATGGAGCGGATAAAAACCCTGGCTACACTACAACGCCTGACCGGGATTAATGGTCCCGGCAGCTTGTGGCAAGTTCAAGGCAGCCACATTACAGATCGGGCAGGTCTTTCACGTCCGGCTGACCGTTGCGGATCTCGCTGGCGCGGAACTGGCGGTAGAGGCTGCGGGTCGAGGCGTAGAAATCGACCGATTGGCGCTCCAGCCCCTCCAGCGTGTCGATGTTGCGGGCGCGGGCGTCCAGCACCTTCATGTACATCCGCCCGCCCGTCCACCAGATGTGCTGCTTGAACCGGATCCAGGTGAGCGGATCGAGCGCGATGTCACCAACGCGGCCAATCGTGTCGCGCGGCGAGCTCGGGCCGAGCACCGGCAGCATCAGATAGGGATCGCCGCCGACGCCCCACACGCCGAGCGTCTGCCCGAAATCCTCGTCGTGATCGGGCATGTGAAAATGCGCGGTGGCGGGATCGAACAATCCGCCGAGACCGATGGTGGCATTGACCGTAAAGCGCGCCAGCGTTTCACCGGCGCGCTTCGGCTCCGCCTGCAGCACATCGTTCGCGAAGGTGATCGGCAAATCGAGATTGGTCAGAAGATCATGAATGCGGTCGCGGCCGAACTCCGGAACGAACCGGTTGTAGTTCTTTGCCGTCGGCAGGAGGAACGTGCGGTCCAGCATCCGGTCGAAGGCGAATATCTGCCGGTTCGTTGCCTCGTAGGGATCGCCGGGGTCGGTTGCCTGACCGGCAGGCGCGCCTGCGCAACCGGCCAGACAAAAGGCCAGTGCCGCCAGAACGATCCCGTTGATGCTTCTCACGCCCCCGCGCTCCGCTGTTGGCCGGGGTTATGCCCCCAGGTCTCGGGCCGGACAACAGGTCTTAACGCCTCATTCTTGCATAATCATATAAAGATATGTTTATATGCCGTGGACAGGAGAAAGCCATGGAAAGACTCGTTGCCATGCTGCGTGCCGCGGGGGACCCCACCCGGCTACGCCTTCTCCTTTTGCTGCGCCAGGCCGAGCTGACCGTCAGCGAACTGACCGACATCGTGGGCCAGAGCCAGCCGCGAGTCTCCCGCCACCTGAAACTTCTCTGCGACGCCGGATTGCTGGAGCGGTTCAAGGAAGGCAGCTGGGTCTTCTATCGCGCCGCCGACACCGGCAAGGGCGGAGAGTTGGGTCAAACCCTTTCGACCCTTGGTGCATCAGAGACGGCCGATGCAGATTTGAAACGTCTGAGCGCCGTGCGCGAGGAACGCGCCGCTGAAGCCGCCGCCTACTTCAAAGCGAATGCGGCGGAGTGGGAGCGTATCCGTTCGCTGCATGCACCGGACAAGGATGTCGAAGCGGCGATCACGCGCCTGCTCGCGAGCACGCCGATGGAAAATCTCCTCGATGCCGGCACTGGCACGGGCCGCATGCTTGAACTTCTGGCGCCGCAGGCAAAGCGCGCCGTCGGTCTCGATGTGAGTCCCGAAATGCTCGCCATCGCGCGCGATCGGTTGATGCGCGGTGGGCTCAACCAATGTCAGGTGCGCTTGGGCGACACCTATCGCCTGCCCTTCCCCGATGGCGGCGCGCTGACGGGTTTCGATGCGGTGCTGTTCCATCAGGTGCTGCATTATCTCGACGATCCCGGTGCGGCCGTTGCCGAAGCCGCGCGTGTGATGCGCGCGGGCGGGCGGTTGCTGATCGCCGATTTCGCATCGCACGATCTCGAATTCCTGCGCACCGATTTCGCGCACCGCCGTCTGGGCTTCACCGACCGCGAGGTGCAGGGCTGGCTCCAGGCCGCGGGTCTAAAATCCGTCGCGAGCGAATCCATCGCGCCGCACAAGGGTTCGAAGGAAATGCTCACCGTGAAGATCTGGCTCGCGCAAACGTCGGCGCGGTCGCGCGCGGAGGCCGCATGAGCCTGCGCGATCTCGCCAATGACGGCAAAGCCATCAAAGTCTCGTTCGAATTCTCGCCGCCGAAGACTCCTGAGGCCGAAGAGCAGCTGTGGCGCGCGATCCGCAGGCTTGAGCCGCTATCGCCCGCGTTTGTCTCTGTCACCTATGGCGCAGGCGGATCGACACGCGAACGCACCCACGCGACGGTGAAGCGCATTGTCGATGAGACATCGCTGGCACCCGCCGCGCATCTCACCTGTGTCGCCTCACCCAAGGTTGAGATCGATGAGATCGTGAAAGGCTATTGGGACGCGGGCGTGAAGCACATCGTGGCGCTGCGCGGCGACATGCCCGACATGAGCGGCAGCTACGCACCGCACACTCAGGGCTATGCCTCGACGCCGGAGCTGATCGAGGGAATCCGCAGAATAGGCGATTTCGACATCAGCGTATCGTGCTATCCGGAACGCCATCCGGATTCGCCGTCGCGCGATCACGATCTCGCGCTGCTGCGCCGGAAGATAGATGCCGGTGCCACGCGCGCCATCGCCCAGTTCTGTTTCGACAGCGAAACAGTCGCCCGCATGCGCGACCGCGCGGCGGCGCAGGGTATCTTCGCGCCGATCATCCCCGGCATGATGCCCACGACGAATTTCAAGGGTGTGCAGCGGATGGCTGAGCGTTGTGGCGCGCGCGTACCGGGCTGGATGGCGCGCGTCTATGACGGCCTCGACAGCGATGTCGAAAGCCGCCGCACCATCGCCGCCGCGGTAATGGCCGAACAGGTCGCGGAACTGCATCGCCTCGGCTTCGATCAATTCCATTTCTACACGTTGAATCAGTCCGACCTCACCTATGCGGCGTGCCGCCTGTTGGGGATGCGGGCGAAGGACATGTCATGAGTTTCGACCGCACATCACGCATCCAGTGGATGATGGAGGAAGCGAAGAAGCGCGTTCTCCTGCTCGACGGTTCGTGGGGCGTGATGATGCAGGGTTACAAGCTCGCCGAAAGCGATTTTCGCGGCGAGCGGTTCGACAACCATCCGACCGAACTCAAAGGCAACAACGATCTTCTGACCCTGACGCGGCCGGATATCGTGCGCGAGATCGGACATGCCTATCTTGCCGCCGGCGCCGACATCATCGAAACCAACACCTTCACCTCCACCGAGACGTCGCAGGGCGACTACGGCCTCGCGCATCTCGTTGGCGAACTGAACCAGGAAGGCGCACGCTTGGCGCGGCAGGTCTGCGACGAAGCGAGCACGTCGTCGCGTCCGCGCCTTGTCGCCGGAGTCATTGGACCGGCGAACCGCACCGCCACAATCTCACCGGACGTGAACGATCCCGCGTTCCGCAACATCACCTTCGATCAATTGAAGCGCACCTATTTCGAAGCGGCTTGCGGGCTGATCGGCGGCGGCTCCGACGTGCTGATGATCGAGACCGTGTTCGACACGCTGAACGCCAAGGCCGCGATCTTCGCGATCGAGGAAGCGTTCGAGGAACTGGGCGAGCGGTTGCCGGTCTGGATTTCCGGAACGATCACCGATCTTTCCGGCCGCACACTCACCGGCCAGACGCCGGAAGCGTTCTGGCATTCGATCCGCCACGCCAAGCCGTTCGCGGTTGGCCTGAACTGCGCGCTCGGCGCGAAGGAATTGCGGCCCTACATCGCCGAACTCGCGAGCGCCGCTGACGTACTCACCAGTGCGCACCCGAATGCCGGTCTACCAAACGAATTCGGCGGCTATGACGACACGCCGGAGAATATGGCGGCGCTGATGGGTGAGTTCGCGCGCTCCGGCCTCGTCAACATCATCGGTGGCTGCTGCGGCACGACGCCGGAACATATCAAGGCGTTCAGCGAGGCGGTCGAAGGTGTGGTGCCGCGCGTGGTGCCGGAGAAGCCGAAATACATGCGACTGTCGGGTCTCGAACCCTTCACGCTCACACCCGATCTGAACTTCGTGAATGTCGGCGAGCGCACGAACATCACCGGCTCGGCCAAATTCCGCAAGCTGATCGCCAGCGACAATTATGAGGGCGCACTGGAGATCGCGCGCGGTCAGGTCGAGAACGGCGCGCAGATCATCGACATCAATGTCGATGAGGGCCTGATCGACTCTGAGGCCGCGATGAAGCGCTTCCTGCTGATGGCGGCCGGCGAGCCAGACATCTCCCGCGTGCCGGTGATGATCGACAGCTCCAAATGGAGCGTGATCGAGGCCGGCCTCAAATGCGTGCAGGGCAAGGGCATCGTCAATTCGATCTCGCTGAAGGAAGGCGAAGCCGCGTTCATCGAGCACGCGAAGCTGGTCATGCGCTATGGCGCGGCCGTGGTGGTGATGGCGTTCGACGAACAGGGTCAGGCCGACACGCGCGAACGCAAGATCGAGATCTGCCGACGCGCTTACGACGTGCTGGTGAACAAGGTCGGCTTTCCGCCGGAAGACATCGTTTTCGATCCCAACATCTTCGCGGTCGCCACGGGCATCGAGGAGCACAACGAATACGGCGTCGCCTTCATCGACGCGACGCGCGAAATCCGCAAAGAGATGCCGCTGTCGCATGTCTCCGGCGGCGTTTCGAACTTTTCGTTTTCGTTCCGCGGCAATGACACGGTGCGCGAGGCGATGCATTCCGTGTTCCTGTTCCACGCCATCAAGGCGGGGATGGACATGGGCATCGTCAACGCCGGCCAGCTCGCGGTCTATCAGGACATTCCGACGCCACTGCGTGAAGCGATCGAGGACGTGCTGTTCAATCGCCGCGCCGACGCGACCGAGCGGCTGCTCGATATCGCCAAGCAGTACAAGAAAGATGGCGGCGCCGCGGAAGTCGAAGACGCGGCGTGGCGCTCGCTGCCCGTCACCGAGCGGCTGACACACGCCCTCGTCCACGGGATCGATTCTTACGTCGTTGAAGATACC
>Ga0335075_10010615_pt1 | contig 13975 bp, 12 predicted proteins | sample Lox_Sample_24_FD_206723 | JGI IMG/M metagenome (GOLD analysis project Ga0335075, IMG submission 206723) | Soil microbial communities from Loxahatchee National Wildlife Refuge, Florida, United States - Lox_Sample_2.4 | ecosystem: Environmental > Terrestrial > Soil > Wetlands | place: USA...
GCGCAGAGATGACGCGGCTCGACGCGGCCATCATCTTCGAAGAACTGTCGGCGGGCTGCACGTCAACGGCGGCCTTCATCTCCATTCATAACATGGCATCGTGGATGATCGACCGCTTCGCCAACGACGCACAGCGGCACAGATTCCTGCCCAAGCTCACGAGCATGGAGCAGGTTGCGAGCTACTGCCTGACCGAGCCTGGATCGGGGTCCGACGCCGCCAGCCTCCAGACCCGCGCCACGCGCGACGGTGACCATTACATCCTGAACGGCGTCAAGGCTTTCATCTCGGGGGCCGGAACTTCGGATATCTATGTCTGCATGGTGCGCACCGGTGAAGAAGGTCCCAAGGGTATTTCCTGCATTGTCGTGGAAAAGGGCACCCCGGGGCTTTCCTTCGGCAAGATGGAGCGAAAGCTCGGCTGGAAAAATCAGCCCACCGCGCAGGTGTTGTTCGACAATTGCCGCGTACCGGTTGCTAACCGCATTGGTGCCGAAGGCGAGGGTTTCCGTATCGCGATGATGGGGCTCGACGGCGGCCGCATCAATATCGGCGCCTGCTCAATCGGCACTGCGCGCGCGGCGCTTGAGGAAGCCAAAACCTATGTGCATGACCGCAGACAATTCGGGCGGCCGCTTTCGGAGTTTCAGGCCACGCAATTCAAGCTGGCCGATATGGCGACCAATCTCGAAGCCGCACGGCTGATGATCCGCAATGCCGCGTCTGCGCTTGACCGTCGCGATCCTCGCGCGACCATGCTTTGTGCGATGGCGAAGCGGTTTGCCACCGATGCCGGCTTCGAAATCGCCAACCACGCGCTTCAGCTGCATGGCGGTTATGGCTATCTCAAGGATTTTCCGGCCGAGCGCCATCTGCGCGATCTGCGCGTGCATCAGATCCTGGAAGGAACCAACGAGATCATGCGCGTGATCGTCGCGCGGGAGATGTTTCGGCAATGAGCGGCGCGGCGGTGGAAGACGTTCTTTTCGAGGAGCGCGGGGCGATCGGGCTGATTACGCTCAATCGTCCCAAGGCGCTTAACGCGCTTACGCCAGCCATGTGCATCGCGATGGATGCCCAATTGGTGCGCTGGCGCGACAACGATACTATTCGGGCTGTGGTCATCCGCGGCGCCGGGGAGCGCGCTTTCTGCGCGGGTGGGGATATTCGCGCGCTATACGAGGCGGGCCGCACAGGCGGCGCCGACTTGACGGATTTCTACCGCCACGAATATCGCCTGAACGCGCGGATCAAACATTTCCCCAAGCCGTATCTCGCGCTGCTGCGCGGCATCGTGATGGGTGGCGGTGTCGGCGTGTCCATCCATGGCAGTCATCGCATCGCCGATGCAAGCGCGATCTTTGCCATGCCCGAAACGGGAATCGGGCTATTTCCCGATGTTGGCGGCAGCTACTTTCTTCCACGGTTGCCGGGCGAAATCGGCATGTATCTCGCCCTCACGGGCTCGCGGCTGAAAACGCCGGACATGCTCTATTCGGAGATCGCCACGCACGCGGTTGCCGCCGCCCATTGGGAGATGCTCATCGATCGGCTTGCAGGAGGCGATACACCCGAAACGGCCCTGGCGGGACTGACCAACGATGCGGGCGTGCCCGCGCTTACGGAATTCCTTGAAACCGTCGACCGCTGTTTCGCGCATGATTCGGTGGAAGCCATTCTCGCCGCCCTCGACGAAGACGACAACGCATGGGGTTCGCTCGCCGCCACCACGATACGGCTGAAATCGCCCACCAGCCTGAAAATTACCTTCCGGGAATTGCGCGAAGGACGCTCGCTTTCCTTCGACGATTGTCTGCGGATGGAGTTCCGGATGGTCACACGCGTCATGACGGGCCATGATTTCTTCGAAGGCGTGCGGGCGACGATCATCGACAAGGATAACGAGCCTGCATGGCAGCCCGAAACGCTGCCCGAAGTCACCGATGCCGATGTAGATGCATATTTTGCGTCGCTCGGAGAAAACGAGCTTGCGCTGTGACAGTAATTCCGCCGTGTGTCCCTGTCGCCGAATACATCCCTGTTTTGAACCTGCCGAGGGACGCACAGTGCTGATGCAGGGCAAAATGAAGCGCCGGATTATCCGGGAAGGAATTACATCATGACCAACATCGCTTTCATCGGCGTGGGCAATATGGGCGGCCCAATGGCACGCAATCTCTTGCGCGCCGGCAACTCTGTGACAGCCTTCGATCTGAGCGCCGCGGTTCTCGAACCTGTCGTACAAGCGGGCGCGAAAGGTGCATCTTCGCTTGCCGAGGCCGTGAAGGATGCCGAAGTCGTTATCACCATGCTGCCGGCCGGCCACCATGTCCGTGCGGTCTACCTTGAGAGCGGAATCCTTTCGCTTGCCGGCGCGGGCACGCTTCTCATCGACAGCTCGACGATCGATATCGACTCGGCGCGCGCAGTCCATGACGCTGCGCACACGGCCGGGTTCGATTTCCTCGATGCGCCGGTTTCGGGCGGCGTCACGGGGGCGGAGGCGGCCACGCTCACCTTCATGTGTGGCGGCGGCGGGAGGGCATTTGATCGGGCGAAACCCTTGCTCGAACAGATGGGCAAGCGGATTGTGCTTGCGGGCGGCGCAGGAGCGGGACAGGCGGCCAAAATCTGCAACAACATGCTTCTCGCGATATCGATGATCGGTACCTGCGAGGCTTTTGTGCTCGCGGAAAAACTCGGGCTCGACGCCCAAAAATTGTTTGATATCGCCTCCACTTCATCCGGCCAATGCTGGTCGCTCACGGCGTATTGCCCGGTAGCCGGGCCGGTCCCGTCGGCCCCATCCAACCGGAATTATCAGGGCGGATTCGCGGTCGGTCTGATGCTGAAGGATCTTATACTCGCGCAGGCCGCCGCGCAATCCACGGGCGCAACCACCCCATTAGGGGCCGAAGCCACGCAGCTCTATTCATTATTCGCTGCGAAAGGCCACGCCAGTCTCGATTTCTCCGGCATCGTCCGGATGCTGCGCGGAGAACTCTGATTTACCTGGCCTTAATGGTCCCGGGGTAAGCTCTACCGCAAACAACTTCGGGTGGTGTATCGGGGACATGACGGCATTGGCAAAGCCTCAGCTCCAGGCCGTGGAATCGGGCCGCGACCAGCAGCTGCGCAAACGATATTTGGAGGTCCTGAGCCTCATTGAGCGGCTGCATCGACAGCTTCTCGACGTGATCAAGGACGAGCTTGACCGGCGCGACGAGCGCGAGATCAACAGCGTTCAGGCTCTGCTGCTGTTCAATGTCGGGGACCAGGAACTGAGCGCGGGCGAATTGCGCACACGCGGCCATTATCTCGGGTCGAATGTCTCCTACAACCTGAAGAAGCTGGTCGAACTCGGCTATGTCCATCATGAGCGCTCGGCCATCGACCGCCGTTCCGTTCTGGTACGCCTAACGGCCAAGGGCGAAGCCATTCGCGACATGCTGGCCACCCTGTTCGAACGCCATCTGGGTTCGCTCGAGGCCGTGGGCAATGTCGGCATGGGCGAACTGGAAACCATTAGCGCGAGCCTCAGAAGGCTGGAGCGGTTCTGGATCGATCAGGTTCGGTTTCAGCTCTGACCGTCTGCCTTCCGCCCGTGCGAAAATTTCGCATGGAGTGGCGCGCGAGGCCGGGTTATTCTCCCCAGAGTGGGCATAAGCCTTGGGGATGGCCCGAGAGGCGCAATTGACCTATCCATACAAGGCGAGGTTTCGCGAGACTTTGGCCGGTCTCAGACGGGAAAACCGTTACCGCATCTTCGCCGACATCTTGCGCCGCAACGGCGCTTATCCCGAGGCGGACCTTTACGGCGGCCATCAGCCACGCCCCATCACCGTTTGGTGCAGCAACGATTATCTGGGGATGAGCCAGCACCCCAAGGTGGTAGCAGCCTTGCGCGAAGCCGCAGAGCAAACGGGTGCTGGCTCCGGCGGCACCCGAAACATCTCCGGCACCACTCACTATCACGTGGAGCTTGAGCGGGAACTCGCTGATTTGCACGGCAAAGAATCAGCTCTTTTGTTTACTTCGGGCTTCATTTCCAACGACGCCACGCTTTCGACGATCTCAAAAATTCTGCCGGGACTGGTGATCTTCTCCGACGCGCTCAATCACGCATCCATGATCGAGGGCATCCGTCGCGGTGGCTGCGAGAAGCGCGTCTTCCGGCACAATGATCTCGAAGATCTCGAAGCTCAGTTGGCGTCCGTCGAGCCTGAACGACCCAGGCTGATCGCATTCGAGTCTGTCTATTCTATGGACGGTGATTTCGGCGAAATAGCCGGAATTTGCGACGTGGCACAGCGCTATGGCGCGATCACCTATCTTGATGAGGTTCATGGCGTCGGCCTGTACGGTCCGCGCGGTGCCGGTGTTGCCGCGCGTGACGGTGCGATGCAGCATATCGACATCATCGAGGGCACGCTCGCCAAGGCCTTTGGCGTAATGGGCGGCTATATTGCCGGCGACGCCGAAATGGTGGATTGCATCCGTTCCTGCGCACCAGGCTTTATCTTCACCACTTCGCTGCCGCCCGCAATTGCAGCCGCGGTCCTGGCAAGTGTGCGGCACCTGAAGGAAAGCGAGGCCGAACGTGTCGCTTTGCAGGAACGTGCGGTGCGGTTGAAGCGTCTGCTCGGGGAAGCGGGTCTGCCCCTGATGGCGTCGCCAAGCCATATTGTGCCGGTGCTCGTCGGGGATGCCGCGTTGTGCAAAGCCGTCTCCGACACCTTGTTGCACGATTACGCAATATTCGTGCAGCCGATCAATTTTCCGACGGTACCGCGCGGCGCGGAACGGCTGCGCTTTACGCCATCGCCCAATCACACGGACGCAATGATGGATGCGCTGGTATGCGCGTTGGATGAGGTGTGGACGGCGCTGCGGCTCGATCGCGCTGCCTGAAAAATGTCAGCTGCGGCGCCGGCTCTTCATGGCGGGCGCGCTGCGGCCAAGCCCAATTTTCTTGGCGAATTCGGAACGCTGCGCCGCGTAATTCGGGGCGACCATCGGGTAATCGGCGGCCAGTCCCCATTTTGAACGGTATTCTTCAGGCGATAAGCCATAGCGCGAACGCAGATAGCGCTTCAGCATTTTCAGTTTCTTGCCGTCCTCCAGGCAGACGATGTATTCCGGCGTTACCGATTTCTTGACGGCGACCGCCGGCTTCTGCGTGGTTGCGATCTCAGCGTTCCCGCCGCCGGCGAGGCCGCCGAGTGTGGCATGAATGCTCCGGATCATTCCCGGAAGTTCGGAGATCGGGGTCGGATTGTTGCTGACATAGGCGGCGACGATCTCGCTGGCGAACTTGATCAATTCATCGGTCTTGCCCGAATGTCCGTTATTGGCACTGCTCATTTCTTGCCTTTGTTGGGTCCCTCGGACGATTTGTATTGTCCTGCGCCCCCAAAAATCAACAAAATTTTGTGGGACTTTCGCCGCTTGCCTGAATAAGAGCAGCATCCCGGTCCCTTAAAGTACTCTTTCGGAAGAACAATACCCCGCGAATTCGATTCTACATTGCACGCTGGCCAAGACTGGCTGCGCAAGATTGCATTTTACTGGGCATTTAACCGGTATTTCCGAAGGGCGTGCAGCTGCGCCAAATTTCCTATAAATCTCTTTTCACTAGGGATATAGTATACTATCATGTGGCGGGACCGAAGGAGCCTGGAACATGCACTTTTTGTCTTTTGTAAATCCGCTTTACTCCGTCTCGGGCTTTGCCGTGGGGCTGCTGGTCGGCCTGACTGGTGTCGGCGGCGGCTCGTTGATGACTCCCCTTCTTGTATTGCTGTTTGGAATTCACCCCAGTACCGCGGTGGGTACGGACCTGCTTTACGCGGCCGCCACGAAGACGGTGGGCACCGGCGTCCATGGCGCAAGCGGCACGGTGGACTGGAAGATCGTGGGCTGGCTCGCGGCCGGCAGCATTCCGGCAACCATCGCCACTCTTCTGATCCTGGCTCATTTCGGCATGCAGAGCGGCGCCGCCAGTCACGTTATAACCTTCGTACTCGGCATCGCTCTGATCGCGACGGCCACCGCCATTCTCTTCCGCCGGATCATTCTGAATTACTTCGCGCGTCGGGGCGGCGCGCCGAACCCGCGGCGGACGCGAATCGCCACGGTTGTGCTCGGCCTGATTCTGGGCGTACTGGTTTCGCTCTCCTCGGTCGGCGCAGGCGCAATCGGCGTGACCGTCCTGCTGGTGCTTTATCCTGCCCTGCCGGCCAGCAAGCTCGTCGGCTCGGATATCGCCCACGCCGTGCCGCTGACACTTATTGCTGGCTTCGGCCATTGGCTTATGGGCTCGGTGAATTTCCCGCTTCTGATTTCGCTGCTCACCGGGTCCATTCCCGGAATAATAGTTGGCAGCCTGATTTCCTCGCGCACCCCGGATAATATTCTTCGTCCCATCCTTGCATCATCCCTGGCACTGGTGGGCGGAAGGCTTATTTTCTGAGCTCCTTGTTGCGAATTTGATCCGCCGCCGGTGATGGCGGAACATTGCCGATAGCGTTGTGGCCATCCTCTGGCGCAACGAGGGTGGCCCGAGCACTTCGACATCGTCACACAACCGCATCAACTCGCGCACGCCATGTCCTTCGGACTCGATCGGGATTGCGCAGCGCATCCAGCCGTCGCGGTCGGCCTTCGCTGTTTCGCGGGCCACTTCCACCACATGGGACCCGAGCAACGGTAGAAGCGCAACACCGCGCGGTGACAGCCGAACGTCTGCGTGGCCGCGCCAGAGACCTTCTTCGTAGTCGCGGCACGCCTGTCTCCAATGTGCTGCAAGGTCGAAGTCCTTTGGTCTCACAAACACTTCATCCGTGATTTCCGCGTGTTCGATGCTTGCCACGCGATAGGTCCGGATCGACTTTCCCTTCAGCGCGACGAGATACCAGGTGCCAGCCTTCAGTACGAGGCCGAGGGGCATCACGCGCGCGGAGCGCGCTTCATGTCCACTGGCTGCTCGATAGCGCAGCCGGAGCACGCGGGCATTCCAGACCGCTTGTGCGACGGCCTGCAGGAATGTCTGAGGATCGGCGGCGCGGAACCACGGTTCGGGATCGAGATGGAAGCGGGCTGCGATCCGCTCTGCGCCAGATTGCACATGAGCTGGCAGGGCAGCCAACAGCTTCAATCGTGCTGCAGTTAGCATGTCGAAAAGACCGAGTTGCGCCGCCGGTCCTGGAAGGCCAACGAGGAACAACGCCTCCGCCTCGGGCTGCGTCAGGCCCGTGAGCCGCGTACGGTAGCCGTCCATCAGCGCAAATCCTCCGCTCCGGCCCCGGTCGGCAAAAACCGGAATCCCCGCCGCGCTCAGCTGATCGATGTCGCGGTGGATGGTGCGCACGGAAACCTCGAATTCGGTTGCGAGTTCGCGCGCGCTCATACGGCCGCGCGCCTGCAGGAGCATCAGGATCGAGAGGAGTCGGCTTGCCAGCAATTTTTTGCGCTTTTCGAAAAAATGACATCCTATGTCATCTTTAAGCCATTACACCTTCGCGCGCAAACGAACGCAGGCGGCAGAACATGAAAGTCCCGGCATGTCTGGTGATAGCGGTGCTGTTTCCCGGTCTTTCTACGATCTGTGCAATACCGCAGACAGGAGAGAGAGGAGCATGACCGACCACGCCCATGATTTCGATTTTCTGATTGGCAAATGGCACGTGCATCGCTGGCGGCTGAAGGAGCGCCTCGCAGGCAGCCGTGACTGGGTGGAACTCGAAGTGAAGGGCATGATCGGCCTGCGACCGTAGGAGCGGATGGCGGAGCGCGCGTAATGTGATCGCATTCATCACGTCGCGCCCGCTACACCCACGATATGATGCAGCGCGCCGGCTGTCAAAACGCAAATGGTCCTACCAAACTCTCAGCACTCTATCGCGATGCGTTCGTGTCGCTTCAGGGATGGACGGATATTGTAGCTTTGTCCCGACGCACCATGTCAAACACTCAGGAGATGATTGTCGAATCCTGCATGGGTGGACCAGCGTGTTGCTATGGACGCCTGACGGGACGCGATGGAGATTTTCAGGACTTCGCCAAGTCCCGACGTCGCCCAGAACAGGCCGGGCGTTGCGCCGGCGGCCAATCCGCAAATATCGGGAACGGGGAAACCTGCAAGCCATGCACGATCGCTCAACGACCATATCCCAATCACGCTTCCGCGTGGACTGGTTGCCGCGGCGAATTCTCCGGACGCATCGACGGCAACCGAGCCGACATAACCGCGGAAATTGCATTGCGCGGGGTTCGGCATGGGAAGCGGGGTGATGCCGGTTCCGAGCGTGACAACGGCCATGAGTGGTCGCGTCACCGACAGGTCCTGGTCCTGCATGCCCACGACGACGCACGCTCCGTCCGGCGCCAGCGCCATGTGACGAAGGGAAAGCGTGGAGAGATCGGCGCTCAGCCTATGCCGGGCCGCGATCCGGCCTGTCGGGTATTCGAGTTCCACCACGCTGCTGTCGATACCGTCCGGATTGAACGCCGGTCCGGCCACGCCGCCATCTTGGGTAAGACCGCCCAGAGCAACGACCAGCCGATCGCCGGCGAACAGCATGTCGTGAGGTTCAATGCCCTGGGGATCGAAGCGGTTGCAGACACTGCCGTCTTCTGCACGCCGCAGAACGATGGCTCCGCGTATGGTTCCAGCCTCGAATTCGCTGGTCGCGAAGTAATTACCGCCCGGTTCCGGCGCGGCGTGCCCCGAGAAGCGGCAGCCGACTGCCGGCGGTGCGATTTGTGCAGCCATGTCGGGACTTGCGCGGTTGATAATAGCTACATAGCCGCCAGGGCGTCGCCCGGTGACGATGATCTTGTCCCCTTTCGCAATCGGCACAAGCCCGTGTCCACGGCCGGGCAGGGGAAAGAGTGTCATGTCGCTGGGCCGCCATAACAGCCCGCCGTCCTTGCCGGCAATCCTCGCCGCCGAGAAAAGCCGGGGTAGGGGATCGGACGCAAACACATCATCCGGAAAAATCTGGACACCGCAGACAAGTGCCGCGGCGCCGCGAAGAACTTCGCGCCTAGTCGCCATCGAGATTATTGAACCCCAAAGAAATTCCTGTTGCCTCCGGAATGACATTCATTGCCGTCTGCTTGAGTGCGGAAAACGATGCGATGGCTGTCGTGAGTCTGACCAGTTCCTTTGCCGTGTCATCGGATTTTGCCGCTGCAGCCACCGCAACGAGTTTCGCATCCGCATCGGCAAAGGCCATGTCGAGCTTCGCTTTCTGCGCGGACGGTGCAGCTGCCATGAACGTATCGAGCATGCTCCGGATGCCGGCGAATTTCAGTTCGACGTCGCGCAAACTGCGCGCGCTGCGGGCTCCTTCGGCCAATCGCGGAGAGGCCTTGTCGGCGAGGTCGTGATAGGTCATGGGGAGATTGAAATCCTTGAGCATCTCCAGCCCGGTTATGAGATCAGTGACCATCACGCTGGCGGCCTGGTTTGCATCGGCGAAATGGTATCCCCAGCTTCTGTTGGCAGCGATTGCAGCGGCGGCGCCATCGGGCTTGGTCCAGTCCGTCGCGATGGCATCTGCAATCGACGACAAATTATGCGCAATCGCCATGCCAACCGCGCAGCGCCGGTCCGCTTCGCCATCTTTCGCCAAAAGTTTCGCGAGCGCGCTGTCGTCGTAAAGCAGGCGCTCAAGTACAGGCATGCCCTGGCCGGCCACGCTGCCGTCTGCAATCGTTGCCGGGTCCAGGCTTTTCGCATCTGTCGAGGCAAGCATGGCGTCGAGTGCTTTTCCCGCCATGTCGCGCCTATCGAGCCAGAAGTTGAATCGTTCTGCGCGCAGCTCCGCGGCCGGAGGACCTAGCCTGACGAATTCGATGTTCGCCCAGGCGTCCCCCACCTTGTTGAATTCCGCCCGCAGATTTTCCGCGCCGCCGCGCGTGCGACTCTTGCAGAATGAGGTCCATGCCGCCTGCTGCTCAATGGCTGCACTTGCTACGGTCTCGAAACGGGGAACGATGACGCTCTGGACGAGGTATTGCGCGGAACTGATCGGGCTTGTCGCGGCGGACACAGGGCCGGCAGAGATCGGCAGCAACAACAGAGATAGAAATTTGCGCACTTGGTCCCTTCATTTTCCCAACAGGTAATCCTCGAGCGCAGCCTTGTCGGCCCGGCTCAACGCCACGAAGCGGCGCCGTGCCGCGGCAGCCTCTCCCCCATGCCAGCTCACGGCTTCCGCGATGCTGCGGGCGCGGCCATCATGCAGCAGCCCGCCTGCGGCAAGCTCGTCCGCGAGATTCCACAGTGGCGCCGTCCGCCATTCCGCCGATTTGGCATCGCCGTCAGCAATTCCATCGTCAAGACCGGGTCCCAAATTGTGCAGCAAGAGATCGGTCCCCGCATTCACGCTCCTGTCGCCCATTCCCGTGAAGGACGCATGACAGTCGCCGCATCCCACGCGCTCAAACACCGCTTGACCCGCCGGATTTTTTTTCGGCGGGGCGGGAGAGGGCAGGGAAGAAACATAGGCGGCGATCAGATGAACGAGCCGGCCTGAAACTTCAATTTTTGCGCCTTCAGCTTCATGGGCGAGATCGCGGCAGGCCGTTTCGGCGTTGGTGCACTCTCCGGCAGGATCTGGATATGAGGGCGTCGAAAGCCCGATGTCGCGCTCAAGTGCCAGCGAAATCTGTGTTTCGAGATCCGCTGTCGTCGCTTTCCAGCCCCACCGGCCCACATGCAAACCGTTCTCGTCTCGAAGCAGGGCCGCGTGTCCTCGCAAACCGTGCCGGTGTTCACGCGCCTCCATTGCGAGAATCTCAGTGTCGGAAATTGCGGCAAGCTCGGCGGCGCCGAACAGTGCCGGCGCGCGTCGCAGCGCGATATGCGTATGCGGTTCGAGACTGCCATAAGCGAGATTCGAAACATCGATGGATGGCGTTCGGCGGTCATTGCGAAGTTGCCATGCAATGGAAACGGACGCTTCCGGGGCAAGCTCGGGCAGGGCGTGAGTTTGCAGTTGTGCGCCGTAAGTCGGATCCGTTCGGCCGTCCGCCTCGCCCAACCGCACGACCAGCCCTTCCCCGGGCCGCTGGGAAATGCGCCCGGGACCGCCGCCCGCGTGGCACGCATTGCACGACCGCGCATCATACAACGGTCCCAGCCCTTCGTCCGCGCGCGTCGTCGAGGGCGCGGAGACCCATCGCCGCTCGAACAGAGCCTGCCCGACGGCAGCGTCGAGATTCGCTGTCGAAAACGATGACGCAAGCGCGCCGACAATCAGGAGACCCGGAACCATCCCATCATTCCCGTCTCTTGATGCTCGATGATGTGGCAGTGGATCATCCAGTTGCCGGGGTTGTCGGCAACGAAGGCGACTTTCACCCGCTCGTTGGGCATCACGAGAACGGTATCGGCGTGATGTACGGGGCGGGGCAATATGCTCGCTGACAGTACGCGCATCGTGTGGCCGTGAATGTGAATCGGGTGCGCGCGCTTGGTGGCATTGCGGAATTCCAGCACGACGCTTTGGCCGCGGTCAAAGGAGAACAACGGCGGCGGAAGGCGGCCATGCTCGCGCAGGGGCCACGACTTTCCGTCAAGCATCCAGAACGTCGCCGAAGCGAGGCAAAGCGCGTCCGCAATATTCACACGCGACCCGTCGGGAAGCACAATCGGCGGCGGATCCGGTATATCGAGCGGCACGACGCCGGCTCCCAGTTCCAATGTGTGTGTCCAGGCTGCCGCCATATCCGGCGCGCGCAAGGAATTTGCGGGCAGGGGCCGTGCCGTGAACACATCGTTCCGCGCCGGCGCGCCGCGCGGAGCAAGAGAGGCAAGAGTCACCGGCGTTTCATCGAAATAGTCGATCAGGCGAATCTCGCCGTCCCTTGGGCTGCGTAGCGCAAGATCGAGGCGCATTGCCGGCCCCAGGCGCCATGTGTCCAGCGCAAACGGCGCAACGGGATTCCCGTCGATGGCGATGACGCTGGCAGAGGTGCCCCCAAGCCCGACGCTCAGGATGCGCGTGGAATCGGCGTTGACGAGCCGCATTCTGATATTGGCACCCCCGGGGATTTCAATGCGCGGCGATGGATGTCCATTGACGGTCCGCAGATTGCCGAAGGTACCGGCGCGGCTTGCGCCCGCCAATGTTACAAATGAGTTGAAGATTCCGTCGCGTGCCAGGCGCCAGTCCTTGAGCACGAGAACCAGGTCGTCATCGAATGTGGGCGCGTCGTCGTCAACGATCAGCATGCCGATCAATCCGCGGCCAAGCTGTTCGGCGGTGTTGCAGTGAGGATGAAAGAAAAAGGTGCCCGCATCGGGCGGTTCAAAGCGGTAGGTGAAGCGCTCGCCCGGCAGGACAGGTCGCTGCGTCAGGTAGGGCACGCCATCCATCGCATTCGGCACCCTTACCCCATGCCAGTGAATCGATGTGTGCTGCGGGAGTGCGTTTCTCAGCGTAACGGTCGCCCGCTCGCCTCTTCGCATCCGGAGCACCGGGAAGAGATGCGCGCCGAACAGCCAGGTAGGAGAGGGTGGGCCATCGGGCAGGATCGCCGTGCTGACTTCGTGCGCGACCAACGTGATCTCGCGATTGCCGATGCGAAGTTCCGGCAGCCGGCCGGCGCCGCCGGCCCCGGCGATGAGCCTGCCGCATCGTGCAAGAGAAAGCGCCGCAACAGCGGACAGCGACGCAACGGTCTGGCGCCGCGATATTACGCCACTCACGATGCCGTCCCCCGTCCGGACGCCCTCATGCCTAGTGAAGCATGGTATCGGAGGAATGATCGGATTTGTTCGAGGCGACCTGGAGCTTCAGCGTGGCCGCGACAGCTTCGATCGCCCGCGTCTGGGCAACCAGCGCATCCATCGCATCCTGCACCAGCCTGTTCCCTTCCGGATTGCCTGCCGCGATCATCTGGTCGTACCCCATCCGGCCGCTGTCGGCCGCATCCTTGATAATTTTGATCTTCGAGAGGGCATTGGCGATGGCGGTATCCACACCGCGCGCCGCTGCGGGATCTCGCGCCATCACGTAATCCCTGATGCTTACGCCCGCGACGACCCGGCCATCGCTCGCGACATATCGGCCTGACCACAGATCGGCGATGCCGACCTCGTCGTAGTAATGCGAATTGTGGGTGTTGTCGGAAAAACAATCCTGCGCTTCCTCGGGATCGTGCAACTCGAGTCCAAGCTTCATGCGTTCTCCTGCCATCTCGCCGAAAGTCAGACTGCCCAAGCCTGTCAGTATCTGCGAAAGCCCTCCCTGTTCACCTTTGTCGAGCAATTCCCTTCGTGCCTTGCCATTCGTACCCCAATCCGCAACCATTTGCGCGAGATCGTCGACCAGCAATTGAGCAGCCGTCTTCAAATAGGCTGCGCGCCGGTCGCAATTGCCGTGCGAACAATGCGCAAGATCATAGTCCGTCGCCGGACGCTGCCCAATTCCTGGGCCATGGCCGCGGACAGGCTGGCCCCACAGAAGAAATTCTATGGCGTGATAGCCGGTCGAAACATTGGTCTGCACGCCCTCGGCCTGCTGCATCTCGCGCAGCAGTTTTTCGTCGATGGAGTGCGCATCGACCATCCTGGCACCGATGCGGAGCTGGCGGGTGGCGATGACGTTGAGCGTGTAAAGCGGATTATCGTCGGAATGTGTTCCGTAGGAGGTGCCCACATAGTCGATCAGACCTTCGTCCAGCGGCCAGGCATTCACACGTGGTTCCCATTCATCCACCGTCGCGCTGCCGAAGCGGAATCCCTCGCTCTGCAGATAGGGAATGCGCGCCTGTTTCCACTGGGTGCGCGCGGTGTCGAGCGTTGACGGCGAAGGATCGGAAAGAAATGCATCTATCCGATCCTGGAGTGCCTTGGCCTGGTGAAGTGCATCGCCATAGATCGCTTCGGCCAGATCGGCGTAATGCGTTTCCACGTCCCGCGCGGCAGTCGCGGCGCCGGCCGCGTCCGCAGCTCCAACCC
>Ga0335075_10010616_pt1 | contig 13974 bp, 9 predicted proteins | sample Lox_Sample_24_FD_206723 | JGI IMG/M metagenome (GOLD analysis project Ga0335075, IMG submission 206723) | Soil microbial communities from Loxahatchee National Wildlife Refuge, Florida, United States - Lox_Sample_2.4 | ecosystem: Environmental > Terrestrial > Soil > Wetlands | place: USA: Florida...
CCGGCACCGACGGAGGACGGAAACCGGTGATCCGGCCCTCGTACATGACAGCTATCCGGTCGGCGAGCGCGTAGATCTCGTCCAGTTCGGCGGACACGATGAGCACCGCGGCGCCGGCGTCGCGAGCCGTCACGATGCGCTTGTGCACGAACTCGATTGAGCCCACGTCGAGTCCCCGGGTGGGCTGGCTGGCGATCAGCAGTTGCGGCTCGTGGCCCAGCTCCCTGGCCAGGATGACCTTCTGCTGGTTGCCGCCGGATAGCGTGCCGACGGGGTTATCGGCGGACGTGGTGCGCACGTCGAACTCGGGGATCCGCTCGGCGGCGTTCTTCGCGATGGCACCAAGGTCCAGTTTGATCCCGGAGGCGTACGGCTTCCTGTCGTACACGTCGAGCACCATGTTCTCTGCCACGGTGAAGGCGCCGATGAGCCCGTCTTCCTGCCGGTCCTCGGGGATGTAACCGATGCCCGCGTGCAGCCGCTGCCGTGGCGTGGCGTGCGTGATGTCGCGGGAATGGAGGGTGACCTGGCCGGCGGCTATCGGCCGCAGCCCCATCAGCGCCTCGCAGAGCTCGGTCTGCCCGTTGCCCTGCACCCCGGCCACGCCGAGTATCTCGCCTGCGCGCACGTCGAAGCTCAGGTCGTTGACCCAGATCCGGCCGGTCTCATCGGCGACGGTCAGCCCGTCGACCTGTAGGACTACCTCGGCGGGCTTGGCCACGTCCTTGCTGACGACCAGTTGCACATCCCGGCCGACCATCATCGCGGCGAGCTGGTCCTCGGTGGCAGTCGGGGCAGTCTGGCCGACGACCTGGCCGCGGCGCAGCACGCTGATCGTGTCCGCGATTTCCTTCACCTCCTTGAGCTTGTGCGAGATGAAGATGATGGACGTGCCCCCGGCCTTCAGCTCCCTGATGATCCGGAACAGGTCCTGGGTCTCGGCGGGGGTCAGCACCGAGGTCGGCTCGTCGAGAATCAGCACGTTCGCCTGCCGGACCAGGGCCTTGACGATCTCGACCCGCTGCTGGATGCCGACCGGCAGGTTCTCCACCAGTGCGTCGGGATCGACCTCGAGCCCGAACCTGCGGGAGAGCTCGCGCACGTCCGTGCGTGCCTTGCGGCGGTCGAGCAGGCCGCCCGGCCGGGTCTCCTCATGGCCGAGCGTCACGTTCTCAGCCACGGTGAACACCGGGACGAGCATGAAATGCTGATGGACCATGCCGATGCCGGCCGTGATCGCGTCCTTCGGCGAGTGGAAGGTGACCCTGCGGTGATCAAGCAGGATCTCGCCCTCGTCGGGCTGTAGCAGCCCGTACAGGACGTTCATCAGGGTCGTTTTGCCGGCGCCGTTCTCGCCGAGCAAGGCGTGCACCTGGCCGGGGGCCACGGCCAGGTCGATCCCGTCGTTGGCGACCAGCGATCCGAAGCGTTTCGTGATGCCCTTGAGCTCAAGTTCCACGGGCGTCCTTCTCCATTGCTTGCATGAGACAGCCGCCGGCTGTGGCTGGACCGCAACCGGCGGCGTGCTCAGCCCACCTGATCAGCCGGTGACCGGACTCTTGGTCGCCGGTTTGATCGTGCCGTTCTCAATCTCGGTCGTGATGGTCTTCAGCTCAGCCTGGAGAGCGGCGGGAACCTTGCTGGCGAAGTCGTGGAACGGCGAGAGTACAACGCCGCCGTTGGCCAGCGTTCCGATGTAGTTGCCGCCGGTGAACGTGCCCTTGGCCGCGGCAAGCACATCATGTTCCACCGACGGCACGATGCCCTTGGTGACGCTGCTGATGAAGTACTTGCAGTCCGCCGGAAGGCTGAAGCAGCCGTCGGTGTCCACCCAGAACATGTTCACCTTGTCGGTGCCCGCCGCCTGGTCCGCCGACACGACTGCCTTGAGTGAGCCGAGGCCGACGTCGCCGGCCACCGGGAAAATGATGTCCGCACCCTCGTCGATGAACGTCTGGGCGATCGTCTGGCCCGCGGTCTCGTCGGTGAAGCTGTTGGTGAACTCGCCCTTCTGCGTCTGCTCGTCCCAGCCGAGCACCTGCACTTTGGTGTGGTGCTGTTGGTTGTAGTACTCGACGCCGTCCCAGAAGCCGTCCATGTAAATCGTCACGGTCGGCAGCTCCTGACCGCCGAACTCGCCGACCTTGCCGGTCTTGGACATGCCCGCTGCGAGGTATCCGCCGAGGAAGCCATCCTGCACGGTGTCGTATACGAGCGAGCTCTGGTTCTTGATGATCGGGGCGCCCGGGTTGTCGACAATCGCAAAGTGCATGGTCGGGTGCGCCTTCGCCGCCGCTGCGGTGGCCTCCGCCATGGTGTAACCGACAGTGACGATGATGCCGCATTTCTCGCCTATGAACGTGTTGATGTTCGCCACATACTCTGCTTCTGTCCCCTGCGGCGACGGCAGGTACTTGACCGTGATGCTGTGGTCAGCCGCGGCGGCTGCCTGCATGCCGTCCCACGCGGACTGGTTGAACGACCGGTCGTTGATAGTGCCGTCGTCGGCGACCATGCAGCCAGTGAACTTGGCTGTCCCCGTCGCAGTCGGCGAGTTGGAGGTATTCGAGGCGGGTGCGGTGCTGCTGCCGCAGGCAGCTAGCAAGGCCGCCACAGCCCCTACCGCGACCGTGGCTGCCAACGAGGCGTGTTTCAACTTTCCTCCACTGGGCCTGGTGGTTTACGCCCAAGCGTTACCACTGCGCCTGCCTGATCGACAGGTTGCTGGGAGAATAATTCGTTGGCCTATCCGACGTAAGAGCCAAGCCGCCTCGTTGTTGAATTGTAACTACAAAGAGCCTGTTCGCCATAGTTAAGTAAGGGTCGGCAGTCCTGCAGGCCGCGCAGTCGAGTACTCGCCCGCCAAGACGGTGCGGCCAGGGAATCCCCCGGTAGTGATCCAGCACGGGACGAAGGACGAGGTCGCCCCTGTGGGCCACGGGACAGGATCATGCAGGCTGGCAACGAGTGTGTCCTGCTTGAGTACGAGCACGCCGGACGCGGGTTCCACTACGCCGGCCCCGCCCGGGCACCTCAGTGAAGTCATCAACGCCACCGCCCGGTTGCTCCTGCGCCGACTCCAGGCGCCGTGAGAGCCGGCCAGCCCAGGGGAAAGCCTCCCTGTTCTCCCGCCGCGCCCGCAGCACCAGTCTTGCGGGCAGCGCCGACCCATATGCCCGCCGTGAGTACCACCTTGCGGTGCCGCGCGCCACCTTGCCCGCGCCGACCGCTCGCCTGCCCTCCGCCCGGCCGCGCGCCGACGCGGAACCGGCGAGACATGTGGCTGCGGGCACGCGGCGGGGAGGTCCTGGATCGTCACCGTGCAGATACCAGGTCCCGGACAGCAGAGCACTGACTAACGCAGGGGCACACATCTCCGCCGCGCTATCGACTATTGTTCTACGAGCTGACCGCGTATATATAATCTGCGACGCCGCTGGAAAGTTTATTTGCCCTGTGTCCTGCGGTTTCTCCCACGCGAGGGCATTCCAATATTGGCAGCAATACGGGTCGGAGTACGTTTTAGCTGGCGGCGCGGAATGGTGGCCGTCCTCGTTGGCGCCACTGGGACCGGAGATGAACGCGACTTTCGTGCTGCTACCTCCGAGACGGTTGTGCTGGCGGAATGTTGTGGTGCCAGCGGAACAGGTTCGCTGGGTCGTAGATGGCTTTCAGTTCGGCGAGCCTGGCGTAGTCCTCGACGTCGTAGCCATCCCGGACCTGGTCGGGCGTGAGGTCGTCGCCGTACATGAAATTCAGCGAGCGACCGAGTGCCCAGGGCGCCAGGCGGTCGTAGAAGCGGCGGTGCGCCGCACGGACCTGGTCCAGCGGCACACCGCCGAGGGGGGCCACCAACCGCAGCACGTAACGCGACGCGCGCAGCCCCACGGCGTTCGGGACGGCGGGCGGCCGGCCCATCGCCCCGCCTAGGTGGCGAACCTCCACGATCGTCGGCTCACCCGTGCCGGCTAGGTCCAGCATCGTGCGCAGCACCGCGTCATCCAAATCCCGCAGCATGACGTTGCTCCCGTAGTACGGGTGCGGATGCGGCACGTCGTTGTAGATCGCGGCGCAGTCGGCGTACTGCATGTCGCGCAGGTCGCTGGCCACCAGCGCGCCGACGTCGCACAGCGGCGCCAGCAGCCGACGGCCGACCGGGGCGGAACCCGTATATGCCAAGTTGACGTGCACTAGCAGCCGACCGCGTGCGAACTCCGGCACGCCGGGAACATCCGGTAGCACCGACAACGCCATAGACGACATCAGCTCGTCTGGCACGGTGCGGGTCCACTCCCGGTAAGCGGGCAGGAAATCCTCGGCGAGTGCACCGTCCAGGACCATCGACCCTCCGTACAGCCGGCGCACCGGCATCAGGTCGATCTCGATCGCCGTGACGATCCCGAAATTCGTCCGCCCTCCGCGCAGTGCCCAGAATAGGTCTGGTTCCCGCTCGGCGGACACCTGGCGGACGCGGCCGTCCGCGGTGACAACCTCGACCCCGCGCACGTGGTCGGCGGCGAACCCGTACCGCCGGGCCAGCAGGCCGATCCCGCCGCCCAGGGTGTAGGACACCGCTCCGACGGTCGAGCCGCTGCCGTTCAGCGGTGCCAGCCCGTACCGGGCTGCGGCCGCTATCACCTGGCCCCAACGCACCCCCGCGGCCAGCCACGCCGTGCGGGACTCTGGATGAATCCGCACGCCGTCCATCCGCCGCGTGCTGATCAGCACGCCGCCAGGCAGCGCGACGGACAGCCCGTGCCCGGTGGCCTGCACGCCGAGCGGCAGGTCGTTGGCCGCCGCGAACTCCACGGCGGCAGCCACGTCACTGGCGCCGACTGCTCCCGCCACCATGGCTGGACGGTGCCGCAGGGCGCTCTGGAAGCCGGCGATCTCCTCGTGGAATCCGTCGTCATCCGGGAAGAACACCGGCCCGGCCAGCTTCAAGTGCCACATCGTCGTCCACCTCTCCACGGAACCGGCGCCACTCCAGCGCCCTGCGCCGGGGAGGCCCGACAAGTGCGGTGCCAAAGAGCGTTAGCCGGTCACCGTCCGGTTTTCATGTCGCGTACCTGCTCCGCGCCGAGCCAAGCTGACGGTATAGGTCAGGTCGGACATTCGGAGGCCCGTGATCACCTAGCGGCCCTCCCCAATCCCCTGAGCTCGGGGCGGTGGGAACGACTGTGCCTACCGGACTCGCCGTTAAGCGCGACCGAAGCGAACCTGCGGCCGGTGCTGAATGAGCACTGGCAGGAAGTGACACCTCGCAGAACCGGAAGGAGTCCTTGCCCTCAGATTCATCAACGCCCTATACGCCGAGGGAGTCCAAGACTTCGCCCTCGATATAAGAGTTCTCAAGCGGGAGACCGACTACCTCGTAGGAGAAATTCTCTACGAGGCCAGCTCCAAGCCAGAGCGCACCGCAATAGTCAGCCGGATCGGGTTTGACTGGATCCGGCGCTTGTGCCCTGACCTTTGGAATGCCACCCCACCCACTTCACCTGAGGGCACTGGGCAGGAGAACGTCGCTCGTTATCTAGAGGCGCTCTTCCCGTTCGCGGATTGACTCTAGCGGGACGAGGAAGCCCTGAACCGGATGGAGATCGGGTCACGTACGGCAGCTCCCATCGCTACCCCCGAACAGCGCCGCGTCTTTATGAAGACTGCGGCGAAGACGATCACTTTGCCGCCCATGATCGCCCAGGGGTCAGCACGGATCCAGCACGCGGTCCGGAAACTACGGGAATCAACTGGCAATAACGGGCGAAACGCCGACTGGCCGACGTCGTGCTGCCGCAGCTCCAAGCGCCGCCAGCCCGGCCGTCAGCAGATACCCGCTGACCAGCGGAAACGACAACGACTACGCTACTTCAGCAACTGCCGCGCCATCACCACGCGCTGGATCTGGTTCGTTCCCTCATAGATCTGGGTGATCTTCGCATCCCGCATCATCCGCTCGACGGGGTAGTCGCTGACGTACCCGTAACCACCGAGCAACTGCACCGCGTCCGTGGTGACCTCCATCGCCACGTCCGAGGCGAAGCACTTGCATGCCGAGGAGATGAACGTCAGGTCCGACGCCCGCTCTCCCTGCATGGCGCGCTCAGACTTCGCCGCGGCAGCATAAGTCAGCTGCCGGGCTGCCTCGATCTTCATGGCCATGTCGGCCAGCATGAACTGCAGGCCCTGGAACTCAGCAATCGCCTTGCCGAACTGCTTGCGCTCCTTCACGTAGCCGGTCGCGTAGTCGAGCGCGCCCTGCGCGATGCCGAGCGCCTGGGCAGCGATCGTGATCCGGGTGTGGTCCAGCGTGGCCAGCGCGGTCTTGAAGCCAGTGCCCTCGGCCCCGACGATCCGGTCGGCCGGGATCCGGCAGTTGTCGAAGTACAGCTCACGGGTCGGTGAGCCCTTGATGCCCAGCTTGTGCTCCAGGGCGCCGAAACTGAAGCCCTCGTCGGCCTTGTCCACGACGAACGCTGAGATGCCGTTGGCCCCCGCCGACGGGTCTGTGACAGCCATCACTGTGTAGTACTGCGACACGCCGGCGTTGGTGATCCAGCGCTTGGTGCCGTTCAGCACGTAACCGTCGCCGTCACGAACCGCCCGCGTCCTCATCGCGGCCGCATCCGACCCGGCTTCCGGCTCCGAGAGCGCGTAGGAGAACATGGCCGCGCCGCTCGCGACCGGCGGCAGGAACTGCCGCTTGAGCTCGTCGGAGCCAGAGAGCAGCAACGGCACAGTGCCCAGCTTGTTCACCGCCGGAATCAGCGAGGACGACGCACAGACGCGCGCCACCTCCTCGATCACGATCACAGTGGCGAGCGCGTCAGCACCAGCGCCCCCGTACTCCTCGGGGATGTGCACGGCATGCAGATCGGCCTTGACCAGCGCGTCATGAGCTTCCTGCGGGAACTCGGCGGCCTCGTCGACCTTGGCGGCGTAGGGAGCGATCTTCTCTTCCGCCAGGGCGCGCACCGACTCGCGGAGCGCCTCGTGCTCTTCTGAAATGGCGAACGCAGGAAAGTCATGACTCATGGCCTAGATAGTAGGACGTCCTAGTGAACCCGCGCCAACGATGGGCGGCCCCGCTCGCGCCCTCGCGACCCCGGCCGCGCAAGCCCCCCGCGTGCGCCAGCCCCACTCGCGCCATCGCGACCTCGGCCGCGATGATGGGCCGGTGAGCCAGGCGGCCCTGTTGTTGACGCCCGCGGGGGCCGAATTGCTCGGCCGCCTCCGCGGCATAGACGTGACTCCCGATCAGGCCCTCCGCCTGGGCACCGAGCTCCGCGACCGGTACCCGCCTGATCTGGTCGCCGCCGCGCTCACCCAGCAGGCGCTCAGGATGGCCGCACGGGAAAAGTTCAGCCTGGCCAGTGAGATGTTCCTCACCAGGGACGGGCTGGAGCAGGCCTCCGGCGAGCAGGCCGCGGCCCACACCGCCCGCCGCTTCGCCGGGCTGGCCCTCGTGGCCGACCTGTGCTGCGGGATCGGCGGCGACCTGACGGCGCTCGCCCGCGCGGCACGGCAAGTGGTCGCAGTCGACGCTGATTGTGACAACCTTCAGTTCGCGACCAGGAACGCCGCCGTCTACGGCGCCTCCGGCGCAGTCTCGGCGATCTGCGCTGACGTGCGTGATCTGAGACTGGCAGGGGTTCCGGCAGTCTTCATCGACCCGGCTCGCCGGGCCGACGGTCACCGCTTGCGCGCCGGCGAATCGAATCCGCCGCTGAGCTGGTGCCTCGCACTCACCGATCGGGTGCAGCGGATCTGCGTCAAGGCTGCTCCGGGCCTGGCTCACGCCGTGGTGCCGGAGGGCTGGGAGATGGAATTTGTCGCCGTGGGCCGCAACCTGAAAGAGGCGCTGCTCTGGTCACCGGGCTTCGCAACGACTACGCGCCGGGCGACCGTCTTGCCAGCCGAGCCGGTTGCGGACGCCGGCGACGCGCACGGCCGGATTCCGGACACGCGGCAGGGCCCGGACGTCCGGCGGGAGCCAGACAGCAGCCACACGCTGGAGGCCGGAACGGGCGCCCTGCCACGCGTACCAATCGCCGCCCCCGGCGAGTACCTGCTCGACCCGAACCCTGCTGTGACCAGGGCGAGCCTGGTCGCCGAGCTCGCTCATGAGCTCGGCGCTTGGCAGATTGACCCGATGATCGCCTTCCTGTCACTCGACGGGCCGGTGAGCACTCCGTTCGCCCGGACGCTTCGCATCCTGGAGTCGATGCCATGGCACGAGCGGGAAGTGGCCAGGAAGCTGCGCCAGCTTGGCGTCGGCGCGGCCGACATCCGGCGCCGTGGCCTCGCCGGAGACGTCCAGCAGATCCATCGCCGACTCGGCTTGCGCGGCGGCAGAAGTGCCGTAGTCGTGCTTACCCGACGCAATGACCGGCCGTGGGGGCTCATTTGCGAGCCGGTCAGCGGGCCCGCGCTCCGCTGAAGGGCTGCCGCTGCCCCGCGTCCGTCGCTGTCAGGCGTCGCCGCCCGGCGTCCGTCGCCGCCCGGCGTCCGTCGCCGCCCGGCGTCCGCCGCCGCCCGGTGTCCGCCGCCGCCCGGCGTCCGCCGCTCCCTCGCGTTCGTCGCTGCCTTCCGGTTCAGTCGAGCTGACTGGGCGCCGACGCCCTGGCGCAAAAGCCGCGAATCGCTCCCGACAGGAGACGGAACCGCGGGCGGCTGGCGAGGCGCTAGAGCTGGGCGCCCGATCCGGTCGGCGGTTGCGGATGCTCACCGGAACGCAGGACGCGCACTCTCGCGCGGAGTGCCTCTCCCTTGGCCTGGGCCGTCGAACGGAGGTCGGCCTGGAAGGACGCCATCCGCGAGGCCAGCGCCGGTTCGCTGACCGCCAGGATACGAACGGCGAGCAATCCGGCGTTACGCGCGCCGCCGACCGCAACAGTCGCCACGGGTATCCCGGCCGGCATCTGGACGATCGACAGCAGTGAGTCAAGCCCGTCCAGGTGCTTCAGCGGCACTGGCACACCGATCACGGGCAGCGTCGTGACCGACGCAAGCATGCCGGGGAGGTGCGCCGCACCGCCCGCTCCTGCGATGATGACCTTGAGCCCTCGGCCCGCCGCTGCTTGCCCGTAACTGAGCATGTCGGCCGGCATCCGGTGCGCCGAGACGACATCGGCTTCTGACGGCACCCCGAACTCGTCCAGAACCTCGGTGGCAGCCTGCATCACCGGCCAGTCCGAATCGCTGCCCATCACTATGGCCACCAGCGGCTGGCTTGTCACAGCGGCCGCCCCGCGCCTGCCGCAGGTTCGGCAGCTGGTTCCTCGGAACCCGTGGCCAGGTAGTTTGAAGCCCGCGCCGCCCGGTCCCGCAGGCTCGCGAGGTCAGTACCCAGCGCCGTCACGTGCCCGACCTTGCGGCCCGGCCGGACCGGCTTGCCGTAGAGCTGCACCTTCAGCGCGGTATCAGCCGCCAGCACATGATTCAGCTTCCCGTGGAGATCAGGATCGGTCGCGCCCAGGACGTTGGCCATTACGGCCGTCGGCGCGGCCATGGCTGGCGAGCCAAGCGGCCAGTTCAGGATAGCTCGCAGGTGCTGCTCGAACTGCGACGTCCTGGCACCCTCGATGGTCCAGTGCCCGGTGTTGTGCGGCCGCATCGCCAGCTCGTTCACCAGCACCTCGCCGTGCCGGGTCTCGAACAGCTCGACCGCCAGCAGCCCGATCACGTCCAGGTCACGCGCCAGCTCGAGCCCCAGTCGCTGCACCGCCACGGCCGTGCCCGCAGACAGGCGCGGAGCAGGCGCCAGCACCTCGACGCAGATGCCGTCCCGCTGCACCGACTCCACGACCGGGTAGGCGACGCCGTGCCCGCTGGGCGAGCGCGCGACCAGGATCGCGAGCTCACGCTCGAACGGCACGTACTCCTCCGCGAACACTGGCAGCCCGTGCGCCAGCACCTCGGCGACCGCAGCGGCGTCGTCGCAGACCCAGACGCCCCGTCCGTCATAGCCACCGGAAACCGCCTTCAGCACCACCGGCCAGCCGGCGCTGCCGACGCTACCGGCGCTGCCGGCGAAGGCGACGACATCAGCGACCGACTCCACCGGCTCAACCCGCGGGCAGGGAACGCCCAGTTCGGTGAGTCGACCGCGCATCGCCAGCTTGTCCTGGGTAAACCGCAGAGCGGCAGCGCTCGGCCACACCACGTGCCCGGCTTGCTCAAGAGCCGCTAGCTGCGCCTGGGGCACATGCTCATGATCAAAGGTGATCACGTCACAGCCCGCCGCGAAGGCCATGAGGTCATCGGTCGACCGGTAGTCGCCAAATACGGTGTCGGCGACCACCTGCGCGGCGCTTTCGTCAGCCGCAGCAGCCAGCACCCGGAACCTGATTCCGAGTCCGACCGCAGCCGCAGCAGTCATTCTGGCTAGCTGGCCAGCGCCAACCATCCCGACGACGGGCTGCCGGCCGGCAGCGGCGCCTTCGTACGTGTGCTGGTGATTCATTACCCGCCGTAGCCTACGGGCCAAGGCGCCATGCCGGCACCAAGACCCAGGCCACCGTACCGGGAACGCGCTACGCCTGGACGACTGACTCAGGCAGTGCGCGGGGGAACGCGAATTGAACCCGCGACCTAGGCCGGCCCGAGAACCGCAGGCTGCTCCTCAGCGTCCGCCGTCGCATGCGGCAGGAACAACGCGAACACGGCCGGCCGGGGCCGGACCAGCACCACCTGTCCGCCGTCCGCGGCGGCAATCGTGCGGGCCAGGGCCAGCCCGAGGCCGGTCCCGTTAGGCGACCCGCTCACGCTCCGCTCGAATATCCGCGGCGCCAGCTCAGGCGGCACGCCGCTGCCCTCGTCCCGCACTTCGATCACGACTGACCGCCGGGTCCTTGACGTCCTGATCGTGACTGTTCCGGCCCCGTGCGCCAGGGCATTGTCCAGCAGTGTGGCGATCACTTGCGATGCCCCGCCAGGCGTGGCGAAGGCGAACAGGCCCTTCTCGCCCGCTAGCGCGAGCCGCCGGTTCGCCCTGCGGAAGGCGGGCTCCCATTCGACTACCTGCTGGCCGACGATCTCGTCAACGCTGGCGACCGTCGGCGCGCCGGTCGCCGTACGCCGGGCGCGGCCGAGCAGCTGCCCGACGACGTCTGCTAGCCGCTCTGTCTGCGCGAGCGCAGCCGCACCTTCCTCGCGCACTATGTCCGGGTATTCGGCGGCAGCCATCATCTCTTCCAGCCGCATCGACAATGCCGTCAATGGCGTCCTGAGCTGGTGGGACGCGTCGATAGCGAAGTCACGCTCAGCCGACAGCAGGTCGTTGATCCGCTGGGCCGAGCCGTCCAGGCCCTCGGCAACCCGGTCGAGCTCCTGGATCCCGAAGCGGCGCCCGAGCGGGCTTGAGTCCCCCGAACCGAGCCGGTCCGCAGCCCCTGCCAGTTCCTGCAGCGGTTTCACTATCCGCCGGGCGTACAGCAGCCCGAGCACGACTGCGAGGCCGACTGCCAGCAAAGCTACGCCGCCAATGAGCAGGAGTTCTTCGGTCAGGTTCCCAGACAGGTCGGCGTCGTCCGCCTCGACTGTAATCGAGTAGATTTCGTACTTCCCGGCCGAGGCTGAGATGGCCTCCTTCCGGACGTCGCGCCCGCTCGGCCGCACCCCGTCCGTGGCGAGCAGGCGGCCGTCGAGCGAGATCAGCACGTACGTGTCTCTCGCGTCCGGTCGCTTCCGCGCCACCTCGATAGCGCCCACCCTGCCGATAGGCAGCCCAGACGAGGTGCGCACTTGCAGGCTGTTGGCGACAAATTCCGCGTCACGCTGCAGCGCCTGGTTGGCATCATCGACGCGCTGCCTGCCGAGCACGAAGGCAAGCGGAATTCCGAGTGCGAGCACCGCCATGATCGCCACGGCGAGCATTGAGATCAGCAGCCGACGCTGCATAGTTCCCGCTCCCGGCTGTCAAACCCTGCCACCATAAGCCTGCTTGCTGGACTAGTCCCCTCGCTCGAACCTGAATCCGACGCCGCGGACCGTCGTAATGTACTGCGGACTGTGCGCGTCGTCACCGAGCTTGCGGCGCAGCCACGAGACGTGCATGTCGAGGGTCTTGGTCGACCCCCACCACTTGCTGTCCCAGACCTGCCGCATGATCTGCTCTCGGGTGACGACCTTGCCCGCCTCGGCCACCATCAGGGCAAGCAGGTCGAACTCCTTCGATGTGAGCTCGATCTCAGTATCGCCGAGCCAGGCCCGGCGGGCGTCGGAGTCGACCCGCACGCCCTGCACGGTCTTGGTCTCGGATGCCCCGCGCCGGAGCAGTGCCCGCACCCTGGCGAGCAGCTCGGCCAGCCGGAACGGCTTGGTGACGTAGTCATCCGCGCCTGCGTCCAGGCCGATGACAGTGTCCACCTCATCGGCCCGGGCGGTGAGAATCAGGACCGGGACTGACTGCCCCGAAGACCTGATCCGGCGGCACACCTCAAGCCCGTCGATCCTGGGCAGCCCGATGTCGAGCACGATGAGGTCAATGCCGCCGTTCCTTGCCGCCTCCAGAGTTCCTGGCCCGTCGGCAGCAACGTCGACTTCGTAGCCTTCACGCCGCAGCGCCCTGGCGAGCGGCTCGGAGATTGCCGGGTCATCCTCGGCAAGCAAAACGCTGGTCATGTGATTGATGGTAGGGGCAACTGAGTGTTTCCAGTCCGCTACACACCTGCACTACACGCCGGCAGCCCAAAGTCTTGCCCGCCGCTTGACCTTAACTTGCGCAATGGAGCTGCTCCGGCCTGCTCAGACCGGCGTCACGCCGTGCCGGCGCCGCGAGAACGAGCGGTCCTTGCCGCGGGCTGCCGCGAACCGGCGGATCAGCTGCCCGCGCAGATCCTCGGGCTCCACCACGTCATCGACCACGAGCTCGCCGGCCAGCCGGAGCACGTCGATGTCGGCCTCGTACTCGTCCCGTAGCCGCTGGGTCTCGGCCTCTCGCTCCTCGGCTGTGGCCATCGCCGCCAGCCGGTTGTAATAGACGGCGTTGACAGCGGCCTCCGCGCCCATCACGGCGATCTTCGCGGTCGGCAGGGCCAGCGTCGCGTCCGGATCGAAACCAGGCCCGGCCATCGCGTACAGGCCCGCCCCGTAAGCCTTGCGCACGATCACGGAGATCTTCGGCACCGTCGCTTCAGACACCGCGCTGATCATCTTGGCGCCGTGCCGGATGATGCCCTGCCGCTCGACGGCAGTACCGACCATGAAACCGGGAACGTCCGCAAGGAACAGCAGCGGCACATTGAACGCATCACACAGCTGGATGAACCGCGTCCCCTTGTCCGCTGAGTCGACGAACAGCACGCCGCCCTTGAACATCGGGTTGTTCGCAACCACGCCGATGGGCTGCCCGTCCAGCCGGGCGAAGCCGACGACCAGTTCGCGCGCCCAGAGCGCGTGGATCTCGAACAGCGAGTCTTCGTCCACGATCCCGCGCACGTACCGGCGCATGTCGAATGCCTGCCGCTCGCTGACCGGCACCATGCCCCGCAGATCGACTGGCTTCGGCTCCCGCGGCGCGGCAGCCGGCGGCGCCTGCTGCCAGTTAGCCGGCAGGTAGGACAGGAAGGAGCGGACCGCCCCGATCGCCTCGGCCTCGGACGATGCCAGGAAATGACCGACTCCCGAGACGGAGGTATGCATGCGCGCGCCGCCCATCTCCTCGAGCGTGGTCTGCTCGCTGACCACCATCTCGACCATGCGCGGGCTGCCCAGGTACATGGACGCGTTGCCGTCCACCATGGCGACAAAGTCGCAGAACGCCGGGATGTAGGCTCCGCCGGCCGCCGACGGCCCGAACAGGGCGCAGACCTGCGGGATCGAGCCGGACGCCCGGACCTGCGTGTGGAAGATCTTGCCGGCTCCCCGCCGGCCGGGAAACATCTGGACCTGGTCGGTGATCCGCGCCCCGGCCGAGTCGACCAGGTAGATCATGGGCAGGCCCGCGCCGTACGCCTGCTCGATGACGCGGATGAT
>Ga0335075_10010618_pt1 | contig 13973 bp, 13 predicted proteins | sample Lox_Sample_24_FD_206723 | JGI IMG/M metagenome (GOLD analysis project Ga0335075, IMG submission 206723) | Soil microbial communities from Loxahatchee National Wildlife Refuge, Florida, United States - Lox_Sample_2.4 | ecosystem: Environmental > Terrestrial > Soil > Wetlands | place: USA...
CCAGCCTGCGGGAGCCTATGTCCAGCCTGCCGGTGACAATCTATCAATATGCGGGCTCGGCGTTCGACGATTGGGTGCAGCTTGCCTGGGTCGGCGCGTTGCTGATCACGGCAGGTGTTCTGGCGCTCAACGTTGTGGCACGCTTTGCCCTGCGCAGGAGCTGAACGGAAATGAGCGAAACCATGAGCCAGTCGGCAAGTTTCGGCGGCGTGCAGGCGCGGTCGGACGCGGACATCAACAAGCCGCGCATCGCGATCCGTGACCTGGACTTTTACTATGGCAGCAATCGTGCGCTGAAAAGCATCAACCTTGACCTGCCGGACCGGCAGGTGACCGGAATGATCGGCCCGTCCGGCTGCGGCAAGTCCACGCTTCTGCGCACGCTGAACAGAATGTACGATCTGTATCCGGGACAGCGCGCGACCGGCGAAGCGATGATGGATGGCGAGAACATCATCTCCCCGGAAGTCGACTTGAACGCGCTGCGCGCCAAGATCGGCATGGTGTTTCAGAAGCCTACCCCGTTCCCCATGACCATCTACGAGAACATTGCCTTCGGTGTGAAGCTGCACGAACGGTTGTCCAAATCGCAGATGGATGAGCGCGTGGAATGGTCGCTCACTCGCGGTGCTCTGTGGGAAGAAGTCAAGGACAGGCTGAATACCTCCGCGATGGGGTTATCGGGCGGTCAGCAGCAGCGTCTGTGCATCGCCCGCACCATCGCTGTGCGGCCCGAAGTTATCCTGTTCGATGAGCCGACCAGCGCGCTCGATCCGATCAGCACCTTGAAGATCGAGGAGCTGATCGACGAATTGAAGCACGATTTCACCATCGCGATCGTCACCCACAACATGCAGCAGGCGGCCCGCTGCGCCGACCAGGTGGCGTTCTTCTATCTCGGCGAAATGGTGGAAGTGGACACCGCGGCCAGGATCTTCACCGCGCCGAAGGAACGCCGCACGCAGGAATACATCACCGGCCGGTTCGGCTGAACCGAAGGGAAAAGCAAACGATGTCCGAAGAGCCGGAACACCTGGTCAAGAGCTTCGACAACGATCTGAAGCGCCTGCGCGGCCTGCTGACGCAGATGGGCGGCATCGTCGAAAATCAGATGGCGCTCGCCGCGCAAGCGATTCTGGACGGGGATGCCGCCGCGGCGACCCGCGCGGTGGAAGAAGACCCCAAGGTCGACGCGCTGGAACGCGAGGCGGAGCAATTCGTCATTCGCATGCTGGCGCTGCGCCAGCCGATGGCAAGCGATCTGCGGAGCATCGTGTCGGCCCTGAAAATCACCGGCGAGTTGGAGCGCATCGGCGACTATGCTGCCAACGTCGCTAAGCGCAGCATCGTGCTGGCGCAGTTCTCCATGCCCTATTCGCTCGCCGGACTCGCCCACATGGCGACGCTGGTGCAGGAGCATTTGAAGACGATCATCGACGCGATCAGCGACAACGACGCCGAAAAGGCGGTGGAGGTCTGGCGGTCCGATCAGATCGTCGACGACATGTACAACGCGATTTTCCGCGAGCTAATTACCTATATGATGGAAGATCCGCGCAATATCACGCCGTGCACGCATCTTCTCTTCATTGCCAAAAACCTGGAGCGAATCGGCGATCATGAGACCAATATCGCCGAGATGGTCTACTACGCCCAAAAGGGGGAAGTGCTGCCGGACACGCGTCCAAAAGGCAATAGCGCAGCCTACGCCGTGGTGCGGCCGAAGGAGTAAGTCATACTGAGGGGAATCGAGATGCTCGATGCCGTCTCCAGCCTCGCCAAACCACTGGTGCTGGTGGTGGAGGATGAGGCTCCGTTGGTGACGATGCTGCGCTATAACCTGGAGAAACAGGGCTTTCGTGTGGAGGAAGCCACCGATGGCCAGGAAGCTTTGACCCGCATTGCCGAAACGCCGCCGGACCTGGTGCTGCTGGATTGGATGCTGCCGGTGGTATCGGGAATCGAAGTGTGCCGACAGATCCGCCGCCGGCCCGCGACGCGCGATCTGCCGGTGATCATGGTGACCGCACGCACGGAAGACCAGGACGCCGTGCGCGCGCTGAACACCGGCGCCGACGACTACATTACCAAGCCGTTCAGCATCGATTCGCTGCTGGCGCGCATGCGGGCACTGCTGCGGCGTTCGGGTGCGGTTCCCGCGAAGGGGCAGCTCGCGTTCCACGATATCGAGATGGACCTGGCATCGCATCGCGTCATGCGGGGCGGCCGGCGGGTGCATTTGGGGCCGACGGAGTTTCGATTGCTCGAGTTCCTGATGCAGCACCCGCGCCGGGTCTTCTCGCGCGAGGAGTTGCTGGATGCGGTCTGGGGTCCCGACATCCATGTGGAGCCGCGCACGGTGGACGTGCACATCCGCAGGCTGCGTAAGTCGATCAACGGCGAGAGCGAGCTGGACGTGGTGCGAACGGTGCGCACGGCAGGGTACGCGCTGGATACGGAACCCATCTAACCTCTCCCGCGCGCGCTATTCGCGGCCGCGGGCGAGGTTATCCATCGACAGATCCAGCGCCACCCGCAGCCGCTGCGCCATTTCGTCGATCTCCGCCTCCGTGATGATCAGCGGTGGCGAGAACGCGATCCGATCGCCGATGAACCGCGCGATCAGGCCGTTCGCGCGCGCGTGCCGCTCCACCATCGCTCCCACCCGCATGTCCGGGTCGAACGGGCGGCGAGTCGCTTTGTCCGCCACCAGCTCGATCCCGCACATCAGGCCCACGCCGCGCACATCGCCGACCAGCGGATGGTCGGCAAACGTCCGAAGCACCTGCTGCATATACGGCCCGACTCGCTGCACGTGGCCGATCATGTCGGTCTCTTCGTAAATCCGCAGCGTCTCCATTGCCACGGCCGTCGTCACCGGATGCCCGGCGTAGGTGAACCCATGCGCGAAATTCCCCAGCTTGCGGCTTTCATCCAGCATCGCCGCGAACACGCGCTGGTTGATCAGTACCGCCGAGATCGGTTGCATCCCAGCCGATAGCGCCTTCGCGCAGGTGATCATGTCCGGCTTCAGGTCGTAGGTTTGCGATCCCCACATGTTGCCGGTGCGCCCGAACCCGCAGATCACCTCGTCGGCAATGAACAGCATGTCGTATTTGCGGATCACTGCCTGCATCTTCTCCCAATAGGTACGCGGCGGGGTCAGGCCGCCGCCCGCGCCCATCACCGGTTCGGCGATGAACGCGGCACACGTCTCGGGACCTTCCGCTTCGATCAATTGCTCCAGTGCCTCCGCCATGCGGGACGTGAATTGTTCCTCGCTCTCCCCGTCATGATGAAGCCGGTAGTAGTGCGGGTATTCGGTGTGCAGGAAGCCGGGGAACGGCAGTCCGAAATCCGCGTGCATATCGGGTTTGCCGGACGCGCTGATCGAGGCCGACGTGCTGCCGTGATAGCCCATGTGCCGGCCGATGATCTTGCGCTTCTCTGGTTTGCCGACGGCCGCGTGGTAGTACCACACCAGCTTGATCGCGGTATCGTTCGCCTCCGAGCCCGAGCATTGCAGCAGCACCTTGCTCATCGGCACCGGTGCGATTTGCAGCAGTCTCTCGGCCAGATCGACCCCTGACTCGTTCGTCGTGCCGCGGTAAAGGTGATAGTAACCCAGTGTGCGCATTTGTTTGTACGCCACGCGCGCCAGGCGTTCCGACGCATAGCCGAGCGACGCACACCAAAGCCCCGCCGCGGCATCCAGGTAGCGGGCGCCGTTATCGTCATAGACGTAGCAGCCTTGGCCGCGCTCGATCACAATCGGCCCTTGTTCAAGATGCGTCACCAGATTGGTTTGCGGATGGACGATGCTGGCGATATCGCGCGCCTGCACGGAGTTCGGAGCGAGATGGGTCATGGCCGATGTCCTTTCTGGCGTGTCCTGGGGCGCGATCCATTATCCCTCTTCCACCCCGGCGTCGGCCACCGGGGCGTCGCGTCGCCCGAGAACAGAGCGTGCCTGTTTACCGGGGCGGCAGCAAAGCATGTCGAGGTGCTCCGATTTCGTCGCTGCCGAACTCATAACGGTTTTGCAATCGTCGGACGCGGCAGTCACGGGCCGGCCCGGCAGCCGCGAAAGATGCTAATTGTTGTTTAGCAAATGCCAGCGTTGCTGCCCGGTCCGCGCAGCGACAATTTTTCTTGACACCGTTTCACTTGTTCATAGGGTGGCAAGAGCAGCAACGAGTAACGCTTTGTTTCAAGCAACGTCACCGTCCCGGAGCGAGCAGAGTCAGGTCGTGGACATGGCCGGTCCCGTGGCTGCCGCTAAACCTGTCCCGCAAGAGCGCGTCGATTATCAGGACCTCCACGCCAATATCGAAAAGTTCCTGGCCAAAGATCTGTTCTTTATCGGCGCGCATCCGAAATCCGGTACCACCTGGCTACAGGTCATGCTGAATGCGCACCCGGAGATCAGTTGCAGCGGCGAAGGGCATTTCATCAATCGCTTTGCGCCATTGCTCGAAACGGCTGTGAAAACGCACAATCAGCTCATCGCGCGCAAGAACGGTTCGATCTTCCGGGAATTCAAGCCGTTTCCCCTGTTGGGGCAGCATGAGTTCACCTATCTGGTCGCGTCCGCAATCTCTCTGATGATGATGCGTGCCACCGATTTTCAGCGCGCGAGGGTCATCGGCGAGAAGACGCCGGACAACGTCCTTCATTTCGCGCAGCTTGCGGCCATATTTCCAAATGCCAAGTTCCTTCATGTGTTGCGCGACGGACGCGATTGCGTGGTCTCCACCTGGTTCCACAACCTGCGCGTCAATCCGGAGGAGACGCAACGCCGCTACCAGACAATGCACGACTTTATTACGTTCATGGCGAAAAGCTGGAGCAGCTATGTGGATCGCGGCCTGCGGTTCCAGGCCGCATATCCACAACGCTGTCTGACTGTGCGCTATGAGGACATGGTGGCAAATCCTCGCGACGCGATGCGCGCGGTGTTTCAATTCCTTTCGGTCGATGTGTCCCTTGCCGTCTTGCGCCGCTGCGTCGAGGCCGGAAAGTTCGAAACCATGAGCGGCGGGCGGCAGCCCGGGGAAGAAAATCGTGCCTCGTTTTTGCGGCAAGGCATGCCGGAGAACTGGCGCCAGCACTTGACGTCGGAGGATAACAAGGCGTTCCTCGACATCGCCGGGAACGTCATGACGCGTGTCGGCTACAAGAGCTGAGGCAGCCGTTAACGCGTGCGCCACACCAGCGTCGCCGATACGGCGTAATTCCACACCACGCCGATAACCGCGCCGATCGCGCCGGCGAACGTCCAGCGTATATGCTCGGCAAACAGCGTTTGCGCGATGCCGATATTGGCGATCGCTCCCAGGCCGCAGACCAACAGGAACAACACCAGTCCGCGCCATAGCCGTGGTCCGCGCAGGCGCTGGTCGCGGTAGGTCACGGCGTTGTTCAACTCGAAATTGAACGCCATCGCGACGACGGTCGCTACTGCCACTTCCGTCTCGAACGAGAATGCGGTGGTTTGGCGCAGCAGCGCCAGCACGATCATGTTCACCAGCACGCCCAGTGCGCCGACCGCCGCAAAGGAGATGAATCGCAGCGGCACGAGCCCGCCCAGGAACTTGTCGATCAGCAGCCCGCCGAACTGGGCCAGCACCAGGATGTCCAGCTTGCTTTCGCCTTCCACCCTTGCATGGAACTGCGCGGGCACTTCCAGTACCCGCAGCGGTGCAGGCGCGCTCAGTACAAGATCGAGCAGAATTTTGAAACCTTGCCCGGTCAGGTGATGCGCCAGTTCTTCGAACAAGGGACGCGGCATCATGAAGAAGCCGCTCATCGGATCGGAAAGCGGGGTGGGCAGGAACCATTGCGCCAGGCGAATTCCGCCTCCCGACAGAACGTGCCGCCAGCGGTTCGCCAGGCCTGAGCTATCGCCACCCTCCACATGGCGGCTGGCGACCGCCAGATCATAGGTCCCGCTTTGCAACGCCTGAAGCATGACGGGCAGCCGTGTCTCGTCATGCTGCATGTCGGCGTCTATCACGGCGACGAAGGGGGCGGACGACGCCAGTGCGCCCTCGATGACGGCCGAAGCCAATCCGCGCCGGCCGATCCGCCGCAGGCATCGGACTCGAGGATCGGTCTGGGCAATACGGCGCACCTCGGCGGCGGTGCCATCGGGGCTGTCGTCATCGACATAGATTGCTTCCCAGGCGATGTCTGCCAGCGCCGTGTCCAGCCGCGCGATCATGGGGGCGACATTCGGGCGCTCATTGTAGCTGGGAATGATCACACTTAGCGTCGGTGGCACGACGAACGCTACGGTGGGTACCTTGGCCGAAGCAGCATCCGCGGCGGACATGCGATCCGACAATCTCTAGAAAGGCACACCGGCCAGTGAGCGGCTGGTGCGGATTGTCTGCAACGTCTGCACTTTGCTGACCGTGGGCGAGCCGGTCAGACGTTGCGTCAGTTGGTTTTCGTGCGCCGTATCGCGAGCCACCAGCTTCAACAGGAAATCGCCACCCCCGCGGATCATGTGGCATTCGCGCACTTCGGGCCACGTGGCGACCAGTTGCTCAAAATCGGAAAGCACCGCCTCCTTTTGGCTGTCGAGGCCGACAATCGCGAAGACGGTGATCTCCCAACCGAGCTTTTGCGGATCGGGGTCGGCGTGGTAGCCGCGGATGATCCCCGCTTCCTCCAGCCGGCGAACCCGGCGGAGGCAGGCCGGGGCCGAGACGCCGGCGCGGCGTGCCAGGTCGACGTTGGTAATGCGCCCGTCCATCTGCAGCTCATGCAGTATGCGGCGGTCGATCGCGTCCAGGACGGGCAGCTCTGGGGAAGGCTTCTTCATGATTATCCGCGCCGCCGCGGTTCCCCCGATCATTCTCTTTAGGCAGTCCGCAATATCGTTTCCCCGACAAGTGCAGGCAAGGGCTGCCATGGGGGCTGCCACGGCGAGGTCAGCGGCCGATTTGGGGGCGGCCTTTTGCCGGCCGGAACCTGTTCCACCCGGCGTGCCGCGTTTGGCCAAACCGGTTGAGTCCTCGCGTTTTGCCGCTACAGCAGCACGCAGGCTTCGTCGAAATCGAGCCGCGGCGAACGTGGGAACACGCCGGACCAATCGCCGCGGCCGAGATTGACCAGGAAGTTCGAGCGCCAGCCGTACTCGGTCAGGAATTCCTGGTCCACCTTGTCGTTGTCGAAGCCGGACATCCCGCCGGTATCCAGCCCCAATGCGCGGGCGGCGACGATCAGGTAGGCGCCTTGCAGCGTGCCGTTGCGGAAAGCCGTGGTGGCGGCCAGCGCGTCGTTGCTGGTGAACCAAGACGTCGCATCCGGATTGTGCGGAAACAACTTCGGCAGCTTTTCGTAGAATTTGGGGTCGTAGGCGACGATGACAGTCACGGGCGCCGCCATCGTCTTGGCCAGATTGCCGGAGGAAAGCGCCGGGGCCAGCCGTTCCTTCGCCGACTTGGTCCGCAAGAACAGGAAGCGCGCGGGAGAACTGTTGGCGGAGGTCGGACCGAATTTTAGCAGATCGTAAAGCTCGTGCAGCTTCTCGTCGGGGATCGGCTCTTCGCTGAATTTGTTGTGGGTACGCGCCTCGCGGAACAGCAAGTCCAGGCCTGCGTCATCGATGGTCATTCGGATCTCCCGGTCGGGCATGAATACTGCCACCCAGAATGGAAACGCAGGCGCATGGCGTCAACGGCCGCTGGCGAAGGAATTCGCATGAGGCCGCCAATCAGCCGGCCCCCAGCCAAGCGTGGGCAATGTCCTGCAGAAGGGCGGCCACAGCGCAATTTGTGTCAAAAAGTCCGTCGCGGGACGCGCACGAGCGGCATGCTCAAGGCGGCGCGTTCTCCCAAAGCGACCGTGACTTTGCGGAGGGTAGAATGGTCCTCAGAAATCCACCTGCTCCACCGCGACGACTTCCGGCACGTAATGCCGCAGCATGTTTTCGATGCCGTGCTTCAGCGTGGCGCGCGACGATGGGCAGCCGGAGCAAGAGCCCTGCATGTGCAGCCGCACGATGCCGTCGCGATAGCCGCGGAACACGATATCGCCGCCGTCGCCGGCCACGGCCGGGCGAACCCGCGTGTCCAACAGCTCCTTGATCTGTTCCACGACCTCCTGATCGGCCGGATCGATGTCCTCTTCGTCCAACTCGTCAACGGCACCTTCCAGGACCGGACGGCCGGAGACGAAATGTTCCATGATCGTCGCCAGGACCTGCGGTTTCAGCGATGCCCAGTCGATTTCATCGGTCTTCGTCACGGTGATGAAGTCGTTGCCCAGGAACACGCGCCCGACGCCCGGCAGGTCGAACAGGGCCAGAGCCAATGGGCTGCGCACGGCGGTGGACGGGCTGGCGAAGTCCGCGGTGCCGGCTTCCATTACATAGCGGCCGGGCAGGAATTTCAGCGTCGCCGGGTTGGGGGTGCCTTCGGTCTCGATGAACATAGCGGCCTGACCTCACGCGCAGGGGACAAACAGGACCGGTTTGGTCCGGACGAACCCTACATCGGGCCGTCAGGCGCAGTTGGCAAGGGGCCGGTGCCACATGCGGCAGCGGCAGAGTTGCCTGCGCCCGCTCCAACCAGCCCTGCGGTGCTCGGCAGTACGAAAAAAGCGACTTCCCCGCATCGCGGCCCGCGGCGTTCAACCGAACATTAAGATAACCGTGCCTATCCTGCCGCCCAGACCACCAGGCTGAGGCGCAGATGAGCAAGGCAAACCGCAGGATCGCCGGCAACCAGGCTGCCATCGTCATCAAAAAGGAAGAGGTGGTTGAGGCCGCCGGCCATGGCGGTGCGTGGAAAGTGGCCTACGCCGACTTCGTCACGGCCATGATGGCGTTTTTCCTGCTCATGTGGCTGCTGAACGCTACCACCGAGGACCAGCGCAAAGGCCTGGCCGATTATTTCAGCCCGAACAGTCTGTTGAGCCACGCGTCGTCCGGGACCGGCAATCCGTTTGGCGGACATACGGCGTTCGATCGGGGTGCCCTGGTCTCGGACCGTGGCGCAGTTCAGGCACTGGTCGGCTCGCATCCCACGCCGCTGGACCCTTCGGACGCCGACGCCAACCCGGATTCGTCGGAGCGTGCCGGCACCGACGACGACCAGGGGCCCGGGGCGGACCAGCAAACGCCGCCGTTGGCTCCGCCGCCGCCGGGTCCGACCACGACCGTTGCGCCGCCCCATCCGCCACCGTCCACCGCCGATGGCGGGGTCGGTTCGACTGTCGCCATCGCACCGTCCGGTGCCCCGCCCAGCCTTGCCGCCCCTGCGGCTGCGCCGGTGCCAGCAACAGTGTCGCCGCCGAATGCGGAGTCTCCGACCAAGGCCGCGTTGCCCCGTAGCACGGGTTCCGTTGTGGGGGCGCCGCCGCGAGAACCGACGGACGCCGAAATACAGGCCGCCCAGGACCGCCGGGAGAAGGTCGAGTTCGATAAAGCAGCGCAACAGATTCGCAACGCCGTCGGTAGCGATCAGCAGCTCGCGGGACTGGCGAAGCAGCTTGTCATCGACATGACTCCGGAAGGATTGCGAATCCAGATTCTGGATTCGGAGCAGCGGCCGATGTTCCCGTTCGGCTCGGCCGAACCGAATGAGCGCGCGAAGCTACTGCTTGAGAAGGTCACGCCGGTGCTGATGCGATTGCCGCAGGAGATCTCGATCGCGGGAAACACGGATGCCGCGCCGTTCCCGGGGCCGGACCGCACCAACTGGGAGCTTTCAACCGAGCGCGCCAATGCCACGCGCCGGTTGCTGATGGAGGGTGGACTGTCGGACGCGCGCATCCGCTCGGTCACCGGCAATGCCGATCGTGACCTGTTGCTGCCGAAGGATCCGTTGGCAGCGGCCAACCGGAGAATCGCGATCATCGTGCTGCGAGGTACTGGCCAGGCTGCATCAGCATCCGCGCCACCGGCGGCCACGGCGCCGGGAACGGTGGCACGGTAGCACCACGTCATGCTGTCGATCGGCGCCCTGGTGTTTCTTTTGGCCTGCGTGTTCGGCAGCTATCTTGCGTCGGGCGGCGCGGTCGCGCCGCTGGCGGAGGCGCTGCCGTTCGAGCTGTGGACGATCGGCGGAGCCGCAATCGGTTCATTCTTGATGAGCAACAGTTTGCACGACGTGAAGCACGCGGTGGGAAAATTCGGCAAGATCTTCACGGGTTCCGCGTTCGCCAGGACGGATTACATCGACCTGCTGTCGTTGTTGTACTTTCTGGTGCGCCTGGCGAGTACCAAAGGTAACATGGCGGTCGAGCCGCATATCGAAAAGCCGCAGGAAAGCGCCGCTTTCCAGAAGTTCCCGCGCATTCTCGCGAACGCGTTTGCTACGGCAACGATCTGCGATTATCTGCGCATGGTGGGGATGAATGCCGACGACCCGAACCAGATCGAGGACGTCATGGCGCGGGAACTAAAGAAGATGCTGAATGAGGAGCTGCACGGTGCGCATTCGTTGCAGACCATGGCTGACGGGTTGCCGGCCCTGGGTATCGTCGCGGCGGTGCTGGGCGTGATCAAAACGATGTCGCATATCGACCGCCCACCGGCGATCCTCGGCGCGATGATTGCCAGCGCGCTTACCGGCACGTTCCTGGGCGTGTTGCTGGCATACGGTTTGGTGGGGCCGTTCGCCGGCCGCCTGAAAAGCGTGGTGGAGGAGGAGGCCAAATACTACGAAGTCATTCGTGCGGTTTTGGTGACGCACCTGCATGGGAATGCACCGCAGGTCAGCGTCGAGTCCGGCCGCAAGATGGTACCCAGCCAGCATATGCCGACGTTTGAAGAGCTGGAGACCGCGGTAAGCTCTGTGCAGATGTAATTCACGACCGATGTGTCGGGTGTCACGCGCGTTCAGACAGGATTGTGGGGTTATTCGTGGACGCAATGTAATGGATGGGAAAAGACCCTTCGGACCGCTGGATATTTCGCGGGAATGGCCGGGAGATTAAATTCGATCCACGATCAATCAATATTTCGTGGAATTTGAAGTTTTTATGAATCAGTGTATTCGCCTGTTGCCCCCTGATGGCGCAACGTCCCGGTGTTCGGTAGCTATCCGCCATCCCAGTTCCCAAACGGAGAATGCCATGTACATGGGGCGCCCTCGCCGATGGTCAAAACTTGCCCTGCTCGGCGTGGCCGCGTTGGGCCTTGCGACGGTCGGCGGAGCTTCCGCCGCCGAATCCGGACGCCTGCTGGAGACCGGCTCCAGCCTGCTCTATCCGCTATTCAACATCTGGGTGCCAGTCTATACCAAAACATACCCCGGCGTGCAGATTACCACGCAGAGCACAGGCAGTGGTACGGGAATTTCCGAATCGGTCTCTGGCCTCGCGCAAATCGGTGCGTCTGATGCCTACCTCAGCAACGCGCTGGAGAAGCAGCATCCGGAAATGTTGAACATTCCGCTCGCGATCTCCAGCCAAATGGTGAACTACAACCTGCCCGGGCTGAACAACGAGCACCTCAAGCTCAGCGGCCCGGTGCTTGCCGGCATCTACCAGGGCAAGATAACCAAGTGGAACGATCCTGAGATCGCGAAGCTGAACCCGAGCGTCAAGCTGCCAGACAATACCATCGTCCCGGTGCACCGCACCGACGGCAGCGGCGATACCTTCATCTTTACCCAGTACCTGTCCGACACGACGCCGGACTGGGCCAAGAGCATCGCCTACGGCACCACGATAAGCTGGCCCTCCGTCAACGGCGGGCTGGGTGCCGAAGGCAACCAAGGCATGGTCAACACGGTGAACCAGACGCCGTATTCGATCGCCTATATCGGCATCAGCTTCAAGGGCCCGATCGCGCAGGACAAGCTGGGCGAGGCGATGCTGGAGAACCGAGCTGGCAAGTTCGTGCTGCCGACGAATGCGACAGTGCAATCCGCGGCCAACGCCATGGTTGCCAAGACGCCGAAGGACGAGCGGATCAGCCTGATCTTCGCACCAGGCGCCGACTCCTATCCCATCATCAACTACGAATATGCTATCATCAAGTCGACCCAGTCCGACGTGCAGTCCGCGCAGGACTTGAAGACCTTCCTGCGCTGGGCGCTCAGCGGCACCGGTGGTAATGCGGCCAGTTTCATGCACCAGGTCAGCTTCGTGCCGCTGCCTGCCAGCGTCCGCAAGCTCAGCGACGCGCAGATCGCGAAGATCAGCGGGTGACAGAAGGCTGGTATTGCCACCGGATCCCGGCGCAACCGCGCCGAGGCCGGGGGGTTAGTCTGCCATCATGAAGTTCCGTACGCTCCTGGCCACGCTGGGGGGCATGGTGCCGGCCAGCATGGTCGCCGTCCTAGCGTTTCTCGCGATCTACGCCTGGCCGGCGATCGATTACAACGGCGTCAGCTTCCTGGGCGGGATGCACTGGAACCTTGGCAGCCTCTACGCCGATCCGGTCAGCGTTGGCGGCGTCGATATCCTGCCGGGCGCCAGCTATGGCATCTTCTTTTTGATCGTCGGCACACTGCTTTCAACCCTGATCGCCTTGTTGCTCGCGGTGCCGATTGGCGTCGGCGCTGCGATCTTCCTGGCCGAAGCGGTGCCGCCGCGCCCGCGACTATGGCTTTCCTTCCTGGTCGAATTGCTGGCGGCAATTCCCAGCGTGGTCTTCGGCCTGTGGGGCTACGCCGCCGTGGTGCCGCTGATGGCGCATTATGTCTTCCCGGCCATGGCGGACACGCTGGGCTGGCTACCCGGATTCGGCGAACCCACCGGCAGCGGCTTCGGCTTGCTCACCTCCGGCATCGTGCTGTCGCTGATGATCGTGCCGCTGATCGCCGCCACCCTGCGCGACGCGATCGACAGCCAACCTGCCGCTGTCCGCGAATCGGCGGCAGCCCTCGGCGCCACACGGTTCGAAACGGTGTGGCGCGTCATCCTGCCCGGCCTGCGCTCGGTCTTGATTGGCGCCTGCGTGCTGGCCACCGGCCGCGCCCTGGGGGAAACGATGGCGGTGCTGATGGTCTCCGGCAATGCGCTGAACACGCTGCCGCAGACGATCTACGCGCCCATCTCTACCATGGCGGCCTTCATCGCCTCCCAGCTCGACAGCGCATTGCAGGACCCGACCGGCCTGGCGGTGCGCTCGCTGGCCGAAATCGCGCTGGTGCTGTGTATTATTTCGATTGCAGTGAACGCCGTGGCGCGCCTGATTTTGGCCGGTTTCGACCCCCGCCATCGGCGCAACGCATGAGTACGTCGGCGCTTCCGGTTTCGCGCGGGGCTACGCTGCGACGCAGCGCATACCGCATCCGCCAGCGGCGGCGTGAATTGCTCGCGGGGGTCGGCTGGACGCTTTGCGCAGGGTCGCTCGTATTGTTGGGCGGGGCCATGCTGTGGATCCTCGGCATGGTGCTGGTGCGCGGCGTCGGTGCGCTGACCCCGGCGGTGTTCACTCAGGTCACCCAGGGCACCGGCGGAGGCCTGCTGAACGCCATCGAGGGAACTGTGGCGATCGCAGTCGGCACGTTGATCCTGGCGGTGCCATTCGGCATCGCGGCCGGCATCTATGTGTCGGAATACCGATGGACGCATTGGGCCCGTGTCATTCGTTTCCTGTCGGACGTGCTGGTAGGCGTGCCGTCCATCGTGCTGGGCTATTTCGGCTATATCACGATGGTGGAATGGCTGGGCTGGCATTTCTCGATTGCCGCCGCCAGCATCACGCTCGCCGTGCTGTGCCTGCCTTATATCTGCCGCACCACGGAAATGGCCCTGCGCGAGGTGCCGTCGGAATTGCGGGAGGCAGGCTATGCGCTCGGCGCCGGTCCGGCGCGTGTGACGTTCAGCCTGAGCATGCGATACGCATTGCCTGGCGTGGTCACCGGGGTGTTGCTGGCGTTGGCGATCTCGGTCGGCGAGACCGCGCCCTTGCTCTACACGGCGGGCTGGTCGAGCTATCTGTGGAACGGCCACCTGGTGCGGTCGCCGATCGGCTACCTGACCTATGTGATCTGGGCATTCATCAA
>Ga0335075_10010619_pt1 | contig 13972 bp, 15 predicted proteins | sample Lox_Sample_24_FD_206723 | JGI IMG/M metagenome (GOLD analysis project Ga0335075, IMG submission 206723) | Soil microbial communities from Loxahatchee National Wildlife Refuge, Florida, United States - Lox_Sample_2.4 | ecosystem: Environmental > Terrestrial > Soil > Wetlands | place: USA...
GCTCCCAGCCGCGCTGGCGGAAAGCCGCGTGCACCGGCTCGAGCTCGAGGCGCGCCGCGACGCGCGCGCGCGCCAGGCGCTTCGCCGAGATCTTGCCGTCGCGGAAGAACTTCTCGCTGGTGCTCACGCATCCCATCTGCAGGCTCTCGAGCTCGAGCGGGGCCAGGCCCTCGCCGATGATGAGCTCGGTGCTGCCACCGCCGATGTCGACGACCAGGCGCCTGCCCGGCTCGCTCGGCATCGTGTGGGCGATCCCGAGGTAGATGAGGCGCGCCTCCTCCATGCCGCCGATGATCTCGATCGGATGACCGAGCGCCTCGCGCGCTCGCTCGAGAAAGGCCTGCTTGCGCCGCGCGAGCCGCAGCGCGTTGGTGCCGACAACCCGCACGCTGTCGGCGTGCATGGCGCGCAGGCGCTGTCCGAAGCGCTCCAGGCACGCGAGCGCGCGCGCCGCCGCGTCCTTGTCGATTCGACCGCTTTCCTCGACGCCGGAGGCGAGGCGCACCATCTCGCGCAAGCGGTCGATGATGACGAGCTGGCCGTGCGAGTAGCGCGCGACGACCATGTGAAAGCTGTTCGAGCCCAGGTCGACAGCGGCAAGAATGTCGGGGACCGGCTGGGCGGCCCCGGAGGCGGAAGGATCGGTGGTGGCGCGGGCTGTGGCGGCCGGGCTCACGCGCTGAACGAGGAGCCGCAGCCGCAGGTGGTCGTCGCGTTGGGATTGCGGATCACGAACTGGGCGCCGTCGAGGCCCTCGCGGTAATCGATCTCCGCGCCCGTCAGGTACTGCACGCTCATCGGATCGACGAGCAGCTTCACGCCCTGGTTCTCGATACAGGCATCGCCGTCCTGCAGCTCCTCGTCGAACTCGAAGCCGTATTGCAGGCCCGAGCAGCCCCCGCCCTGCACGAAGACGCGCAGCATCAGCTTGGGGTTGCCCTCCCCGCGGATCAGGTCAGCCACCTTGCGGGCCGCCGCATCCGTGAAGACGAGCGGAATCGGCAGGTTCTCCGACTCCTCGAGCTCGACCGTATTGTCCGAAAGATCGTTCATGGGTGGCGATAAGTCCTGGTTGGGCGGCCAGTTTAGAATTGCTCCAGGTCCCGGTCAAAGGCCACCGGGCCACGCTTACGCCCCGGGTGTGCTCTGCAGCAGATCCGGGGCCGGCGCGCCCTCCGGCGCCGCGCCGAGTGGCACGAGCCGCCCGAGGATCTCGGCACCGAGCGCCGTCTCGATGACCCCGTAGTGCAGGTCGCCCTGGACCCGCGCCTTCGGTCCGAGCACGACGAGCCCGCTCGCATGGATGTCGCCCTTGACCGTGCCGTTGAGCACGAGATTCGCGACCTCGACCGACCCCTCGATGCAACCGCCCTCGCTCACCGAGAGCTTCGAGCCGCGCTTACCGTCGGCGCGCACGTTGCCCGTGACGCGCCCCTCGAGCTGCAGCCCGCCGGTGAAGTCGATGTCGCCATGAATGCGCGCGGTCTTACCGATCAGCGTATCGACCTCGAGACTCTCGCGTTTGGCTTCGCGCCCGAACATGCTGCGTCTCCTGTTGCGCCCTACGGCGCGTCCACCCGCCAGGCGAAAGTCTGATCGAGCGGCACGCCCGGATTGCGGCCCGATTTCACGTCCACCGTCAGCTTATCGGGTCGGAAGCCGGCCGGCAGTGCGATGTCAGCGTCGAGGCTCTGAAAGTAGCGAAAGTTGAAATCGAGCTCGTGCGCCTTGCCACCGGTGAGCGCCGCAAGATCGAGGGTTGCCGCCTTGCCGAGCTCATCGCCCGCGAGGCTCACCGCGAGCGTGCCCGTCACCGCCGACTCCGGGCGCGCCACCTGCAGCAGCATCAACCGCAGGTGGAAGCGGCCGGCGCCGCCCGCGTCCGGCGTGATGCGCAGCTGCTGCACGCGCACGGGGATCTGCGAGGGATCGCCGCGGTTGATCCCCTGCGAGATCACGCCGCGGTAGAACGCGAGCTCCTGCGAATCGCGCCCCACCTGGTTCTGCAATTCGCCGATCGTCTTGGCGAATTCGGCGCGCTCCTGCGCGCGCCCCACGCGCGCCGTCTCGAGCTCGGCCAGCTGGGTCCTCATCGTCCGGTTGGTCTGCTCGAGCGCCGCGAGCGCCGCACCGAAGTGTGCCCGTTCGCGCAGCGCCGCGATGTGATCGAATCCGCCGTCGTAGCGGCCGCACTCGTACGCAAACCCGAGCGCCAGCACCGCGCCCAGAATCGAGAGTGTGACCAGAAGCGCCCGGCGGCGCGGCGCGACGCGGCGAATGACGAGGGTCTGAGGGAGCTCTGTCATCGCGTCGCGGGCCTCGGCCGCTCAGTCGAGTCCGGTCACGGCGGCGGTGTCGCCGCGCTCGTGCGGACCGCCGCCGCCCGCGAGCCACTCGGGCGCGGCGGGCGGCCCCGCGGGAAAGGCGATCGGCGCGAGCTCCGTGAGCGCCTGCACGTACACCGCCCGCTTGAAATAGATCACCTCGCGCACCGGGTCCCAGTAGCTCGCCCAGCGCCACTGGTCGAACTCGGGCTGCGGGGTGGTCGTGAGCTCGAAGCTCGCATCCTCGCGTTTGAGCTTGAGGAGCATCCAGCGCTGCTTCTGCCCGATGCACACCGGATGGCGATCGCGGCGCACGAAGCGCGTGGGCAGGCGGTAGCGCAGCCACCGCCCGGTGCCGCCGAGGAGCGTCACGTCGGCGCTCGTGAGTCCGATCTCCTCGTGGAGCTCCCGGTAGAGCGCCTCCTCGAGCTGCTCGCCGCGACGGATGCCACCCTGGGGAAACTGCCAGCCGCGCCCGCCCGTCCGCCGCCCGAGGAATACCTCACCGCTGCCGCGCATCAGGACGATGCCGACATTGGCGCGAAAGCCCTGCGAGTCGATGAAGTCGGTCATTTGCGGGCCGAAGTCTGCCACAAACTTCCTCCGCAGCATGCGCTACGCTAGCCCGAAGCGTCCGGAGCGTATGTGAACAGGTCGAGATCCCTGGCATGGGCCCATCGCGAGGCCCCTCTGCCGAGCCCGCGCGCGCGCTGGCTGCGGGCAAGCGGGCTGCTCGCGCTCGCAGCCGCCGTCGTGCTGGTCTCGCTCATGAGCGGCAGCGCCAATCTCGGCGCGGGGCGCGCGCTGCACGCCCTGTTCGGCGGGGCCGATGAGGCGGCGCGCAGCATCGTGCTTGGCCTGCGCCTGCCGCGACTTGCGGCGGGCTTCGCCGTGGGTGGGCTCCTTGCGCTCGCGGGCGTGCTCATGCAGGCCCTGTTCCGCAATCCACTCGCCGACCCGTACGTGCTCGGCGTCTCCGGTGGCGCGGCCGTCGGTGCGGTACTCGCGCTCGCGGCGGGCGCGGCGATGCTCTACGTCCAGGGGGCCGCGATGTGCGGGGCGCTCGGGGCGATCCTGCTCGTCTATGCGCTCGGCCGCGGGGGCGGTGCGCCTCGGCTGCTGCTCGCGGGGGTCGCGGTCGCGAGCGCATGCGGTGCGCTCGTGACGCTGCTCCTCGCCGGCGCCGATGAAGTGAAGCTCCGCGGCATCGTGTTCTGGCTCGCGGGGGACTTGAGCTGGGCAAGCGATCCGGGCGCGAGCGTGCTCGCGGCGCTCGTCGCACTCGGCTGCGCCGTGCTGCTCGCGCGGCCGCTCAACGTGCTCGCCGCCGGGGAGCTGCGCGCGCGCAGCGTCGGCCTCGATGTGGAGCGGTGGCGACCGATCGTCTACGTCGCGGCCGCCGCGATCACCGCGATCGCGGTGGTGAGTGCGGGCACAGTCGGTTTCGTGGGTCTCATCACGCCGCACTGCGTGCGGCTCATCTTCCGCACCAGCGACCACCGCATCGTCGCGCCGGCCTCGGGGCTTCTCGGCGGCACGCTGCTCGCGGCCGCGGACTGGTTCGCGCGCACCGCGGTGAGCCCGCGGCAGCTCCCGGTGGGCGCGATCACCGCGCTCATCGGCGCACCGGTGTTCGTCGGTCTGCTGCGCGCGGGGGCCCGCGGGGCGCGGACCGAGCGCTCCGCGGCGCTCGACGAGGCGGAGCCGCCGCCGCTCAAGTGACCGGGCTCTCGGAGACCGCGACGGTGTTCCGTCCGGCGCCCTTCGCCCGATAGAGCGCGGCGTCGGCCTCCGCCATCAGCCGCTCGGCGAGCGACTTGAAGTCGCGCGTGCTCTGCGCCGGCGCCGCGACGCCGACCCCGATCGAGAGCGTGATCGTCTCGGCCACCGCGGGAGCGATCGCGACCGGGGTGCGCCGGACCGCATCGAGCACGCGCTGTGCCGCCGCGCGGCCGTCGTGAGCGCCGCCGTTCGGCAGGACGATCGCAAACTCATCGCCCCCGAAGCGCGCTCCGGTGTCGCTCACGCGCATCTCGGCATCGATTCGCTGCGCGACCTCGCGCAGCACGGCGTCTCCCGCGAGGTGCCCGTAGCGGTCGTTGATGCGCTTGAAGTGATCCACGTCGATCATGAGGCACGCGACCGACTGGCGCGCGCGCTGCGCCCGGGCGAGCTCCTCGCACAACCGCGAGTGCAGATAGCGACGGTTGTGGAAGCCGGTCAGGAAGTCGGTGAGGCCGCTTCGCACCAGGCGCGCGCGGTTGGTCGCATTCTCGATGCAGACACCCGCGATCACGCCCAAGTGGGCGAGAAAGTCGGCTGCGAGCTCGGGCGTGAAGCGCAGGCGATCGTGGCTCGCGAAGACGAGCACGCCCTCGGGCTCGCCGCCCGCGCGCGTGAGCGGAATGAGCGCGATGCTGCCGAGTCCTTGCGATCGCGGCAGCAGCAGCTCGTGATCCGCCGTGCGGAACGGGCCGAGCCACGGCCGCTCGAGCGCGGTGAGCTGCGGCGCGAGCCCGACGAGGGTGTCGACGAAGCGCACATCCTGAAGCCGCTCCGGCATGAGCCCGTCCCCGGAGAGCAGATGACGGATCTCGTGATGGGGGTCGTGCAGGACGAGGGAGACCGCATCGAGCTGGTACGCCGACTCGAGCCCGTGGATCAGCTGATCGAGCAGCTGCACGAGCGATCCGGCGCGCAGCAGCTCGAGCTCGCGGCCCTGCGTCTTTCTGAACAGCGCCTCGTTACGCGCGACCGCCTCGGTGACCTCGGCGAGGCGCGCCCTGAGCTCCAGGTTCTCTCGCTCGAGCGCGGCGAGCCGCTCGCTCATCGTGAGCGTTCGCTCTCGGAATGGCGAGCGTTTCATGGCGCGCTCCCCGCCGCTAGGCACGCCGCTCCGCGATCGTGCGGCGTTGCTCCAGATACTCGCGGCCACGGCTCATGAGCGCGACGAAGCGGGCGTGGTCTCCCGAGAGCACTGCCGCGCGCAGCGTCTCGACCGCCTTCGCGAGCGCCTCGAGCGACTCGGCGCCGTAATCATTGAGGCTCTGGATCTCGAAGTAGAGATCCGGGCTCTCCTGCGCCACCCGGGTCGCCACATCGAGCTGCGAGTCGAAAGTCGTGCTCGACATCTGGGCGAGCCGCGGGGCCGCCTCGCCGCTTTCCGCGAGCGCAGTGAAGAACGCGATGTTGAGCGCGTGGGAGAGCCCGAGCACGTACGCGATGAGCCGATCGTGGTCATCGAGGCTCATCACGACCTGCTCGACCATGGTGGGTGCGAACAGCTCCCGGGCGCGCTCGAGCGCCTCGGCGCAGGGATCGGCGGTCATCCCGGGACGGGAGAGATCGACGAACACCACGTGGCGTCCGGAGAGAAGCTCGGTGTCCGGACCGAACATGGGGTGGAGGGAGGTGACGCGGCAGCCGTGCGAGCGCAGCGCCATGAGGCCGGCGCGCAGCGGCGATTTGAGCGAGCCCACGTCGAATACGACCCCCGGCGGCCGCCTGAGCGCGAGCTCTCTCAGGATGCCGTCGGTCATGCCGAGATTCGTTGCGAGCACGATGAAGTCGTGCTTGAGGTCGCTCGTGCGCCAGTCGTCGATGCGGGCGACGCCGGCAGGCGCACCCGCCGGATCCGCGACTTCCACCGCAAAGCCCTGCGAGGCGAGGAACTCGACGAACCAGCGACCGATCTTGCCGCCGCCGCCGATCACGAGCGCGCGCCGCCCGGAGCCCGCTCCGTGCGCCGCGACGCATGCCAGCTCCTGAGTGGTGAGCGAGGAGCGGATGAGGAGCCGCATCAGCGACTCGGCGAGCGCCGTCGGCACGCCGAGCTCTGTGGCATCCTGGTGCGCACCCAGGATCACCTCCCGCTCGCGCTGATAGTCGCGCGTCGCGTGGCCGGTCTCGCGCTTGACCCGCGCGACCTCCTTGCTGATCGCCTGGCGCTCGGCGACGAGCGCGAGCAGCCGGCGATCGAGGTCATTCAGGCGGCGGCGAAGGTCATCCAGGTTCGCGTCGGGGCGGTTCATGGGCTCGAGAGCTCGGGGGCACGAGCCCCTCTTTTATCATGGGGGACGGGTAACATGCGGCCCATGACAGCCCCCACCGACCGCCTCGCCGATCCGCTGCCGCGGGAGCCGCTCGCGACTGCCGCAGCGTGGCTCGATGAGGCCTGGCGGGTGCGCGCCGCGCCGAATCCCAACGCGATGGCGCTCGCGACGAGCACCCCCGGCGGCCATCCCTCGGTGCGGATCGTCCTCTGCAAGGAGATCGTGACGCACCCCGGTTATGTCGTCTTCTACACCAATTATCGCTCCCGCAAGGGCCGCGAGCTCGCCGAGAATCCGCGCTGCGCGGCCGTGCTCCATTTCGATGCCCTCAACTCCCAGGTGCGCCTGGAGGGTCTGGTCGAGCGCTCCCCGGCCGAGGAGAGCGATGCTTACTTCGCCTCGCGTCCGCTCGAGAGCCGGATCGGCGCCTGCGCGAGCGCGCAGAGCGAGCCCGTGGAATCCCGGGAGCGGCTGCGCGCGGCCGTCGCCGACACGGCGCGGCGGCTCGGGGTGGATCCACAGGCCGCGGCGGCGGGCACCGCCACCGAGGTCGCCGTCCCGCGGCCTGCGCACTGGGGCGGCTATCGGTTGTGGGTCGAAGCGGTGGAGCTGTGGGTGCAGGGGGCGGCCCGCATCCACGATCGGGCACGCTGGACACGTCCGCTCGCGCGCCGCCCGGACGGATCCCTGGAAATCGGCGCATGGCGCGTGACGCGGCTCCAGCCCTGAGGCTGAGCGCGGCCGGCGCACGCGACCTCGATGCGGGCGGCGCTGCGCTCGCGGCGCGCGCGCTCACGATCGAGGCTGGAGCGCGCCGCCTCGTCGCGGAGCTCTCGTTCGAGCTCAGGCCGGGTGAGTTCGTCGCGATCCTCGGGCGCAACGGCTCGGGCAAGACGCTCACGCTCCATACGCTCGCCGGGCTCGATGCGCCTCGCGCTGGCGAGGTGCTCCTCGATGGGGCCCCGCTGCGCACGCTCCGCCGCCGCCACATCGCGCAGCGCCTCGCCCTGCTCATGCAGGCGCGTGAGGAAGGGTTGCCCGTGACCGTGCTCGAGAGCGTTCTCGTCTCGCGCCACCCGCACCTGAAGGCTCTGCAATGGGAAGGTGCGAGCGACCACGAGGTCGCGCAGCAGGCGCTGCGGCAGCTCGGCCTCGCCGGGCTCGCCGGACGGAGCCTCGATACGCTCTCCGGCGGCGAGCAGCAGCGCGTCGCCATCGCGGCACTGCTCGCGCAGGCGACGCCGATCCTCCTGCTCGATGAGCCGATCAATCACCTCGACCCGCGGCACGAGATCGGCGTGCTCGGGCTCTTCCGCGAGCTCACGCGCGCGGGCAGTGCCGTGCTCGCCGCGCTGCACGACCCGAGCCTCGCGGCGCGCTTTGCCGACCGCGTGTTGCTGCTCTATGGCGACGGGCGCTGGCGCTTCGGGCCCACCGAGGCGGTGCTCACCGCAGCCTCGCTCGGCGAGCTCTATGGCACGCCGATGCTCGAGCTTCAGGCAAACGGCCGCCGGCTCTTCGTGAGCGCCTGATCGTCTCGCGCACCCCGCGGATGCGGAGCGCGAGACGATCACGCAGCGGTCGTTCGCTGGATCGCCAGGATCGTACGTACGGTCTCGTGCAGCTTGCCGTTGGTCGCGAGCACGCTCGTAGTCTCGAGTCCGACCGAGCCGCCGTCGAGATCGGTGAACGTGCCACCCGCCTCGCGCACGATCACGGCGAGCGCGGCGATATCGAGGATGTTCACGTCCGACTCGATCACCACATCTAACGCACCGCGCGCGAGCAGGTGATAGTGGACGAAGTCGCCGTAGCCGCGGATGCGGCTCACGCGCCCGATGAGATCGCCGAAGCGCCGCCAGCGCTCGAGCGAGCGCGCGAGCGTCTTCAGGTTCCCGGTGGACACGAACGCCGCCTCCAGGCTCGACACGGCGCTCACGGCGATGCGCCGGCCGCCGAGGAACGCGCCCTCGCCCTCCTCGGCCCAGGCGAGCTCGCCATAGGCCGGTGCGCTCGAGACTCCGAGCACCAGCCGCCCGCCGCGCGCGAGGGCGATCTGGGTCGAGAAGAACGGGGACTCGCGGATGAACGATTTCGTGCCGTCGATCGGATCGACGAGCCAGACCGACTCGGCGCCGGCTCCGTGGTGGCCGGTCTCCTCACCGTAGAAGCCGTAGCCGGGGAAGCGCCGGCCGAGCACACGGCGAATCGCCTCCTCGGCCGCCACGTCGGCCTCCGTGACCGGCGAGGCATCGGCCTTCTCGCGCACCGCGAGGTTGCGCTGATACAGCGAGCGGATGACCGCCGCAGCCGCTTCGGCGGCATCGAGCGCGGCTTTGAGCTCCTTCGACGGGGTCGGCATGCGCGGTCCGGTTCGCGAGTCGCTCCGGGGGGCAGCATAATACGTTCATGGGCAATCGCCTGAGCAAGATCTACACGCGCACCGGCGATGACGGCACCACCGGGCTCGGCGACGGCAGCCGCGTGCGCAAGGACGATGCGCGCGTGGAAGCGTACGGAACGGTCGACGAGCTCAACAGCGCGCTCGGGCTGCTCCTCGCCGCGCCGGCCCTTCCAGAGCGGCTTGGCCCGCGGCTGACCGAGATCCAGCACGATCTGTTTGATCTCGGCGCAGAGCTCTGCATCCCCGGGCATCGCGTCTTCACCGCCGAGCACGTCGCGCGCCTCGAGCGGCTGCTCGATGAGCTCAATGCCGACCTGCCGCCGCTCGCCGAGTTCATCCTGCCGAGCGGCGGCCCCGCGACGGCCGCCTGCCACCTCGCGCGCACGATCGCACGCCGCGCGGAGCGCCGCGTGTGGGCACTCGCGGCGCGCGATCCGCTCAATCCGGAGGCGGCGAAATACTTGAACCGCCTCTCCGACCTCCTGTTCGTGATGGCCCGGGTGCTGGTGCGTCACGAGCGCGGCGCGGAGGTCCTCTGGCGTCACGAGCGCGGCAAGGCGGCCACCAAACCCACGTGACGGCCCCGTCGATGCGCAAAGCTCACCGGCCGTTCACCACGGCAGGCGTCCTGCTGTCGATGTTCATGGCCGCCATGGAGGCAACCATCGTCGCCACCGTCATGCCGACGGTGGTGGAGCAACTGGGCGGTATCGAGTACTACGGCTGGGTCGGCGCCGTGTATCTGCTCACCTCCACCGTGATGATGCCGCTCTACGGCAAGCTCTCCGACCTCTACGGGCGCAAGCCCATCATGATGCTCTCCATGGCCGTGTTCCTCGTCGGCTGCACCTCGAGCGGACTCGCGCGCACGATGACCCAGCTCATCGTTTTTCGCGCCATCCAGGGCGCCGGCGCCGGAGGGCTGCAGCCGGTCTCGATCACGATCATCGGAGACATCTTCACGCCCGCGGAGCGTGCCCGTATCCAGGGCGTGTTCGGCGCCGTCTGGGGCGTGGCGGCGATGAGCGGGCCGCTTCTGGGCGGACTCATCGTGCACGCGCTCTCGTGGCGCTGGGTCTTCTTCATCAATCTGCCGTTCGGCGTGCTCTCGGCCGTGCTCATCAGCGTGTTCTTCCACGAGCACAAGGAGACGCACGAGCACAGTCTCGATCTGGTGGGTGCCGCGCTCTTGACCGGCGCGATCGTCGCGCTGCTCCTCGGCGCGAGCCGCTACCAGCCGGGGCTGATGCTGCCGGCGGCGGCGGTGCTGCTCGCCTGCTTCGTCCTCATCGAGATCCGCGTGCCCGAGCCGGTCCTTTCGCTCGCGCTGCTGCGCCGCCCGATCATGAGCGTCTCGAGCGCGGCGGGCGCAGCGGTGGGCGCGGTGATGTCCTCGACCGTCATCTACCTGCCGCTCTATGTGCAGGCGGTGCTCGGCGGTACCCCCACGCAAGCCGGCGCCACGGTCTCCCCGATGCTCATCGGCTGGCCCATCGCGAGCGCGATTTCCGGTCGGCTGCTGCTGCGTACCGGATGCCGACCGCTCGTACGCTTCGGCTTCGGCGTGGTGAGCGCGATGTCGATCGCGCTCGCGCTTCTGCTGCGAGCCCACGCCCCGCAGCTCGCGCTCGCCGTCACGATGTTCGCCATGGGCGCGGGGATGGGCGCCGCGAACACCGCTCTGCTCATCGCCGTGCAGGAGAGCGCGAGCTGGGCCGAGCGCGGAGTCGCGACCGCGAGCGCCATGTTCTTCCGCACCATCGGTGGCGCAGTCGCGGTCGGCGCGCTCGGCGCGGTGCTCACGGCCGCGATGGGGCCCAGCGTGCCCGCGGCCGAGCTCAACCAGCTGCTCGCACCCGACCACGGCGGCGGACTCGGCGCGGCGCTCGTGGTACAGCTCGCCGGAGCGCTGCGCGCGGGAATCGAGCACGTATTCGATGTGATCGCGGTGGTTTCCCTGGCCGCACTCGCCGCCGCGTTTCTCTTTCCGCACATGCGGGTCGCGCCGGCGGAGCGCACGACGTTCGTCCCCTCGGACTGAGCGCCACGGCGCCTCAGGCCGTGCGCGCGATGAGGGCCCGCAGGCGCTCCCAATCAAAGCTCGGGCCGGGATCGGTCTTGCGGTCCGGCGCGACCTCGCTGTGGCCCGCGATGCGATCGCGCGAGAGCGTGGGATAGGCCGTGAGGAGAGCGCCGATGAGCGCCGCGAGCCGCTCGTATTCGGCGTCCGTGTACGGCTCCTCGTCCGTCCCTTCGAGCTCGATGCCGATCGAGAAGTCATTACACGGCGCGCGCCCCCGATACGCCGAGAGCCCCGCGTGCCATGCGCGCTTGTCGAAAGCCACGTACTGTACGATCTCGCCGGTGCGGCGCACGAGGACGTGCGCCGAGACGCGCATGCCGGCGATCTCGCGGAAGTACGCGTGCGCGGAGGCGGGGAGAGCTCCGGTGAAGAACCGGTCGATCCACGCACCGCCATACTCCCCGGGCGGCAGGCTGATGCCGTGGACGACGATGAGGTCGACCGTCGTCCCGCTCGGTCGCTCGTCGAAGTGCGGTGAGAGCACCTGCCGCACCCCGGCAATGAGGCCCGTGGCGACATCGACCTGGAGAGCGCTCATGACATCGATTGTTGCAGAAAACGCCCCCTACGTCGCACGCGATCTCAAGCACGTCTGGCATCCGTGCACGCAGATGAAGGATCACGAGCTGCTGCCGCCCGTGCCGATCCGGCGCGGTCGCGGCGTGTGGCTCGAGGACTTCGCCGGGCGGCGCTACCTGGATGCCGTGAGCTCGTGGTGGGTGAATCTTCTCGGGCACGCCAATCCGCGCATCAATGCCGCGGTGCGCGCGCAGCTCGAGGAGCTCGAGCACGTGATCCTCGCGGGCTTCACGCACGAGCCGATCATCGACCTCTCCGAGCGGCTCGCCGCGCTCGCCCCGCGCGGACTTCCCCGCTGCTTCTACGCGGACAACGGCTCCGCCGCCGTCGAGGCCGCACTCAAGATGAGCTTTCACTACTGGCGCAACCTCGCGCGGCCGCAGAAGCGGCGCTTCATCACGCTCGCGAACAGCTACCACGGCGAGACGCTCGGTGCGCTCGCGGTGGGCAACGTCGAGCTGTACAAGTCGACCTACCGCCCGCTGCTCATGGATGTGATCACGGTGCCTTCCCCGGACTGCTTCGAGCGCGAGACCGGGGAGAGCTGGGCCGAGCACTCAACGCGGAAGTTTGCGCACATGGAGGCCGCGCTCGCGCGCTACGCCGGTGAGACCGCCGCGGTGATCGTCGAGCCGCTCGTGCAGTGCGCGGGCGGCATGCGCATGTACGACCCGATCTATCTCAAGCTGCTGCGCGAAGCCTGCGATCGGCACGAGGTGCATCTGATCGCCGATGAGATCGCAGTCGGCTTCGGGCGCACCGGCACTCTGTTTGCCTGCGAGCAGGCCGGCATCCGCCCCGATCTCCTGTGCCTGTCGAAGGGACTCACGGGGGGCTATCTGCCGCTCTCGGTGGTGATGACGACCGAGCCCATCTACCAGGCGTTCTACGATGAGTACGTCCGGCTCACGGCGTTCCTCCACTCCCACAGCTACACCGGCAACGCGCTCGCGTGCGCCGCGGCACGCGCGAGCCTCGCGATACTCGAGGAGGAGCGGGTGATCGAGCGCAACCGCGCGCTCGCCGCGCACATGGGCGCCCGCGCGCGCGAGCTCGCCGATCACCCGCACGTCGCCGAGGTGCGCCAGCACGGGATGATCGTCGCGGTCGAGCTGGTGCGCGCGAAGAAGGCCCGCGAGCCCTACCCGTGGCAGGAGCGCCGCGGACTCATCGTCTACCGTCACGGCCTCGAGCGCGGCGTACTGTTGAGGCCGATCGGCAACGTCGTCTACTTCATGCCGCCCTACGTGATCACGCCCGGGGAGATCGACCTCATGGTCGGCGTCGCCGCCGAGGGTATCGAGAAGGCGACATGCGCCTGACGCGCGTCTACATTGAGGAGCCGCTCGCGCGCGACTCGCGCGTGCGGCTCGCGGGCGCTGCGGTGAAGCACGTCAAGCGCGTGCTGCGTCTCGAGCCGGGCGATGAGCTCACGCTCTTCGATGGACGGGGCGGGGAGTATGCGGCCCGGCTCGAGGGCTTCGCCCAGGATGCCGTGCTCCTCGCCGTCGGCCCGCAGCGCGCGGTCGAGCGCGAATCGCCGCTCGCCGTGACGCTCGCGCAGGGAATCTCCCGCGGCGAGCGCATGGATCTCGTCGTACAGAAGGCGACCGAGCTCGGCGTCGCGTCGATCGCGCCGCTCGTGACCGAGCGCACGGTGGTGCGGCTCGACGGCGGGCAGGCGCAGATGCGGGTGCGGCACTGGCGCGCGATCGCGATCGCAGCCTGCGAGCAGTGCGGGCGCAACACGCTCCCCGAGCTGACCGCGCCACAGACGCTCGCGGGTTTTCTCGCAGACTCGCGCCCCGAGGGGGCGCGGCTCGTGCTCTCACCCGGAGGGAGTCTGCGCACCGCGGATCTCGAGCCGAGCCGCAGGGTGACGCTTCTCATTGGCCCGGAGGGCGGCCTCGCCGAGCAGGAGCTCGAGGCGGCCGTGGCCGCGGGCTTTCGCACGCTGCGGCTCGGGCCGCGCGTGTTGCGCACCGAGACGGCGGCGATCGCCGCCCTCGCCGCCATTCAGCTCAAGCTCGGAGACCTCTGAGGCGATGAGCGCGAGCGCCCGAATCCGGCGCAACCCGGGCGTGCGCATCGCGGTGCTCGCAGGCGGCGGCCTCGCGCTGCTCATCCTGCTGCAATCGGCGGCAAGCGCAGTCCTGCGCACGGTGCCCGGCCCGGCGCTTGCGGCCACGCAGCTCGCCGCGGAGCTTCTCGTGTGCCTGCTGATGATCCTCGCCTACCGCGCAGCTGTGCGGGCGCTCGAGCGCCGCGCGGCGGCCGAGATTGCGCTCGGCGGGAGCCTGAGGCTTCTCATCCCCGGTGCGCTCCTCGGCGGAGCGCTCTTCACATCGGTCTACGCGATCCTCTGGGCCGCCGGCATCGCCCGCGTCGAGGGCTCAGGCGCGTTGGGCGGGGCCATCGGCGCGCTCGGGGCCGCGTGCGCGGCCGCGGTCGCCGAGGAGATCATCTTCCGCGGTGCGCTCTATCGGATCGTCGCTGAGCGGCTCGGCACGACGGCGGCTCTCGTTTTCTC
>Ga0335075_10010621_pt1 | contig 13972 bp, 10 predicted proteins | sample Lox_Sample_24_FD_206723 | JGI IMG/M metagenome (GOLD analysis project Ga0335075, IMG submission 206723) | Soil microbial communities from Loxahatchee National Wildlife Refuge, Florida, United States - Lox_Sample_2.4 | ecosystem: Environmental > Terrestrial > Soil > Wetlands | place: USA...
GGTCAAGTCAAGCAAGACGCCAACGAGCGTCATCGCGGTGTCGTCGCAATGTCGTGCCAGCTGTCGTGGTGGTGTCGCAGCGGTGCGGTCAGGGGGCGGGGCGCGGCGACGTGGCTGAGGTGAGGAGGGTGGCGACGTCGGCGCCGCGGATGGACGCGTCGAGGACCTCGGCGATGTGCGCCATCGGCATCGGGGTGCCGGTTCCCGCCAGCGACGACGCGATCTGCATGGCGCAGCCCGGGTTGGCGGTCACGAGCAGGCCGGCCCCGGTCGCCGCGACGTTCGCGGCCTTGCGCCGGCCGAGCTCGCGGGCCGGTTCCGGCTGGACCAGGTTGTAGATGCCCGCCGACCCGCAGCAGGTGCCGGCGTCGGCGATCTCGGCCAGGCTCAGCCCGGGTATCGCGGCCAGCAGCTCGCGCGGCTGCGCGGTGATCCGCTGGGCGTGGGCGAGATGGCAGGCCGGATGGTAGGCCACGGTGACGTCGAGCGGATGCCGCGGCGCGGCCGGGCCGAGCTCGGCCAGGAACTCGCTGAGGTCGCGGACCCGGGCGGCCAGACCGGCGGCCCGCTCGCTCCACTCGGGATCGTCGGCCAGCAGGTCGCGGTACTCCTTCATCGCCGAGCCGCAACCGGCCACGTTGACCACGATCGCGTCGACGCCGGCCCGCTCGAAGGTCTCGATCGCCTGGCGCGCGAACCGGATCGCCTCGGCGGTCCGGCCGCCGTGCAGCGACAGCGCGCCGCAGCAGCCCTGATCGGCCGGGATGATGACGTCGCAGCCCTCGGCGGCCAGCACCCGCGCGGTCGCGGCATTGACCTGGGGAAAGAACACCCGCTGCACGCATCCGGTCAGCATGCCGACGGTGGCCCGGCGCGGGCCCCGGGCCGGGATCCGCTCCGGCAGCGCCCCGCCGCGCGCCCGCCGCCTGGCGGTCCCGCCCGTGCTGCCCGTGCCCACGCCGCCCGCACGGCCCGTGCCCACGCCGCCCGCACGGCCCGTGCCCACGCCGCCCGTGCTGCCCGCACCGCCCGGATCTCCCGCGCGGGCCGCGACCCGCCTGCGGCCCGCCGGGCGGGGACGGGGCGCCAGGCGGAGTGCGCTGGCGAGTTCCGGAGCCAGCCGGTCGGCCAGGCCGCTGCGGTCGATGAGCGCGTCGAGGCCGGTCCGCTGGGCGGCCCGCAGCGGCGCGATCGCCGCGCGGAGCCGGCGCGGATACGGGAACGTGCGGAAGATGGCCGCGCGGATGGCCCGGTCCCGGCGCGAGCGCGGCGGCAGCACCGGCGCCGCCGCGGGCCCGGCCGGCCCGCCGTGCGCGTCGACTGCGCCGTTCGCCGCGACGGGCGGCCGCTCCTCGGCCCAGCCGCGGGCGGCCTCGATCAGCCGGTCATAGCGGACGCCGGACGGGCATGCGGTGACGCAGGCCATGCAGCCCAGGCAGCGGTCCAGGTGAGTGGCCGCGGCCTCGCTGCCCTCGGTCCCGTCCAGGATCTGCTTGATCAGGTAGATCCGGCCCCGGGGTGAGTCCATCTCCTCGCCCCACAGCTGATACGTCGGGCAGGACGGCAGGCAGAACCCGCAGTGCACGCAGTCGCTGACCACCGACCGCAGCCGGCCGGAGGGGTCGAGCGGCGTCTCGGCCCGGCCGGGTCCCTGCGCTGCGGCCATCAGATCCCTCCCGCGAACCGGCCGGGTGCCATCCGGTGTTCCGGATCGAACTGGGCTTTGACCGCGCGCATCAGGCCGAGCGACGGCACCGGCCCCCACGGATCGACACCGGCGCGCACCTCGGCCGGGGCATGCAGCACCACGGCGCTGGCCCAGGAGGGGGGCGCGTCCGCGGGAGACGGGGCGGTGGCTGGAGGCGCGGGCGGAGCGCTGACCGCGGGCGGAGCGCTGACCGCGGGCGGCGGCGAGGCTCCGGCCGCCCAGCCGAGCCGGCTCGGCCTGCTGACGGCTCCCGCCAGCTCGGCAGCGGCGGCCGGGGCGACCGACGGGCCGCGCAGGGCCGCGCGCAGGCCGTCCACGAACCGTGCCACCGCGGCCGCGGGCGCGGGCGCGTCCTGGCCGACCGCGGCGTGGATCACGCCGGCCGCTGCCGACCCGCCGACCAGCGGATCGAGCCCGGCGTCGGATGCCGCGGCGTCCACGGCGGCCAGCACGTGGGCCAGCGCACCGGCCCAGAAGCCGATTCTGATCACCGTGCCGTCCGGCTCGGCGGCGGCACCGCGGCCCCACCAGGCGGGCGGCCGCGGCGAGGCGGCGGCGCCGTCGCCCAGCAGCCCGGTCAGCCGCGCGCAGCGCTCCGCCACTCCCTCCGGGTCGCCCTCCAGCAGCACGCCGACCCGGACCGGCGCCCCGCGCGACGGGCGGTCGATCTCGGCGGCGGACGGCGCCAGCGGCGACTGCGCGGCCGCGGCGACCGCCGCCTGGGCCGCGTCGGCGTCGGGAACCTCGAGGGTCACGAACGCCGTCGCCGCGGGCAGCGGGTGCAGCCGGAACGCCGCCGCCACGATCAGGCCGAGCGTCCCGTACGAGCCCGCGAACAGCTTGCCGAGGTCGTAGCCGGCCACGTTCTTCACGACCTTGCCGCCGGATGAGGCCACGGTGCCGTCCGCGCGGACCACGGTGATCCCGATGGCCAGGTCGCGTGGCGTGCCGTAGCGCAGCCGCAGCGGGCCGGCCACCCCCGTCGCCAGCAGCCCGCCGATCGTGCCCGCGCCGGACCCGTTTGCCGCCGGGCCGCCGTGGTGGGGGGACGGGGGTTGCGCCGCCGGCGGGTCGAGCGCGAGGCGCTGGCCGGCCCGGGCCAGCGTCGCGGCCAGAGCGTCCAGGCCCACCCCGGCCTGGACCCGGACCACGAGGTCACCGGCCGCGTGCTCGAGCACCTGATTCAGGTCCCTGGTGTCGATGACCAGGTCGCAGCGCGCCGGAGGGCAGCCCCAGGCGAGCCTGGTTCCGCTCCCGCGGGGAAGCACGGCCAGGCCCTCGTCGGCGGCGGCCCGCATCACCGCGGCCGCCTCGTCCACGCTGGCCGGGCGGGCCACGAAGCGCGGCGCGACGCCGGCGACCAGATCGTCCGGCCCGGCCGCGCGGACCTCGGGGCAAGCGCTGGACAGCACCCCGGGCAGCATCAAAACTGATCCACCTGCCCCGACGCGACGAGCGGGTGCGGCTCGCGGCGCACGCCGGGGACCTCGCCGCACAGGCGTGGCGTCGGGAAGATCTTGCCCGGGTTGCACAGGCCGGCCGGGTCGAACGCGCACCGCAGCAGCTGCATGGTGTCCAGGTCGCCGGGGCCGAACATCTTCGGCATGTACCGGGACTTGTCCATGCCCACGCCGTGCTCGCCGGTGATCGACCCGCCGTGCTCGATGCACAGGTCGAGGATCTGGCCGGAGACCACCTCGGCCGCCGCCTCGGCGCCCGGCGTGGCGTCGTCGAACAGCACCAGCGGGTGCAGGTTGCCGTCGCCGGCGTGGAACACGTTGGCCACGCGGATCCCCGAGGCCGCCGACAGCTCGGCGATCCGGTCCAGCACCTCGCCCAGCGCCGTCCGCGGCACCACGCCGTCCTGGACGATGTAGGCCGGGCTGATCCGGCCCACCGCCGCGAACGCCGACTTGCGGCCGGTCCAGATCGCGGCGCGCTCGGCCGCGTCGTGCGCGGCGCGGATCTCGTAGGCGCCCTCGCCCTCACAGATCGCGCGGACCGCGGCGGTCTCCCGTTCCACGTCGCCCGCCGGGCCGTCGAGCTCGACGATCAGCACCGCGCCCGCGCCCTCGGGGTAGCGGCAGGCCACCGCGGCCTCGGCCGCCTCGATGGCCAGCGCGTCCATCATCTCGATCGCGCCGGGCAGGATGCCGGAGCCGATGATCGCCGACACCGCGGCGCCGCCCGCGCCCATGGCGGCGAACGCGGCCAGCAGGGTGGTCACCGCCTCCGGGATCCGGGTCAGCTTGACGATGATCTTGGTGACGATGCCCAGCGTGCCCTCGGACCCGGTGAACGCGCCAACCAGGTCGTAACCGGGGGCGGCGCCGGTTCCGTCGCCGAGCCAGGTCAGCTCGCCGTCCGGGGTCACGATCTGCAGGCCGGTCACGTGGTGCACGGTGAAGCCGTGCTTGAGGCAGTGCGCCCCGCCCGAGTTCTCGGCCACGTTGCCGCCGACCGAGCAGACGACCTGGCTGGACGGGTCGGGCGCGTAGAACAGCCCGTACGGCTCGGCGGCCTTGCTGACGGAAAGGTTGGTCACCCCGGGCTCGACGATGGCCCGGCGGCTGGCCGCATCGATCGCGATGATGCGGCGCATCTTGGACGTGACGATCAGGACGCCGTCGGCGCGGGGGAGCGCCCCGCCGGACAGGCCGGTGCCGGACCCGCGGGCCACGAACGGGATCTTGGCCCGGGCGCACGCCGCCACCACCGCGGCCACCTGCTCGGCCGTGGTCGGCAGCACCACCAGGCCGGGGGAGCAGCGGTGCGAGGTGAGCCCGTCGCACTCGTACGTGGCGAGCTGCAGCGGGTCGGACAGGACGCCGTCCGCGCCGCAGATCTCGCTCATCGCCGGGATCAGCGCCTCGACCGCGGTCCCGCCGGGCGCGCCCGCCTCGGTCAGCCGCGCTGTCATGGGCCTCGCCTCCCCTCGTCACCAGGGTGCCTTGCCCGGGCCCGGTTGGCCAGCCCGGGCGCCGAGGAGCGGCCGCGCGCTCAGGGCATGCGCTCGTAGGCGGGGATGGTCAGGAACTCGGCGTAGTCGTCGGCCAGGGCGACCTCCTTGAACAACGACACGGCCTCCCCGAACCGGGCCGCGTCGAACGCGTCGCCGTACTGCTCCCCGATCAGGGCGAGCTCCTCGTCGATGATCCGCTCGACCAGATCCGCGGTCACCGGCTGTCCCTCGGCCAGGGTCACGTCGTTGTGCAGCCACTGCCAGACCTGCGAGCGGGAGATCTCCGCCGTGGCGGCGTCCTCCATCAGGTTGAAGATCGCCACGGCGCCGTTGCCCGCCAGCCAGCTGGCCAGGTACTGCAGGCCGACGCTGACGTTGTTGCGCAGGCCGGCCTCGGTGATCCCGCCCGGGGTCTTGTCGACGGCCAGCAGGTCGGCCGCGCCGACCTGCACCTCGTCGCGGCGCCTGGATAGCTGGTTGGGCCGGTCGCCGAGCACGGCGTCGAACACCTCCTGGCAGACCGGCACCAGGTCCGGGTGCGCGACCCAGGAGCCGTCGAAGCCGTCGGACGACTCGCGGGTCTTGTCCTCGCGCACCTTGGCCAGCGCCTTCTCGTTGACCTCCGGGTCGCGCCGGCTCGGGATGAACGCGGCCATGCCGCCCATCGCGTGCGCGCCGCGGCCGTGGCACGTCTTGACCAGCAGCTCGGTGTAGGCGCGCATGAACGGCGCGGTCATGGTCACCGCGTTGCGCTCGGGCAGCACGAAGTCGCGGCCCCGGGTGCGGAACTTCTTGATGATGCTGAACAGGTAGTCCCAGCGGCCCGCGTTCAGGCCGGCGCTGTGCTCGCGCAGCTCGTAGAGGATCTCCTCCATCTCGAACGCCGCCGGGATGGTCTCGATCAGCACGGTGGCCCGGATCGTCCCGCGCGGCAGGCCGAGCCGGTCCTGAGCCAGGTTGAAGGCGTCGTTCCAGAGCCGCGCCTCCAGATGGCTCTCCATCTTGGCCAGGTAGAAGTAGGGGCCCTGGCCCCGGTCCAGCTGGCGCCGGGCGCAGTGCGCGAAGTACAGCGCGAAGTCGACCAGGCTGCCGGACGCGCGCTGGCCGTCGATCAGGATGTGCTTCTCGTCCAGGTGCCAGCCGCGCGGGCGGACCACGATCGTGGCCAGCTCGTCGTCGGGCCGCAGCCGGTAGGACTTGCCGTCGGGGCTGGTGAAGTCGATCGTCCGGTCCAGCGCGTCCTTCAGGTTGAGCTGACCGGTGATCATGTTGTCCCACAGCGGGGTGTTCGCGTCCTCGAAGTCGGCCAGCCAGACCTTGGCGCCGGAGTTCAGCGCGTTGATCGTCATCTTCTTCTCGGTGGGCCCGGTGATCTCCACCCGGCGGTCGACCAGCCCGGGCGCGGGCGACGCCACCTGCCAGGACCGGTCCTCCCTGACCGCGCGCGTCTGCGGCAGGAAGTCGAGGTTCGCGCCCGCGATCAGCTCCCGCTGGCGCGTGGCCCGCGCGGCGAGGAGCTCGGCGCGGCGCGGCGCGAGCTCGCGGTGCAGCGCGGCCACCAGGGCGAGCGCTTCGGCGGTGAGGATCTCGTCGTAGCGGTCGCCGGCCGGCCCGGCGATCTGGACGCCCTCGGTTTCGGTCACGCCTGGCTCCTCCCAGTCGCGGCGGCGCGCTGCGCCAGTGTTACTCAAGGGTAAAGGTCGCCGCCCGCCTCCGGTTGCGCGCCTCTAGAGCTTGGTCACGATGCGGCCCGCGATCGTGGTGACCGGCGGGGCCTGGCCCGGCGTGGACAGGGAGTAATCCACCAGCACCAGCGCGGCGCCGACCCGGACCAGCAGGATGTCGGCCGACCCGGGCGGTCCGAAGGTGCCCGACACCGGGTTCAGGTAGACGTTGACGGCCTGATCGCCGAGCCCGGGCACCGACGTGATCTTGGTCTTGTACACGTCGGTGTCCCCGGCCTCGGTCTGGCGCAGCCGCGGGCACGCGGCCGCCGACGCCCGGAACGCGCTGAGGTCCGAGCTGGCCAGGGCGGTGTTGGTCACCTCGTCGATCGCCACGTCCAGGCCGTTGGAGTTGGGATCGAACTCGTTGAGCTCGGCCACGAGGCGGTAGTTCACGTCGTACTGGCGCAGGCTCCCGCCGTTGCTGAGGCCGATGAGCTCGGCGCAGGTCATCGCCCCGGGCGGACGCGTCAGCGGGACGTTGCCGGGGTTCGGCCAGTCGATCGGGCTGCCCGGGTTGCCCTGGTAGTACTCGGCCGGCAGGCCCGTGGTGGTCGGCAGCAACCGGTTGAGCTGCCTGGCGGTCAGGTCCGGGCTGGCGGCGGGCGTGGGCTTGGGCCGGGCGGCCGGGCCCGAGGTCGGCAGGTTGGCCGCGGTGGGCAGCTTCCTGGCCATCGGCGCGGCCAGGCCGGCCAGCGAGGCGATCATCGAGTTCGGCGGGGCCAGGCACTCGATCGCGATCAGGCTGTTGCCCACCCGCACCAGCAGCGTGTTGTTGCCGATGAGCGGCAGCAGCTTGGCCCCGGCCTCCGACGGCCGGTGCATCGTTACCCGCACGTCGAGGCTCTGGTCGCCCAGGCCCGCGACCGGCGCGGCGGTCACCGTGTAATGGATCTTGTAGTAGTGCGACACGACCGTGTACGACGAGCACCGCCGCACCCAGCCGTCCACGGCGCTGATGGCCTTGGCCGCGTCTCCGGGCGCGACGCCGAACAGGTCGGCCCGCAGCAGCCCGTCGCCGGGACCGGCGCCGAACAGCGCGGTCTCCGACGCCGCGGACAGGAACGTATCGCCCGCGACGCCGAGGTCGAAGCCCTCGTTGAAGTCGAGGCAGGCGTTCAGCGGCCGGGGCGGGAGGTGGCCGGCCTGGGCGAACGTGGTCGGCTCCTTGGGCGCGTAGCTGAGGTACCAGCCGTTGGGAAGCGCCTGGGAGGGGGGCAGCAGCTGTTCCAGCTGCGCGCCGTTCGGGGTGCCGGCCGGAACGTTCGGGCCGCCGTTGCCCGCGACCAGCACCGCGGCGATCACGATCGCCACCACGACGATCACGGCGGCGCCGCCCAGGGCCAGCCACAGCCGCCGGCGCCCGGCCCGTCGCCGGGTGCCGCTTAACCCGCTATCCGCGCCGCCGGCCGCGGGCCCGTGGCCCGGGGCTGGGTTCGGGCCAGACATGAGGTTCTCCCGAGTCCTGGTATGCGTTGGCGCGTTGCTGCCGCGGCGGTCGGCCGCGCGTGCCGCGGATCCCGCGCACGCGCGCTGACGGTCAGATTGAGGGTTATAAGCATATTGAACGCTTATGGCGCGTGTCCGGCGTAGCCCGCAGGGTCGGCCGGGTCACGTCTGCGATCGCTCCGGTGTTAACACTGGAAGACAGCGGTTTTTAACCGGATGACCGGGCCCCCCGGCCGTGGGACCATCGTGACGACCGGCCGGCGGGATCCGGACGGGGGAGCCTAGCCTGGGAGGAAGATGTCCGCACTACCGAGCCAGATGCCCGTAACGCCGGGCGGCACCGGGTCCTCGGCAAGCACCGGGCCCTCGCCCGCCGAACCGCAGGACCTTGGCCAGCTGGACCTGGAGGACCGGCACGCGCTGCGCCGCGTGGCCGGGCTGTCCACCGAGCTTCAGGACATCAGCGAGGTCGAGTACCGCGAGCTGCGGCTCGAGCGAGTGGTGCTGATGGGCGTTTGGACCGAGGGCACCCTGACCACCGCGGAGAACTCACTGCGCGAGCTGTCCCGGCTGGCCGAGACCGCCGGGTCACAGGTCCTGGACGGACTGATCCAGCGGCGCGGCCGCCCGGATTCGGCGACGTACGTGGGCGCGGGCAAGGCGGCCGAGCTGGCCGAGCTCGTCGCGTCGACCGGCGCGGACACGGTGATCTGCGATGGCGAGCTCGCGCCCGGCCAGCTGCGCCGCCTGGAGGGCATCGTGCGGGTCAAGGTCGTCGACCGGACGGCGCTGATCCTGGACATCTTCGCCCAGCATGCCCGCAGCAAGGAGGGCAAGGCCCAGGTCGAGCTGGCCCAGCTGCAGTACCTGCTGCCCAGGCTGCGCGGCTGGGGCGAGTCGCTGTCCCGGCAGGCCGGCGGCCGGGTCGCCGGGGGCGGCGGCATCGGCACCCGCGGGCCGGGCGAGACGAAGATCGAGACGGACCGGCGCCGGATCCGCGCCCGGGTGACCAAGCTGCGGCACGAGCTGGCCGATATGGCGGTCGGGCGGCAGGTCCAGCGCGGGCAGCGGCGCCGCCGCGACGTGCCGTCGGTGGCGATCGCCGGGTACACCAACGCCGGCAAGTCCAGCCTGCTGAACCGGCTGACCGGGGCGCAGGTGCTGGTGGACGACTCCCTGTTCGCGACCCTCGACCCGGCCGTGCGCCGGGCCCGGACCCCGGGCGGCTGGCCGTTCACGCTGACCGACACGGTGGGCTTTGTCCGGCATCTGCCGCACCAGCTGGTCGACGCGTTCCGCTCCACCCTGGAGGAGGTCACCGACGCGGACCTGATCCTGCACGTGGTCGACGGCTCCGACGCCGACCCGCGGGCGCAGATCGCCGCGGTGCGCGAGGTGCTGGCCGAGATCGGGGCGGGCGAGACGCCCGAGCTGATCGTCATCAACAAGGCCGACGCGGCCGACCCGATCGAGCTGGAGGGGCTGCGGCTGGCCGAGCGCGCGTCGGTGGTGGTGTCCGCCCGCACCGGGGCCGGGATCGACGAGCTGATGAAGGAGCTGGAGCGGCTGGTGCCCCGCCGCGACCGCGAGGTCGTGGTCACGGTGCCGTACGACCGGGGGGATCTGGTCGCCCGCGCCCACCAGGAGGGCGAGGTGCTGGCCGTCTCGCACGGGCAGGACGGCACCGAGCTGACCGCGCGGGTGCCGCCGGGCCTCGCGGCCGAGCTGGGCCGGTTCGAGACCCAGACGGCGTCGCAGCGGTAGCGCGGCGGGTCATTGCATTCCCGCGTGGTCGCGGGCGGGCCCCGGGATACGGTGATGGACCGCGGCCCAAGTGAGCACTTTGCGGCCCGCAATGTCGCGATAACAGGGCAATTACTTCCCGGAAGTGCAATGGGCCCGGGGCCGGAATTCCATGACCGGACATTCTTGGCCGCCGGGCCGATCCGGAAACGGGCTGGTGCATGTGGGCGCCAGGCCGCGGGCGTGCGGGCCAGCCCGGGTTCGGGGGTTTTGGGCGCGGTCCGCGCGGCCGGCCCGGGCTGGGCCCGGCTTGGCTGGTCGCAGCCTCAAGATGGCCAGGCAATTGCGTGGCGCAAATCCGTCATTGTGCCTGCGCACGGCCCTGGCCCGGGTGGAGGCGGTAGGGTTGCCGCGTGGCCCGGGACGCGGCCGCGATGCGGCCAGGGTTGTCGGGCCACGCCTGTCCGCACCCGGGCGGCCGGAACGGGGTGGCGCCGGCCCGGCTTCGGCTCAGGCAAACGCCGCCCGCGCGGCCCGGGATGAAGCACCCGCAGGCAGAACGGCACTCAGCGTTTCGGTATGGCCATTTAATGATGGCAATCTTCGCGGGCCTCTGTACACGGCCCCTCTGGTGCAATAGCGTGACTCAACCGATATGTTGGCTGGCACCATCCGCAGCGTCCAACGCGTGCGGCAATGTCTTCAACTGGGTGGGGCCGGTGCTGGCGCGCCGGGGACAACTTCATGGCAGGTGAAGCGTATGGCCGACCGGAGTCGCGACCATGACGCTTCCCTGAGGGGGGCGCCGTAGGGTGACCGTTCGCTTGCTCACGAACATCGGCCGGCTATGGACCGGCTCCGAGGTATGGAGCAATGCGGCAATTTTGTCCCATGATGATCGAATTGCCTGGGTTGGCCCGGCTTCGGAGCTTCCGGCCAGCCTGCCCGGGGTGATCGAGGACATCGTCGACGTCGACCACGTGGAGAACCTGAACGGCGGGCTGGTCACCCCGGGGCTCATCGACGCCCACACCCACCCGGTGTACGCGGGGAACCGGTACGCCGAGCTCGCCATGCTGTCCAGCGGCTCCTCGGCCAGGGAGATCGCCGCCGCGGGCGGCGGGATGACCTCCACGGTCACGGTGACCCGGGGCACCGACCCGTGGACGCTCTGCGACGCGGTGCGCGCGCGGCTGCGCGAGTGGCTGCTGACCGGGACCACGACCATCGAGGCCAAGACCGGCTATCACCTGACCCGGGACGGCGAGCTGGCCGATATCCGCCTGCTCCGCTCGCTGGAAAGCGAGCACGGCATGCCGCGGATCCACGCCACGTTCCTGGCCGCGCACACCGTCCCGCCCGAGTACTTCGGGCGCCGCCACGACTACATCGACGCCGTCAGCGGCTGGTGCGCGGACGCGGCGGTGGCCGGGGCGGACAGCGTCGACGTCTACTGCGACGACGGACGGTTCACCGAACGGGAGGCGCGCTGGGTGCTGAACGCCGGCCGGGCCTCCGGCCTGCTGCCCAGGCTGCACGCGTGCGGCGACTCGCGCAACGGGGCCGCCCGGCTCGCGGCCGAGATCGGCTGCGCGTCGGCCGACCTGCTGGACGACGCGGACGACACAGACGTCGCGGCGCTGTCGCGCGCGGGCGTGGCCGCCGTGGTCTGCCCGGCCACGTCGCTGCGCAATGGCCGCACCCCGCCGGTCCGCTCCCTGCTCGACCAGGGCGTGGCGGTGGCCCTGGGATCCGATCACTCGCCGGGCGGGACCGGGATCACCTCGATGCCCCTGGTCATCGCCATGGCGGTCGCTCACTTCGGCCTGAGCGTGACCGAGGCGCTGCGCGCGGCCACCGTCGGCGGAGCGCACGCCCTGCGCGCGCCGGACCGGGGCGCGATGGTGCGCGGCCGGTACGCGGACATCGTGGCCTGGGACGCCGACCATGAGGGCGCCTTCGCCTGGGCCTACGGGCTCAAGCCGGTCCGCGTGTGGCGGGGCGGCGAGCCGGTGGTGGGCTGAGCCCGGCCCCGGCGGTTAGCCTTCTGCCATGGCCGCAGCGGTCGCGGTTGTCACCGATTCCACGGCCTGCCTGCCCGCGGGCCTGGCGGCCCGCTGCGGCATCGGGGTGGTGCCGCTGCGCGTGGTGGCCGGGGGCCTGGCCGCCGACGACGGCCCGGCCGCCCTGTCCGGCGCGCTCGGGGCGGAACTCGGCCGCGGAGCCCGGCTGAGCACGGCGAGCCCGGCACCCGAGCGCTTCGGGGCCGCCTACGCCGCCGCGGAGCGGGCCGGCGCCACGGCGGTGGTCTCGGTCCACGTGTCCGCCGGCCTGTCCGGCACGGTCAACTCGGCCCGGCTGGCGGCGTCCGGCGCGCCGGTTCCGGTCCGGGTGGTCGACTCGCGATCTCTCGGCATGGGCCTGGGCTTCGCCGCCCTTTCCGCCGCGGAGGCGGCCCAGGCGGGCGCGGACCCCGACGCGGTGGCCGGGGCGGCCCGCGGCCGGGCCGGGACGCTGTGCTCGCTGTTCGTGCTGGACACGCTGGATCAGCTGAGCGCCGGCGGGCGGCTGCCGCGGGGTCCGTCCGGCGCGGGGGCCGGGCTGGTGGCCCGGCCGCTGCTGCACCTGGCCGACGGGCAGGTGGCCGTGCTGGAGAAGCTCAGGACGCCGTCGGCCGCGGTGCGCCGGATGGAGCAGGTGGCCGCCGAGTTCGCCGGCGGCCGGCCGGTCGACGTGGCCGTGCAGTACCTGGGCCCGCCGGAGCGGGGTGAGACCCTGGCCGGGCGCCTCGAGCAGCTCATCCCGGGCGCCCGGCACCGGTATCTGGCCGAGGCCGGGCCGGTCATCCGGGCGCACACCGGGCCCGGCATGCTCGGCGTCGTGGTCGCCCCGTACTGACGGCCCCGGCACCGGCGGCCACGTGGCATGCTGCAGGCATGCCTGGATCACAGCCCGCGGGCACCCCGCCGGTGACGCTGATTGTCGGCGAGGAGGATCTCCTGGTCGAGCGGGCCGTGCGCGCGGTCGTCGCGGCGGTCCCCGACGACCCCGACGTACACGACGTGCGCGCCGCCGACCTCAAGCCGGGCGACCTGACCGGCCTGACCGCGCCGTCGCTGTTCGGCGGCGACTGCCTGGTGGTGGTCAGGTCGGTGCAGGACGCGACCAAGGACATCGCGGCCGAGCTGGCCCGCGAGGCGGCCGACCCGGCGCCCGGCGCGGCACTCGTGCTGACCCACTCGGGCGGGGCGCGGAACAAGGCGCTGCTGGCCGACCTGGCCAAGCAGGGGGCCAAGCGGATCGACTGCCCGGCGGTCAAGCGGTTCGGCGAGCGGCTCGACTTCCTGCGCGCCGAGTTCGCCGCGGCGGGCCGCAAGGCCGACGACGGCGGGCTGCGGGCGCTGCTGGACGCGGTCGGGAACGACCTGCGGGAGCTGGCCGCGGCGTGCAGCCAGCTCGCCGCCGACACCACCGGCGTGATCAACCAGTCGGCGGTGGCCAGGTATTACCGGGGCCGCGCCGAGGCCACCGGGTTCACGGTGGCCGACCGGACGGTCGAGGGGAAGCTGGGCGACGCCCTGGAACAGCTGCGCTGGGCCCTGGCGACCGGCGTCTCGCCGGTCCTGATCAGCAGCGCCCTGGCCCAGAACGTGCGCGCCCTGGGCCGGGTCGGGGCGGCCCGGGTGCGGGACCCGGGAGCGCTGGCGGCCGAGCTCGGCATGCCGCCGTGGAAGGTCGACCGGGTCCGCCAGCAGCTACGGGGCTGGACGGCCGACGGGGTGGCCCGGGCGCACGCCGTGGTGGCGCAGGCCGATGCACAGGTCAAGGGCGAGGGGGCCAGCCCCGGCTACGCGCTCGAGCGGGCGATCACCGACATCGTGGCCTGCCGCTCGGGCGGCTGAACCCTTTTCCGGCGTCCGCGGCGCTCCCGGTGTCTCTCGGCGCCCACGGCGTGCTCGGGTGACGAGCGGTCAGCCGGCCGCCAGCTCGTTGGCGCGCTTCGCGATCGCCGACTTGCGGTTGGCCGCCTGGTTCTTGTGGATGACGCCCTTGCTGGCCGCCTTGTCGAGCTTCACGAACGCCGACCGCATGGCCTGCGTCGTCTTCTCCGCGTCCCCGGAGTCCGCGGCCTCGCGGAACTGCCGGACGTAGGTTTTCAGCTCCGACTTGACCGCCTTGTTGCGCTGGCGCGCCTTCTCGTTCTGCTTGTTGCGCTTGATCTGCGACTTGATGTTCGCCACGCGTGTGCCTCGCTAGGAATGTCTGGTCAGCTTTGCTCAGGGTGTGCCCGCCGCGACGATACCGCGACGTCGCCGCCGGCAGGACAGAGCGAGCATGCGGGCAGCCGACTTCAAAGAATATCCGAGATCAGCCCGGCGGCTCAAA
>Ga0335075_10010623_pt1 | contig 13968 bp, 13 predicted proteins | sample Lox_Sample_24_FD_206723 | JGI IMG/M metagenome (GOLD analysis project Ga0335075, IMG submission 206723) | Soil microbial communities from Loxahatchee National Wildlife Refuge, Florida, United States - Lox_Sample_2.4 | ecosystem: Environmental > Terrestrial > Soil > Wetlands | place: USA...
CGGGAGCGTGGCGGTGTCACCGGAGTTCAGCGTGATGCCTGTTGACACCGGGACCGGGGTGCCGAACGGCACGCTCGGCGCCGAGAAGCCGCTGATCGCCATCGGCAGGTTGCCGGTGTTAGTGATGGTGACCGTCTGGGTGTGCTGCTGCCCGAGCGGCACCGACCCGAAGCTGACCGATGCCGGCGAGGCGCTGAGCGTGCCCTGCCCAGTCACGCCCGTGCCGGCGAGGCTCACGGTCGCGACCGTGCCGCCGAGGCTGCCGGTGACGCTCAGCGATCCGGTATCCCCGGCCGCCGCGGTCGGCTTAAAGGTGACGGTGACCGTGACCGACCCGCCTGGCTGGATGACCGTGCCGTTGGCGGGCAGCCCGCTGGCGCTGAACGGCCCGGTGGGCGCGGTCGTGCTCGTCACGGTTTCGGCTGCCGTGCCGCCGTTGGTGATCACGGTCTGCAGGCTTTCGCTCGGCGCTCCGGTGGGCACCGTGCTGAACTCCAGCGACGTTGAGGACGCGTAAAACCCGGTCTGCGTTCCGTCGCCGGACACGGAGACGTCGACCGTGGAGAAGTCGTGCGTGGTGGTGGCGAAGGCGAGCGCCGCGGTTGCGCCGCCGGGCGCGGTGGGCGCGAACGTCACCGGCACGGTGAGCGTCTGGCCCACCGCAAGAGTCTGCGGGAACGTGACAGCCGCCGCACATTCGTTCGGCTGATTGACTGTGAACGGGTCCGGAGCCGACGTCGAGCTCGCGGTGACGCCGGTCACCGTCACGGCCGCCGTCGCCGTTACCGTCGCGGTGCGGCACTCCGACGAGCCGACGGCCAGCTGATTGAAGGCAAGTGGCGTCCTGCTCAGCGGCGCCTTGTCCGGGGAGCCGAAGCCGATCACATGCCCGTCCGCGGTGCCCACGTACACTCGGCCGCTGTCGGTCGCCGGAACGCTGAATTTGTTCGCGGTGCCTATCGGCGCCGACCAGATCATCTTCAGCTGGCCGCTCGAGGTCGGAATCGCGTCGAACGCCTCGAGCGTGCCGTTACCGGTGCCCTCCCCTCCTGTGTTCACCTCCCACATCACCGCGCTCGACGGATCAGTGCCGTCGGATGTTATGACGGGCGAGCCGGAGCCGCCGCGGAATGCGTCAGGCGTGTGCCCGGCGTCGGTTAGCGCTGCCGTGGTGGTGTTGAACTTGAACGCGCGCGTGAAGTCAGTACCGCCGTGGTAATAGATGTAATCGGCGCCGCCGGACCCGGCGAATGCCGCCGGATGCCCTCCTTGGCCCTCGTAGGCGGTCGGCGTCACGTACACCGGATGGTCGGTCGTGGCGTTCCTGCCGCCCAGGTTGTCCCGGTCAAGCAGGAAGATCCGCCCGTCCTTGCCCGCCTCCATGAGCAGGTTCGGGTGAGCGGACGTGCCGAACGGCAGCGCGATGGGCCCCCCGGAGCCGAAGTCCTGGTCGTGCGCGGCCAGCACCGGGGCGTTGGCAGGGGCGAAGAAGTCCTGCGCGACCAGCGACCCGCCCGGCTGAACGGCGAGCCTTACCACCGAGTCGCCGAGTTCGCCCGGGGGGGACGTGCCGGGGCCGGGCGCGGGCGAGACGCCGTTGCCGGTCGCCACGAAGATCCGGTCGGGCCCGTCCGACATCAGGCCGCCGCCGGATTGCCAGATGCCGCCCTGGCTGTCGGTGGTCCCTGACTCGTCGGTCCACATGGTCAGGGCGTGACTCGTGGTGTTCACGCCGGCGACGTAGCCGACGTAGGGCTGCTGGTCGCAGTACGAGGCGAACCCAAAGTAGACACTGCCGTCCAGCAGCAGCAGGCTGGCGCGCTGGCGTTCGGTGAGCGGATCGAAGGGCCGGGTCGGGTCGTTCACCGGCGCGCCCTGCACCGGCACCTTCCAGTCGACCGTGCCCGATGCGGCGTCGACCGCGAACAGGTCGACGCTTGGCGCGTAGGCGTTGGCGGCATTGTCAAGCTCCGCCACGACGTACACGGTGCCGGTGGACGGGTCATAGACGGGAGTTGAGGTGATGCCGATGTTCGGCGTCAGGTCCTCGCAGCCGGCCACGGTCGACGGCCAGGGCTGGCCGAGCGACAGCGACCAGTTGATGGCGCCGGTCTCGGCGTTCAGGCTGTAGACCCGGTCGGTCTCCGTCGCCACGATCACTGAGTCCCCGACCGCCAGCGGCTGGGCGTAAATCTGGCCGCTCACGGAGGTCGAGAACAGCTGGCCGAACGTGCCACTGCCGACCACGGCCGGGGACAGGTCCGGCTCACTGGGATCCCAGCCATCGCGTGCCTGATCGGACGAGATCGTCGTCTCGTCCCCGTGCGCGCCCTGGGCGAGGCTCACGGCGCCCGCCGTCATCCCGGCGACCAGCGCAACCGCAGCAAGAATGCGTCTCGTTTTCCTCATGACCCATTCCCTCCTAGCCACCGCGGAATGCGCGGATACCAAGATCAGTAAACGCAACATTTCCAATACTGCCGAAGAGACCTTATCGGCACCAGATGCGCCGGGATAGTGACGCGCTATGCCCGCGGCCGGTTGACAGGCTCTGCCGGGTAGCGCGGTATTGATATCGTACTGAAATGCATCAGTTACTGACCGCCGCAGGCATCGGAGCTGTAGCTGCTCCGCTAGGTCGATGGCCCCGCTTCTGCAGGTAGGCGATGCCGGTCGTAATACTGGGCCAATGCGCCGAAGACCGACGGCAAGAGCACTTGCCAGGGACATTGGGCGGGAGTTGCACGTTCCACGCTGTGATGACGCACTCCGGGTTTCCCGGGCACGGAAGGGCAGCGACCTGACATGGCGGATGAGGGTGGCGGCGAAGGAGCCAACGTTACCGATGACGTGGAGACGGTGATCTCGGACGCTGAAGCGGACGTACTAATCGCGGAAGCGGTCCGGCGGCGGGAGGAACAGAAGTCGGGCAGGTCGATGGGCAGGCAGATTCCGCTCGTCGCGGGCTGTGCCGTCGCAGGCCTGCTGCTGATTGGCGTCGGCTGGAAGGTGCATGGCGTGGCCGTCCTCGCATACGTCGTCGGCGTCCTTGTCATGGCGGTCGCGGGACTGCTGCTCCTGCGCGCTCTGGACCTTAGCCCGGCCACCCAGTGGGGCGAGCCCGTCGGGTCACCGTGTCCCGCCTGCGGTGAGCACGGCCTGCGCGAGGACCGAGTGGCGGTCCCGGAGGCGAATGGCATTGTCGCCCTCTGCACCCCAGAGTGCGGCTACGCCGAGGTGGGGCCGGATCCCCACGGCTCTCCCGAGCCCGGCGACAGGCGGAAACCATGGAGTGGCCTGACGCGCCTCGCCCGGAAACGCGCATGAGTCGAATGCCATCCCTTCAAAGGCGGATCACGTCCAGTCGAGCCTGGTGCCGTGGCCGTCTTCGGCGATCAGGCCGAAGGTAATCGCGTCGTGTTCAAACTGGAATGGCCGGATAGCGATGTCGCCGTACGCGAGGCCGGGGATGCCCGCCATCCATTCCGCCAAGAGCAGCATCGCGGCGCGGCGGGCCTCCTCGCCGATGCCCGGGCTTTCCACCGCCGATTCCAGGTAATTGCCCTCGTGGTCGAATTCATGCAGGTAGGCATACCAGCGCCGGGAATTGATCCGGTCTCCGCCGGTCCGGGCGACGGGATCAGTCTGGCTCAAGACGTTCCCGAGAAACTGCCCCCGTGACCACGTACCGGCGAACTCGGTCCGGTAGGCGGGTATGCGGGCAATCGGGATGACCTGCGGGACCGCCACGCCGCTGAGGATAGCAGCGGCAACGCCATCAACACCCACCGTCCGCAGCGACTGAACCGCTCGTGGTCCAGGCCACAAACATCAACTCGCCGATCCCGCGCCGACGGGCCCCGCGCCGCCCGAATGACCGCCGCGACCGGGGGTAGCGGGTGGCCATGCCACACGGGGGCGAGGCCAGCGGGCTGATGAACTTGGTCTACGGACCTACCCTGCTGCTGTGCGCACCAACTGGTGACGTGGAAAAGTATTCCACGGGCGGCTTGTACCACGATGACACCCGATGAGTTCCTCGCCGCGGCACGCGATAGTGAGACGGCCGGCACCCGGCGACGTTTCTGCTCGCCGATCTGGCGCCCGCTGCGTGGTCATGCTGGCGCCGCCCGACGTGTACCCATCGCCTCCCCGGGCTGCTGTCCGGCCTGTTCACCGTCTGTTGCGCGGCTTGGAGCGGGGCGCCTTGGCGCCGGTCTGCGCGGCTATGAGTTCCGGGCGCGGTGACCGCACCCGGACGAGGCAGCCAGATGCGGTCACCGCACGGATACCGCCGCGGCCGGACGGCCAGCCATGGAGACAGCGATCACTGTCCCTTATAGGAAAGGAACTACCGACATGAGTGCCCGTCCCGGTATCGTCCTCGTGCACGGCGCGTGGGCCGACGGTTCATGCTGGACTGATGTCATCGAGCAGTTGCAGGCGGACGGCTACCGCGTGACGGCCCCGCAGTTCCCGATGACCTCACTGGCCGACGATGTCGCCCGGCTGCGCCAGGTCCTTGACCTCCAGAACGGCCCGGTGATCGTGGCCGGGCATTCCTACGGCGGCCAGATCATCACCGCTCTCGGAGCCGACACGGACAACGTGGTCGGCTTGGTCTACATCGCCGCGTTCGGCCTCGACCAGGGCGAGTCGCTGGGCAGGCTGCTGTCCCAGGGACCGCCGAGCCCGGCGCTGGCACACCTGTTCACCGACAAGCAGCGTTTCGGCTGGCTATCAGAGGATGACTTCGTGAACCATTTCGCGGCCGACGTCGACCCGGTCCACGCCAAGGCCATGTACGCCGTCCAGCAGGCACTGGCCACCACCACCTTCACCGACGTGATGGGCGTCCCGGCGTGGAGATCGCTGCCGTCCTGGTACCTGGTCGCCACCGAAGACCAGGCGATCCCCCCGGACGCGCAGCGCCAGTTCGCCAGCCGCATGGGCGCGACCACCATCGAAATCCCATCCAGCCACCTCGCGATGGTCTCCCACCCGGCCGAGGTGACGGAACTCATCAAGACGGCGGCCGAAACCAGCGGCGTCACGACGTCACGGACGTGACATAGCAGTGCCATTAAACGGCGACTATGAGGACGAGCGCCGCCCAGGCGAGTTCCCGCTGACTCCGCTCAACAGGCGGACGGGTAGCCATTTCTCCACGTTTATCCGAACGGCCCCCGCCGCTTGACTCTCCCGTAACAGGAGACTGGAGCATCGCTGTGACGCCATCGACAACAGGCGGAAAGGACAGCGAATCATGACGGAGACAGCCGACATCATCGACCGGTACGTGGCCGTGTGGAACGAGCCCGATCCGGCCGCCCGGCGCGCCGCCATCGCCACCATCTGGGCGCCGGGCGGCGTCGAGTTCCTGGAGGCGGGCACCCAGTACCGGGGACATGAGGAACTAGCGGACAGGGTCACCCGCGCCTATGAGGCGTTCGTGGGCAGCGGCAAATACGACGTTACGTCCGCCGGCGATGTAGCCCGGCACGACGACATCATCACTTTCACCGCCCAGCTGACCACTCCCGCCGGGGAGACCGACTGGGCGGCCCGGGTATTCCTCCTGCTCAGCCCCGATGGTCTCATCCGGGAGGACTACCACCTGACCGTCAAGCCCCTGCCCCAGACGTAACCACGTCAGACAGCCGGTGACAGGGTGCCCGCCCGGGGCCGGGCGCCCTGTCCCGGACTAGCGACAGCGCAGGCACAAGCCTGACCGCCGGGCTCGATAGCAGCAGGCCACGGAGCACGCTTTGCCTGCTACCGCATTGCGGCATTACGGCAGAGGTCAGGCCAGGCCGGATGAAAGGTAATAAGCCCCGATGGCGATGACCAGGACACCGACCAGACGGCGTATCACGAGATCGGGTATCCGGGACTGGATGCGGGCACCGGTATAGCCACCGGCCAGGCCCCCGAGGCCCAGGGCGATACCAGTCGGCCAGTCAGGAGCCACGGAAATGTGCTGGTGCAGGGACAAGGTGGTGAACGCGATCACGCCCGCGGCTGAGGTCACGAACGTGGAGGCGAGCGCGGCCGGAGCGACCTCTGATGGCTTGCGGCCCGACCCGATCAGGATCGGTGCCAGGATCGCGCCGCCGCCGATCCCGTAGATCCCGCCCGCGCACCCCACCGCGATCGCCAGGACCACCAGCGCTGGAGTTGGAATCTGCCTGGCCGGACGGTCCGGACCAGGCGTGCGGGCGGAGCGGGTGAGCGCGAGCCAGATGCCCATCGGGATCAGGACGGCGGCGACCACCAAGTGGAAAACGTGCGGGCCGGGAAGCAGCTTCACGCGGATCACCGATCCGGCGATCACGCCGGGCAAGGTCCCGGCGATGAGCAGCAGGGCCAGCTGTCCGCCGGTCTGTCCCTGCCGCCAGTAGCGATATAGCGCCCCCGGTGTCGACACGACGTTGTACAGCAGGTTGGTCGGGGTCACCGACGGACTGGGCGTACCGAGCACGCTGACCTGGAAGGGCAGCAGGAGTACTGCCCCCGAGATACCGGCTGGAGTCGTTACTACTGCGATCAGGTACGCCGCGGCCAGGGCCACGACTTCGGTCCACCCAGTGTCCGGCATCCGGCCACGGTAACCGTGCCATGATCGCCAATTGGGCCGTTGCTATCGATCATGCGCGGCGCAATTTCCAGTATCAGGCCAGCGCCAGGGCTTGCTTGTCGCGGCAGGTCGCTGTAGCGCAACCTCTCGGGCACCCTATAGGGGCCACATGCGGGCCGTCTTTTGCACGCCCTAGTCGGGCAGGTTGTCAGCGGCCCAGACGCTGAGCGCATGCAGGGCCGGTGCCAGGGCTAGGCCCGCCTCCGTCAGCCGGTAGGTGACGGCTATCGGCGGTCCGGCATCCACGGTCCGCTCCACCAGCCCGGCCGTCGCCAGTTCGGTCAGGCGCTCCGACAGCACCGAATCGCTGATCCCCGGGACGGCCCGCTTTAGCTCGGCGAACCCGGCCGGTGCCTGCATGAGGGTGCCGAGCAGCACCCCGTTCCACCGCTTCCCGAGGAACCGGAACGCGCGTGCCAGGGCCGCGTCGCACGCCCGCGGCTCGACCTCGGCGGCCCGCTTGGCGCTCATGGGTCAAGGATACCGGCTAGGCGCTAGTTTTCCCATGGGCACTAGGGGAATCAAAGTGCCTTAGGCTATGTTATGCAGCGCAACTATTATTTTCCTAGCTACGATGGGGATGAAAGAACATGGCCGTCACCGAGGACACCGCCGCCCCGCGGACACTGGACAGGCTGGATGAGACCGGCCGGGCGCTGATGTTCACCACGGCTCGCACCGCCAACAACTTCGCTCCCATCCCCGTGAGCGACGCTGAGCTTGCCGAGATCTGGGAGCTCGCCAAGTGGGGCCCGACCTCGGCAAACATCCAGCCGCTGCGGGTGGTGTACGTGCGTGCCGGCGACGGACGCGAGCGGCTGCTCCGGCACCTGAACGAGGGCAACCGCCCCAAGACGGCCGCGGCCCCCGCGGTCGCGGTACTCGCGGTGGACACCGAGTTCTATGAGCACATCCCCGACGTACTGCCGTTCCGGCCGGAGGCGCGGGACGTCTTCGCCGCCGATGCGGAGCTGGCGACGCGCACCAGCCGGTTCAGCGCCACGCTGCAGGCGGGGTACTTCATCATGGCCGTGCGTGCCGTCGGCCTGGCGGCCGGGCCGATGGGCGGATTCGACGCCGAGGCCCTCGACGCGGACTTCTTCCCGGACGGCCGGTGGAAGTCCATTCTGGTCGTCAACATCGGGCACCCGGGCGAGAGCCCGTGGTTCGGCCGACTGCCGCGGCTGCCCCATGACGATGTCATCCGCTGGGCCTGACCTCGGCGTCGTGCAGCATCCCTTCTGGCTGGCTATTCCTCGTCGCCGTTGTACTGGCCGCGGTCCCCTGATGCGGCGTCCGCGTGCACGTCACCGTCGCGACTGCGGATCAGGCGCGAACTGTTGCCACACCCGCCCGGCCCAGTAAACCCGGGCGAGCATGAGTGTGCTTGAGCTGACTCCAGTGATGCCCAGAGCGATCAGCCGCGGGTCGGATTTGTACAGGCCGAAAATCAGGAAGCAGGCTAGTTCGCCGAGGATGAGTGTCCAGGTCCCGGCCGATACACCGCTAGGGCGCGCGGTCCGGTAGGCGGTCCAGATGGACGGCGCGACCTGAACGGCGGACGCGGCGGTCAGCAGTGTCCCGAGGCCGACGCGGCCGGCGATGGCGTATGCCGTGGCTAGTGCCGCCGCGCATGCGATCGTCGCGGCCCACTGGCGCGGTGCCGGTTGCTGGCGACGAGTGAGCATGATGCTGAGCATTCCGGCGAGCAGTGTTACCGAACATGAGGGTAGGAGTGCCGTCCAGTCGCGGGAAAGGGTGAAGTAGCCGGCCCAGGCGGCGTTATTGATGGTGGTCAGCGCGGCCCATGACCAGGACAGGCCGGCGGTGTCGAGCGTGGCCCGGAGCTTGCGGACCTGGGGGAGGAACTGGGGGACCGCGAACGCGGCGGCAGCTATCGGCGCGTAGCTAAGCACGTCGGTCATGATCGGGTGCTTGTCTCCGGTGGTGGGGACGTCTTTCCAAAAGCAAACTTACGCCAATTCTGCCGATATTTTCTTGCAGTTATATGCCTTATGCCTCTGATATGTGCAATAATAATTGCGATGGATGCGATAGATCGAAAGATTCTTGCTGAACTGCAGTCCGAGGGCCGCCTCACCGTCACCGAGCTGGCCCAGCGGGTTGGGCTCAGCGTGGCGCCGTGCCACCGGCGGCTGCGCGACCTGGAGCGCACCAGCGCGATCCGCGGTTACCGGGCCGTCATCGATCCGGCCACAGTAGGCCTGGGATTCGAAGTGCTCGTCCAGGTGACCATGGACCGGGAAGACGCGGCCACGATCACCAGGTTCGAGAGCAGCCTCACCGACATCCCGGAAGTGCATCACGCTGAACGCCTGTTCGGCGATCCCGATTACCTGCTTCGGGTCGCCACCGCCGACCTGCCTGCCTACCAGGTCCTGCGCGATGAGAAGCTCGCCGCTCTGCCCGGCGTGCACCGGCTCACCTCGACGATCGTGATGAAACGCGTTGTCGACAACCGGCCCCTGCCGGTGTCGCCCGCTGCCACGCGGCACGCCGCTACCGAGACTAGGCACGGACTGCGCGGAACGTGACGGGCCGCGTCCCAAAGGGGGCTCAAGCCGTTTTGGCCAATGCTGCTGACGTTGCACAGAGACAAGCCAGCTAGCGTGGAACTCTTGTCACTCGAATGGACGTCTATGAACGCTGCTAAACGAACATGATTCGCAATTTGCATTGCAGCTTGTGTTCAAAAGACGGCCGTACTGGCCAGTAGTGCCGAGCGGGGTTGCGTGCGGCCTGGCCAGGGTTTTCACGGCTAGCATCAAAAACGACATCTCGGTCAAAACGGTCTATGTGCCGTGCCAGTGGCGCACGCCTCAGAGGGCCGCTACTCCCCTGTTATCAAATCGTTAACTTGGCAATTCATTGCGCTATGAGGGACGTCGAAAAATTTCGGCGGTCACATTTTACGCGTGCAAATCAATGCCTTTTTTCATGAGGCAAAGGTGATCTTACACGGTTGTGATTCTCGCTGATCGCCGTTGCGAAAGCTCTAAGGCATCGCCGCAGGTCACGCTGGGGGTCACCCCGTTCCACCGGGCGACCCCCAGCTTTGTTGCCTGCCCGCCTCCAGCCCATCCGTTCCACGAAACAAGCTTGCGGCAGCACGGCTGATCCCAGCCATACCTCCTCGGCACTCAGGCGTTAAAGAGAATTCTCCGGCAAAAAAACACAGTTGACAAGATCAAGAGCTATCACAGGACGGTGCCGGACAGTACTGGACACCGCCGGGCAGCACGGGACGCTGACGGGCGTTACAGGAGGCCGCAGACGCGCGGAAAGCCCAGTACGCGGCTATTCGAGCGGCTTGCCATGGTACGGGCGACTTTCACAGATTCACAAGCCCGCCCGCAACCCTCGGGAGTAATCTCCGGCTCAGGTAACACCATCAGCTCCACCCTGCCAGTGTGACCCTAATTGTCTGTTTTCAGCCCATCCGTTCCATATGACCTGAATAGGTAAAACAAGTCGAAAAGGTCAATAGGTGTTAATTATGAATCCTCCTACGTCTGCCCGTAACGGCGGGCGGAGTAAAGACGAACCAGGCGGCGCTCCGCGAACTGGGCGTCATGCCCGGCCGGTCAGTCCTCCCGCCGGCACCCTTCCGGACAACTCACGGGATCGCAGCATAGAACGGATCCGGGTCGCTGACCGGGCCCTCAGGGACGCGCATGCCCGCCTTCGCGCCGCAGGAGGCGACTCCGACGCCATCAGCAACGCGTTCGCTATCGCCCGCGACTCCCTCAACGAGGCACGCGAGATCGTCCGCAACGCCCGCAAAGAGCTTGTCCTGGTGCAACACGAGTGGGACCAGCTAAACCGCAGGCTAGCGAACCAGGGCCGGTACCCCGCCACCGCCGCTCCCGTGGTCCCCGACACGCCGGGCCTGAACCTCTGCCCCGACCCGGGTACCGCGCAAACGCCCGCCGAGTTCATGGAGACCCTCAGAACCTACCGGATCTGGGCAGGCAAGCCGTCCTACCGCGCCATGGCGAACATCATCAAGAACCAGTGCGGCCAGCACTTCGCTTCCTCCACTATCCATGCCGCGCTCACAAGCGACGACCTGCCCGCCCTCCCGCTGGTCCAGGCGGTCATCACCGCGTGCGGCGGGAGCGACGCGCACCAGCAGATGTTCACATCCGCCTGGCGGCGTTTCACCATGCCACAGCAGGACGACGCCCAGCAGTCACACCCGCACGCCCTGTACTCCGTCAGCGATACCGCCTAGCCGGACGCACGCGGAGGACCAGCAACATGCGTCCGCCATTGCTGCCCGCGACACCGGGCAGCATCGCCACCCGGATCGGCATGACTGTCGGCGGCGGAGGGGCTGGAACACTGGCAACGCTCGCCCTCATGCACAGGCCCGGTACCACCGCGATAGCCGCAGCGGCCATCACCGCGGCCGTCACCGCCAACGTTGCTGAGTCAGCCTGTAAGACGCTTCCAGGCATCATCGTCGCGATAAGCGACCTCCTGACCGCCCGCATCCGCGCCAGAGCCGACGCGAAAGCAACGATCATCCTCGCAACAACACGCGCCGAACTGGCCCGGGCCGGACTCGATCCCGGTAAAACAGGACAAGCCGCGGAAATGCAGCGGCTGCTGTCCGTGAACCCGGACTTGCCGAAAGACCGCCGCCCCACCGACGAAACACTCATCAAGCTCCAAGGAACGCACCGCACACGGAACAACAGCAGCGAATCCGGTACAGCCCCGGACACTCCCGGTAACGGCTCAGGGAGATCTCCACCCCGTCGCCAGGATGGGGGTCGTAGGTGACGATGCCAGCCGGTTCACCTTCAAAGGACAGCAATCCGAACATCCGGTGCGGACTCGCTGCGAACCACACACCCGCCATTCCTCGACAGTGCGACCGGCACTCTTCCAGCCGTACGCGGCGCCAACCCTGGCCAAGATCTCAGGAGCGTGTGATGGGGGTGAGTCGGCCTGTAGGCCGGGTTCTGTGCGCCCGCTCGCGCGGGTCGACGGTCATCCATCTGGGACTGCCGTTGCCGACAGCCTCGTGCGGTCTACCCGCGAGCATCGGGCGGGCAGCCCTCAAGCGCTCGCGCAGGCCCGCGTAACGCGGGCCCTCTTGACCTTGCTCCGGGTGGGGTTTACCGAGCCACCGCAGTCACCTGCGGTGCTGGTGGTCTCTTACACCACCGTTTCACCCTTACCCCGCAACGCGGGGCGGTTTGTTTTCTGTGGCACTGTCCCGCGGGTCACCCCGGGTCGGCGTTACCGACCACCCTGCCCTGTGGAGCCCGGACCTTCCTCACCGGGCTCGAAGCCCGGCGCGACCGCCCGGCCGACTCACCCATCCATAGGATATTCCTCCTTCAACGCGCACGTCGCCTCGCTTATGTCCAGGCCGTAACGGACTCGCGATCAGGTGAGGCGGCCACGCGGGCCGAACGTGGACGCACGAACGCGGTTCCGGCGATCCCGAACGCGGGGATCAGGCGGTGCTGGTGTGTGTGGCGGTGACCGCCGCAGCGGTGTAGTGCATCGTGAAGCTGCCTCCCTCCGTGTCGATGGCGGCGCCGATGCCGGCCAGTAGCTCACGCAACGTGGCCGGGGGGAACTTGCTGTGGCCGCCGGAGGTGGGCACCATGTCCAGCCACTGGTCGCGGGTGTAGAGCTGGTCCCAGTCATACCGCCACTGCTGCCACGGCTCGGGGTCGCTGAACGCGCCGGACTGCCGGATGCCGTCTTCCGCCTTGGTGAAGAACGCCGAGTACGCGTCCAGGCCGGGCATCGTCGCTCCGGAGGAGAACGGCGAGCCGGGAGGCAACACCCGGCGGTAAGCGTCGGCGAAGGCCTCGCCCAGGGCGGGCGGGGGCTGGAACACGTACCAGAACACCGCCAGCCGGCCGCCGGGCCGCAGCACCCGCGCCGCCTTGGCCGCGCCGGCGACCGGGTTCACCCAGTGCCAGGTCATCCCGGCGACGACCGCGTCGAACGTCCGCCCGGCGTGGTCCCAGTCCTCGAACTTCGCCACCTCGGCCTCGAGCCCGCGCTGCCGGGCGAAGGCGACCATCTGCGCGTCGGGGTCGACGCCGAGCACCCGGCAGCCGGCCGCCTGGAACTGCCGGGACGATATGCCGGTGCCGCAGCCGACGTCGAGGACGTCGCGGCAGGGGCTCGCGGCGACGATCCGCTCGATCAGTGCATCGGGATAGCGGGGCCTGGCCCGGTCGTAGCGCTCGGCGTCCGAACCGAACGACTCGGCTACCTCCCGGGCCTGGTACACCTCACGAGGTCCGGGGCTGGAAATGTGCGCTCGATCCGGAGGCATAGTGGTCATGCGCCCACTATAAGTGGGCGTTTGCCCACTCGTCAATCAGGCACTGCCCCGGTAACGGATGGAGGGATGCGAGGTGCCGACAGGGTGTCCTCTTCATGCGGGGTATCGCATGGGTCCTTGGGTGTAGACACGCCCGCTCGGCGTCGTCCACTGGTGCCAGCCGGGCAGCGGCTGGGTGAGGTTCCAGCCTTTGGACTGCTTGACCTTGTGGCAGCGGCGGCTTCTGGCGCCGGCGTTGCAGGCACACGTCCGGCCGCCTTTGTCGTAGGGGGTGGCGTGTTCGAAGTCTGATTCGCGGGCGTGCCGGGAACAGGTGGGGAAGGTGCATTCGCCGTCGCGGATCTGGACCAGGTGGCGCAGGGTGTCGTTGGGCTGGTAGGCGTGCGACTCGTGCCGGTGGTCGCATCCGGTCACCGGGACGGGTTCGAGGTTGACGGTGAGCTGGCGGCCGCCGGGCAGGGTGAGAGTCCAGGTCCCGTATCCGCCGGGTGGTCCTGGGTCGTCTTCCTGGGTGAGGGCCCAGGGGCCGTCCCGGCTGCTGGCCGGGGGTGATTTGTCCTGCCGGGTGTTCCGGGTGTTCCTGGCGGGCTTGGCGCATCCGTGGCCCATCGCGTACCCGTTGGGGTCGGTGACCGTTACGCACCATTGGCTGTGCGGGTTCTGGGTGGCTGCGGCGGCGAGGCGGCGGGCCAGGGCGGGGTCGAGGGGGCCGAGGCCGTAACCGTCGCCGGGCCGGTCGGCCAGGCCGAGCAGGGTGGCCAGCGGGATGGTCAGGTTGGTGCGGGCGGCCAGCCCGGAACCAGCAGCGGGGCCGGGGCTGGCGGCCGGGCCGCTGTCCGGGCCGCTGTCCGGGCCGCTGCCGCCGGGGCCGCTGCCGCCCGGCCCGCCATCGTCCGGGCCGTCGTCGCCGGGCTCGTCCTGGTCACCGGCGCTGTCCTCGCCGCCGGGACGGCCGCTTTCGGTAGCATCGCCGGGATCGCCGTCCGCGCCG
>Ga0335075_10010624_pt1 | contig 13968 bp, 12 predicted proteins | sample Lox_Sample_24_FD_206723 | JGI IMG/M metagenome (GOLD analysis project Ga0335075, IMG submission 206723) | Soil microbial communities from Loxahatchee National Wildlife Refuge, Florida, United States - Lox_Sample_2.4 | ecosystem: Environmental > Terrestrial > Soil > Wetlands | place: USA...
AGACCACCGAGGGCAAGATCGAGCTCGCCCATGGCGGCACGCTCTTTCTCGACGAAGTAGGCGACATCCCGCTCCCCCTTCAGGTCAAGCTGCTGCGCTTCCTGCAGGAGCGGGTGATCGAGCGGATCGGCGGGCGCAAGCCGATCGCAGTCGACACGCGGATCGTCTGCGCGACGCATCAGGATCTGGAGGCGATGATCGCCGCGGGCACGTTCCGCGAGGATCTCTATTACCGCCTCGCCGAGATCGTCGTCCGGATCCCGAGCCTTGCCGAGCGGCATGGCGACGCGGCCCTGCTCGCCAAGCATTTCCTCGCCCGCTTCGCGCGTGAGATGAACCCGCAGGTCAAGGGCTTCGCGCCCGGCGCGCTCGCCGCGATCGAGGCCTGGCCCTGGCCCGGCAATGTCCGCGAGCTGGAGAACCGGGTGAAGCGCGCGGTCATCATGGCCGACGGCAAGCTGGTCTCTGCCGAGGATCTCGATCTCGACGCCGGCGCCGATGAGGGGCTGCCGGTCAATCTCAAGGCGGCGCGCGAGGAGGCCGACCGCCGCGCGATCCGCAAGGCGCTGGCGCAGACCAGCAGCAACATTTCGAGCGCTGCGCGGCTGCTCGGGATCAGCCGCCCGACGCTGTACGACCTGTTCAAGCAATACGATATCCAGCCGTGAGACGCAGCGTCGCCCTGCTCTGCCTGTTGCTGCTCGCCGGCTGTTCGGCGGGGGCGACCGGCAATGCCTATGAGCGGGGCCGGACCGCTTTCGCGGCAGGGGACCTGCGCACCGCGCGCGTCGAATTGATGAACGCGCTCCAGTCCAACCCCGACGACCGCGCGGCGCGTTTGCTCCAGGCGCAGGTGCAACTCGCATTGGGCGACGGCGTCGCGGCCGAGGCGGAAGTTACGCGGGCGCGGCAGTCGGGCGTGGCTGCGGCGGAGACGCGCCATCTCATGGCGCATGCGCGGCTGCTTCAGGGCGACGCCACCGGCGCGCTCGAGGAGGCCGTCGGCGCCGCCCCGCAACACCGCGCTTATGCCGCGCGTATCCGGGCAAAATCCTTTGTGACGCTCGGCAATGCGAACGAAGCCGGCATGGAGTTCGACCGCGCGATCTCGCTCGGCCCGGACGATGCCGCGCTCTGGGTCGATGTGGCGCGCTTTCGCCGCGGGCGCAGCAATCTCGCGGGCGCGATCGAGGCGATCGACCGCGCGGTGACGCTCCAGCCCGGCAACATCGATGCGTTGATCCTGCGCGGCGAACTGACCCGCACCCAATATGGCCTTGCCGCTGCCTTGCCCTGGTTCGATCGCGCGATCGAAGCGGACGGCGGCAATGTCAGCGCCCGGCTCGAGCGGGCGATCACTTATGGCGATCTCGGCCGGATGGCGGACATGCTCGCCGACATACGCGAGGTCCATCGCCTCACCGGCGGTCACCCGACGGCTTATTATCTTCAGGCGGCGCTGGCGGCGCGGGCGAACAATTTCGTGCTGGCCCGTGCGCTTTTCGACCGGACGCGCGGCGCCTTTGACGGCGTTCCGGCCGGACAGCTCCTCGCCGGCAGCATCGCGCTCGGCAATGGCGATGCTGAGCAGGCCGCGCGCCGCGTCGGCCCGCTGGCCGATCGTCAGCCAGGCAATATGAAGGCGAAACGCCTGCTCGCCTCCGCGCAATGGCAATTGGGCAATTTCGATGCGGTGATCATCACGCTCTCGCCGGTCGCGGCGCGGCCCGATGCCGATTCCTACAGTCTGTCGCTGCTCGGCCGGGCGCTGCTGCGCAAGGGCGACACCGGTGCCGCGGCCAGCATTCTCGCGCGCGCGAGCCGGCCCCAGCTTGCGGCCCCCTCGGCGAATCCGCTCAGCGACGAGGAGTTTGCGGCCTTGCGCAGCAATGGGGGGGACGACCAGTCCCAGATCCGGCTCGTGTCTGCATTGCTTGCGCGGGGGCTCGCCAGCGAGGCGCTGGAGCGCGCGCAACGGCTGCAAAATGCGAGTCCGGGCGCCCCCCAGGTACATATGCTGGTCGGCGACGCACTTGGCGCGCTCGGCGATCATGCAGGTGCGGCCGAAAATTACCGCCGCGCCGCGAATCTCGCTTTCTCGGAAGCCGTGGCGCTGCGGCTGATCGCGTCGCTGGAGCGTGCCGGGCAAAGCAGCGCTGCAGACCAGGTGCTCGGCCTCTTCCTCCAGCAGAATCCGCGCAGCGTCCCTGCGCTGCTGCTGGTCGCCGGGCGTTCGATGCAGGCGGGCGAGTGGGCACGCGCGATCGACATTTACGAGAGCCTGCGCGCCCGTATCGGCAACAATGACGCGACGATCCTCAACAACCTCGCCTGGGCCTATGCCGGGGCGGAGGATCATCGCCGCGCATTGGTCTATGCGCGCCGCGCCTACGCGCTGGATCCGGGCAACCCGGTCACTGCGGACACGTTCGGATGGCTCCTGTTCACCACCCGCACGGATCGCGTGAGGGGCCTGGCCCTGCTGGTCGGCGCGCAGCGGGGCTAACGCAGCTCCGGCCGGTCGAGATTGAGCTCGCCGATCGGGATCACGACGACCTCGCCATGGGCGGCGCGCAGGCTGTCGAGGAACTGGGCGGCCTCGCCGACGATCACCACCGTCGCGCCCTCCGGGGCGATCAGCTCAGCGGCGACCGATTGCGCCTCGCCGGGCGTGACGCCCAGCACCGATTGCAGATAGGTGCCGATCTCCGCCGGCTCGAGCCCGCGCGAGACATAGCCGGCGATCAGCCCCGCGACGCCGGACGTGGTCTCGACGCTGCGACCGAAGCTGCCGGTCAGCGAAGCGCGACGCGCCGACAGCTCCTCCGGCGAGCTAGGCTCTGCGCCGAGCCGGCGCATCTCGCCAAGGATCAGACCGAGCACTTCGGTTGCGGCATCGTTGCGGGTCTGGGTCGACGCGACGAACGGGCCCGAGTGAAGCCGGGCGTCGATGCCGCTCCGCGATCCATAGGACAGGCCCCGGCGGATGCGGATTTCCTGGTTGAGCCGCGCGCTGTAGCCGCCGCCGAGCACCGCATTGGCGACGACCGCGCGATAGAAGCGCGGATCGCGCCGCGCGATTGCGTCGCGGGCGACCGCCACGGCCGCCTGGCCCGATCCGGGCATGTCGACGACGACGATCCGGCTGCGCGGCGCGCTCTGGGCCGCAGCGGCCGGCGCGACAGCCGCGGCATTGCCCGTCCAGCTTGCGAAATGCCGCTCCGCGAGGGCGCGCGCGCCGGCGGGATCGATGTCTCCCGACAGGATCAGGGTGGCATTGCCGGGCGTCCAGGCGGCGCGATAGGCGGCTTCGATGTCGACGCGGGTTATCGCGGCCAGCGACGCCGCCGTGCCGCCCGCAGGATGACCATAAGGCGTGGTGCCGTAGAGTGTGCGCATCGCGGCGAGTTCCGCAACCTCGCCCGGGTCGCTGAGCTGGACGGTGACGCCGTCATTGGCGATGGCGCGCTGCCGCTCGATCTCTTCCTCGGGCAGGCTGGCATTGCGCGCCACATCGGCGACGATGCCGAGCGCCGCATCGATATTGGTGCTTCGCACGGTGAGGCCGAGCTGCGACGCGTCCCATCCGGTGCTGGCGCCGAGCGAAGAGCCGAGCGCCTCGACGGCACTGTCGATCTGTGCCGCAGACCGCGTTGCGGTGCCCTCGGTCATGACCGCCGCGGTAAGTCCGGCCGTGCCGGCGCGGCCCTGCGGATCGGCGGCCGATCCTCCGCGCGCGACGAGGGTCGCGGTGACCAGCGGCAGGCTGCGGTCGGTGACCGTGACGATGGTAAGGCCATTGGCGAGCTGCTGACGGTCCGGTGTCGGCACGACCGGCGTGATCTCCGCTCCGGGGGCAGGCGGCGCCTCGCGTTCGGCGTCGGGTGCGGGCTCCCAGATGCGGATGTTCGCCGGTGCCGTCAGCGCCGCCGTCTGCACGGTCGTGGCGGTGGCGATCGTGTCTTCCGCAGCGCCGGCCTGATCCTCCTCGGGCAGATAGCGCACGGCGGCACTGGCCTCGTCGCGGAGCCAGCGGCGGGCGACGCGCTGGATGTCCGCGGGCGTCACCGCCGCGATGTCCGCGAGCCGGCGGTCCGCAGCGGCGGGGTCGCCCTCGACGATCACGGCCTCCGCCAGCGCCTCGGCGCGGCCCTCGACCGTCTCGCGCTCGCGTAGCGCGCCGGTCAGCAATTCGTTCTTCGCCTCCTCAAGCTCGGCAGCCGACACAGGCTCGTCGCGGAAGCGGGCGATTTCGCGGCGGAGCGCGGTCACGCCGGCGTCCGCCGTCTGGCCGCTCGACAGGATGGCATAGACGGCGAGATTGCCGCGGCCCTGCTTCAGATCGAGGAACGAGCTCGCCTGGCTCGCGATGCGATCGCGATAGACGAGGCTCTGATGCAGGCGCGAGCTTTCTCCGGTCGACAGGATACCGTCCAGAACCTCGAGCGCCGCGGCGTCCGCGTCATTCGCCCGCGGCGCCGGGAAGGAGAGGAGCACCGCGGGGAGCGGCGTGTTCGCCTCGTAGACGGTATAATCGCGGGCTTCGCTGCGCTCGGGCTCGTCGGCGGTCACGCGCGGAATGGCGGCGGCCGGCCGCTCGATCGGACCGAAATAGCGATCGACCCATTGGTCGAACTGCGCGGGATCGAAATTGCCCGACACGACCAGCACGGCATTGTCCGGCCGGTAATAGGTCGCGTGGAAGGCGCGGACATCCTCGACGGTCGCCGCATCCAGATCCTCGATCGATCCGATGCCGGGGCGGGCATAAGGATGCACGTCGTAGGAGATTTGCGGCAAATAGAGATAGAAGAGCCGGCCGTAGGGCGCGGCGAGGACGCGGCTGCGCAGCTCCTCCTTCACCACGTCGCGCTCGGAGGCGAAGAAGCCCGGCTCGATCACCAGCGAGCGCATCCGCTCCGCCTCGGCCCAGAGCAGCCGCTCGAGATGATTGGCCGGCACGACCTCGTAATAATTGGTGTAGTCGTCCGCGGTGGAGGCGTTGTTGAAGCCGCCGACATCCTCGGTCAGCCGATCGAATTGCTCCGGCACCATGTTGCGGGTCGATTTGAACATCAGATGCTCGAACAGATGCGCGAAGCCCGATCGGCCGCGCGGATCGTCCTTCGATCCGACATCGTACCAGACCTGCACCGAGACATTGGCGCTGTCCGGATCGCGCAAGGCATAGACGCGCAGGCCGTTGGCGAGCGTCCGGCTCTGATATTGGAGCGGGGCGACGGCGGGCGCGGGCGCCGGGGTCGCCGCAGGCTCCTGGGCCGCAGCGAGGACAGGCACAAGCGCCAGAGCGGCCACGGCCGCACGCAAGGTGAACTTCAGCATCTGCAAATCGCCTCCCGAACCCGAGCGCCTTGCTGCGCCGGGGATGCGGGCGGCGTCAAGCAGGCTTAGCCGGCCAGCGCCTCGGCCTGCTCGGCCAGCTCCAGCCAGCGATGCTCGGCGGCATCGCGCTCGGCCCGGGCCTTGTCGATGGCGCCGGTGAGCTTCTGGAATGCGCCGGGATCGCGCGCGTAGAGATCGGGATCGGCCAGCGCCGCTTCGTCGCGTGCGATCTGCGCCTCCAGCTCCTCGATCCGCACCGGCAGCAGGTCGAGATCGCGCTGGTCCTTGTAGGTGAGCTTGGTGCGCTTCGCCGATATGGGCTCGGGCAAGGCTTCGCGCGCGGCCTTGGGCTTGCCGGGCGTGCGCGTGTTCCGGGTGCGTTGCCGCTCCCAATCCTCATAACCGCCGGCGACGATGTCGACCTTGCCGGAGCCGTCGAGGCCGAGCGTCACCGTCACCGTCCGGTCGAGGAAGTCGCGATCGTGGCTGACGATCAGGACGGTGCCGTCATAATCGGCGATCACCTCCTGCAGCAGGTCGAGCGTCTCCAAATCGAGGTCGTTGGTCGGCTCGTCGAGCACCAGCAGGTTCGACGGGCGGGCGAATTCGCGGGCGAGCAGGAGCCGCGAGCGTTCGCCGCCCGACAAGGTGCCGACCTTCGCGTCGATCAGGTTCGGATCGAACAGGAAGTCCTTCAGATAGCCGGCGACATGCTTGCGTGACCCCGCGACGTCGATCCAGTCACCGCCCTCGGCCAGCACGTCGCGCAGCGTCTTGTTCGGCTCCATCAGCTTGCGCTGCTGGTCGATGACGATACTGCTCAAAGTCTTGGCGCGCGTAACCTTGCCCTCGTCCGGCTCGATCTCTCCGGTCAGCAATTTCAGCAAGGTGGTCTTGCCGGTGCCGTTGGCGCCGACCACGCCGATCCGGTCGCCGCGGGTGACGCGGAAGGTGAAGTCCTTCAGGATTGCCCGCTCGCCGAAGCGTTTTGTCACGCCTTCGGCGTCGATCACCACCTTCGTCTTGCTGTCGTTCGCCTGCACGGCGAGCTTGGCCGCGCCCTGCGGGCCGATCATCGAGGCGCGGAGCGCGCGCATCTCCATCAGCTTCGACTTGCGGCCCTCGTTGCGGGCGCGCCGGGCCGTGACGCCGCGCAGCAGCCAATGCTCCTCGATCCGCAGCTTCGCGTCGAGCCGCTCGGCATTGCGTGCTTCCTCGGCATAGGCCTGCTCGACCCAGGCATCATAGCCGCCGAAGCCGATCTCGGCCCGGCGCATCGCGCCCCGGTCCAGCCAGAGCGTCGAGCGGGTCAGCCGCTTCAGGAAGGTGCGATCGTGGCTGATCGCGATGAAGGCGCCGGTGTAGCGGCTGAGCCAATTCTCCAGCCACTCGATCGCGGCGAGATCGAGATGGTTGGTCGGCTCGTCGAGCAGGAGGACGTCGGGCGCGCGTGCCAGCGCCCCGGCGATCGCCGCCCGCCGCCGCTCGCCGCCCGAAGCCGTGGCCGCGACGCGGTTCAGATCGATGCCGAGCTGGTCGGCCACCGCCTCCACTTCGTGCGGCTCGGCGCCGCCCGACAAGGCGAAGTCGCGCAGTGTCTCGAAGCGGCTGACGTCCGGATCCTGCTCCAGGATGACGACATTCGTCCCCGGCTGGATAGTCCGCCGCCCCTCGTCCGAATCGATCGTCCCGGCGAGCAGCTTCAGCAGGGTGGTCTTGCCGGCGCCGTTGCGCCCGATCAGCGCGAGCCGGTCGCGCTCCCGCACGAAGATGTCGAGGCCGCGGAACAGCCAGCCGGAGCCCTGGATGAGGCCGAGATTTTCATAAGCGAGAACGGGTGCAGACATGGCGCCGCCAGATAGTGGCTCGGCGCCCGCGCGTCACCCCTCGGCCGCGGCCTTCCGGTTGCGCGCCCACAGGCCGGGGCGGATCTGCAGGACGGCCTCCTCCTGCTCCTCGCGCAGCTCGCGCAGGGCGAGATGCTCGTCGAACAGCTTCTCGACGAATTCGGGCTGGAGCGGCCGGTAGAATTGCAGGCCGATCATCGCATTGCGCACCCAGCGCACCTCGGCGCCGCGGAAATGGGGCTTCTTGAGCTGCACGAAGATGAAGGCGCCGACGGGCAGTGGAATGTCGCTGATCCCCGCCATGCCGGTGCAGGACAGATCCTTGATGTGGAAGGTCGAATAAGCGCGCTTCTGCCGCACGACGACCTTGAAGCCGGTCAGATCGTGACGTTCGTTGATCCGCCGTTCGCGCGCAGCCTTCTGGTCGCGGTCGTCCCCGGCCACGATGGCTTTCAGTTCGCTCGCAAAGCTTCGTACCTTCTGGAGCACGAATCCACTTCCCTCTTGGCGCGCCCGCAGCGCTCCGTCTCGCCCACCCGAAAAGTCGCTGTAGCCGGAAGGAGTTAGAAAAGATTTACGACCGAAACGAGATTTGTATCTTGAAATGAGATTTACGTCTCATTACTTGCGCGCCGGTGACTGACGCAGGAGCGGGAAATGGCGCTGACGCAGCAGCAGATGGACCGGAAGCTCGACGAGCATTTCGCATTCGAGGCGAGCGACAATATCGAGGGCGTGCTTGAGACCCTCACCGACGATGTCGAGCATGACATTGTCGGCTGGCCGACCGGCCCGGTAAAAGGCCGCGCCGGCGTCCGGCCGTTCTACGAAGCCCTGTTCGGCGACCTGGCGGACGGCGCGGTGCGTTCGCTGCGCCGTTATTATGGCGACAATTTCATGGTCGACGATTCGATATGGAGCGGCACAGCGCCGGGTCGGCCGTTCGGGCTCGACGGGCGCGGCCGGCCCTTGTCCTTCCGGCTCCTCCACGTGCTCGAATTCGCGGAAGGCGGCGACATCGCGCGCGAGAATGTCTGGATCGACCTGGCCTCGATCATCCAGCAACTGCCGCAGGACTGACATGGCGGACGCGGCGACGCCCGGGCGGTCCAACCAGAAAAGGCGCACGCGCAAGGCGCTGCTGGAGGCGGCGTGGCGGCTGATGCAGGAGGGGCGGCGGCCGACGCTCGACGATGTCGCAGAGGCGGCGCTCGTGTCGCGTGCCACGGCGTATCGCTACTTTCCCGGCACCGAGGCCCTGCTGGTCGAAGCCGCGCTCGACGTCGCGATGCCCGGACCGGAGATGTTCGAGAACGACGCGTCCCGCGATCCGATAGACCGGCTGCGACGGGCCGACGCGGCGGTGCACGACATGGTGCTTGCCAACGAACCCGCGCTGCGCGCGATGCTCGCCGAATCCCTCCGCCGCGACCCCGCCGACATCCCCGCGCGCCAGAACCGCCGCTCGCCGCTGATCGATGCTGCCCTGGCGACCGCCGTCGGGCTCGATCCCGCGGCGCGCGATCGTCTCGCCCGCAGCCTGGCGCTGGTCATCGGCACCGAAGCGATGATTGTCTTCAAGGATGTGCTCCAACTCGACGACGGGGACGCACGGGCCGTGAAGGCCTGGGCGATCGAGGCGCTGGTGGAAAAGGCCGTCCGGCAATAGCACCCGCTCTGGTCGATGCCTGCCATTTCTGGCAGCGTCCGGCCATGGCGAGAACGGTTATTCTCTATGCCGTTGGACTGGCGCTGGCCGCCGCGGCGATCGAATGGCTCAGCCATCGCTACGTGCTGCGCGGTCTTTCCGGCGAAATCTATGTCGGCCTCGTCGCGCTCGCCTTCGTGGCGCTGGGCCTGTGGGCGGGGATGCGCCTGACGCCGCGCCCGGCGCCTGTCGAATTCCGGAGAAACCATGCTGCGATCGCGTCGCTCGGCCTGTCGCTGCGCGAATGCGAGATCCTGGAGCTGCTCGCGTCCGGCCAGTCGAACAAGGAGATGGCTCGCAGCCTCGGCATCTCGCCCAATACGGTGAAGACCCATGTCGCCAGCGTCTACGGCAAGCTGGAGGTGCAGAAGCGGATGCAGGCGGTGGAAAAAGCGCGTTGGCTCGCCCTGATACCCTGATCCGGACGGGCGATTTCGGCCAAATCACCCGTTCGGGCGATGGCGCGGGCCTTGTGCGGCACCTAGCCCTGAGCGCGTGGACTCAAGGGGAACAGCCATGAAATACGCTCTGATTTACGGGTCGCTGGCCGGTCTGGTGATCATCTCGGTCATGGTCACCGGCATCGCCTTCTCGGGGCAGGACAGCTTCTTCTCGTCGATGCTGTTCGGCTATTCGGTCATGCTGGTCGCGATGACCTTCATGTTCGTCGGCGTGAAGCGATATCGCGACATCGAATGCGGCGGCGTGATCCGTTTCTGGCCCGCATTGAAGATGGGCCTCGCCATCGCCGTGGTATCGGCGCTCGGCTATATCCTGGTGTGGGAAATCTATCTGGCAGCGACCGGCTATCGCTTCATGGACGAATATCTGGCCGCGATGGCGCGCGATCTTGCGGCGGCCGGCCGTTCGCCGGCGGAGGTCGCGCGCGAGATGGAGGGCTATGAATGGATGCGGATCAACTACTCCAATCCGCTGGTCCGCGTGCCGATGACCTTTCTCGAAATCTTCCCAATCGGCCTGATCGCCGCGCTCTTCTCGGCAGCGGTCCTGCGCAATCCGAAGATCTTGCCTGCGACGCAGGCGGCGCCAGCAAGGGAGGTATGAGATGGCGAGAGTGACGGGGCTCGGAGGGGTGTTCTACAAGGTCGCCGATCCGGCGGCGACGCAGGCCTGGTATCGCGACATGCTCGGCATCGGCGGCGAATGGGGCGCGATGTTCCCGTGGAGCCAGGAGGAAGGCAAGGACGCCTACAGCCTGCTGAGTCCGTTCAAGGCGAGCACCGACTATATGGCGCCGTCCTCAGCCCAGTTCATGATCAACCTGCGCGTCGACGATCTCGACGCCATGATCGCGATGCTGGAGGGCAAGGGCATCGAAATCCTCGGCCGCCAGGACGAGGATTATGGCGGCTTCGCCTGGATCCTCGACTGCGACGGGATCAAGATCGAGCTCTGGCAGCAGAAGGGGCCGGCGCCCGCCGTCTAGGACGAGCGCCAGTGTGGCCTGTATTTACTGGCGGCTGCGCGCGTCCTGCACCATCTGCTCGACGCTGCGGAGCAAGGCCGGCGCGTCGTAGACGATGCCGTCCTTGATCGTCCATCGCACGCCGCCGATGCGCTCGACCTGCTGGGTCTCGGGGTTCAGGCGCATATGGCCGGTCCCGTAGAGCAATTTGAAATTGCTCAGCGGATTGCCGGGGACGACGACCAGATCGGCGAGCATGCCTTCGCGGACCTGGCCGAAGGGCGGCTCCTCGCCGCGCGGCGCGTACAGTTCGCGGGCGCCGTTGATCGTCGCGGCCTGCACGACCTCCAGCGGTGCGAAGCCCGCCTCCTGCAGCATCTCCAGTTCCTGAATGTAGGAGAAGCCCCAGGTCTGGTAGATGAAGCCCGGATCGGAGCCGACCGTCACCCGGCCGCCCATATTCTTGTAGTCGTTCATCAGCCGCATGAACGGCGAATAGAAACGGCGCCACGCAACCTCGTCGGCCGTCGTCCAGTCCCAGAAATAGGAGCCGTGATTGACCCGGCTCGGCTGGAAGAAGGTCTGGAGCGAGGGCAGGGTGTAGCGCTCGTGCCACTCGGCCGTGCGTGCCCGCATCACGTCGCGGCCGGCGGAATAGATATTGAGCGTCGGCGAGAAGGTGACTCCGCGTTCCAGCTGGCGCTGGAGATAGGCCTGCCATTCCGGACCGCCCGGCTCGACGATCTGGTCGGCGAGGCGCGCGACCTGGCTGAAACGCCATTGCTCGTCGAACATGTTGTAGTCGTTGGGATAGGCCGGGAGGCGACGGTCGCGGAGCAGGGCCTCGAAATGGCCGTAGAAATGGGTGAGGCCGGCCATGCCCATCTCGCCGGCGACGTCGGCATTGACCTCGGCGACCGCGCCCTGGCTCAGATGCGCAACGGTGCCGAGGCCGAGCCGGCGCGCTTCCTCGACCGCGGCGCGCACCACTTCCGGCGGATGCCCGAAGAACTTGATCCCGTCATAGCCTTGGCTCGCAGCCCAGCGGACGAAGGCGCGGGCCTGATCGGCCGTATTGACCTCGCCGCCGCTCCAGGTGTCGCCGAGCACGATATAGGCGAACAGGCGGGGCGCCACGATGCTGTTGTCGCGGCTGCGCTGCCGGTCGGACAGGGACATATTGTCGGGGCCGCCATAGAGGCCGACGCCGCGCACCGTCGTGACGCCATGGGCGAGCCAGAGGCGGTAGCCATAGGTCGCGTTCGGCGCCTTGTCCGGATCGCCATTGTGGCCGTGCGTATCGACGAAGCCGGGCAACACATACATGCCGGTCGCGTCGATCTCGTGATCGGCGTTGCGCGGGTTGCGGTTCTGCGTGAGCGGGAGGCCCGGCGTGCCGGCGGCGCGGATGCTCTCGATGCGGTTGCCGGAGATGGTGATGTCGACCGGGCCCATCGGCGGTGCGCCGCTGCCGTCGATCAATGTCGCGCCGCGGATCACGAGCCGGTTATAGGGGCCCGCGCCTTCGCCCGGCTGTCGATCGGGCACCCGCTCCATGCGTGCGCTCTCCTGTGCCTGGGCGGTCCCGCTTGCTGACAGAATCACGGAGAGCGCCGCACCGAGCGTCGCCATCTTCTTGAACCGCATGGACAAATCCCCCTTGCGCCTTTTCTGAACGACGGCCGCCGGCCGCATTCATGGCCTATTCAATGCCGTCTGCTATTGCAGCCCGCGAGCTTTTCGCCAAGAACCCGAGTCCCGAGCTTATGCGTTTGATGTTTGTCCCTCTGGCCGCAGGCCTTGCTTTGACCGCGTCCGGAGCGGATGCGCAGCGCGTGTCCGCGCAGCGTGGCGGCGAGCAGGACGCGGCCTATCGGGCCATGTCGCAGGGCGAGATCCTCCCGCTGCCGATGATCCGTTCGCGCGTGCGCGTGCCCGGCGCGGAATATATCGGCGCGGAGTTCGATGGACGCGTCTACCGGCTCAAATATATGCGCGGCGCCGAGGTGATCTGGATCGACGTCGACGCGCGCACCGGCCGGGTGATCGGGCGTCAGTAAGCGCCCGGCGTTTTTTGCAGGCGTGGCGCTGGCGGACCGGCGCTGCTATTCCCATGTCACAAGCGGAACATTTTGGCGGCCGCGCCGATTGGAGCGCGGCTGACCGCTGAGGATGAGGGGATGAGATTATGCGGGTCCTGATCGTCGAGGACGAACCGAATCTGGGCCGACAGCTTCGCGCCACTCTGGAGGGCGCGGGCTATGCGATCGATCTCGCGACCGACGGCGAGGACGGCCATTATCTCGGCTCGACCGAGACCTATGACGCGATCATCCTCGATCTCGGCCTGCCGGAAGTGGACGGCCTCACCGTGCTCGATCGCTGGCGCAAGGACGGGATGAAGGTCCCGGTGCTGGTGCTTACGGCGCGCGACAGCTGGTCGGACAAGGTCGCCGGCCTCGATGCCGGTGCCGACGATTATCTCGCCAAGCCCTTCCAGACCGAGGAGCTGATCGCGCGGCTTCGTGCGCTCATCCGCCGCGCGTCGGGAAATGCGAGTTCCGAACTCGTCGCCGGCGACGTGCGGCTCGACACGCGCTCGGGCAAGGTGACGCTCAACGGCGAGCCGGTGAAGCTGACGGCGCAGGAGTACAAGCTTCTCTCCTATCTCATGCACCACAAGGGCAAGGTGGTGAGCCGCACCGAGCTGATCGAGCATATCTACGATCAGGATTTCGACCGCGATTCGAACACGATCGAGGTCTTCGTCACGCGCATCCGCAAGAAGCTCGGCCCCGACGTCATCACCACCATCCGTGGCCTCGGTTACAGCCTCGAAGAGCCGCGGGGGTAATCGTCCGCGGCGCCGGTTCAGCCGAGGCAGGATTGCTGAGCCTTCGCCGCAGACGGTGAGCGTCGGATGAAGCTGCCCCGCATCAACATCAAACGCTTCTTCGTGCGCAACGCCGACCGGCGGAGCGGGTCGCTGACGCGGCGCATGATCGGCATTGCGGCCCTGTGGATCGCGTTGCTGCTCAGCGTTGGTGGCTTCGCGCTCGACCGCGTGCTGACCGGCGCGATCAGCAGCAATTTCGACGCCCAGCTCGATTATGTTCTGACCTCGATGATCGCCTCGGCGGAGATCGGTCCGGAGGGCGAGGTGCTGTTCACGCGCGCGCCGGCCGACCAGCGCTTCCTGGAGCCCTATTCGGGCCTCTATTACCAGATCAGCGGCGAGGGCTTCGATCCGTTTCCGTCGCGATCCTTGTGGGACCGGCGGCTGAATGTCGGCGAGTCGCACAATGACAGCGACGTCCATTTCTACGACAGCAGCGAATTCCCGATGGAGCGGCTGCGCGTCATCGAACGCGACGTGCGTCTGCCCGGATCGCCGGTTCGCTGGCGCTTCAAGGTCGCGCAGAGCCGCGACCTGCTCGACGAACAGATCGGAGTGCTGCGCAAGACATTGATCCGCTCGTTCGGCATTCTCGGCCTCGGCCTCATCATGCTCGCCGCGCTCCAGGCGATCTACGGCCTGTGGCCGCTGCGACGCATGCGCCGCGCGATCGTTGCCATCCGGTCAGGCCAGAAAGACCGGATCGACGAGAAGCTTCCGCGCGAGATCGAGCCGCTGACCGAGGAAC
>Ga0335075_10010625_pt1 | contig 13965 bp, 13 predicted proteins | sample Lox_Sample_24_FD_206723 | JGI IMG/M metagenome (GOLD analysis project Ga0335075, IMG submission 206723) | Soil microbial communities from Loxahatchee National Wildlife Refuge, Florida, United States - Lox_Sample_2.4 | ecosystem: Environmental > Terrestrial > Soil > Wetlands | place: USA...
ACCCGTTTCTTTCGCCCATTGGTCAGCTTTCTGAATACTAGCTAAGCCCAATAACCGTCACCCGGTCCGGTATGCGCGGGAGACTTCGCAGGCATCTGGCATACGAACGACAGCAGGATCATTAGGCCGCCGTCGGTGCTGGGACAGTCGCTGATGATGGCGTCGGACGGCCGGGCGAGATCCGATGCAGCTTCGCGCGGCACATGTACATAATTGAGGAGGTCTACGGCGAGCCGGCCATGGTAACCGCCGCTGCCGCCGCCACGGGTGGCAGCTAAGAAGCCCGGTCGGCCACCGAAGAGTCGCCCCTGATCGAAGGACCGCGCCTGTGAAGCTCCCGTCTGTTGAGTACGAGGCGCCCGCGACAGTTGCCGCCGCCGTCGATTTGCTTGCTGAGCACCAGGACGAGGCGAGCGTGCTGGCCGGCGGACAAAGCCTGATCCCGCTGCTCGCGCTGCGGCTGGCCCGCCCCGCGCTGCTGATCGATATCAACGGTCTGCAGGAGTTGTCCGGCGTGTCGGCATCAAACGGCTGGGTCGCGGTCGGCGCGATGACGCGGGAGCACGTCGCCGAGGACTCCAAAACGATCGCAGACAGCGTGCCGCTGCTGGCGGCGGCTCTGCCACTGATTGGGCACGAGGCGATCCGCAACCGGGGCACGATAGGCGGAAGCCTGGCGCATGCCGATCCGGCCGCCGAGCTGCCAGCCGTGGCCAGGGCGCTCGATGCCGAGTTCGTGGTGCGCGGGCGTTCGGGCGAACGCGTTATCCCGGCGGCGGAGTGGTTCGAGGGTTACCTCACGACGTCGCGCCGCGCCGACGAGCTATTGGCCGAGGTGCGCTTCCCGGCGGCAGCCCCGGGCACCGGCGTTGCCTTCCATGAGGTCGCCCGACGTCACGGTGACTTTGCAATTGTCGGCCTGGCGGCGTCACTGACCCTTTCCGGCGGCACGATCAGCGACGCCCGGCTGGCGTTTGCCGGCATCTCCGACGTGCCCGTCCGGGCTTCCGGCGCAGAGGATCTCCTGCGCGGCGAGATACCTTCGGCCGAGCTGTTCGATCAGGCTGCCCGCCGGGCTACCGAGGACATCGACCCGCCAGCCGACTTGCACGGGTCATCGGAGTACCGGAAGAAGGTCGCGGCCGCACTGGTCCGTCGCGGTTTGCAAGCGGCCGCCGAGAACGCGGATGAGAGGCAGTGACGAATGGTGGATATCACCGTGAGGGTCAATGGTGGCACGCGCACCGGATCGGTGGAGGCGCGCAAGACGCTGGCGGACTTCCTGCGCGAGGATCTCGATCTCACCGGGACCCACACAGGCTGCGAGCACGGCGTTTGCGGTGCATGCACGGTTATCGTCGACGGCCGGGCGGTGCGCTCGTGCCTGATGCTGGCCGTTCAGGCGGCGGGCAGCGAGGTGACCACGATTGAAGGGCTAGCGCCCGACGGCGCAATGAGCACACTGCAGGAGGCGATGTGGGATTCGCACAGCTTCCAGTGCGGATTCTGTACTCCGGGCTTTGTCATGCAGGCCTCAGCGTTCCTCAAGGCGCACCCCGAGGCCGGCGAGCAGCAGATCCGCGAAGCGTTGTCAGGCAACATCTGCCGCTGTACCGGCTACCAGAGCATCATCGACGGCGTTCTGCTTGCCGCTGAGCGCAACCGTCAAGGCTGAGCGAGGGAACGACGATGGCAGCAATCGCGGCCGAGCGTTACACCGGTGCCAGTATCAAGCGTTCTGAGGACCCGCGCATCCTTACCGGCGGAGGGCGGTACGTCGACGACGTCAAGCTGCCGGGCATGCTGCATGCCGCATTCGTGCGCTCGCCGATGGCTCACGCTCGGGTGCTCTCGGTCGACGTCTCAGCTGCGCGGGCGCTACCCGGAGTCGTCGCGGCGTTCACGGGAGCCGAACTAGAAGAGATGACGGTTTCCGGGCCGGATCCGCTGGCAGCGCTCATGGGTGGCCCAGGGCCCGCGCCTGAGTTCACGCTGCTCGCGACGGATAAGGTGCGCTTCGTCGGCGATCCGGTGGCGGTCGTCGTCGCCGAAAGCCGCTACCTCGCCGAGGACGGCTGCGAGCTGGTGGAGGTCGAGTACGACGAGCTGCCTCCGGTTGCGAACGCATCGACAGCGCTCGATCCGGGCAGCACGCCGTTGTTCGCCAATCTCGGTGACAACATCGCCCGCCCGCACTCACGCAACGAGTTCGGCGACGTCGCCGCTACCTTCGCTGATGCTGACCGAGTTTTCGACTTTCACATCGACGTGCACCGCCACCAGAACGTGCCCATGGAGGGACGCGGCTGCGTCGCGAGCTACGACGCCGACCTCGGTGTCATGACTGTGTACGCGGCAACCCAAAGTGTTCACGTCAGCCGGATCGCCGTTGCCATGCGCCTCGGCATGCCGCATGACAAAGTGCGCGTCCTGGCTGGCGACGTCGGCGGCTCGTTCGGCCTGAAAATCGGCGCATCACGGGAAGAGCAGGCGGTCGCTGCTGCCTCGCGCGCCGTCGGCCGGTCGGTCAAGTGGGTCGAAGACCGCGGCGAAAACCTCACCGCGTCGGGACAGGCGCGCGAGGAGAGCTTCGACGTCCGGGCTGCTGTCAGTAACGACGGCGACCTGCTCGGGCTGGACGTGACGATGGTCGTAGACACGGGCTCGTACCCGGGCATGGGCACCATGGTCCCCGACATCATGGAGGCGATGCTGCCGGGTCCTTACAAGCTCGCCGCGCTTGGCTTCGACTCGACCGCCGTCACGACAAACAAGGCACCGTACGTCGCTTACCGCGGCCCGTGGGCATCCGAGACGTTCGTAAGGGAACGCGCCCTCGATCTCATCGCGAAGGATCTCGGTCTCGACCCGCTTGAGATCCGGCTGCGTAACGTCGCCCCGCGCACCGATCCGCCCGCCATGATGATAACCGGGCGTCCGCTGGTCGGTGTCACTACCAGGGAGTCACTCGAGCGCGTTGCCCAGCTCGCGGACTTTCCCGCCTTCCGGCGCCGGCAGGCCGAAGCACGAGCCCGCGGTCGTTATCTCGGCATCGGTGTCGCAACGTTCATCGAGGCCGCTCCGGGCCCGCGCTCACCGGACGGGCCCAGCGGCCCGATGGGCCTGGAGACCATGCGCCTCCGGCTCGAGGAAGACGGCATCGTCGCGCTCTTCACCGGCCAGATGCCACATGGCCAGAGCCACCAGACAACGCTGGCTCAGATTGCGGCCGACGAGTTCGGCGTTCCGTTCGAGCAGGTCCGTGTCGTGGTCGGCGACACCGAGGCCGTCCCGTTCGGCCTGACCGGCGGGAGCAGGTCGGCCACCATGACCGGAGGCGTAGCGCTGCACGGAGCCCGGCAGCTCAAGGCCAAAGTGCTCGAGTTCGCGTCACACCTCATGGAAGCTAGCGCCAGGGACCTCGAGATCGTTGATGGCAGGGTCGGGGTGCGCGGTGATCCTGCGAGTGCGATCCCGGTCAGCGAAATCGCGCGGCAGGCGGCGGCTGGCGAGTTCGGTGCCGACGTGGACACTGATCTCCAGGTCGAGGCTACGTTCGACGGCGGCGAGGGCGGCTGGTCCGGCGGGAGCCACTGCGCCATCGTCGAAGTCGATGTCGAGACTGGCAAAGTGACAGTCGAGCGGTATGTGGTGGCCGAGGACTGCGGCGCGCTCATCAATCCGGCCGTCGTCGAGGGTCAGGTCCGAGGAGGAGTCGCGCAGGGCATAGGCGCTGTGCTGCTTGAGCGTTCGGCATATGACGAGGACGGCAACTACCAGTCAGCGACCTTCATGGACTACCTGCTGCCGACTGCCTGCGACGTTCCCCGGATCGAGATCGAGCACCTCGAGACCGTCTCGCTCGACGCCGACGTGAACTTCCGCGGGGTGGGTGAGGGCGGCATGATCGTCGCACCGCCAACCATAGTGAACGCCATCGAGGACGCGCTCGCGCCTTTCGGCGTACGCATCTATGAGCAGCACCTTCCCCCGTCTCGCATTCTCGAGCTCCTCAGCGGCGCGGACCTCGGTTAACTCGCGGATCGTGTCAGCCAATCTCAGATTATGAAGCCGACACCGAGCGTGAGGATTCCGAAAATGAAGTAGGCGATCGCGCCGACGCAGCCGCACACGAGGCCGGCAACCGCCCGGTCCTTGCCAGGAGCGCCGCGGTTGGCCCGGCTGATCCCTATGCAGCCGAACACGATTGCCAGGACGACCTGGGCGAGACTAACCAGTCCCCACCAGCAGAACACGATGCTCGTGATGCCTAGCACCAGGCTCGCGACAGCGAGCCCGTTGCCGGCGGACGAACGCGCGACTGGAAATGCCTGCGCATATCCGGGAGGCGGCGCCGCGTACCCGGGAGGCGGCGCCGCGTACCCGGGAGGCGGCGCCGCGTACCCGGGAGGCGGCGCCCAATACGTACTCGACTCAGCTGGCGGCGGTTGTGGTCGCTCTTCTGCGCGGCCTTGCGCTGAAGCCTGCTGCATTGGCGGCGGTTCACCGCCACCCGGTTCAGGCGGATATGGCCACGTAGACACGGAGATCACCCCTTTAGGAATTTAACCTGCGCTGATCATGCGGGTCAATCCTGGCATCGCCCGCCCCGGCGCCGTACGGTAAGCCAAGCAGTTCGGCCTGGCTCACGAGGGAGTGGATGGCATGAAGGTTCGCAGTGTCCTCAGCGTCGCGACCGTGCTGCCGTTACTCGGAGCACTGGCACTCACGACCGCCGGGGCCGCGACCGCCGCCCGGGCGGGGTTGCCATCGAACAAGGTGACCATCGTTACCGACTCGGCTGGTATCCCGCATATCACTGCCTCGAACTTCTCCTCGCTCGGCTACGGCGAGGCCTGGGCCTTCGCGGAGGACAACTTCTGCACGCTGGCGCAGGACTTCGTAACCGTTAATGGCGAGCGGTCACAATACTTCGGCCCGACGAACCTCGCCGTCAACTACTCGGCTGGTGTCGACCCGACGAACCTCGACTCCGATCTGTTCTGGCAGGAGGTCAAGAACTCGGGCCTCTACCAGTCCCAGATGAAGGCCAAGCCGCCCGTAGGTCCCCTTCCCCAGGTGCTCGAGCTCTACAAAGGATTTGTGGCTGGCTACAACGCCTATCTCGCCTCTGGTGACTTGACGGACCCGACTTGCGCTGGCCAGCCGTGGGTTCGCCCCATCACGCTGGAAGACATGTGGCTCCGCGGCGTGCAAATCGCGACGGAGGCATCCAGCCAGCAGTTCATCAGCTACGAAGACGACGCGACACCGCCGACGGCTAGCAGCGACTCGACGCCGGCTCACTCGAGCCCTAGCCGGTCAGCCCTGCGATCCCTGCGCAGTCTCTTCGAGAACGGAAACTCAACCACCGGTTCGAACGGGATCGGGATCGGGAGCAAGGACACCCGGCACAAGGACGGGATGGTGCTTGCCAACCCGCACTTCCCTTGGTACGGCACCGAGCGGTTCTTCGCGGAGCAACTCGATGTGCCAGGGAAGTATGACGTCGAAGGCGGGACGCTCATGGGCTTCCCCCTCGTCGGCATCGGCTTCAACTCCAACCTCGCCTGGACGCACACAGTCTCGACGTCGATGCGCTTCACGATCGTTCAGCTGAAGCTGGCGCGGCGGCACCCGACCAGCTACGTCGTGAATGGCAAGACCATCCCGATGCGCACCGAGACGGTGAGCGTCAACACCGGCAGCGGGACAGTCAGGCACACCTTCTACATCACCCGGTTCGGCACGGTTCTGGTTCTCCCGCCCGCGAGCTACGCGTGGAGCAGCACAACGGCCTACGCACTCCATGACGCCAATCTCGATGACGAAATGCGAGCGGCGAATCAGTACTTCGAAATGGGACGGGCGACCTCGGTGCGCGACCTGCTCAGAGTCGAGTCGAAGTACCTGGCTATCCCGACCTTCAACACGATCGCGGCCGACAAGACGGGCCATGTCCTCTATGCCGACGTGGGCAACACGCCTGGAGTCACGGCCGCACTGCTGAGGAGGTGCCTTCCCGCTGGCCTGCCCACCCTCGTGTACAACATCGCTGGCCTCATCACCCTCAATGGATCCAGGACACGCTGCGACTGGGCTACCGCCAAGGGGACTCCGGTCCCAGGGATACTGCCGGCGAGCGAGGAGCCGCACACAATCAGGACTGACTACGTAGAGAACTCCAACGACTCGTACTGGCTCGCGAACCCGAGCCACCCATTCAAGGCCTTCTCGCCGATCATCGGCCGGATCGACGTCGAGCAGGACCTTCGGACCCGCCTCGGAAACGAGATGATCGCCGAGCGCGTGGCGGGCACCGACGGACTTGGCAAGCCCAAGTTCACGATCCCGACGCTGCAAGCCATGTGGGAGAACGACCGCTCGCTTCTGGCCGAACTCGTCCTGAAGCCGCTCGTGGCCGCGTGCCGGAAATCGCCCGAGCACAAGGCGGCGAACGGCACCAAGGTGAACCTGAGAAAGGCGTGCGACGCGCTCGCCGGGTACAAGAAGTATGAGAACGGCGACTTGGACGCCTCCGGCGGCTGGCTCTTCGAGGTCTGGTACAACCTCCCCTTCTCCGGAAGGTTCTGGAAAGTGCCATTCCAGGCGAAGCACCCGCTGACGACGCCGTACGGGCTGGACACAGCCAACCGGGACGTCCTTAAGAACCTTGCCACCGCTGTCCTTGACCTCAAGGCACAGCACATCCCGCTCACGGCTTCCTACGGCCAGGTCCAGCATTCGACTAAGGGGTCTGATGTCATCCCGATCCACGGCTGCGACACGGGATGCTTCAACGCCATCTATCCCGGCTCCGGGAACGGCAACCCGTTCTACCCCGGCGACTACGGCGAGGTCGGCGATGGCTCATCGCTCGTCATGACAACCGAGCTGACCTCCAAAGGGCCCGTCTCGGAGGGCATTGTCACCTACTCGCAGGCGACGAACCCGGCCTCGCCCTACTACGCCAATATGACCAAGCTGTACTCGCGCAAGAAGTGGGTGCCCTTTGCCTACACGGCCAGGCAACTGGCCGCACTGAAAGGTACGACAACCCTGGTGCTCAAGACCTGACGACACTGGCCACTCCGCGTAGACCACGCGGTACTTGCGATGTATCGTGATGCCGTGGAACAGGTTACGCGGGACGACATCGCTGCCGCCGCGGCGGCACATCGCGAACTTGGCCGCGAATATGACAGCGCGGTCGCAGAGGGCTTGGTCGACCGGATCGGCGCGGAGATCGACAAGCGGATCGATGCCCGGATCGGCTCTCCTCGGTCAGCCGCCCCCTCGCCAGCGGAGACCTCATCGCCGTCGTCGTCGGGCAGGACGCAGGCGATGTGGATTGGCGCGGGGGTCGGCGCGGGGCTCACTGGCCTTGTGGCAGTGATCGCCAACAATGCCAACACTGGTACTAACAGCAGCGCTGTCGTTACAGCGGTGATCGCCGTCTGGGTCATTCTGGCAATCGCAGCTGCAGGAGCGTCGTTCGTGCGCAAGTACCGCAGGCGGTAATGGTGATGACGGCGTCGAGGCGCACGCCCCCGGCCGTCTCACCGGCCTAGTTCGAAAACGTACTCCTCGCACCACTGTTCCCCGGTGAATGTCACAAGGTGCACGGCGGAGATTGCCGCGGAGACTGGCAGCCGGGGAGATAGCTCGGCTTCGATCTTGTCCAGCACGTTAACTTCCTGACCATGAGCGACGGTCAGGTGTGGCACGACGTCGTCGAACTGACCGCCATAGGGCGGTGCCTCAGGAAATTGCGCCGCAACGGCGCTGGTGAGGGCTCGAAACTGGGTTTCAGGCTGCGGAGCAAGATAGAGCACATCGGGGAACCGTCTGCACTCTAGGAACTCGATGCCGAAGGCCGGGTAACGCGCGAAGATTCGCCGCAGCTCAGCCGTAACCTCCGGGCCGATAGCGCTCCGGCTCAGGAACGGGACCAGGACCGTGACGTGCGCGGGTACTCCCGCCGCGGCAGCCGGGTCGAACCGGTCGCGCCAGCTTTTGACCAGCGGTTCTGCTTCCGGCACTTTGACTAGCAGCGCCGTCTGACCAAGCTGGTAGCCAGGTGTTCCAGCCGTCGCCATGAAGCCAGATGCTGCCACATGATCATGCCGAGCCGCGCCTGATTTCCGGGACCACGACCCGGCTGGACACGGCCGGTGCGCGCAGCTGGCAGCCGCGCGAGCCGGCGGCTAGAGAGCCGCGAGCCAGGGATGTCCCTGGTGTACGCGGGCGACTAGTCCGGCCAGGGTTTCGCGCTGGCGCCGGGTCAGGTGCGGGAGCGATCCGTCGAAGTCCGCCTGATCCTTTGACCGGACGTGCTTGGCCTTGAACAGCAAGACCAGCTCGGGCGCCAGGTAAGGGATGCCGTCGACGGTGTGCCGGATGATCTCGCCGTACGGAAGCCGGATCGTCTCGTCCCGTCGGCAGATCCAGTAGTCACCATCGTGTGGTTCGCGGAACACGTCCAGCAGGTAGTTGCCGGTAGCCGGATCACGCAGCCAGGTCTGGTGTGTGTTGGCCAGTTCTCCTGGCGTGGCGTTCTCCCAGATCCGGCGGTCGCCTACCGCGTCGAAGATGTAGCCAGGGAAGCGATCGCGGACCTCAGGGAAGGTCCCGGCAGGGATCCCGATTTCGATGTCACCGTGCTCGCGCGTCTGCCTGCCGAGGAATAGATCCAGCGCCCAACCCGCGGCCACATACCAGGGCGACGCGATACCGGCCAGCTTCCGCGCGACCTCACTCGGGGACCAGGAGCCTGACCACCGGGCATCCAGGGCCGCGATGTCCTCCGGTGACAACTGGATGCCTTCGTCGGGCAGTTGCTCGGTCACCGGTATGAAATTATCACTGGGATCGAAGCGACCGCTGAGGGGAACGTGGTAGCTGGTGGGAACTCCCGTCCTGACGGCTAACGTGTTCTGGCTCGGCGGTGGCTGCGGATCTGGCAAGACAACCATCGCCCGAGTCCTCGCCCGCCGCCTTGACCTGCGGCTCTACCCCGTCGACGGCTACACCTACGCGCACCTGGAACGCAGTAAACGCGGCGGCTTCCCGCTGAACAAGGCCGTCGCGGAGATGACACCCGAGCAGCGCTGGGACCCTGCCCCGGCCGAGCTAGCCGAGCGCTTTGCCGCAGTCGCCGCCGAACGGCTCGAGATGGTTCTCGCCGACATTCGCGACCTCGGCCCGGGTCCGACGGTTGTCGCGGAAGGGCCGCAGTTGTTCCCGGACCTTGTCGCGCCGCTGATGCCGACCGCCGAGCACGGCCTGTGGCTGCTGCCGACGCCGGAGTTCGGCCAGCAGGGGGTTGCCGGCCGCCGCGCGGGCGGCCTTACCGGCGAAGCAGCACAGCGCCGGCGCGATCGTGACGTGCTGCTCACCGAGATGAACAGGCAGCAGGTGAGGCGACACGGTTTCCCGTCTGCAGACGTTGACGGGAACCGGTCGCTCGCCGACACCGTCGACATGGTGGCGGACCGGCTGAAGAACCTGCCCGGCGGGCTGATCCGGGCTGCCGACGGCAGGCAGCGGCAGCAGATCAGGCAGGCGGAGAACGCCGTCGTCGTGCGCCAACTGCTCGGCTGGTGGGCGGACCTGGGCCCCGAGCAAATGCCCGGCCCTCCCCCGTTCCCGTTCAGCTGCGAATGCGAAAGCATGAGCTGCGAGCAGACCGTGACAATGTCCGTGGTCGAGTATCGGCGCCGGTCAGCAGACGGTCCCGTGACCTGACGCCCCCGGCTTATCGCCACCCGAGCGCGGGCGCCACGTGGGTGAGGATGCTGTCGATCACGTGGGCGTTGTAGTCGACGCCGAGCTGGTTGGGCACGGTGAGCAGCAGCGTGTCGGCGGCCGCGATCGCCTCGTCCTCCTTGAGCTGCTGGATCAGCACATCGGGCTCCGCAGCGTAAGTGCGGCCGAAGATCGCCTGCATGCTCGCGTCGATAAAGCCGACCTCGTCGGTATCCTGGCTGCGACCGCCAAAGTACGTCCGGTCCCGGTCGTCCACGAGGGCGAAGATGCTCCGGCTCACTGACACCCGCGGCTGACGCTCATGACCGGCTTTCTGCCAGGCGTCACGGAATGCCTGGATCTGCTCAGCCTGCTGCTGGTGGAAGGGCTTGTCCGACTCGTTGCTGATCAGGGTGGAGCTCTGCATGTTCATGCCCAGCTCAGCCGCCCAGGCGGCGGTCCGCTGGGAGGCCGCGCCCCACCAGATGCGGTCGCGCAGCCCTTCTGAGTACGGCTCGACGCGCAGCAAGCCTGGCGGGTTCGCGAACATGGGGCGGGGATTCGGCTGCGCGAAGCCCTTCCCGCGCAGCACCTCGAGCAGCGCCTCGGCGTGTCCGCGGGCCATGTCGGCGTCCGTCTCGCCGTCCTGCGGCTGGTATCCGAAGTAGCGCCAGCCGTCGATCACCTGCTCAGGCGAGCCGCGGCTGATCCCGAGCTGCAGGCGCCCGCCAGCTATCAGATCGGCCGCGCCGGCGTCCTCGGCCATGTAGAGCGGATTCTCGTAGCGCATGTCGATGACTGCCGTGCCGATCTCGATCCGGTTCGTGCGCGCGCCGACGGCCGCCAGCAGCGGGAACGGAGATCCCAGCTGCCTTGCGAAGTGATGCACGCGAAAGTAGGCACCGTCAGCTCCTAGCTCTTCGGCGGCAACCGCAAGGTCGATCGACTGCAGCAGAGCGTCCGATGCCGACCTCGTCTGCGAGCCGAGTGACGACGACCAGTGCCCGAACGAGAGGAAACCAATCTTTTTCACTGGAGCACCAACGCGAGCCGTCTGGGCGGCATTCCGCGCGGCGGCCAGGCCTGACCGGGCAACCCTGGCAGTGGGAGCCTTATCTTCGTGCGAAACTCGGCCTGCAGCCCTTGTTGGCCGTGCGTTGCCGCGCACTCGAAACAGGGCCGTACTGGCAGCAGCACCAGCACGGGACCTGGAGGAATCGCAATGCGTGTCGCCGTCATCGGAGCGTCCGATGCCCGCTGGCGCCGAGACCGAGGTGGAGACTACGTACCGCTTCCGCGCTGTCTGTCGCGCCGGCAAGGAGGCACATATCAGGGCACTACTGGTCCAGGCACTGGCGCGCGACGACTTCGTGCTGCACTCGGTACGCGGCAAGGACCTCAACTCGGGCAGCGGCCTCGTCGAAGTCACTGCCGAACTCCAGCGCTACGGCCGGGACGACGTCGCACTCGAAGCCGCGGTCAGCCGGCTCAGCCTCGAGCCCAGCGTCAGCTCCGTCACCTGGAACACTTGCGACCCCGCCGAACTAGAGCCTGACGAGTAGGGGCTTCCGTTCGCCAGCCCGCGACCGCCACCATAAGACCATGACAAGCAGGCCAAGAACGGCTGATGCACGGTGACCGTCGTCGCGGCGTGCCAGCTCGCGCTTTCGATCGGAGACCTACCGGGGAACGCGGCACGAGTGGCCGATGCCGTCGGGCAAGCCGCTGCCGACGGCGCTGAGCTGATCGTCCTGCCCGAGCTGAACGACACGGGCTACGTCTTCGCCGGCGGGGACGAGGCGCGCGCGCTGGCATCCACTGCGGCCAGCAGCCCCGCACTTCGCGCCTGGCGCGCCCTCGCCGCCGCCCATGGCGCGGTCATCGCCGGGGGCTTCTGCGAGCTCGCAGCGGACGGGCGGCTGTTTAACAGCGCCGCGCTCGTGGACGCCTCGGGCACGCTGGCCGTCTACCGCAAGGCTCACCTCTGGGACGCCGAGAAGCTGGTCTTCACCCCCGGCGATGAGCCGCCGCCCGTGGTTGAGCTGCCGTTCGGCCGGGTCGCGCTGATGATCTGTTACGACCTGGAGTTCCCCGAGTGGGTACGGCTGGCTGCACTGGCCGGCGCGGACATCATCGCGGCGCCGGTCAACTGGCCGGCGTCCCCGGTCCCGCCGCGCGAGCGGCCCGCGGAGATCGTCCGTGCGCAGGCTGACGCTGCAGTCAACGGGTGTTTCATCGCGGTCGCCGACCGGTGCCAGGACGAGCGCGGCGTCGGCTGGGTCGGCGGCACCGTGATCATCGGCCCGGATGGCTATCCGCTGGCCGGCCCCGTCGCCGCCGACCATTCCGCGGTCCTCAGCGCCGAGTGCGACCTTCCCCGCGCCCGCAAGAAAGCGGTCAGCGCCCGCAACGACCTGATGACCGACCGGCGCCCGGGCCTTTACGCGGGTGTGGTCTCGGGCGATGCGCAGGCGTATCCCTCCCGTTGAAGGCCGTCGCGGCCACACCCTGATAGTTTGCCGGGGGCAAATCCGGCGAACCGCCCCCAGAAGGCCAGGAAACTAGCAGGGTGTGCAGTTCTTAGGCCGGTTATCTTCCGGCGGCGTACGGCGCGAGGAAGGGTTCGAGGGCCTTGAGCATGCCCTCAGGCGCCTCATCAGCCACGTAGTGACCGCAGTGCTCGAGCACCACGGGAGTCACGTCGTCTGCCACGAGCCGCATAGTCTCCGCGACCCGCTCACCGAGCCCGTCGGCACCGCCGATGGCCAGTACCGGAAGCTGAAGGCGCCGGGCCTGGCGCCGGGTGTTCTGCCCGACCGTCTGCTCGATCGCCCGGTAGAACTCAAAGTTGCAGTGCAGGGCTTGGCGGTCGCGGCTGATCGCCTCGATGTAGTAGTTCACCGCGTAGCCGGGTACCGCGGCCGACGTCGACGCCTTGGTGGCGAACTGCCAGCCGAAGAAGACGTCCTCGCGGCCGCGCACGAGGGCCTCGTTGAGATCGGCGAGCCGGTTGAAGGAGAAATGGAAGAGCATGTCGTTGACGTGACCGGGGCCCCAGGGCGGCGGGAACGGGGAAATACCCGGCATGGAGGCTTCGGCGACCGCGAGCCGGGCCACGCGTTCCCGGTGGTCCGCGCGCCCGCGTCACTGACCCTGGCGCGTCGGTCCGCAGCAGGCGCTTTGCAGTGGTGCGCATCTCGGTTCCCCCTTCCGAGCACCGGCATCACCACGCCGGCCCGGACGCAGGTGGCGGCGATCCCGATGCCCGCGACTTCAATCGGCATGCCCGCGCACGCTCCGCCGAAAAGCCGGCCACTGGGTCGGGACGGCCTTGCCTGGTCGTCCGCGGCGGTCTAGACCGGCCGCAGGTCCCGGCTCAGCGCTGCAAGGCGGTCTCCCGCTCCAGATGCGACAGCTTCTCGGGGTTGCGCACGCCGTACAGCCCGGTGATCAGGCCGTCGCTGATGCGCACCGCCATGACGGTGTCGATTGCGCCGTTGAACAGCAGAATCAGCGCAGGGTAGCCATTGACCTGTGCTGGCCGCAGCGACACTTCGGCGGCGAACCTGCCGAGGCCAGCGGTCAGCACGCGGGCCACCTTGCCAGCCCCGACTATGGGCCGCTGGATGGCCTGCTTAATGCCGCCACCGTCACCCACCAGGACGACATCAGGCGCGAGAATGTCGAGCAGGCTCTGCAGATCGCCCGTTTCGACCGCCCGTCGGAACGCTTCGAACGCGTCTTTAGTCTCGGCCGCGGAAACGACTCCGCGCGGTCGGCGGGCGGCAACGTGTGCCCGTGCCCGGTGTGCGATCTGGCGGACTGCGGCCGGACTCTTGCCGACGGCTCCGGCGATCTCGTCGTACCCGAAGTCGAACACCTCGCGCAGCACGAACACCGCCCGCTCGGTCGGCGTCAGCGTCTCCAGCACCAGCAGCATCGCCATCGAGACGCTGTCGGCCAGTTCAACGTCCTCGGCGACGTCGGCGGTAGTGAGCAGCGGCTCGGGCAGCCAGGGGCCGACGTAAGACTCCCGGCGACGGCCGAGCGTACGCAACCGGGCGAGTGCCTGGCGGGTGGTGATCCGGACCAGGTACGCGCGCTGATCCCGCACCACGCCGAGATCGACACCCGCCCACCGCAGCCAGGTCTCCTGCAGCACGTCCTCGGCGTCGGCAGCCGAGCCGAGCATCTCGTAGGCAACGGTGAACAGCAGGT
>Ga0335075_10010626_pt1 | contig 13963 bp, 11 predicted proteins | sample Lox_Sample_24_FD_206723 | JGI IMG/M metagenome (GOLD analysis project Ga0335075, IMG submission 206723) | Soil microbial communities from Loxahatchee National Wildlife Refuge, Florida, United States - Lox_Sample_2.4 | ecosystem: Environmental > Terrestrial > Soil > Wetlands | place: USA...
GGCAAAACACAGGCTTTCCAACCTTCGTTAAGATGCATTTGCCACCGTCGCGCTGATTACACTTTTGTGTATAGCCAGTCAGAAGAAATGTTCTAATCCTTTGCTAAGATGGACTTACAAGATCTTTCGCATTCTCTGATCGCTGAACCCATGGCTCTCCGTCCGAATTTTTTCTTTTCGTCGACCCCTCTGATTCTTTGGCTTTAGAACCGTGGAATCGCTGGCTCCCTATTTAACCGTGAGCATATCTATAATCAAAACCACAATATAGCCTGAGATGGAGCAACTTACATATCAATGGAACAACGTCCAATGAGTTATCGTATCCAAGAATAAGACCTGGATTATCTGGATCAACTTCGGCTGCTTTAATCCGGTTTAAGAGTATTCGCTTATCGGCAAGCTGACAGCATGCCCATAAAGCGGGGGAGACTGGAACGTTGTCGAATAGACCCTTAAGTCGGAATAACAACTCCGTGCGTTCCGCTGAACGTATATTGTAATCCTCAGGGTCTATCTCGTCCACGCCCAACACAAACTCAGATGTTAGAGCCTTGCCCTTTCCCTTTGTCTCGCAAGAACAATGTATTTGGGCCTGTGCCTGTCCAGCAGCCGCTGTGCTGGGTGTGTCCGGACTGTCGTTTTCGCGCGGAAGGTATGGTACTGGAATGGTGCTGGGTACAGGCGCAGAAGCTTCAGCAACCGACGGACCAACAGTCCTCGGACGTTTGGGAGATGGTTGTTCTTCTGGACTTGGACGCTATAGAAGTGAGTAGTATTTCCAAGATCCTACAAACAAGAGATGCTCACTTTGTGTTCCCGACAGTGAAGACATGTCCTAGTAGTAGTATTGGAGCGGCGGCCTTTAGCTTTGCTTCGAAATTGATCAGGATCCGCCCAGCGGCCACAAGTAACGCATTGAATCTGTTCTGGTACGTCCCAGAGACCCGCGTCAGCCATAGCAGTGGAATAGAGAATGACGAAATCACCCGAAAACGACGGTATTGCCGGGTAAAGAAAGGTGGAAAGCAGTAATCGAGTAAGTGGATGAAGATGAGAAGACTTGGTAAGGAAGAGAATGGAAGGGTAAAATAATCCCGGAGATTATTATTCCCGAAGCGGAGCGGCTAGACTGAAAGGGGGAATCACAGGTAATTAGCAAATAGCAACATGTCGCACAGCAGATCAGAAGGTCACAGCTTCATGCCTCAGGCTAGCTTCTTAATTGCGAGCTTGCGAGCAATAAGCTGCAATATTAGGGTCTGATTTTTACTGTGGCTGTGGCTTTCCCCATTACCAGTGACAGAGGAACGACTTGAAAAAGAAGTAAACTCGCTTGCTGATTGGTCATGTTGTTGTGTAGCCAAATGACATTGCACCACTTCGACACGTTAAGACGCGTCTTCGAGGTGGAATCTCTCTATGTAAAATCCACCTTCTGCTCTCGAACTGATACTTACAGCGAGCCTCCAGACCTCTAGGCCTCCACTCCTCCATCCGCAGCGACCCTCCCGCCACTCCTGCTTCCAAGCCTCCAGACCTCTACACCACCCCTAGAACTTGCCGCTGCCTCTAGACCTTACCGCCGCCTCCAGACCTTGCTTACTACTGCCTACCGTCCCCTCCAGACCTTGCGAACTGCCACCTCTCGCCGCCTCCAACTCCCTCACATCAAACACAGTACTGTTCACACTGCAACCTGGCTTGCCAGGTAGTATTTCAATCGATGGTCGACGCTGTGCGCCTGTGTTCCCAGTAGCTAATGAGTTTCCTGCCGAAGGCGGAAGGGGGGTCCAGGGGGGGTCTCCCCCTGGATATTAGGCAAAAAATTTATGCAAAGTGACGGTCTGTTGACTTCGAAGGTCTTGGTTGCTCGCTGGCTTATGCTAAGGGCTTTGTCGCGGCTGCGGAGAAACTAGAGACACAAGCTTCAAGTTCACGCATGAATTGATCTGAGATTACCAAGATGCTACTGTGTAAGCTTCGAGGTACTCCGCGAAGTGTTTGCGCTCTGTGTGAGGTGGTATTGTGAGATGGTATTGTCGGACATACTTATGTTGTCTTGAGTGATCGATAGTCAAGCCGTGACAGGCTTCGTGGGATATGTTGGCGTTTTACGACCAACGGCTTATTTTAAGATCCAACAGCGGCCGCCAGTCAATCAATGTATCTGAAGCGCAAGCGAGCGGTGTTAGCGCCGCCAGCGCTTCGCACCAAAGGTCTTTATAATGTAACTGTGGGGTTGGTGGTGTGATATATGCCAACCCGTTGAGTACCCACGGGGTACTGTGGTGGTGATTCTGTAACAGTGAAGCTGATCGTAAGGATGCAAGAATTGCCTCCCCGGCCGCACTCGGAGGCGTCGAAATCTCACCAGGAAATTTGAACTCCCAAACCGGAAGTGCAGCATTGAAAAACCTAATTTCTCGCCTTGTTGCCGTACAATCTAGCCCAAAACATGTATCAAAATCGTGGGCCCATAGCAATCGTGTTGAAACTACGCCCGGAAGTTCGACCTTCCAGGGCCAAAGCGTAGTAATAGAAGCTTGATTTGTTCGCACCCTTCCGTAATATGGTGGCGGAACCTTATAACCGTACCTAGGGGTCATTCTTTTTCGATTAGCTCCCCTTGCGTGCTGAAGGTTGCGGAGGCCATATTCCACGTGGTGGTGGCAGGCGAGGGTGGAAGGTATGTGATGTGAAGGATTGCTAGATGGTAGCGATAATTGGCTCATAACGGACGGTAAAATGTTAAGAAATAAGGACACAGTACTGTCGTATAGGAAGCCTCAAAGTTGCGGTGGTGGAGGTGCTGGCATTGGCATCGATGGAGTCGCTGGAGCGACTCGGAGAGAGCTCTTGAATCCAAAGCAGGCCGTTTTGTCATGAAAAAAGACCGCCTTTGTTGTTCGTTGAAGTCAGGAATCAATTGCGCAAATTTATTTGATTTATTCGAATTTCAAATTTTGAATTTAAATTTTGATGTGTCCCTAACTTAGCTTTGGCCCACCGCCTTCGCGGTTATTCATCCCAAATTCAACGGTTCTACTTCCAGCCATCATGACTTCATGAGTTAAAGTCCTTTCTTCTATCCTAATCCTCCGTCCCTGCGTCTGTACCTAGTCGATATTCCGCATATATCCAATGATAATTCTAGCCTGAGAATTCGATGCAAATGTCGCAGCCACAGTCGTCAAAATATGTATCCATCCATACATGTTTCTGGAATGTAGAATCACCTTTGTCCTTAGTGTCGAATCTAACACAATCGCCACATTTGAGTGGTTTATTGATCAAAATGAGCTCGACATTTCTAAGCCAAGTCAAGGAACGTAAGATCCTAGACCAAGCACCCATCGCTGGGCAGTAAGATCAAGTTCTTTGACCTTAATGGTTTTGATGGTGTCGCAGTGCAGGGTGATAAATTTTCGAAGGCTATCAGCGCGTACGAGAACGTCTGAGAGCTTAAAGGTGGTTATCAAGGGTAACGATAACGTATTGAGTAGGTCATTGAGAAACTTTTCGGAACCTCCATAGCCGAAATTTGCCAGATGAAGTGACTGTAGATTTGTCAATGTTTGTAAGCTCTGGCCAAGTTCTTTGATGTCGATCCCCCTGGCCAGCGAGTATCTGGAGGCAAATTTCTCGCAATCATTGGTGTATCAATAGAGTGTGATGCTTTCCAAAGTTGAATTTAGAACTTGGTTCTACGAAATTCCGGTAAGAGCAGAGACGGCTCTTCGTGTCAGGCGCCATGAGCCCGATGAGAAGTATTCTTTTGCAAAGATTTGTGTGGTTATGAGTGCCATCGCATTGCACGTCTCGCGAACTGCTATGATCTCGTAATTTTTCTCCGGAATGAAGTTAAGTATACGCTCAATAATTTCCATTGGGAGGGTTGAAATGTTTGGAGACGATTGGGCCATAGCGACGAAAAGTAGCAAATAAGCTGTTGAACGGCTGCAGTGAATGCCTGCAGGGTTGAGTAGTGAATAATTCTCGATTCCTCGAGACAGTCGACGAGGCTGCTCTCGGGAGCCATCAGCACAGTGTTGGACTCGGGCGGAGGTTAGAACTAGTTGGTGATGGAGAAAGCGGGAAGGCGGGAAGGCAGGTGCCAGCTAGGGCAAGAAAAAAGGTTAGTTTCCAGAGCCAGGTATTGACCATTCATTTCTGGAGGTAATCGATAAGGGAGCAGATACAATCGATGAGTTTGTTACGGGTTTTTTCCAGACGAGAGTTCCCAGACGAGCTGCACATGGCTGCTTTCCACAGGGTCGTCTGTTCGGCTGCAGCGAAACACTTTCAGCCTCGTCCGCCTAAACTATGCATGCGATGCCTGCTTCTCTGCTTCTCTGCTTCGTGTGTGCTTTTGAGTGATATGCATGTTGTGGTGAGTGGACAGTCTGTGCGACTTTTCGCGCTTTCACGACGCGTCCACATGCCTCAGCATCGTGCTCCCTTGACCCCAATTTCTGGGAATAGAGCTTCCAATGTTGAGTTGACTCCATTTCAGAAGGGAACTATCGTTGGCTAGAAGCTTGCAGGTAGTTCTGGCCGCGCAATTGCAGCCCTCGTTGACTGCTCCGAATCCGCCGTGCGAAGCACTATCTCGCAACACATAGAACGCGATGACGGCAGGTCCGTACCAAGATCCGGGCGACAGAAAGTTTTATCGACACGAGATAAACGTAAATCGTACGAGTTGCGCGCATCTATCCCAAGTGAACCTACCGCCGACTCAAAGAAGAGGCCGGAGTCGATTGTGACCGCCGCATCATCTCCCGACCTTTGGACATATACAAAATCACCAAATGGCGAGCAAAAAAGCGACCATTGTTGACACAAGAACATTCTACCACAAGGTTGAACTGGGCAAAAGAGAATTTGGATTGGGACCTGGATAATTGCGCTTATTACAATATCGTAATACCGATATTATTTTATTGCCAACGCTGCTGTCGACTAAAGCCCTAAATTTCGTTAATACAACACCAACGACAATCACATCTATCACAAACTTCTATCGTCTCAAGACATCGCCTTCGGCGATTATCCCTATCTTGATTTCTTTCCATGAGATTCCATTGCAATCGGTCGGCAAAGTCTTTCTTTCACAAATGCCGCTCGTTATTGTGTATATAAACTGCTGGACAGAAGGTCTTGGAGACCGAACAACACAATTCGAATTCATCTTGAATCTACCAAATTCATAGCTACCAAGAAGCGTGAGAGTCTATGTTTCCAAAGTCCATTCTCTTTCTGCCTTGGCACCTCGCTTCTTGACAAATCTCTACCGCCAATTCCGAGTCAAGTATAAGTACGTATCACCCGCGCGCCATCCAAGCCTGGCATCACTCCAGATGCCATCCACCACATTTCTTGCCAGCAATGCTATCATCTTTGCAGTCTGCTACATGTCCCTTAACGTCTGCTCAAACACATTCGACTTGGGGGGTGGTGTATGTGGGAACATCCGGATCAGGATTAAGTGGCGGTAACGGGGGGGTGATCCATTTGTAGATGTCTTGGAAGGTAATGTTCGCGCTGTCATCGGCATAGGTTGGAGGTTGGATTGAAGCAAGGAATATAGTTATCATCGTCGTTCCACTCGAGGATTGGCCATCCAGCAGCACCAGACATAGCCACCAAACGTTGCAGATACCATTGCATCTCTAACAGTTCCCAGCTTGGTAACGGTCGTTTTTCGGGGGCTGTGGTCTTGAATGAGAAGACTTGTCCAGAAAGAATCCTGCGGTCCTTGTCATCGAACAACCGTCTGCCACCACCTTCATTCAAGCCTTTTGATGATGCAGGTGGTGTAAGGAAATCAATACGGTTTTCAAGCTCGTACTTGTTCGGAACTTGCCAGAAGAATTGAACAGTAAGCTCCTTATTATCGTCTGAAAGTTCCAGTGGTTTGAGTGCGAACAGGCCCTTATTCCACATATCATGTGCATCGCGCGTAAGGCAGATGAGATTGAAGGGTTCGTCAACGCCGGTATTAGGGCTTTCAGCTTGCAAACAAAGGCTTTCAAACACTGAACTGTACATACAAACTCACAACCATCGTTTAATAGCGGGACAACATTAAGGCAAACATTCTTAGTTCACAAATTGGCAAACACATGGCAAGATGTATTTATCAAGGCGCGTCATTTGGCTTTATCCCTTCTCTTCTTCTTTAGATCGATTATTTTCACAATATACTACCACTTATTGCTGCGCCTTCTCACCGTGCATTGCTTGTGGATTAGTAGCCGTGACAGAAAGAGTAGGTTGATGTTTTACGTTTCCGCTCCACTCCTCCAGCACCAACTGAATTTGCAGGCTGCTAACCGCTACCATCTTTAGCTACTTCTGGAACCTCCTTGAAACAGACTCAGATAGTATCTGGCTTGACCTCTGCCGTAACGACGACCTCGCGAAGAGTAAATGCGTGGCTTTCTTGAAGGCTTACGTCAAAGACTCTGAACAGGAGTTCCCTATCCTCGTCCCGCTGGAGGAGACGATGGGGGAGGAGCCGCAGGAGACAGAGTGTAGGAGGACTGTCACCTCAGCCCATAGCCTACTTAACATCTGGAGGTCCCTTATTGCTGAAGCAGATGCTACGGTTCTCTTAAAGAAGAGGCGGGAGGACCCTGCAAATAAGAATATCTGGAGGTTGAAATTCATGGATCATACCAACAGACAGGGTCAAGGACCGGTTTATGAGATTTCAAAGGTCAACCAAACATCTATTTCCCCCCCACTCCCCCTCCTTACCATGTTTGTATATTTACTCCCCCCCGACCGCGGGCAGATAGCTTCCTTTCCTCCAGCTTAGTCTTAAGTTAATATCACGTTGATCGCAGCTTTGCCTCATTCCTTCGTGTCCGTGACACATGGCGAAAATTCTCGGATCTGGACCGTAGGGATTATGCCAGTCGGGGTAAAGAGAAGGGGGGAGTCCGAGGGTGAAAATACCAAGCGAGAGATCCAGTGTCTCCTGTGTGACGGTTTCTTCCCGCTGAGGGGTATCTGGACCCATTTTATGAGGACACACCTGCCCGTCTACGCGTTTGGCACTTTTCACTTTTAGAGTGGAGAGTTAGACGGGTGAACTCTTAGCCATTATAGCAAATGAATGCCCTATCTATGGTGTATCTGCAAATCAGCTCTGCAACGCCATTCCGGTCATCAACTTAGAAAGCTTTACGCTTAGAAGAGATTGACATTCCAGCAATTCCCTTTGTGGCTTGTTGAACGGCTAGATCGAGTGCCTCTTGGATGATGTCCATACAGCAGTCGAAGCAGACCTCTTCAAATTCCTTTGAGATCATGTAGTCCCTGGCAAAGCCATTCTGATGAAATTCCCTAGCAAGCGCAGCGAGACAAAAGAACAACGACGCATCCTCTGAATTATCTAAAGAATAGGAAAATTCGAGCCCAGGCATCCCCTCCTGGACAGAAATTAAATCGTACAAAATAGACCTCTTCATGTCACCCACTGAGACGATATCCTTGCCAGGGTGCATCATATTTGCAAGAGTCATTTTGACACGTCCAATGCTAACTTTGGAGAGTAGGTTAAGGGCAAGGAGCCAGAAGATGGATTCGCAGTCATGAATTGGCCGATGTATACGCAGTTCGGGGCCTAACATCGCAGTTGCCATGAATGCGATTGTGCCGGTTCTGTCCTGTGCTCCTGAAGGCTGATCATTGCGAAATATCGCCATATCGAAATCACAGACCTTTATCTTGTGTTCATCATCGATCCTGATATTTCGAAATGATATGTCCCTATGGACCACGCCCTTCTCACAAATTGACTTAATCGCTGAGAAGGCTTGTTGCCAAATCGATAATGTTGTTGGCAAGGATCCCAACGAAGAGGCAGCCTCATTGAAGGAGGAATTGACCCAAGCGGTAACAACATCTCTGTGTTCCCTGTTATCGCAGTTCTGCGATGACTCACCCTTGGGTCGTCTTGGGTCAAATAGCACATCCATATCTTCCTGGTCATCGGTTACGCTTGCGCTTGCGGTTGTGCTGTGTACAACAAAGTCGTGTCCTTGTTTCTTAGCCCGATCGAAGAAATCTTCAAGGAGGGTCATTGACTGCCCAGAAGAACATTGTCGCCCATTAACTGTGGTGTCGTCGTTCTTCTCAACCTTGACAACGCCGTAAACAAGCAACTCTACCACGTTGGGCAGGCCTTTAAGATGCTCAAGGTAAATCCCCTCATGTTTCTGAAGCTTTTGAACCCAGCTACTCTTGTAACACCAGTCCCAGCCTGTCTTATCATCTTCTTCAGGGTGGACGAGCTTTGCTTTAAAGACCACCGTTGCGCGACTAACAAGATGATCTCTTGGTGGACCTGCCTGCTGATCGTCGATATACAGTTTTCGGTCATCCACAGTAACTACTTGAAGCAGTCGGTTGTCGGGGCCGGGCAGGTGGAATGGCGCATCCTTCCCAGCAGGGTATCCAAACCTGCTAGGATTGTGATAAAATACCGCACGTAAGCAGCGCACAAATCTGTCCGTGTCGGTCCTGATGTCTACTGGGTCGCTTGCCATGAGGCCCGAACGATCGAAATGCAAGAGCTGCATCATTGTCCCGCAGTGTAAGAAACAATACACGTATCTTCGGCTCCATTGATAGCGAAGGGCTTCAGCAGCTTTCAAACCACAGTCGAGATATACCTCGGGATGCTTCAGAGCCTGGGAATTGCGTTTACATTCCCAGAACAAATCGAGACATTCCCAAACTGGTTCTTTACATTCCACAATGGGAAAACTTTCATCATCCATCAATGGAGGTCGCCAATCCTGAGGAGGGGGTAATATTGTCTGAGGTTTCGCGAGTTGGACTTTTCTTCGTCGAGCTTGGCGAGGTCGCACCTCTTCTACATCTTCAACTACTATGCTCATGAGATCTGGCTTCAGTTCTTTCTTTCTGGGCGTGGTCCCGCGATTTTCGTCCAGCCATTTCGCCTTGGGGTTCCAAGTCGTCATTGGATGATTTCCCTGGTGAGATATTCTGATATCGTTTAGTTCTCGTTTTCCAAAGGACTTCCCTAGCTCCTCTAGACTCGCGATGCATTGCACAAGCTCACTGAATTCCTTCTCGTTTGACTCAAACGGGTTTTGTGTAAATGAACCACTCTTCCCTCCATCTGTGCATTTTGCTATGAAGTTTTTCCACTTGTTCTGCTTGCGAAGGTTGTCAATGTGCTTCTGCTTAACTTCCGGAATGCCCTCCAGGAATATATCTAACATCGTCGATGAGACATAGGATCGGTAAGCGAGATCAGCAGCCATGGGAAACCGGCGAGCTTTGGCATTATCTTCGATTGATGAGCCACTCACTGCGTTAATTGGCGTCGAATGCGGATTTAGTGAGAAGAACTTTTTCTTTGCTTTTGGGTGTTCTTACAACATCAATCGGAGGTGAGTTTTGTGAAGGACCCGCATGCTCGGCGGATGTTATATCGGCTCCTGGTCTTGGCCTTTGTGGCAGGGCCGTTGGCGTTGGAGTTCCGCTTGGTTTATGTTGTGAACAGAAGCCATCTGAACTTAGAGTGAATCTCAAGCACTGTGTACCCCTCTTAGTTATGCCGTTGCAACGCTTTTTATAACCCGTTAGCAAGTTAGGCGCATGTGAGAAGTACTATTCTTACCGGCATTGCAGCAACTGTCAATAGAATTGCTTTGCCGAGAACTGATGACGGAATGTGAGGTTATTATTTCATGGCCGCGGTAGGTTTGGGCGAAGAAACTTCTCGCGCCACCCCGCTCGGACCACAACGCGTTGTTTACGTTTTGTCTGATCGGGTGACGACGTCATCCCAAATCAACAGGCCAATCACCCACACCAAGCAACCCTCCGCACGACAGACCCAATGGCTCCGCGCAAGGCTACAACCCTGCGCGACGGGACATATTGCCCCTCACCGCTAGATGGCAGCCACCTTGCACACACACATGACTATATATAGCCGTCTCCCGCAGCGGGTTGGAATGACAAGTTCATCTCTCTTCTTGACTCTTGGATCTGCACGCTCCGTCGCCTCTTGCAAACCCTCTCCGCACTGTTGATCCAATGTCTGAAGATGCTGCAATGCAAGTTATAGGAGTGAAAGGGTGACGTCACGTGGTATCCTGGGATAACGCCCGTTGTTAGGTTATGAAGTGGCTTGGTAAGCGAAGTGACAAGCTTCTAAGAGGGCACGTCCTGGAGGGGGCAATTTCTTTCTTGTATTTCGTTCTGGCTGTTCCAGCAGCCTTCGCAGAATAAGGAACTAATATACAAATCCATGTGGCAAATGATAACTCATCAAACGAGGGAAATAGGTTGATAGCCGAGGGTATCGGTAGTTGCAGATGAAAGGTTGGTGAGACCCTTCGCCACAGGGTTTTGACCAAGTGACTAAGCACCTTTTCTAACACCCGTGGCGTCGCTTGTCCCTCACGCTTTCACGGCTTCCGAAGGCCTGCACGCGTCTTGCCCTTCAAATTTCGACGCCATTGGAAGGTCCAGGATAGTATGAGGATTACGGCGGAATCTCCACGCGGAAAGGCGCGTCGCCGTCCGCCGTACAACACCTCTTTCTCTCCTTCCTTACTTCCTTCCTTCATTCCAACCATTCCAACCCGTGCTAACGCGTAAAAGTAAAGTAAAAAAAATGAACACTCTCAAGAGCCTCCTCGCCGTCAAACCCGCCCGGCCGTCGAAAGAAGCCGCTGCCGCCGCCGTCGCCGCCGGCGGCGACGATACTGCTCGCAATGATGCCGCCCGGGCACTCCAGGGCCAATTCGAGGCCCAGACCGCGCGTCTACGGGACGTACAAAGGCCCAACTCCCGAAAAACACGAGCAAGCAATACGAGCCAAAGCAGAAGGAGTGGGAAGAATGGTGTGCAAAGTTGCCGGGCAATACGGACGCCGCTTGGGTGACGGAAGATAAGCTTTGCCTATTCCTGGAGCAAGAGGTGGTCAACCACGAATCCAGGGCGTCTGGCTACCGGCAGAGAAAGGCCAAGCGGAAAGAGGTGTGGAAAGATAGTGAGCGGGCAGAGAAGAGGGCGCGAACGGGGAAGGGGGCGGTAAAGAGGAAAGGGGGGAGGAGGGGGGGAGGAGGGGAAGAAGAAGGGGAGGAGGACTCCGAGTGGGACGAGGAGGCCCTGGATGCCCAATTCCGCGAGACCGTCCGGTTTTCCGTTGTCAATGCCTACGTCTCCGCCATTACCGAGCTGTATGCGTGGCAGCTTGACGGCGAGGCCGGGCCGTCACCGCTGCGAGGCGCAAAGCTGTCGGCGGTGCTCGAGAGCGTACGGCGTGACGAGGATAGGGTTCGGCGGGTCAACTTTATCCACCGAGGCCTATTCACGATCATCAGCGGTTACGACGTCAAGGCGCTCAAGGGGGCAATCGCTTGGTGCTGGGAAGCCACCTCCAAGGCGCCCGGTTCGGCGGAGTCGTATCTGCGGACCGTAGCCGACCAGCTACTAGGTTCGTATCGTTGCCTGTTGCCCGTCGCCCGTCGCCCGTTGCCCCGTTGCCCATCTACTACTACTACTACTAATGCTAACCTTTTCTTTACTTGTAGGCCACGCTCCCGCTACCCGCGGCGAGGATAGACGGGGGGCCCAGCTTGCCGACCTTGCGCTTCTCGACCTGGACGACGAAGGGCCCCAAATCGGACGAGGCCGTGCCCTGTATGGTCTTGACCATGAGGCAGGGGAAGACGAACAAGCATGGGAAGGTTGAATACATGGGTTGCATGCGGAATAACGATCCAGTCCTCTGCCCGCTTTCCGCCCTCGCCTTCTACTCCTTCTTCCGCTGGGGCAGAGACGGCGCCGAGAAATTCCCATCCTTTAGGCAGCCCGAGGACTACTACAACCTTTACGCCTTGCCCGGTAGCGTCAAGGTGCCGGAACGGCCGCTCAGCTATCACACGCAGTTCGATTGGGACCGAAGAATGTTCCAGGCGGTCGGCATCCAGTCAAGGGAGAAGACCCACAGCCAACGGAAGCAGGCCGCCCGTCATGCCGAGCTCTGCGGCGTCCCCGAGACGGAAATCAGGCGGGCGGGCCGCTGGAACACGGACGCGTTGACCGGAGCCTACCTTTGCTACCTGCCCCGTGCCTTTATGCGGGCGATCGCCGGCTGGCCGCAGGACGGGAAGGGCGTCTTTCTCCCCCGCGCGCGGGAGGTGCCGGAAGAGGCCCTCTACTCAAGGATATGGCCGGAGGCCGATCGGTGGCATGAGCGGATGGAGGCCTACCACCCTGACCGCGGGGACGACATCGAGGTTGTACGGCTCGACCTCGCCGGTACCGGGTTTCTGCGCCTGCTTCGCGTGCTCGGGGTGGTTCTACTACAAGATTCCGTAATCTTGCGCAAGGAGTTCCCGCTCCGCCCGCTGTGGAAGGACTCCCTCTTCAACTGCCCCGAGTACCTAAGGTTCGCCGCGCGTGTGGAAAGCTCGTTGGTCGACGTGGTGACGCCGGCCGAGCTAACCATGCAGAAGTACTGGCCGGCCCAGGAGGCCGTGGCCAAGCTCAGGTACGAGGGCGTGATATCAGAGGTCCGAGGGGTCCGGTCGGAAATAGTGGAGGTCTCGGAACGCCTAGGCCAGATGGAGAGGTCGGCAACGGCGTTCGCGCCCATATGGATCCAGCAAGGCGGCACGGGTATCTGGATATGGCCTACGGGAGTCGCCCATCACCCACCACATCCTCATCCTCCACCCCATCAACCCCTTCCTCCACCACCTCCACCTCCACCACCTCCACCTCCACCTCCTCCACCTCCGTCGCCGCCGCAGCATCCGGACGGGCCGAATCTCGAAGCGGGCATCACGCCCGCACGAGTGTCGTATGAGAACCCGGCCCTACCTCGTCCTGCTCACCTTGCCCCTACTACTGCTACTGCTACTACTGCTACTCCCGCCGCCGCCGCCGCCGCCGCCGCTACTTCTGCTGCTCCTGCTTCCGCGCCGGCTTCCGCGCCGGCTTCCGCTCCCGCTTCCACGCCGGCTGCTCCTACTGCCCCGGCGCTACAAGACCCGTTCGTTCTCGACCCGCAGGCGCCCCCAAGGCAGTACAAGATGCTTCGGGGGAGCAATTCGGTCTTCCAGCTCTGGACCGAGTGGACCCTGGGGCTAATGGGCGGGCCATCAATTGAGGCCCTCGATCGCTGCTGGGGAGCTGGCTGGAGGAAGTATGGCGGCGAGCCAATGTTCTACGGTCGTCGCCGCAAGGTGATCGCAGAGATCCGACGGCGCGTGGGCGATGGCACGGCTAGAAATGAGAGACATGCTATCGATCAGCTTGAGCAGCTCCGGGGGTGGCGTTCTCTGGACTGGCTTTGCAAGAATATTGATGAATTGATAAATTAGACCGTAGATAGGACTTTACACTTTACACATTACACTTTAGTAGACTGGCGGCCCCGGCCGGCCGCGATGTCTATCATATATTATACACAATAATTCCCTTCTTATGCCCTCTTCTCCCCTATCCATATCTCCCTACGCTTTGACCCTGCAAAACCTACCACCAACAAAATAGATAAAACGGCCTGCTCCTCCGCGCACACCGCCGGCTAGGGCCTATTTCGGACTGTGTATACTTGGGGGGGCGCCCCGGGGGCCCATCACCGCCCCGCGATCGCTGCGTGAAGGGAGGGGCGCTGGAGGCACCGCAGCGGTTGCAACAATACGCGAACGGCGCTGGAAGTACGGAGAGGCCTGATTTATGTATCTTTCCATGCAATTTGGGCGCGAAATCCCTCGGGGGCGGTCGCTTCGCGACCTCTTTCGGGGTTTTTCGGTTATAGTAAGACGAAGAACAGGCAAGGCGACGCGAAGACGGGAACTGCTAGATAAATGTATTCATGTATTTCTATTTCAAAACGCGGACTGCACATTTCCCGATCCGACATGCTAATTAAAACCCTCAGAAAATAGAGGCT
>Ga0335075_10010627_pt1 | contig 13962 bp, 11 predicted proteins | sample Lox_Sample_24_FD_206723 | JGI IMG/M metagenome (GOLD analysis project Ga0335075, IMG submission 206723) | Soil microbial communities from Loxahatchee National Wildlife Refuge, Florida, United States - Lox_Sample_2.4 | ecosystem: Environmental > Terrestrial > Soil > Wetlands | place: USA...
CCTCTGACAACTGACCACTCAAAACTGACAACTGACGCGGGGTGGAGCAGCCCGGTAGCTCGTCAGGCTCATAACCTGAAGGTCCCAGGTTCAAATCCTGGCCCCGCAACCACCGATGCCTGCGATAGCAGGCGATCCAGAGCCCAGGCCTCCGATAGAAAGTCGGGGTTCTTCTTGCACGCGACAAAGCGCAGGATCGCCGCCAGGTCGCCACGCAGCACGACGGCAAGTTCTTCCGTTTTGGGTACGAGCGTCACCTGATCGACAAGTGCGCGGAACACCTGGGCTGGACGCCCGTGAGTCAAGTTCAACGCGAAAATACCCCCGATCAAAGAAGCCTGAGGGAGGCGACTATCTCGAGGGGTGCCAGACTCTAGGTTACCATTGCCTGATCCCACCGGAGAGTCATTTCTGTTTGACAACACGCGGGAATGCAGATTAGATTCACATATGAAAGTCATGCGGGAGAGAGACCGGCGATGCTGAAGATCGCGGCAACGGCCGCCATGATGGGCGCTCTGCCAACCATTGCGTTCACAACATGGGTCCCCCCACCACCGTGAGCTGCATTGGCCGCCCGCGTCGCCACCTCTGCTGGCGCTCGGCGGCAGTGTTGCCATTGTGCGGTCGCTACGTCGCAGACTCGACAGGACGTAGACGGTGGCAGCGCCAGTGCAGGATGCGGCCGGGATTTGATCGGTCATACGGACCAGACAGACCCGTCATTATCTGGGGCTGAGCGAAACAGGGGAGCACAACAGTGACGACCTACTCTTACGACAACGGTCTGCTAAACATCATAACGATGGGCAATGGAGCCGGCACGCTGGATATTTCCAGCGGTGGATTCAACGACAGCATCAATATCATAACGATGGGCAATGGACCGGACACGCTGGATATTTCCAACGGTGGCTTCAACAATAGCCTCAACACCATAGTGATGGGCAATGGCGACACGCTGGATAGTTCGAGCGGTGGCTTCAACAGCAGCTTCAACATCGTAACGATGGGCGCCGGCGCCACGCTGGATATTTCCAACGGTGGCTCCAACAGCAGCTTCAACGTCATGACGATAGGCAATGGACTCGACACGCAGGACATTTCCGACGGTGGCTCCAACATCAGCTTCAACCTCGCAACGATAGGCAATGGGTCCGACACGCTGGATATTTCCAACAGTGGCGGCTCCGATGGCGTGACGATGGGCAACGGCCCCGACATGTTGGACATTTCCAACAGCGCCGGTTACGACACCATAAAGATGGGCAATGGATCCAACACGCTGGACATTTCCGACACTGGTAGCTTCAATAGCGGCTTCAACACCATAACGATGGGCAATGGATCCGACACGGTGGGTTTTCTCGCCGGCTTCGGCGACACCATAACGATGGGCAACGGATCCGACACGGTGGATAATCTCGACGGCTTCGGTGACACCATAACGATGGGCAACGGGTCCGACACGGTGGATATTTCCGACGGCGGCAACAACACCGTAACGATGGGCAATGGATCCGACACGGTGGACATTTCCTCCAGCGGCTTCAATGCCGTAACAACGGGCAGCGGCAATGATACCATCACCGTGGGTACGGGCGCCAACTTCGATACGTTCACGCTCAATGACACCAATGCCAGCCTGGTTCTCAACGGGACCGGCAATGAGGTCTTCGTCAACGGGGGCAACGACCTCATGACCGATACGCCGGGCGGCAGCGATCAGTTGCTCCTCGCCATCGAGGCTGGCGGCGGCAATGTGTCGATCGCGAATTTCAGCACGTCCTCTGCAATAGCGGACTTGGTCCCGAGTCTTGGCTTCGCGAATCCGAGCCAGGTGCTCGCGGCGCTCACGTCCGACGGGCACGGTGGCACGCTGCTGAACCTGTCGCATGGCTCGATCGATTTCCTCGGGATCACGCCAGGACAGTTCGCCAGCAGCAACTTCCAGGTCGGGTAGGAAGCAGACGAGTTGTGACCAACCGGGGCCGCTGTCGAGTCAGGTGGCCAGCGCGCATCGCGGTCGCGATCAGGGCGGCCATGACGTGGTCGCAGGACGTGGCGGTGTCCATTGTGGTGCGACGCGCCAAGTCGCGGCGGCGCCTCGGAGGGTAACTTGCTGCCCCCGGACTGAGACAGCGCCGGTGCAGGAGCTCGCACAACCGTCCAGCTCCCAGGAGGCGAAGTGCGCCGGTTGCTGGAAGCACGTGCGCACGGCCTCACGCCGGGCGCGGACCATCACGTCCGGCGGTTCGCCGGGTACCAGGTCGTCCGGCAAAGCCATCGCCTGGTAGAAGGCGAAGCTACGGCGGGGTGGGGAGCTGGCCGAGCACTGCCCCGGCGGGATGTCTTCAGGTCGGCTCCGTATGCCGTGCAACGCGCTGATGAAAGGTGCACTCGCGGTCCACGCCTGCCGCCCCTCCTGCCGCAGGCGGGCATGCTGTGGTCCTGATCCGGAGCCGACGTTCGGACGCAGCCGGGACGCAGCCGTGTCCGAACGCCGTTCCGCGCCAATCAGGCGAGATCAAAGCGATCCAGGTTCATCACCTTGTTCCAGGCAGCCACGAAATCGCGCACAAACGCGGCTTCCGAATCGGCACAGGCATAGACCTCGGCGAGTGCCCGGAGTTGCGAGTTCGAGCCGAAGACAAGGTCGACACGAGTGGCGGTCCATTTCGGCGCGCCGGTCGCGCGATCGCGACCTTCGAACACGTCCTGCGTTTCCGAGACGGCCTTCCAGGTCGTGCCCATGTCGAGGAGGTTCACGAAGAAGTCGTTACTCAGGGTTCCGGGCCGTTTGGTGAAGACGCCGTGCTGCGACTGTCCGAAGTTCGCATTCAACGCCCGCATACCGCCCACGAGGACCGTCATCTCGGGCGCGGTCAATGTCAGGAGTTGCGCCCGATCAACCAGCGTCTCCTCCGCCGAAATCGGGTATCCGGCCTTGTAGTAGTTGCGGAACCCGTCCGCCCCCGGCTCGAGCACCGCGAACGACTCGACGTCGGTCTGCTCCTGCGACGCATCCGCGCGGCCCGGCGTGAAGGGAACCTGCACGTCATGGCCGGCCTTCTTCGCGGCCTGCTCGACGGCGGCGCAGCCACCGAGCACGATCAGGTCGGCAAGCGAGACTTTCTTCCCTCCGGTCTGCGCGGCGTTGAACTCCTTTTGGATGCCCTCGAGAGTTTCAAGCACGGTCGCCAGTTGGGCCGGCTGGTTGACCTCCCAGTCCTTCTGCGGCGCGAGGCGGATGCGCGCCCCGTTCGCCCCGCCGCGCTTGTCGGAGCCGCGGAAGGTCGCCGCCGCCGCCCAGGCGGTCGAGACCAGTTGGGAGGCGGAAAGACCCGACGCTAGGATTTTGCCCTTGAGCGCGCGGATGTCCTGCTCGTCGATCAGTTTATGCGTGACGGCCGGGAGCGGGTCTTGCCAGATCAGCTCCTCCGCCGGGACCTCCGGGCCGAGATAGCGCACGCGCGGGCCCATGTCGCGGTGCACCAGCTTGAACCACGCGCGGGCAAAGGCGTCCGCGAGCTGATCCGGATGCTCGTAGAAGCGCCTCGAGATTTTTTCGTACACAGGGTCGAAGCGCAACGACAGGTCGGTGGTCAGCATCGATGGCGCGTGACGCTTCGACGGGTCATGCGCATCCGGTATAGTACCCGCGCCGGCGCCATTCTTCGTTGTCCACTGATACGCACCGCCGGGGCTCTTGGTCAGTTCCCATTCGTAGCTGAACAGGTTCGAGAAGAAGTTGTTGCTCCACTTCGTTGGCGTCTGCGTCCAGATGACTTCCAGGCCGCTGCCGATCGCGTCATCGCCTTTGCCGCTGCCATAGGTGTTCTTCCAGCCCAGCCCCTGCTCCTCAATCGAGGCGCCTTCGGGCTCGGGGCCGACATGCTTGCTCGCCTCGGCAGCACCGTGGGTCTTGCCGAACGTGTGTCCGCCGGCAATCAGCGCCACGGTCTCCTCGTCGTTCATGGCCATGCGCGCGAACGTCTCGCGGATATCTCGCGCCGCGGCGATCGGGTCCGGCTTGCCGTTCGGGCCTTCCGGATTGACGTAGATCAGACCCATCTGCACAGCGGCGAGAGGTTTCAGCAGATCACGGTCGCCGCTGTAGCGCTTGTCCTCCAGCCACTTGCCTTCGGGACCCCAGAAGATGTCCTCCTCTGGCTCCCAGACATCCTCGCGCCCGCCGCCGAAGCCGAACGTCTTGAAGCCCATCGATTCCAGCGCGCAGTTGCCGGCAAGGATGATCAGGTCGGCCCAGGAGATCTTGTTGCCGTACTTCTGCTTGAGCGGCCAGAGCAACCTGCGCGCCCGGTCGAGCAGGACGTTGTCCGGCCAGCTATTGAGCGGTGCGAAGCGTTGCGTGCCCGAGCCTGCGCCGCCACGGCCGTCGCCGATGCGGTAGGTGCCCGCGCTGTGCCACGCCATGCGGATAAAAAGCGGCCCGTAATGTCCGAAGTCGGCCGGCCACCAGTCCTGCGAGTCGGTCATCAGCGCGAAAAGGTCCTTCTTCAGGGCCTGGTAGTCGAGTTTCTTGAACTCCTCGGCGTAGTTGAAGTCCTTGCCCAGCGGACTGGACTGGGGAGAGTTCTGGTGCAGAACTTTCAGGTTCAACTGGTTCGGCCACCAATCCCGGTTCTCTGCAATGTGCCGAACATCATGCCTGACCGGGCACGTGCCGGCGGTTGCGCTGTCGTCCATGTTTCTCTCCGTTCTTTGCCGCGTTGGTTCCTGGTCCCCGGATGCGATCCGCAACGGTCGCCGGTACTCAGCTTGTGTGGGCCGCGGGAGCCGGCTGTGAGCCTGTTCTGGTGTCGGCGACAGGCGCGTCTGCCGTTGTGGTCACGCGTTGCTCCCTCAGGGGCCTGGACTTGCGATTAGCCGAAGGGCGATGATAGATGCAAGTGCGCCCGCTCAATGGGTCTGATAGACGGCAACTATGATGAACGACAGATGAACCTCCGCGACCTCCGCTACCTGCTGGCCGTCGCCGAACACGAGCATTTCGGCCGCGCCGCCGAAGCCTGCAGCATCAGTCAGCCGACGCTTTCCGTGCAGGTCCGCAAGCTCGAGGAACTGCTCGGCGTCGTGCTGTTCGAGCGCACCGGCAGGGGGGTGAAGCCGACGGCCGCCTGCGACCAACTGATCGGCCATGTCCGCACCGCGGTGGCGGAGGTGGACGCAATCCTGGCGGTGGCGGGCAATCTGCGTGACCCGCTGGCCGGGCGGCTCAGGCTCGGCATCATCCCGACGCTGGCGCCGTACCTGTTGCCGCTGGTCCTCGCGGCGCTGCGCGAGGCGCTGCCCGCGCTCGAGGTGGTGCCGTGGGAGGATCAGACCACGGCGCTGCTCAAGCGGCTGCACGCGCATGAGCTGGATGGCGCTTTGCTGGCGACCGAGGTGACCGCGCCGGATCTGGAGAGCCGGCCGCTGTTCGCCGAGCCGTTCCTTGCCGCACTGCCGCCCAATCATCCGCTCGCCGCGCGCGAGGTGGTGGCCGAGGCTGACCTGGCGCAGGACATCCTGGTCCTGGAGGACGGGCATTGCCTGCGCGACCAGGCGCTGGAGGCCTGTGGGCAAAGCGGCGCGCTGAGCGGCACGATGCGGGCGACGAGCCTTTCGACGCTGCTCAACATGGTAGCCGCCGGCTATGGGACCACGCTGATCCCGGGGCTCGCGGCGGGGGCCGCGGAGGATGCGGGGATTGTGCTGCGGCCGCTGGCGGCGCAGGTGGGGCGGACAGTGCGGATCGCCTGGCGCGCCCGCTTCCCGCGGCGCGCGGCGTTGGAGGCGGTGGGCGAGATCATCGCCGCGCGCCTGCGCGGCTTCGCGGTGGCGACGAGCTAGGCGTGCGGGATAACCGCCTGTTCGGAAGGCGGAGCTGGCCGGACGCTTCCGCTTGACCGCAAAGGCCGCCGCTAGAAATTTCGAACCTTGGTCAGCAGGGCCTGTCGCGGTGGACGCGAGAAGTCGAAACCAATGCCCGCCGAGATGAGAACGCGCGAAGCTCGAGGAACCACCGTGAAAATGAAGACATCCGGTGACGTCGCGAACTCGTCATGTGATGATCATGGCTGCCATGCTTTTTATTGGTCTCCCGCTTGCAGCCATGAAACAGCGACCATGGCCGCTTGCGGTGACTGCGGCCCTTGTCGGCATGGTGTTCGGCGAGCAAGGCGCCGCGTTGGCACGCGAGGAACGTGAGCGGCGCAGCCAGGGCGGCGTCTATCAGCCTCCGAAGCACCCGAAAACAGCGGTAATGCTTTCGTCAACGCCTGCCCACCGTCACCAGAGGCGCGGCACGAGCCGGTAATGCGTTCGGCAAACATAGTCGGCATAACCCGGTAGCTCGGCCTGGAGCAGGTCATCTTCCAAACCCGTCCGAAGAACCAGCAGCGCGACCGCCAACGCAGCCGGCAACAATGCCCACCAGGAGGCGAGCGCGAGCGGAATTCCGATGAACATTGCTATCGCCGCACTGTAACCGGGATGGCGGACGAATCTATACGGCCCAGACGTGATCACCCGCTGCGCGCGCTCCTTCTGGACTCGGACACCTGGCTCGAAGAAAGGATCGACGGCCTCAGCCCAAGCTGTGACCGCGATGCCGCCGATCAGCAGGACATAGCCGATCAGAACAACCCATAGCGGCACGTCCGACCATTCCATACGGCCTCCATCGAGCGCCGCGAGCGGGATTTCGCTGATAAAAGCCGGAAACAAGACCGCGAGCAGCATCAGGTCCCATTTCTTGGTGCCCGGTTGGAAGCGGCTGCGGGCGCGGTAGATCATCGGATTCGCGCGCGCCAGCAGCAGCGCGGAAACAACAAGGGCCGCAATAAAGATCCAGCCGGGAGTCCAATCGATCCTGCCTGCTGGGAGGAAGACCAGAGCAATAAGCGTCAGCGGCGAGCCTATAGCATAGAAGATAGCCTTGGCGCGCGACATCGCCCTTGGATCGACAGCGGAAGTCATCGCAGCCGGCCTGAGCCGAACCAGCCGGAATACAGACAGACAAGGAAGAGCACGAAGTGGATCATGCCGCGCACCGCGCTGAGATGCGGCGACTGCACGGCTTCGGTCCCTATCAGAGGATCGGGATTTTTGCAAAATAGAAGTATAATTGCATCCCGCTGCTCACAAAAAATGCTCCGGCGAGGAATTTACGATACTCGCGGTATCGCACAGCGACGTAAAGCGTCGGCAATCCAATGACGATGATCGCGGCCACGAGATAGGGAAGCATCGGCCTCCTCCTGGCTTGCGCTTGCTGATAACATCTTCTTCTGTATATTCGGAATATGCCGAATACATCAAGCAGATCGGGCAAGGACAGGCAGCGCTTCATGGAGGACGTGGCTCGTCTGCTGGTGCCTTGGGGTGTACCGCCCGCCGCCGCGCGGCTCTACGGCTACCTCCTGCTCTGCCCCCGGCCCGTCAGCCTCGACCGGATCACCGAGGACCTCGGGATCAGCAAGAGCAGCGCAAGTATCGCCGCGCGGCTGTTGGAGAGCTACAAGCTCTCACGTCGTCATCGCGAGGCCGGCACGAAGCGCGCGCTCTACGCCGTGGCCGACGACTATGAAGCCATGATCCGGCAGCAGAACCAACTCCTGGATGCATTGGCTGAGCAGTTGAACGCCGGCAGCGGAATCGTCGGATCGAAGGAGGTGAACGCGCGTCTCGAGGAGATGGCGGAATTCTACCGGGCGATGCGCGGCGCTATGGATGACGCGATACGCCACTGGAAGCGCCGCCGGCCGTGACGGGTCCCGCCGATGCGGAATTTACCTGGGGTCCCCCGATCTAGGATGCGGCCGCATCGCCGGCGAGGACCCGGGCCGCCTTGGGCTGAGGACGCATCAGCAAGTAAAATGCGACGAAGTGCGTGATCAGCAGCAGGGGTACATAGATAATAGGGATCGCGTAGGCGGCGCCCAACTCCCCAGCCCTTGCCGGCAGGTCGACCTGGACCGCGTGGTAATAGTCGAGGATCAGGTCCACGAGCCCCACGATATTGAAGGCGATGACGAACAGCCAAAACAGCGGACGGATCCTGACCGTGAGAAGCGCCAGCATGGCCAGCACACCGGTTGCAAAATCCCAGTAGGCGGCGAACACGGCGAAGCTGGCCGGCAGATCGGGGCTGACCACGCCCGGAAGGATGAAGACGAGCCCGAAGAAGCGGAAACTGTGCAGCGTAGCGATCGCACGTTGTGCTTCGACATGTTCCATCGCGTTCAGCCAAGGCCAGATGTACACGCCAAAGCAAAGCAGCCACGCGATATATCCGAGGACGAGATGGATTTGGAACAGGATTTCCGAGGACATGTGAGCTCCTATCGCGGGCCGTACAAGCTGCAAAGGAAATCGATCATGGCAGTGTTGGCCTCCGGCGCGGGTTCTTGCTGAGTCCGATGGCCGAAGCCAGCCAGCATGATCGCCGGCCGGAGTTTGGGGACCATTGCCGGCGCCCCAAAACGTAGGAGCCCGAAATCCCTTTGCACTGGCCATCTGTTCACATAGGCTGTTCGCTAATGAACAGATCCGCCGGAACCTGGCTATGGGATGATGTGCGTTTCTTCCTCGCCGTGGCGCGCACTGGCAGCCTGTCAGGAGCTGCACGCGCCTTGGGCGTCGGTCACGTGACTGTTGGGCGTCGGATCACGCTGCTCGAGAGGCGGCTTGGCGTGACCCTGATGAACCGGACTCCGGATGGGTTTGCCACCACCTCGGCCGGAGCGGCGATCCTACGCCAATGTGCGGCGATGGAGAGCGCGGCGATGGATCTTGAGCGCGTTGTCGCGGGACATGATTCCCTTGTCACCGGCTCGGTTCGAGTGACTACGACGGAGACGCTCGCCTATCAGTTGGTAGCGCCTGCAATTGCCGCGCTGCATGAGACACACGCGGCGCTTCGGGTCGATCTGATCACCGGCGTTCGCTCGCTCGACATCGCCCGTCGCGAGGCCGATCTCGCAGTCAGGTTTGCGCGACCCTCGGCTTCGGACCTGGTTTGTCGCAAACTGGGCGAGGTTGGCTTCTCGCTCTACGCATCGAAGCGCTATCTGGCGAGCGCAGGCATCCCGAAACGAGGCCAGGGATTGGCAGGTTTCGACCTGATCACCTTCACAGGTGCGCCGGCAGCGACAAGCCCGTTTTTTATGGGCGAGGCTCTCGAGGGCGCACGAGTGGTGCTTCGATGCGACAACCCGCTCATCCAGGTCCGGGCCGCGGCGAGCAATGTGGGCATCGTCGAAGCTGCTTGCTTTCTTGGCGATTCCTCACCCGGGCTGGTCCGTGTTTGGCCCAATGAAGCGCCCGCACGACGCGTCGTGTGGCTGATCGTGCATCAGGACCTGCGGCGCGCGGCGCGTATCAATGCTGTCTCGAGCGTGATTATTGAAGCATTCCGTCGCCAGCGAAGAATTTTGGAGCAAGGCAACGCCGCAGGACAACCATAGGTTCAGAAGATAGCACTTTCCTTTCGCGCGGGTGCAGCGACGCGATGGCGCGTCACTTCGACGGAAGTGCTGGCTTAGCCGTCATGCCACGAACACAGGTCTCGACTGGGCTCGCCCTATCCGTTGTTCCCCAAATCTCGGCGTGGCGAGCAAAGAGTTGTTCCCGATCTGAAAAACCAGAGCCACGCGTGGCGCGCCACCAGAATTGCAGTTGTCCCCGGATCGATGTGCCGCGGATCGGCAGGCTTTCGTAGGGCATGCCGACCTCGATCCCGCCGCCGAACAACGGCGTGGCGAGCGAAATCCGGTATTCTTTCGTCACACCCGCCGGCGAACGCATCGTCGGTGGATCGGGGCAGACGGGAATGTCGTTGAGTTTCGGCATTGGTCGAACCCCAAACGCGAACGCATTCGATCCGCCCCGTTCCCCCGAGAGCTCGAACTGTCCGCCCAATAGCCGTACATTCTAGCTGAGTTCCGGATGCAACTCAAGGTACGCGCGACATGTCAGAAAAACTGTGGCCAAGCCGCGAGACGAGCGGCTGGAGGCGCGGGTCTCGCGCGACCAGAAGGCGCTGTTCCAGCGCGCCGCCGAGTTGCAGGGGCGCACCCTGACGGATTTCGTGATCGCCAGCGTGCATGACGCAGCCGTGCGCGTCATCGAGAAAACCCAGACGATCCGGCTAAGCGCCGCCGATAGCCGGGCTTTCGCCGAGGCGCTTCTCAATCCGCGGGAGCCCAGTGCCCGGCTCAAAGCGGCCGCCCAGCGATACCTCAAGCTAACCGGCGCCTGAGTGACCACTATCGCGTCGCCCTTTCGCGTCGAGGCGCTATCGGATCAACACGATCGAGAGAGCTTCGCCAGCGGCGTCGAGCCGCTGGACAGATATCTGCGACAGCAGGCGGGGCAGGATGCAAGGCGGCGGGTCGCCTCGTGCTTCGTGCTGATCAGGAGGCCGAAGGTTATTCGTCCCCGTAGCCGAGATCGCCAAATTGTTTGCACAATGAAAAAGGAGCACCCTATCGGCGGATTCTTCACACGAAAACTACCGTCAGACCCGGCATTTCAATTTGACGTTAGTTTTCTCAACCGCTTTTTCCGGTGCAAAAAATACCGTCAGAAGCACCGTCAAAATTTTTTTGCTGCCTCGGGTTCGTTTTGGCGGCTCTGGAGACATTCCACGGAAAATCAATATGTCAGATCGATTGACAATGTGCCATGGATAATCAACGAATTATCCCATAACCCCCTATTTTTCCTACGCCATTTCCCTGCAAAACCCTCCAGGGCATCCCTCACCCCTCACTCCCACTCGATCGTGCCCGGCGGCTTACTGGTAATATCGTACGTAACCCGGTTGATCCCCCGTACTTCGTTGACGATCCGATTCGCAACTCGCGTCAGGAACCCGCTATCGAACGAATAGACGTCCGCCGTCATCCCATCGGTGCTGGTCACTGCACGCAGAGCGCAGGCTTGGTCATAGGTGCGCCCATCGCCCATCACCCCAACCGTGCGCACCGGCAGCAGCACGGCGAAGGCCTGCCAGATCGCGTCGTACAGCCCGGCAGTCCGGATCTCCTCCAGGAAAATCGCGTCGGCGCGGCGCAGCAGCGCCAGTTTCTCGGCGGTCACAGCGCCAGGAATCCGGATCGCCAGCCCCGGCCCGGGGAACGGATGGCGCCCGACGATCGCCTCCGGCAGGCCGAGCGTGCGGCCGAGCGCACGCACCTCGTCCTTGAACAGCTCCCGCAGCGGTTCGACCAGGTGCAGGCGCATCCGCTCCGGCAGGCCGCCCACATTGTGGTGCGACTTGATCGTCACGCTCGGCCCCCCGGTAGAGCTGATCGATTCAATCACATCCGGATAAAGCGTGCCCTGCGCCAGGAAATCGGCGCCGCCGAGTTTCTCTGCTTCCTGCTCGAACACTTCGATAAACAGGCGGCCGATCGTCTTGCGCTTCGCCTCCGGATCGCTGACGCCGTCCAGCGCGGCAAGGAACAGCTCCGACGCATCGCGATGCACCAGGCGGATGTTGAACCGGTCACGGAAGGTGCTCACCACCTGCTCGGCTTCGCCTGCGCGCAGCAGCCCGTGATCGACGAAGATGCAACTTAACTGCTCGCCGACCGCCGCGTGGATCAGCACAGCCGCAACCGAGGAATCGACGCCGCCCGACAAGCCGCAGATCACCCGCCCGGTACCGATCTGCGCGCGCAGCCGGGCGATCTCCGCATCGCGGAACCCCGCCATCGTCCACGAACCCGACAGTCCGGCGACGTGATGGGTGAAATTGCGCAGCAGAGCGGCGCCATGCGGGGTGTGCGCCACCTCGGGATGAAATTGCAGGCCGAACAAGCGGCGCCGGTCATCGGCGATTGCCGCAAACGGCGCCGCCTCAGTCGCCGCCACCGCGCGGAAGCCTGGCGGCAGACGGGTGATGCGGTCGCCGTGGCTCATCCACACCTGCTCGCGCGCGCCCACGGGCCAGACGCCATCGAACAATGCGCAGGCGTCCGTCACATCGATGAAGGCGCGGCCGAACTCGCGATGGTCGGACGCCGCGACCTCGCCGCCGAGCTGAGCGCACAGAAGCTGCTCGCCATAGCAGATGCCGAGAACGGGCACGCCCATGGCGAACACGACATCGGGGGCGAGCGGCGCTCCGGGCTCGTGCACCGAGGCGGGGCCGCCCGAAAGGATGATCGCCCGCGGCGCCCAGGCACGGATGCGGGCGGGATCGGCGTTGAATGGCCAGATCTCGCAGTAGACGCCGGATTCTCGGATTCGCCGGGCGATAAGCTGCGTGACCTGGCTGCCGAAATCCAGGATCAGGACACGTTCGGCCTCGGTCGAGATCGGCGAAGTGGTGCAGGACTCGGTCATGCGGGCCAGCCGGGGGAGTCAGGCGAGGGCTTGCAGCACGGGGACGGGGGGAAAGCAAGAAGGGCGGTGGCAATATCTTCCTCCATCCTACTCGATCGCCTCCACCGATCGCGCGATCTGCCGCAGCACGAACTTCTGGATCTTCCCCGTCGAAGTCCGCGGCAACTCCCGGAACACGAAACTCTTCGGCACCTTGAATCGCGCCATGTGCTGCCGGCAGTACTCGCGCAGCTCGTCCGCCGTGACGCTCGCCCCCGGCCTGAGTTCGATGAAGGCGCAGGGCGTCTCGCCCCATCGCGGATCCGGCTGCGCCACCACGGCCACGCCCTGCACGGCGGGATGGCTGTACAGCACATCCTCCACCTCCAGCGACGAGATGTTCTCGCCGCCGGAGATGATGACGTCCTTCGAGCGATCGCGAATCTTGACGTATCCGTCGGGCTGCATCACCGCGAGATCGCCGGTACGGAACCAGCCGCCGGCAAAGCACGCCTCGGTGGCGGCCTGATTGGCCAGATAGCCCTTCATCGTGATGTTGCCGCGGAACATGATCTCGCCCATCGTCTCGTTGTCCGCCGGTACCGGCTGCATCGTATCGGGATCGAGTACCGTCATCGCTTCCTGCATCGGCACGCGCACCCCTTGGCGACTATTGCGCTCGGCCCGCTCCTCCAACGGCAGCGTGCTCCATCCCGGGTGCTTGGCGCAGACCGATGCCGGTCCATAGGTCTCGGTCAGGCCATAGACATGCGTTAGCTCGATGCCGATCGTCTCGGCGCCTTCTATAATCGCGGCCGGCGGCGCGGCGGCGGCGATCTGCCCGGCAATCTTGTGGTCGATCTCCGCACGCAGCTCCGCGGGCGCATTGATCAGAGTCGCATAGACGATCGGCGCGCCGCACATATGGGTCACCTTGTGGTCGCGGATGGCGTCGAACATTGCCCGCGCCTCCACCCGCCGCAGGCAGACGTTGGTGCCGGCGCGCTCTGCCACCGACCACGGAAAACACCAGCCATTGCAATGGAACATCGGCAACGTCCAGAGATATACCGCGAATTGCGGCATGCTCCAGTTGACGATGTTGCTGACCGCGTTCAGGTAGGCACCACGATAATGATAGACGACGCCCTTGGGATCGCCCGTCGTGCCCGACGTGTAATTGAGCGAGATCGCATCCCACTCGTCGGGCGGGTTCTGCCACGCGAAATCGGGATCGCCCGTCGCCAGGAACGCCTCGTAGGTCATCTCGCCAAGCAGCTTGCCGTCTGTGCAGGCCGGGTCGTCGATGTCGATCACCAGCGGCTTGTCGTCCACGAGCGCCAGCGCCTGCTCGACCGTCGCCGAGTACTCCCGATCGGTGATCAGCACGCGCGCCCCGCCGTGACGCAGCATGAAGGCGATCGTCGCCGCATCAAGCCGCGTGTTCAACGTGTTCAGCACCGCGCCGGCCATAGGCACGCCGAAATGCGCCTCGCAAATCGCCGGTACGTTGGGCGCCATCACCGCCACGGTGTCGTTGCGGCCGATGCCGTGCCGCGTCAGCGCCGAGGCAAGCCGGCGACAGCGGGCATAGGTCTCACGCCAGGTGGAGCGCCAGGCACC
>Ga0335075_10010628_pt1 | contig 13961 bp, 12 predicted proteins | sample Lox_Sample_24_FD_206723 | JGI IMG/M metagenome (GOLD analysis project Ga0335075, IMG submission 206723) | Soil microbial communities from Loxahatchee National Wildlife Refuge, Florida, United States - Lox_Sample_2.4 | ecosystem: Environmental > Terrestrial > Soil > Wetlands | place: USA...
GCCGGCGATGACGATCGCGGACCACAGCACCCCCAGGATCACCCACGCCGCGCGCCGTGCCTTGACCCCGGCATAGATCGGGGCCCAGGCGCCGAAGCCCAGCGGCACGAGCGAGATGAACGCCCAATGCGCCTCCAGGCTGAGACCGCTGCGGCGGGCGGTGGGCTGATTGCGCTTCGGAGTCATGGCGTCGCAGGTGACCGGTCGGCGTGGTGGTCCGGTGAGGCCGCGCCACAGGATGGCAGCACACCGGGCGTCGCGCTCAAGTATCTGGCGCAATGTGGCCGATGAAGGACCCAGGCAGCCCCCGGGCGGGGCACCAGTCAGCCACTCATGCGATACGACGTCCTACCGATCTCAAAGCTGACTCCGCGCGACCTTTCGGCGTGGCGAGAGCTCGGCGCCGATGCCCTGTCACCCAACCCGTTCGCCGAGCCGGAGCTCGTGCTGCCGGCCACGCGCGCGTGGGGCGCCAAGGGCGTCCAGCTGTTGGTGGTGCGCGAGGGCCCGGAATGGTTGGCGGCACTGCCGGTGCACAGGGCGAGAGCCTGGCGCGGGGTACCGGGCGGCGTCACCGCGGCGTGGCGTCACTCCTACTGCTTTCTGGGCACCCCGCTGGTCCGGCCGGCGGAGCACGAAGAGGCACTGGCCCTGATGGTGCGCGGGGCCCTGCGTACGAGTCCTGCCTTCTCGCTGGACTGGTGTGACGCCGATGGCCCCCTGGCTGAACCCCTGATGGCCGCGCTTGCGTCCGAGGGCCGCCTCGTCGTCCTCGAGCGGTTCGAGCGGGCGGCGCTGCACCGCGCCGAGGACGGGAACTACTTGGAACGGGCGCTGAGCGGACGCCAGCGCAGCGGATACCGCCGCAAGCTCAAGAGCCTGGAACGTGACCTCGGGCCGGTGACAGTGCGCGACGAGAGCGACGATCCCGGCGCCCTGGGCCGCTTCATGGAGCTCGAGCGGTCGGGCTGGAAGGGCCAGGCAGGAACCGCCATGGCCTGTGATCCGGCCCACGCCGCGTTCTTTGACGACATGGCGCGTGGGTTCGCGCGCGAGGGCCGCTTTCGCATGCTGTCGCTGGTGTGCGGGGACCGGACGGTCGCCATGAGCAACGAGCTCGTGGCCGGCGAGGTCACCCACGGCTTCAAGATGGCCTTTGCCGAGGATCTGGCCCGGTACTCCCCAGGGATCCAGCTGCACATCGCCGTCACCCAGGCCTTTCACGCCCGTGGCCTCGCTCGGGCCGACTCGTGCACCGTGCCCGAGAACGCGACCATGAACCGCCTGTGGACCGACCGCCGCGCCCTGGTCAGCGTGATCGCCACGCGCCGCGGTCCGGCCGGCGCCGCCGCTCACGCCAGGTGGTCCGCCGCCGCTCGCTTGCTCCCGCTGCGGCGGCGCCTCTCGGGCTCCGAGGCGGGCGTCCGCGGACACTGAGCGCGTGGCGCCCAGGAGGCATTGCTACGCTGTGCGTCGAATGTCGCAGCGCCTCGACCTTCGACTTCTTCTCCTCCCCCTCCGGGGGGAATAGCGCGTGGGCGGCCGCACGTAGCCGCGAACAACAGCACCGAGAAGAGTCCGAGTTCGAGCCAGAAGAGGAAGCGACATGACACCACCCGACGATCCCAACCGAGTACTGATCTTCGACACGACGCTGCGTGACGGCGAGCAGTCGCCGGGGATCTCGCTCAACACGCAGGAGAAGCTGGAGATCGCGCAGCAGCTCGCCCGCCTGGGCGTCGACGTGATCGAGGCCGGGTTCCCGATCACCTCGCCCGGCGACTTCGACGCGGTGCAGACGATCGCCCGCACCGTCCAAGGCCCCGTCATCGCCGGCCTGGCGCGCACTCACGTCGGCGACATCGACGCCGCCTACAACGCGGTCAAGGACGCCGAGCGCCCGCGCATCCACACCTTCGTGTCCACCTCGGACATCCACATCCAGTACCAGCTGCAGAGCACGCGCGAGGACGTCAAGGGGCAGGCCCGCGCCGCGGTGGCGCACGCCAAGCAGTACCTCGATGACGTGGAGTTCTCCCCGATGGACGCCACCCGCGCCGACCTGGACTACACCGCCGAGGTGTGCCAGATCGCCATCGACGAGGGGGCGACGACGATCAACATCCCCGACACCGTCGGCTACGCGATGCCCCACGAGTACGCGGAGTTCCTGCGCCGGCTCTACGACGCCGTCCCCGACCTGCGCGACGTCGTGCTCTCGGTGCACTGCCACGACGACCTGGGCCTGGCCGTCGCCAACTCGTTCGCGGGGCTGCAGGCGGGCGCGCGCCAGATCGAATGCGCGATCAACGGCATCGGCGAGCGCGCCGGCAACGCCTCGCTGGAGGAGATCGTGATGCTCCTGCACACGCGGCAGGCCGACGTAGGGCTGTTCACCGCAGCCAACACGCGCGAGATCGCGCGGACCTCCCGGATGGTGTCGCGCCTCACCGGCTACGCCGTGCAGCCCAACAAGGCGATCGTCGGCCGCAACGCCTTCGCCCATGAGTCCGGCATCCACCAGGACGGAGTGCTCAAGGAGCGCAGCACCTACGAGATCATGGATGCCACCACCGTGGGCCTGGAGGCCAACTCGATCGTGCTGGGCAAGCACTCGGGGCGCCACGCGCTGGCCCAGGCGCTGGCCGAGCTGGGCTTCGAGCTCCAGGGCCAGACGCTCAACACCGCTTTCAAGCGATTCAAGGAGATCGCGGACAAGAAGAAGCAGGTCACCGCGCTGGACCTCGAGGCGCTGGTCACCGACGAGCTGCGCCAGGAGATCGCCGGCTACACCCTGGAGTGGTTCGACGTCGAGGCCTCCACCCGGCGACCCCCGCATGCCACCGTCGGCGTGCGCGGTCCCGACGGGGAGGAGATGGTCGGCTCCTTCACCGGCGACGGCCCCGTCGACGCCATCTTCCATGCCATCAACGCCGCCACCAAGGTCGACGCCAAGCTCCGCGAGTTCCGCGTCGATGCGGTCACCGGCGGCCAGGACGCTCTCGGAGAGACCTCCGTGGTCCTGGAGTTCGGCGGCGTGACCGGGGCCGGCCAGGGCGTCTCCACCGACATCCTCGAGGCGGGCGCCCGTGCCTACGTGCGCGCGCTCTCCAACGCGGTGCGCCGCCATGGCGTGCTCGCCGAGGCTGAAGCGGCGGACGCGCCGGCGCCGGAGGTCGTCCGGGCGCCCTGAGTGACGGCCCGGGGGCGGGCGCTCGGCTCTCGCGAGCTCGCGCCCACCCGCCCCACGCCCTACCAGGCGCGTTTATCGGCGGCCACCATCAGGCCCTGGCGGTAGCCGGCCGACAGCACGCGGGTGCGCGGCTCCTGGTCCATGAAGTTCGATCCCATGGCGGCGGCGCACTCCGCGTTGGGCGCGATGGTGCGCACCAGCGCACCGCGCCGGCGCAGCGCCAGCGACTCGATCGACACCGCCGAGCGGGCCACGTTGCGCATGACGGTAAGCATGGTGTGGCGGGTGGCGAGGCTCGCGGTGGGGTTGAGGCAGAGCACATGGGTGTCGCGGCCGGCGGGGGCGGCGTCGAGGTTGGTGGGGCTCCACACGCCGCCGTCGACGTACTCGCGGTCTCCGATGCGCACCGGAGCGAACAGCCACGGCACGGTGCACGATGCCTCCACCGCCTGCGCGACGGTCGCCGCCGGGGCCCCGGGGCTGCCGAAGACGACGCGGCGCCCGTTGGCGCGATCCACCGCCGTCACCCGCAGCCTCCCGTCAAAGCGCGCCGCGGAGCTCTCGATGTGGGCGCGCAGGCCGGCCAGGGTGTCGGGCGGGCGGGGGAGACCGCGCAGCAGCACGGCGCGGACCAGCGCGCCGCCCGGAGCGGCCATGCCCAGGGCCAGCGGCGCGAACGTCGCGCTGGCGGCGAGGGCGGCCTGGCCGGCGCGACGCGCGGCGGCGACGGCGGCCACGGCGAGGCCGCGGCTCGCCCCCCCGTCGGCCAGCTGCATTTCGGTGCCGACCGACGACGGACGGCGCGGCGCGTTGCCGGCCACGAGGTGCGCGGCGACGATCGCGCCCGCCGAGGTCCCGACGAAGGACTCGCACTCGCGCAGGTCAAGATCGGCGCCGTCCTCGACACCGGCCAGGACGCCCATCATCCAGGCTTCGCCGAGTACGCCGCCGCCGCCGAGGACGAGGACATCGGGCCGGGTACGCATTCGCCCGAGGCTACCCGGGTGACCCGGCCGACAACGCGGTCGCCCTGTATGCGATAACAAACATACGTCTGTACGTGATAGCGTACGCGGGCATGGCACTGGCCGAACCGCAGCTCACCTCGCCCGACAGCCTGGGCGCCCGCATCCGCGCCCTGCGCGAGGCCATGGACCTGTCCCTGCGCGACCTGGCGGTCCGCAGCGGGGTGAGCGCCCCGATGCTGTCCCAGGTCGAGCGGGGCGAGACGAGCCCGACCCTGCAGGTGGCCACGCGGATCGCCCACGGCCTCGACCTGCGGCTGTCGCAGCTTCTGCGCCTCGACGAGGGCGGCGCCGTGAGCGTCGTCCGCGCCGGGGAACGGCGCACCGGCCCCGGGACTGCGTCCGGCCACGCCTACGAGATCCTCACGCCGCCGCTACCCGGCCAGCGCGCCGAGCTGTCGCGTCACACCCTGGCCCCCGCTGCCGTGACCGGCGGCCCCGGCGATCCGCCGATGCACGAACCCGGGAGCCGCGAGACGGCGCTGGTGCAGGAGGGCACCGTGATCCTGCACTGCGACGGCACCCGCCACGAGCTGGCCGCCGGCGACTGCGTGACCTTTGACGCCGATCTGCCCCATCACTTCGAGAACCCCGGACCCGTCGAGGCCGTGCTCCTGGCTGTGGTGAGCGCGGGCCTGAGGAGGAGCTGAGCCCCACCATGCCCAAGAGCCTGTTCGACAAGATCTGGGCGGCCCACGAGGTCGCCCCAGGACTGCTCTACATCGACCTGCACCTCGTCCACGAGGTCACCAGCCCGCAGGCCTTCGACGGCCTGCGCATGAACGGGCGCACGATCCGCCGGCCCGACCGCACGCTGGCCACCGCCGATCACAATGTCCCCACCGACGGGACCCCCGTGGCGGCGCGGATCGCCGACGAGCTCTCGCGTGTGCAGGTGCAGACGCTGGAGCGCAACTGCGAGGAGTTCGGGGTTCCCGTTTACTCGCTGGGCTCTGACCGCCAGGGGATCGTGCATGTGATCGGGCCCGAGCTGGGCGTGACCCAGCCGGGGATGACGATCGTCTGCGGTGATTCGCACACTGCCACCCACGGCGCCTTCGGCGCGCTGGCCTTCGGCATCGGCACCTCGGAGGTGGAGCACGTGCTGGCCACGCAGTGCCTGGTGCAATCGAAGCCCCGGTCGATGATCATCCGGTATGAGGGCGAGCTCGGCTTCGGCGTCACCGCCAAGGATCTGATCCTGGCCACCATCGGCCAGATGGGCGTCGACGGCGCCGTCGGCCACGTCGTCGAGTACTCCGGGCCTGCCATCCGCGCTCTGAGCATGGAAGGGCGGATGACCGTCTGCAACATGACCATCGAGGGCGGTGGTCGCGCCGGGATGATCGCGCCTGACGACACGACATTTGAGTGGGTCATCGGCCGTCCCGCGGCACCGGCCTCGGTGCCCGACGAGTGGCGCGGATTGCACACCGAGGAGGGCGCCGCCTTCGACAAGGAGGTGACGGTGGACGCGGGAGCGATCAGCCCGATGGTCACCTGGGGCACCAACCCCGAGATGGTGGTCGGCGTCGCCGACGCCGTTCCCGACCCTCAGGATGACGGCGACGAGCGCGCCCTTCACTACATGGGTCTGGAGGCGGGGACCCCCATCCAGGAGATCACCCTCGACCGCGTGTTCATCGGCTCGTGCACCAACTCGCGGATCGGGGACCTACGCGCGGCGGCCGAGGTCGTCAACGGACGCAAGGTGGCCGACGGCGTCTACGCGATGGTCGTCCCCGGCTCCCAGCAGGTCAAGGCGCAGGCCGAGCAAGAGGGCCTGGACGAGGTCTTCCGCAAGGCGGGCTTTGATTGGCGCGGCGCCGGATGCTCGATGTGCCTGGGCATGAACCCCGACATCGCCGCTCCCGGCGAGCGGGTGGCCTCGACCTCGAACCGCAACTTCGAGGGACGCCAGGGCCGCGGAGCCCGGTCTCACCTCGTCTCGCCCCAGATGGCCGCCGCGGCGGCGATCGAGGGCCGCTTCGTCGACATCCGCGAATGGGAAGGGGTCCAGTCATGAAGGCGATCGAGACCATCACGGGACCGGTGAGCGTGCTCAACCGCGACGACGTCGACACCGACCAGATCATCCCCAAGCAGTTCCTCAAGCGCGTCGAGCGCACCGGCTTCGGGGAGTTTTTGTTCTACGACTGGGCCAAGGAGCCCGACTGGGACCTGCCCTCCAATCCGATCCTCGTCGCCGGGCGCAACTTCGGCTGTGGCTCAAGCCGCGAGCACGCGCCCTGGGCACTGGAGGACTACGGCTTCCAGGCGGTCATCGCCTCGAGCTTCGCCGACATCTTCCGCTCCAATTGCACGAAGATCGGGCTGCTCCCGGTGCAGCTCACCAGCGACGAGTGCGCGGCGATCGCGGAGGCGGGGCAGGCTCAGGTCGACCTCGCCGGCCAGGAGGTCCGCTGGCCGGGCGGCAGTGCACGGTTCGACATCGATCCCGAGATCAAGCACCGGCTCCTCAACGGACTCGACGACATCGCGCTCACCCTCGAGCAGGACGACGCCATCGCCGCCTACGAGCGCGACCGCGAGCGGACCGGCCCGGCGACGAGCGCACTGTGAGCGGCTCGGCGGCCGCTGAGGCGTTCTCGGCGCACGCCGCCGAGTACGACACCCTGCGCCGGCGGCTCGTCCCCGATTTCGACCGCTTCTACGGCGGCGTGGTCGAGGCCCTCGAACGCCTGGGCGGCGACGTGCGCCGCGTGCTGGACCTCGGGGCCGGGACCGGTCTTCTGAGCACTGAGGTCGCCGCGGCCTTCCCCGGAGTGGAGATCGAGCTGCTCGACGCGTCGGAGCCGATGCTCGAGCTCGCCGGCCGGCGGCTCGGCAACGCGGTGAGCGCCGTGCACGTCGCCGACATGACCGCGCCGCTGCCCGACGGGCCGTTTGACGCCGTCATCTCGGCGCTGGCCATCCACCATCTCGAGCACCCCGACAAGCGCGGCCTGATGGCGCGCGTCCACGGCGCGCTGCGCCCCGGGGGCATGTTCATCAACGCCGAGCAGGTGGACGGTCCCACCCCAGCGCTGACCGCGCGCTACGCCCAGCGCTGGGCCGATGACTGCCGGGCGCTGGGCGCCAGCGAGGAGGAGATCGACGGCGCCCGCCAGCGGATGCGCCACGACCGCTGCACCGATGTCGAGACCCAGCTGGCCTGGCTGCGCGACGCCGGCTTCGCCGCGGCCGACTGCACCTACAAGTCGTGGCGGTTCGCCGTCCTGATCGCATTGAAGGAGGCTTGACCGCCATGAGCACCACACGTGACTGGGATGCCGGCACCTATGACCGCGTCTCCGCACCCCAGCAGCGCTGGGCCGCCGAGCAGCTGGACCGGCTTGATCTGGCCGGTGACGAGGTCGTGGTCGACGCCGGCTGCGGCAGCGGCAAGATCACCCTGGAGCTGATCGGGCGCCTGCCCCGCGGGAAGGTCTACGCCGTCGACGCCGCGCCGTCGATGGTCCGCCATACCCAGGAGGCGGTGGGCGACCGTGCCACCGCGCTGTGCCAGGACCTCGTGGCGCTCGACCTGCCCGAGCCCGTCGACGTCGTCTTCTCCAACGCCACCTTCCACTGGATCGCAGACCACGAGGCGTTGTTCGAGGCGCTGCATCGCAACATGAAGCCGGGCGCGCGCCTGCTGGCCCAGTGCGGCGGGAAGGGCAACATCGATCGCTTCCGGGTGCTGGCCGACAAGGTCGCCTTCGAGGAGGAGGAGTTTGCGCCCTACTTCACCGACTGGGTGCGGCCGTGGAACTACGCCACCGCCGAGGAGACCGCGGTGCGCCTCGAGCGCGCCGGTTTCACCGATGTCTCCACGTGGCTGGAGGAGAAGCCCACGCCGCTCGACGAGCCGCGCGCGTTCGTCAGCACGGTCTGCCTGGTCCGCCATCTGGACCCGCTGCCCCCCGACCTGCGCGACCGTTTCATCGACACCGTGCTCGAGCGCTACGGGTCGCCCGTGGTCCTGGACTACGTGCGGCTGAACATGACGGCGCGCGCGGTCTGATGCGGCAATCGGTAGCGTCCCCGCCTCGATCATGACCGCACCCCATCGCATTGTCACCCTCCCCGGAGACGGGATCGGCCCGGAGATCATGGCGCCGACGCTCGAGCTGCTCGACGCCGTCGCGCCGGGGCGCTTTGCCTATGAGGAGCACCTATTCGGCGGCGCCTCCATCGACGCCCACGGCACCGCGCTGACCGATGAGACGCTTGCCGCCTGCCGCGCCGCCGACGCCGTTCTGCTCGCCGCGGTGGGCGGCCCCAAATGGGACACCACCGACCCCGACAAGCCCCGTCCCGAGCAGGGCCTGCTCGGCCTGCGCAAGGGCCTGGGCCTGTTTGCGAACCTGCGCCCGGTCCGGCCGCTGCCGGCGCTCTATGACGCCAGCCCCCTCAAGCGCGAGCTCATCGAGGGCACCAACATGCTCGTCGTCCGCGAGCTGACCGGCGGGATCTACTTCGGGGCCAAGACCCGCACCGCCGATCGCGCCTCCGACGACTGCGTCTACACCCGCGAGGAGATCGAGCGGATCGCCCGCGTCGCCTTTGGCGCCGCGCGCTCACGTGTCACCAGCGTGGACAAGGCCAACGTCCTGGAGACCAGCCGCCTGTGGCGCGAGGTGGTCCGCGAGATCCACGCGGCGGAGTTCCCCAACATCGAGCTCGAGCACCTGCTGGTCGACAACGCCGCGATGCGGCTGATCTCGGCGCCGCGCCACTTCGAGGTCATCGTGACCGAGAACATGTTCGGCGACATCCTCTCCGACGAGTCGGCGATGCTCACCGGCTCGCTGGGCATGCTCCCCTCGGCCTCACTGGGTGGTGACGGACCGGGGATGTTCGAGCCCGTCCACGGCTCGGCGCCCGACATCGCCGGTCAGGGGATCGCCAATCCGCTGGCCATGTTCCTCTCGGCGGCGATGATGCTGCGGCACGGATTCTCCCTGGACGACGAGGCCTCGGCGGTAGAATCGGCCGTCGATCGTGCGTTGTCCGACGGGCTGCGCACGCCCGATCTGGGGGGCGAGGCGACGACCGCCGACGCCACCCGGGCAGTCCTGCAGCAGCTGTAGCCGTCGCGTCGCACCGTCTTTGACCTGAAAGGACCCGTCGTGGAACAAGCCGACCTCATCTGGCACAACGGAGAGCTGGTTGCCTGGGAGGACGCGAAGATCCACGTATTGACGCACGGGCTGCACTACGGCACCGGCGTGTTTGAGGGCGAGCGTGCCTACGAGACGCCGGAGGGGCCGGCCATCTTCCGCCACGAGGACCACCTCAAGCGCCTGTTCGCGTCGGCCGAGCTCTACTACATGCCGATCCCGTACACGCTCGAGGAGCTGCGGGCCGCCACCCACGAGCTGATCGCGGCCAACGGGCTGCCGGCCTGCTACATCCGCCCGATCGTCTACCGCGGCTACGGGCAGATGGGCCTCAACCCGCTCGACTGCGAGGTGAGCGTGTCGATCGCGGTGTGGCCGTGGGGCGCCTACCTGGGCGCGGATTCGCACACCCGCGGCGTCCGGGCCAAGGTGTCGAGCTGGCGGCGGATCTCCTCGGACTCGCTGATCCCGCACGCCAAGGCCTCAGGGCAGTACCTCAACAGCGTGCTGGCCAAGATCGAGTCGGTCAAGGCCGGCTACGAGGAGTCGATCCTGCTCGACGCGCATGGCTTCGTGTCGGAGGGCACCGGCGAGAACATGTTCGTCGTGCGCGACGGAGCGATCATCACGCCGCCGCAGACCGCGGGGATCCTCGACGGCATCAACCGCAAGTCGATCATCCAGATCGCCCGCGACCTCGGCTACGAGGTGGTGGAGCGCAACCTGGCGCGCGCCGAGCTGTATCTGGCCGACGAGGTCTTCATGTCCGGCACCGCCGCCGAGATGGTTCCGGTGTGCGAGATCGACGATCACCGCATCGGCGAGGGCGTGGCGGGGACGGTGACGCGAGCCGTCCAAACGGTCTTCCTCGACGCCCTCCATGGCCGCGACCCGCGCTACCGCGAGTGGCTGGACATCGTGAAGGTCCCCTCCCGCAGCGCCCCATGAGCACCCGCATCGAGCTCTACGACACCACCCTGCGCGACGGGATGCAGGGGGAGGGCATGTCTTTGTCAGCGGGCGAGAAGCTACGGGTCGCTCACCGTCTGGACGAGCTGGGGCTCGATCTCATCGAGGCCGGCTTTCCCAGCTCCAACCCCAAGGAGCTCGAGCTCTTCGGGCTGCTGGCCGGGGAGACCTTCGGTCACGCTCAGATCTGCGCCTTCGGTATGACCCGCCGGCGCGGACTGGCCGCTGATGCGGATCCGGCGCTGCGCGTCATCGCCGAGTGCTTTGCCCCGGTGTGCACGCTGGTGGGCAAGACGTGGGGGCTGCACCTGGAGAAGGTGGTCAAGGTCGACCGCGAGGAGAACCTGCGGATGATCAGCGGGTCGGTGGCCTTCCTGGCGGCCCAGGGCAAGCGGGTGATCTACGACGCCGAGCACTTCTTCGACGGGTTCGCGGACGACCGCGACTACGCGTTGCGCTGCCTGCGCGCGGCCGCGGAGGCCGGCGCCGAGACGGTCGTGTGCTGTGACACCAACGGCGGCACGCTGCCGCACGTGATCGGCGACGCGATGAGCGCTGTCGTGGCGTCAGTGGGCTCCGAGGTGCGCGTCGGCATCCACACCCACGACGACGCCGGCTGTGGGGTGGCCAACGCGCTGGCCGCGGTGATGGCCGGCGCCACGCATGTCCAGGGGACCATGAACGGCTACGGCGAGCGGTGCGGGAACGCCAATCTCATCTCGATCATCCCCAATCTCCAGCTCAAGCTCGGCTACGAGTGCCTGACTGACTCCCAGCTGGCCTCGCTGACGCCGACGGCGACCTACATCGCCGAGCTGCTCAACTTCACGCCCGATCCCGACGCGCCCTACGTCGGGCGCAACGCGTTCGCCCACAAGGGCGGGATGCACGTGGCCGGGGTCACCGCCGACCCGGCGACCTTCGAGCACGTCGACCCCGAGATCGTCGGCAACCACCGCGAGCTGCTCATCTCCGAGCTCTCAGGCAAGGGCACCGTGCAGTCACGCGCGCGCGAGGCGGGCATGGAGCTCGACGACGCGGCCGCGGCCGTGCTGGTCGAGCGCGTCAAGGACCTCGAGCACCGCGGCTATCACTACGAGGCCGCCGACGGTTCCTTCGAGCTGTTGCTGCGTAAGGAGACCGGCGAGTACGAGCCTCTGTTCCGCCTGGAGTCGTGGCGGGCCATCGTCGAGAAGCGCGCCGACGGCCGCGTGGAGACCGAGGCCACCATCAAGATCTGGATCGGCGGCGAGCGCTACGTGCGCACCGCCGAGGGCAACGGTCCCGTCAACGCGCTGGACAAGGCGCTGCGCGAGGCGCTGGTGGAGATCTATCCCCACCTGCGCGACATCGAGCTGGTCAACTTCAAGGTCCGCATCCTCGATGAGACCAAGGGCACCGGCGCGGTGACCCGCGTGCTCCTGGACGCGTCCGACGGCGAGAAGGTGTGGGGCTCGATCGGAGTCTCGGAGAACGTCATCGAGTCCTCGTGGGAGGCGCTGGTGGACTCCCTGGAGTACGGGATGCAGCCCGCGAGCCGTGGGCGTCTGGCCGGCGACACGACCGCTGCGTCACCGGGCTCGTGACCGCCGATCCAGCGGACGTGATCCCGGCAGCCCGTCCGGTGATCGGGGCTGCCGAGGAGGAACTCGTCCTCGAGGTGCTCCGCTCCGGCCGGCTGTCGCTTGGCCCGCGGCTGCTGGACTTTGAGCGTGCCTTCGCCGCTCGCCTCGGAGTCCCCTACGCGAGCGCCGTGTCGAGCGGCACCGCCGGCCTCCATCTGGGGCTCCGCGCGGTCGGCGTCACCGACGGCGACGAGGTGGTCACCAGTCCGTTCAGCTTTGTGGCCAGCGCCAACGCGATCGTGTTCGAACGCGCCCGTCCGGTGTTTGCCGATATCGACCCGGTCACCCTCAACCTCGATCCCGCCGCGGCGCGAGCGGTGATCACCGAGCGCACGACGGCGGTCATGCCGGTGCACATCTTCGGCTATCCGGCCGACCTGCCGGCGTTTGAACAGCTCGGCCTGCCCATCGTCGAAGACGCCTGCGAGGCACTGGGCGGCGTGCATGCCGACGGTGTCGCCGTCGGCGCGCGTGGCCATCCGGCCGTGTTCGCCTTCTACGCCAACAAGCAGCTGACGACTGGCGAGGGCGGGATGGTGACCACCGACGCCGCCTCGATCAAGGACCAGATCGACTCCGAGCGCAATCAGGGGCGCGCCCCGGACATGGGCTGGCTCGATCACGATCGCCTCGGGTTCAACTACCGACTGTCGGATATCGCGTGTGCCCTCGGCGTGGCCCAGCTCGGCCACCTGGACGAGATGCTCGCCGGCCGCGAGCGGGTGGCCGATCTCTACCGCCAGGCACTGACCGGGATCGAGGGATTGGAGCTGCCCTGCGCTGACGCCGACGGCGATCGCCGCGGCTGGTTTGTCTTCGTCGTGCAGCTGCCGCACCACGCTGATCGCGACGACACGGTGCGGGCGCTGACCGAACGCGGCATCCAGAGTCGCCCATACCTCCCGGCGATCCACCTGATGACGTTCTACCGTGAGCGGTTCGGTCATCGCGAAGGCGAGTTCCCGGTGTGCGAGGACGTCGCCCGGCGATCCATCGCGCTGCCGTTCTTTCCCGAGATGACCGAGGGTCAGGTCGACCGCGTCGTCACCGAGCTCCGTGCCATCCTGGAGCCGTAGTGGCCCCGGAGATACACAGTCGATGAGTCGCTTCGCCGAGCCCCAGGATGCGGCCTTTCGCCGTCTCAACGACTCGATCGGCTTTGACTGGCGGCTGAGCCCCTACGACGTGGACCAGTCGATGGCCCACGCCACGATGCTCGCCGCGCAGGGGATCATCTCCGAGGCCGACGGCGCCGAGTTGCGCCGGGGGCTGGAGCAAGTGCGCGACGAGCTCACCGACGGGACGTTCCCCTTCGCCGAGGGCGACGAGGACATCCACATGGCCGTCGAACGGCGCGTCACCGAGATCGTGGGCCGCGTCGGGGGCCGCCTGCATACGGCGCGCTCGCGCAATGACCAGGTGGCCACCGACGTCGCCATGTTCGTGCGCGCCCACGCGCACGAGGCGCTCGAGCGTCTCGATCGATTGGGGCGCACGCTGGTGGAGGTGGCCGAGCGCCACCTCGACTGGGCCATGCCGGGCTATACGCACATGCAGCGCGCGCAGCCGATCTACCTCAGCCACCACCTCCTGGCCTACTTCTGGATGGTGAACCGCGACATGCGGCGCTTCGAGGCGGTGGTGGCCGCTACCGGCCGCCTGCCACTGGGCGCGGGAGCGCTGGCCGGCGTCAACTTCGACACCGATCGCCAGGCGGTGGCCGCCGCCCTGGGCTTCTCGGGCGTGGCCGAGAACTCGGTGGACGCGGTGTCCAACCGGGATTTCGTGCTCGACTACCTGGCGGCCGCGGCGACCTGCGCCACCCACCTGTCGCGCCTGGGAGGCGAGATCGTCCTCTGGTCCACCGAGGAGTACGGCTTCTGTGAGGTGTCTGATGCGTGGGCGTCGGGCTCGTCGATCATGCCCCAGAAGAAGAACCCCGACGCCGCGGAGCTCCTGCGGGCCAAGGCCCCACGCCTGGTCTCGAACCTGGTGGCCCTGCACGGGGTGATGCACGGGCTCC
>Ga0335075_10010629_pt1 | contig 13960 bp, 12 predicted proteins | sample Lox_Sample_24_FD_206723 | JGI IMG/M metagenome (GOLD analysis project Ga0335075, IMG submission 206723) | Soil microbial communities from Loxahatchee National Wildlife Refuge, Florida, United States - Lox_Sample_2.4 | ecosystem: Environmental > Terrestrial > Soil > Wetlands | place: USA...
CAGGATCAGGCCGACCACGGTGTCCTGGGCGCTCTGCACCGCGTGGCGGAACTGCAGGCCGACGAGCACGATGATCGTCCCGAGCACGACCGACACCAGCACGTGGGCGACACCGGCCAGCAGCGAGACGCGCGCGACGCGACGCAGCGGGTAGCGCTGGGTTCGGCCCACGACTGCGAGTGGCATCCAGTGGTCGGGCAGGATCGCGTGACCCAGGCCGACGCCGGCAGCGGCGAGCAGCAGCGCCGGAGCGCCGAGGCTCACGCGACCACGGCCTCGCCGACAGGCGGCGCGGGGAGCCCGAGACGCACATGGTCGATGTGCGCGAGCGCCTCCGCGAGCAGAACCTGGACGTGCTCGTCGTGCAGTGCGTAGATCACCTGCCGACCACGGCGCTCGCCGACGACGAGTCCGAGATGGCGCAGCACGCGCAGCTGCTGGGAGACGGCGGACTGCTCCATGTCGACCGCGGCAGTGATCTCCCCGACCGAGCACGGCCGCATCGCGAGCGCGCCCAGGATTCTCACCCGGCTCGGTGTCGCGAGCGCCTGCATCGTGCCAGCGACCACGTGCGCGGTCTCCCTTCCCAGCAGCTGACCGAGGTCAGGTTCGGTGCCGTGACTCATGCACATATCATTGCATGAACGGCTGTTCATGAACATGGCCGCGACGGCGATATGCGCCGGTGACGTTGTGCCCGTCCGCGCGCGCGTGATGCCTAGGCTGGAGGGCATGATTGCCCGCTACCGTGCCGTCCTCGCGATTCCGGGCAGTCTCCGGCTCTACGTGACCGGAGTGTTCGCGCGGCTGCCTCAGGGCATGTCGGGGCTGGCGACGCTGTTGCTCGTGCGGGAGGCGACTCGCTCCTACGCGCTGGCCGGTCTCGCGGTCGGCATCCAGGCGGTCGCCATCGCCCTGGTGGGGCCGCTGCAGGGGCGGCTGGTCGACCGCCATGGCCGCGCCCGCGTGCTCGTGCCGTGGGCGGTGTCCCAGACCGCGCTGTTCGTCGCGCTGGTGCTGTTCGCGCACGAGCATGCGCCGGGGTTCTCACTGGTCCTGATCTCGGCTGCGATCGGAGCCGCACTGCCGGCGATCGCTCCCGCGGTCCGCGCGTTGCTGCGGGCGGTGATCGTCGAGGACGCCGCGCAGGAGGCGGCATACGCGCTGGAGTCGGTCATCCAGGAGCTGATCTGGATCACCGGGCCGCTGATCGTCGGGGTGATCATCGCCGTCGGCTCCGCCTCGATCGCGTTGCTCGTCTGCGCGGCGCTGTCGCTGACCGGGACGGTGTTGTTCGTCGGCATGCCCGCCTCCCGGGCGCGGCCGCCCGTACCTGCGACGTCGACCTCTGGAGGCCTGCGTGCGCTCCCGGAGCTTCGTGCCCTGCTGCTGCCGATCGGCCTGATGGGCTTTGCGATCGGCTCGACGGAGGTCGGACTTCCCTCGCTCGCGCTGCACGCAGGGTCTCGCGCATCGACAGGCCTGCTGCTGGCGATGTGGAGCCTCGGATCGATGATCGGCGGACTGCTGCACGGGTCGCGCGAGTGGAGCGTCGGCCTGTCGGAGCGCTACCAACGCCTGCTCGCGGGAGCGGTCCTGTGTGCCGGCCCGCTGGTGTTCGCGCACACGATCCAGTTCGGTCTCGTCGGCGCCCTGCTCACCGGGCTGACCATCGCGCCCGTCTTCTCCTGCCAGTACGCGCTCGTCGGCCGGGTCGTTCCTGACGGCGCCGAGACCGAGGCGTTCACATGGATGTCCTCCGCACTGGTCGGCGGCATCGCCGGCGGGTCGGCACTGGGCGGCGCGCTGATCGGCGCTGGTGGCGTGAGCGCTCCGTTCATCGTCAGCTGCGGCGCGCTCGCGGTCGCCGCACTGACCTCGGTCCGGGCACGCAAGATCACGATGGTCGCGTGAGCGATTCCCCTCCCCTCCCCCGCTCACCCGCGGTCCCCGACTCGCTCGACGAGGTCGCGCTCGAGACACTCGATGCGGAGACCGTTCTCGAGCAGGTGCAGCTCGGCGACAGCGACCTGTCAGGAGCCCACGCCCCGGGCGTCGCGATCCGCGAGGCCGAGCTTCACGCCACCGGCCTGGCCGGCGGCGAGCTCGAAGGGCTCGAGCTGACCGACGTCGAGCTGCGCGGCTGCGACCTGGCCAACCTGCGCGCAGGGCCGCACGGCGGATGGATCCGGGTCCGGGCAACCAACTGCCGGATGACCGGCCTGACGTTCACCGACGGCGTCCTGCGCGACGTCACACTCCACGGCTGCCGCGTCGACCTCGCCTCGTTCGGCGGTTCGCGGCTGCAGCGCGTCACCTTCGACGACTGCGATCTCTCACAGACGGACTTCCTGGAGGCCGAACTGGACGGCGTGCGCTTCAGCGGCTGCCAGATGACCGCGACCGACCTGCGGGGTGCGAAGCTGCATCGCTGCGAGCTGCGCTCCAATCGTCTGGAGGGGCTGCTCGGCATCGACCGGCTGCGCGGGGCTGCCATGCCGTGGCCCGACATCGTTTCGGGCGCTGGCCTGTGGGCGCGCGCGCTCGGCATCTCGGCGCTCGACGACGAGGAGAAATGAGGCCCCAGTCGGGAGGGGTCGAGCACTAGACTCAACCCCATGCCCAAGCAGCAGCGTGTCGTGCGGATGGAGCAGAAGGGTCAGCTCGCCGCCATGCAGCAGATGGAGAGCAAGAGCGACGAGGAGCTCGAGGCCGAGACGCGGTACAAGTCGGCTGCTCAGGCGATCCTCGGCGCCCGCGCGGCGGAGCGGTACGACGCAAAGAAGGCGCGGGCTCACTTCCAGCGTGCGATCGCGGCCGCTCGTCCGCAGGAGCGGATGCAGATCCGGCGCATGGCCGACGCGTCGCTGGCGCTCGCCGAGCGGCGGCCGGAGGATCTGCGCAAGGCGACCGAAAGGCTCGGCGTTGAGGGTCCGACCAACCGCCAGCTGTGGGGCCTGCGGATCATGGGTGTCGTCGCGCCGCCATCGAGCGCCGGCATCCTCGCACGCCTGCGGGGCATCCTGATCGTCCTCGTGGCGCTCGCGGCCGTGCTGTTCGCCGGCTTCGGGATCGTCTCGGGCATCGCGGCCGCGGCCGGCGGCCTGTCGCTCGACCTTCGGATCTTCTGGGGCGTCTTGCTGGTGATCGTCGTCTTCGTCGTGCTGATCGTGCTCGGAAGACGGCGGCAGAAACGTGCGCAGGCCGAGCGCTCCGAGCGCCTGGCGGCGCGCACGCGCTGACCGCGCCGGTGTGCGGCCGCTACAGCCTCGCCGCGCCTGACCCCTCGCAGGTCCGCGCGCGCTTCCCGGTCGGCGAGTCGGTCGAGATCCGCCGCCGGTTCAACGTGGCGCCGACCGACGACGTTCTGACGGTGACGACCGACCGCGAGGGCAATCCACGCGGCGAGCTGCTGCGATGGGGCCTGGTCCCCGGCTGGGCGGACTCGCCGAAGATCGGCTCGCGGATGATCAATGCCCGGGTGGAGAGCGTCGCGGAGAAGTCCGCGTTCCGGACTGCCTTCCAGCGCTACCGCTGCCTGATCATCGCGGACGGGTTCTACGAGTGGCAGCGTGCGGCAGATGGTCCGAAGCGGCCGTTCCACATCACGCGGGACGACGGCCTTCCGTTCGCGTTCGCGGGGCTGTGGTCGATCTGGCACGGCCCGCAGGAGGAGGTCGTGCGCTCGTGCACGATCATCACCCGCCCCGCCAACGACCGGATTGCCTCACTCCACGACCGGATGCCGGTGATCCTCGATCCGGCGCACGAGGCCGACTGGCTGGACACCTCGACCCCACCGGGCGCGCTGGAGGAGATCCTCGCCGGCCTGGCGACCGAACACACCGCGCTCACCGAAGTCGGGCTGGCGGTCAACGACGCGCGGCACGACGAGCCCGACTGCCTGGAGCCACCGGCTCCCGAACCGCAGACCTCGCTGTTCTGAGCGCGATCCGCGCCGCGGCGTCCTCAGGCGTCGGGCGAGGCGACCACGAGGCCCGAGGCCGTCGTCGTCCAGCTCCGAGGCGTCGCCCCGGGAACGTGGGTGCTCCGGGGCAGGGAGCCGGCACCGGGCTGGCGGGGGGTGTCGGCCAACCAGCGACCGAACGCATCGGCCGCCAGCGGCCGACTCAGGTGGTAGCCCTGGGCCAGGTCGCAGCCGAGCGCCGCCAGATGTTCCAGCGTCGCCGAGTCCTCGACGCCCTCGGCGATGATCCGTAGGCCGAGGTCGTGGCCCAGGTTGATCGTCGAGCGCACGATGATCAGGTCGCTCTCGTCCTCGAGCATGGGCGAGACGAACGAGCGGTCGATCTTCAGATCGTTGATCGGCAGTCGGCGCAGGTTCGCCAGTGAGGAGTAGCCGGTGCCGAAGTCGTCGACCGACAGCCGCACCCCGAGTTCGGAGAGGCGGCCGACCGTGCCCAGCGCGCGCTCGGGGTCGGTCATGATCATCGACTCTGTGATCTCCAGGTGCAGCGACGCGGGCGGCACCTGGTAGGTGCCGAGCAGCCGCGCGATCTCGCGCGGCAGGTCCCGGTCCAGCAGGTTGCGCACCGAGAGGTTGACTGCGATCGACATCTCGCGTCCCTCGCGGCGCCATTGCGCGCACTGGGCGATCGCGTGCTCCAGGACATGGCGTGTGAGCGGCCCGATCAGCCCGCTCTGCTCGACCGACTGCACGAATGCTCCCGGGGGGATCAACCCGTGCTCCGGGTGCTCCCAGCGGACGAGCCCCTCCGCGCCGCTCACCATCCGGTCCTCGAGGTCGAGGATCGGCTGGTAGTGGACGACGATCTCGTCGCGCGTGAGCGCGCGGCGGATGTCGGAGAGCACGCTCAGCCGCCGCTTGGTGTGCTGGTTCTGCTCGGCGGTGTAGAACTTCACGCCGGTCTGCGCCTCCTTGGCGGCATACATCGCGACGTCGGCGCACCGCAGCAGCGCGGTCGCGTCCTCGCCGTCGTCGGGGAAGCGCGAGACCCCGATCGACGCGCCGATCTCGATCGTGAGGTCGTCGATTGCGAACGGCTCGCCGGCGGTCTGCAGCAACCGCTCGGCGATCGGCGTGACGTCGGCGCGCGCGTCGCAGCCGCGCGGCAGCAGGATCCCGAACTCGTCACCGCCCAGCCGGGCGACGAGAATGCCCTCCCCGGCCGCCTCCACCAGCCGCGGCCCGAGGTCGCGCAGCAGCCGGTCGCCATAGGTGTGCCCGAGCGTGTCGTTGACCTCCTTGAAGCGATCGAGGTCCATGAGCAGCACGGAGAACTGCAGCCCCGGCTCCGGATCGGCGATCCGGTGCTCGATCCGCTGGTGGAACTGCTGGCGGTTGGCCAGGCCGGTGAGCTCGTCGGTGGTCGCCATCGTGTGCAGCTGCTCGTGACGGCGCTTGGAGGTGACCAGTTCTCCGAGCAGGTATTGCGTGATGGCGAGGAAGACGCCAAGCACGATCAAGCCGAGGAGATGCAACCGCACTGTGATGAAGACTCCCAACATCGCCAGCATCGCTGAGAACAGCTCGGCGGCGAGCACCGGGTGCATGATCGCAATCATCGTCTGGCCGAACGGTCGCCCGCTGATGAAGCGCACGCCGATGGAGATCGTCCCCACATTGAGTGCGAGGGCAAAGAGCGCGGTCGGGAACACGAGCAGCACGAACGCGAGCGTGCCCGGGCGCACATCGGCGGCCACCGTCACTGCCTGGAAGGCGATGCCGGTGAGCATCGGGAACCACATCGCACTCACCAGGTTCTGACGGAAACCGATGGCGGGCTCACGCGAGCGCAGCCAACTCACACAGATCAGGAGCAGGTCGATCGCCGCAGCGGGCGGCCCTCCGTACAGGACCGCGGCGAGCACGATCCCGACGGAACTTCCGGAGATGCCGACAGTGGTCACGTTCGAGTCCACCGACAGCCACTCGGTGCCGAGGGAATACAGCGCGATGACCAGCAGCGGCCAGAGCCGCCAATGCCCGAGCGCCGGAACCAGCACGGCCAGCGCCAGCCCAGCGGCGAGGGCCAGACACTGCAGAACGGTCAGCAGCGCATGGCGCGGGCGGAGCAAGTCGGTCTCCATGCCTGGGCCATCGGCGTCGTCAAGCCCGACCTGAACAGATGTCCATTATCCCTGGACGATTCATGCAGAGTGCGCCAGGCTCCGATTCGACGCTGTGTGGGGGAGTGCCGACGATCCCGTCGACCCTCCCCCACAAAGATCAGCCGTTGATCTTGACTTGCATTGGCGAGCTCCACTCTCGTCGATGAACGTCTATGCGAAGCAAGAGCGCCGGGTTGCCGCCCGGCGCTCGACTTCGCGCTCATTTGTACTCCAGAACCTTCCAGAAGTGAAATCTGGTTGGTGAATACCCTCAGATCGGGGGGGCGCTCCCGGTCGTGATAATCGGCCGTCGGCCCAGCCCAGCCTCCGAACGATCATGGCGCTCTCGACCTTCATCCGCTCCTACGAGCATGTGCTGCTCGATCTCGATGGCTGCGTGTGGGTCTCCGACGAGCTCACGCCCGGCGCCCGCGAGGCGCTCGCCGAGCTGCGGGCCGGTGGGCTGACGCTGAGCTTCGTCACCAACGACGTCGCGCACGCGCCCGAGGAGTACGTGCGCAAGCTGTGGTCGCTCGGCCTGCAGGCATCGCTGGAGGAGGTCGTCACCGTCGGCGCGGCGATCCAGTTCCTGCTCGCCAGCGACAACGGCGACGGCCAGGTGAGTCCCTCGGCATTCGTGATCGGCTCGCCGGCGATCCACCGGCATGTCGCGGACGCCGGCGTGCGGATTCTCAACGGCTCGGAGCATGAGACGGGCGCCGAGATGGTCGTCGTCGCCGCCCACGAGGGACTGTCGTACTCCGAGCTCCGAACCGCCACGCGTGCCCTGCTCTCCGGAGCCGAGCTGATCGCGGCCGGTCGCGACACGACATATCCGACCGCCGATGGGCCCTCCCCGGGCACGGGCATGCTCGTCACCGGCCTACAGGAGGCGACCGGCTGCACCGTCCGCAACGCGGGCAAGCCCGATCCACTCATCTTCCGCGCCGCGCTCGATCGGCTCGTACCCGGGCGCTCGGTGATGATCGGTGATCGGCTCGACTCCGACCTCGCGGGGGCGGCCGCCGCCGGACTGGACGGCGCGATCGTCCTCAGCGGCGTGACCACGCGCGCCGAGGCCGAGGCCGCGACCGATCCCGCGCCCGTCCGGATCGCCGCGACACTGCACGACCTCGTCATGAGGACCGGATGAGCGCTCCACTGCGCTTGATCGTCAACCCACTCGCGGGAGGCGGCCGCGCCGGACGGGCGCTCGAACCGGTCCGCTCGGAGCTGAACCGACTCGGGCTGGCTCATCGATTGGCCGAGACCCGAGATCTTTCGCATGCGCGCGCGCTCGCGCGCGAGGCGGCTGACGCCGGAGAGCTGGCGGTGGCGTTCGGCGGTGACGGGCTGATCGGCGCTGTCGCCGACGCGCTGCGGGGTACCGAGGGCGTGATGGCGGTGCTGCCCGGCGGCCGGGGCAATGACTTCGTGCGTGCGCTCGGGATCCCGCTCGACCCCGTCGATGCCTGCGCGGTGCTCGCCTCAGGACAGCCGCGCGCGCTCGACCTGGGTGAGGTCGGCGGCCGGGCGTTCATCGGAATCGCCTCCTGCGGCTTTGACTCCGACGCCAATCGCATCGCCAACCAAGCGCGCCTGATCCGGGGGAACCTCGTCTACGCCTACGGCGCGTTGCGGGCGCTCACGCATTGGCGGACCGCGACGTTCACGGTCGCCATCGACGGCGGACGGCCTCGGACCGTGAGCGGCTACACGGTCGCGGCGGCGAACTCCCGGTCCTACGGTGGAGGGATGCAGCTTGCGCCGGCCGCCGACCTCGATGACGGTCAGCTCGACGTGGTCATCATCCACGAGCTGCCCCGCGCCCGCTTTCTGATGCTGATGCCCACCGTGTTCACCGGTACCCACGTCAACCAACCGGTCGTCGAAGTGGTTCGCGCGCGGACGATCGAGATCGCCGCCTCCCGGCCGTTCCAGGTCTACGCCGACGGCGACCCGATCGCTGACTTGCCCGCGCGGATCTCCGTGCTGCCCGGCGCGATGCGCGTGGTCGTCCCCGCCGCAGCCCCCGAGCCCGCACCGTGGAGCGGCGCCACCTCGCCGGCCCAGACCGCAACGGACGCCCGGTGACGGCGCTCGACGTCAAGGTGGAGGCCGCCCGCGCGGCCGGACGGCTGGCCCGGTTTGCCGGCCGCGGCGGCGGGACCAGCCTCCCCGGCAAGTTGCTGATGCGCATGGAGCCGGACGCGATCTCGCGGCTCGCGGCCCGGCTACCGGGGGGAAGCATCGCCATCTCGGCGACGAACGGCAAGACGACCAGCGCCGCGATGACCGCGGCCATCCTTGAGCGCACCGGTCTGCGGCTCGTGCACAATCGCGCCGGCGCGAACATGGCCTCAGGTGTCGCTTCCACCCTGGCCGCGGCAGCCGGTCGTCGCGGGCGCATCGACGGCGAGCTCGGACTGTTCGAGGTCGACGAGTTCTGGCTGGATCAGGTGGTTCCGGCGCTCAGCCCGCGATCGCTGCTGCTCGGCAACCTGTTCCGGGACCAGCTCGACCGCTACGGGGAGCTCGAGACGATCGCCGATCGCTGGGCGGCGATGGTGACCGGGATGAACGGGAGCGCCCGGCTCGCGCTCAACGCCGACGATCCCCTGATCGCCGATCTCGGACGGGGCCGCTCCGGGACCGTCTACTTCGGCGTAGAGGATCGCTCGCTCGCGCTCGGCGAGATGCAGCATGCGGCCGACTCCAAGCACTGCCGACGGTGCGGGACCGCCTACGAGTACGAGGCCGTCTACCTCGGCCATCTGGGGATCTACCGCTGCCCGGGATGCGGCGCGGCCCGCCCTGAGCCGATCGTGAGCGCTGCGAACGTCCGCCTGTTCCGCACCGACGCCGCCTCATTCGAGCTGCGCACCCCCGCCGGGAGTGTCGAGGTCTCGCTGCCGCTCCCCGGGCTCTACAACGTCTACAACGCGCTCGGCGCGGCGGCGTTGTGCACGACCATCGGGATCGCGCCGCAGACGATTGCCGACGGTCTCGGAGCGGTGAGCGCCGCATTCGGGCGGGCCGAGCGAATCGTGATCGGCGAGCGGACCCTGTCCCTGCTGCTGATCAAGAATCCGGCGGGCGCCAACGAGGTGCTGCGCACCCTTCGCCTCGAGGAGGAGGAGCTCGACCTGCTCGGCGTGCTCAACGACCGCACGGCTGATGGTCGCGACATCTCCTGGGTATGGGACGCCGACTTCGAGCTGCTCGCCGGGCGCACACGGCGGGTGACCTGCGCCGGCACCCGCGCCGCCGAGCTCGCGCTTCGTCTCAAGTACGCGGGTATCGAGCCGGACCGTCTGCACGTCGTCACGGCGCTGCCCGCGGCGCTGGACGATGCGCTCACCAGCGCCGGCGGCGGACGTGTGTTCGCGCTGCCGACCTACACCGCGTTGCTGGAGCTGCGCGCGGAGCTCGCCCGTCGTGGTCACGTCGAAGAGTTCTGGTCCCGGGAGCCGGCGTGAGCTCCGTCGCCGACGTCATCTGGCACGACCTCGAGTGCGGCTCCTACCACGAGGACCTTGCCCTGTGGCGCGCGCTCGCGGCTCGCCACGGCGGTCCCGTGCTCGACATCGGCGCGGGGACCGGGCGCGTGTCGCTGGAGCTCGCGCGCGCGGGTCACGAGGTGATCGCGCTGGACCGAGACGCGACGTTGCTCGGGGCGCTTCAGGAGCGGGCGCGCGCGGCGGGCCTCACGGGGGTGCAGACGATCTGCGCCGACGCCTGCGAGTTCACGGTTCCCGCCGCTGTCCCGCTCTGCATCGTGCCGATGCAGACCATCCAGCTGCTCGACGGGGCCGGCCCCCGCAGCCGGTTCTTCGCCCAGGCGCGCACGGCCGTGCGGACCGGTGGAGTGCTCGCGCTCGCGATCGCCGATGCACTGGAGCCCTTCGAGGTGGCGAACGGCTCGCCGGAGCCGCTGCCCGATGTCGGCGAATTCGACGGGATCGTGTATTCGAGCCGGCCGCTGGCGGTGCGCCCCGACGGCGGCCATTTCGTGCTCGAGCGCCGTCGCGAGACCGTATCGGTTGCGGGCGAGCTGGCCGCGGAGACAGACCTTGTGAGGCTCCACGCGCTGGACGCGGACCTGCTCGAGGCGGAGGGCCGGGCCGCCGGGTTCGATCCCGCGCCCCGGGAGGCGGTGGCGACGACGCCCGACTATGTCGGCTCGACGGTGGTGATTCTCCGTGGCTGATCAGACACCGACCCTCCGGGTCTGCGCGCTCTATCCGGACCTGATGAACATCTACGCCGATCGCGGCAATCTGCTGCTGCTCGAGCGCCGCTGCACCTGGCGTGGGCTCGGGTTTGAGCTCTCGGCCGCGCGTCTCGGCGAGGAGCTCGACCCCGATTCGGCCGACCTCTTCTACATCGGCGGCGGGCAGGACCGCGATCAGTCTCTGTGCGCGCGTGATCTCGCCACGGTCAAGCGCGACGCCCTGCACGCGGCCGCATCGCGCGGGGCGGTGATCCTCGCGGTCTGTGGCGGCTACCAGCTGCTCGGTCACTCCTATCAGCTCGATGAGGAGACCCTGCCGGGGGTGGGCCTCGTCGACCTCGAGACCGTCCGTTCCGAAGGCCCGCGTCTGATCGGCAACGTCGCGATCGAAGTCGAGCTCGCGCCGGGGGAGCGCCGCGTCCTCGCGGGCTTTGAGAATCACGCGGGACGTACGGTGCTCGCGGGCGGCACGCTGCCACTCGGCCGGGTGCTGCGCGGGCACGGCAACAACGGGAGCGATGGCCACGAGGGAGTGCGGGCCGGATCGGTGATCGGGACCTATCTTCACGGGCCGCTGCTGCCGAAGAACGCCTGGTTCGGTGACTGGCTGATCCGCACCGCGCTCGGTCTCTCAGCCCTCGCGGCGCTTGAGGACCGGCTGGAGGATGCCGCTCACGCGGAGGCGCGACGTGCGGCCGGCGTCTGAGGGCCGCTGCGAGACCGCGGCGCCGCATATGATCGGCCAGTCGTTGATGGATCCTCTGCCCCACCCGTCTCGCCCGCGGCGCCCTGTCCCCGGGCTCGTGTCGCTGCTCGGCGCAGCCATCCTCGCCGTTGCGCTCGCCGGCTGCGGCGGCGGCTCCGCGCACACGGTGACCACGACGACGTCGCGCACCGTCACCTCCACCTCGACGAGCACCGCTGCGCAGACGACCACCACCACGACCACCGCCGCGTCGCTTCCCGGCACCGGAAGGCCGACGATCACCATCGGTGACAAGAACTACGCCGAGCAGTTCGTGCTCGGCCAGCTGTACCTGAAGGCGCTCCAGGCCCAGGGGTTCAAGGTCAACATCACGGAGAACATCGGCCCGACGAGCGTCGTGCTCGGATCGCTGAAGGACCACACGCTCGCGATGTACCCCGAGTACATCAACGTCGTCCTTGAGACGCTCGCACACGATCGCCGCTCGTTCAAGACACTCGCGGACGCGGTGACCTCGGGCCAACTGTGGGCCGCCCGCCATGGACTCGAGCTGCTCGCCCCGACGCCATTCAGCGACACGACCGGCGTCGCGGTCACCGACGCCTACGCGGCCGAGAACCACCTGCACACGCTGGCTGACCTTCTCAACGTCGCCACGACGCTCACGATCGGCGGCGCGGTGCAGTTCAAGACCAACCGCTCCGGTCTGCACGCGCTGCTCGAAGGCTACGGCGTCAAGCCGGCCATGTTCACCCCCTTGGCGGTCGGCGACGAGTACACGTCGCTGGACGCGAACACGGTCCAGGCCGCGTTCATCAACACGACCGATGGGGAGTTGGCCACCGGCGACTATCGGGTCCTCCAGGATCCGCAGAACGTCTTCGGCTACGGCAACGTCGTCCCGGTGGTCACCCAACAGGCGCTCGCTCAGGAGGGCCCGGCGTTTGCAGCGACGATCGAGCGGGTCGACCGCACCCTCACCCTGAACACGATGCGTCAGCTCAACAACGCCGTCAGCGTCGCCAACCTGCCTCCGGCAACGGTCGCGACGCAGTATCTGCAGACCCACGGCCTGCTCGGGCCGCTCACACCGTCGGACTACTGACGCGAACCGCTCAGGGCGCGGGCAGCGTGAGCGCGGTCGCCCCGACGCGCGCCCTGGCGAGCTGCGAGCGAGCATCCCAGGCCACCGACACGGCGACCGAGGAGAGGTGCGGGCCGCGCACGGTGAGCGTTCCGGCGGTGGCGCCGTCTGAAGGCCGGTACCTGCCCGTGCCGGTCACGGAGGAGTCGGTCGTGAAGCGGATCCCGCGCAACAGGTAACCGTCGTGTCCGGTGAACCTCCAGGTGCCGCCGTACAGACCGACGCCATGGTCGGGGAGAAACTCCTGAAAGCGGATCGTCGCGTCGGCCAGTGCTCCGGCGGCGACCGTCACCGCGCGGCGCTCGGCGAGGCTGAGCGCGGGACCGGAGACGATCGATGCCGGCCGGGCACCGGCGAGCGTGCGCGGATATGCCCCTGGCGTCTGCAGCGGCGGGATCCGCGCGGCGCAGCGGGTGCTCATCGTCTGCAGCGCCTTGGGATCGAGCACGAAGCGATCGATGATCGACCGCACGCAACGCGCGCCCGGATCCAGATACGTGTCGCCCTCAGAGGTGACGTGAACGGTGTTGTGGAGGTCGACGACGCGCACGTCACGTCCGAGTGTCGGTCCGAAGCGACGCGCGTCATGCAGCGGCGTGAGGTCGTCCAGGTCGCCGCCGACGATCAGCAGTGGCACCGACGAGGGGAGCCGCCGGCTGCCCACCGGAGCGACCATCGGCTGGGAGTGGACCGGCACCGGCCAGTCCAGGCACGCGTCGTAGGTCTCGGAGTAGCCGGACATCGTCACCCATTCGGCCGCGGTGAACGGGCGGAAGGCACCGGGAGGCGCAGTGGCGATCGATTGGGCGTACTGGGTCCGTCGCTGCGCCGGCGGCACATCCAGGCTGAATAACTGCGGGTAGTCGGTGCAGCTGACCGCCATGTAGTCGCCGTCGCCGAAGTCGAGTGGGTTGGCCACGCCGCCGTTGTAGTTGTCGTCGACGATCGAGCGCAGCATCGGCGTCGGGTTCCCGGCCAGCGCCGCCCGGACCGAGGCGTCGAACACGCGCCACGGGTAGGGATCGGAGCCGCCGTCCTGGAACAGGTTGACGAGCGCCGTCGGGGTGATCGCGGAACGGACGGGACCGTGGTTGGTGAGCACGGTGCCGGTGATCGGATGGTGCCGGACCCGGTCCAGCAACTGCGCCAGACGGCTGACCGGCGAGCCGTCGTGGCGGGAGTCGAGGCGGCAGGCGAGACTCCGTGCGCATACGCGGTTCATCGCCGCGCGTCCCGACAGGCCCGACGAGGCGTACCACGGGTCGAGGTCGTGGATGGCGTAGGTCGAGTCGAGGATCACCGCCCGCAGCTGGCCGGGGTAGCGGGCCATGAACGCCTGGCTGAACCAGGACCCGTACGAGTCCCCGTAGAGCGTCACCTTGCCGGTGTGCAGCCGGTCGAGCACAACGTGCAGGTCGGTGACCGCGTACTCAGTGGCGAACAGATCGGCAGCGTGGATCGGGGTCCCGTTCGCCGTGTGGTACTCGCGGTCGAGCTTGGTCGCGCAGTTGCCGACGAGCCGGTCGAACACCGGGCCGTAGGCAGGGCTCTTCTTGTGGTAGCGCTGCAACTGCCGGCAGCGGATGACCGCGGAGCGTCCGGTGCCGCGGTTGTCGACCATCAGCAGGTTGTGGTGGGCCATGGCGCCGCGGAAGGTCCCCAGGTACTCCGCGTAGCTGCCGCTGGAGGGGTAGCCCGGCCCCCCTTCGACGGCGACGATCGTCGGATCGTGCGGGTTGTGGTCCCGGGCGGGGACCTCGTCGATCTCGATCGGGATCTTCGG
>Ga0335075_10010631_pt1 | contig 13960 bp, 13 predicted proteins | sample Lox_Sample_24_FD_206723 | JGI IMG/M metagenome (GOLD analysis project Ga0335075, IMG submission 206723) | Soil microbial communities from Loxahatchee National Wildlife Refuge, Florida, United States - Lox_Sample_2.4 | ecosystem: Environmental > Terrestrial > Soil > Wetlands | place: USA...
GTTCTTGTCTTCGATCAACTCAATGCGCAGACCTTCCGGCGTAATCGTGATCTCGATCTGCTTCGACAGTTTTTCCAGTTCCTTCTTGGCCTTGATCTCCGCTTCCAGCTTGTCCTTGAGCCGCTGCATTGCGCTGGGGTCCTGAATCGTCTCAGAGCCTGTGCCGGCCATCGTCGTGCCCAACTGGCCTCCGGTACCCTTCGGATCGTTGAAGTAGCCGGCCACGGCCTTCTTCACCTTGTCGCTCGAGCCCATCAGCCACAGCACGATGAACAGAGCCATCATCGCCGTGACAAAATCCGCGTACGCCACCTTCCACGCGCCGCCATGATGGCCGCCATGGCCGCTGATCTTTTTAATGACGACGATCGTTTGACCTTTCGCCATGATTTGCGTCTTCTCCTTCAATCGCGCGCGAACGCGCTCCGTCTAGGCTGCCACGGCCTCAGCGGCGCCGCCCTGTCCTTTACAGTTCTTCTCCATCTCGTCGAATGTAGGCCGCGAGTGGCCGGGAATGGCTCTCCTACCCATCTCGATCGCGATCATCGGAGCTGCGCCCTTCAAGAAGGCGAGCAGCAGCACCCGCAGCACATGCAGATATTCGTTGTGCTCGTCGGCGATCTTGCGCATGCTGGAGCCGAGCGGCCCCACGATGCCATAGCACAACAGGATTCCCAGAAAAGTGCCCACGAGCGCCGCCGCCACGTGCGCGCCAATCTCTTCCGGCGGCCCGCCCAGCGCGCCCATGGTGATGACCACGCCCAGCACCGCCGCCACAATTCCCAGCCCCGGCAGAGCGTCGGCCACGGTTGTCAGCGCATCTACCGGCTGAACCGCTTCGTGGTGATGCACCTCCATGTCCAGCTCCATCATCTGGTCCATGTCAAAGGGTTCCACGCCGCCGGTAATCGCCATGCGCAGCGTGTCGCACAAAAAGTGCAGCGCGTGATGATCGTGCAGAAACTGCGGATAGTTCTTGAAGATGGCGCTTTCTTCCGGTTTCTCCACGTCGTTCTCAACTGCCAGCAAGCCCTCTTTGCGCACTTTGTTCAGGAACTCGTACATCATCTTGAGCGTGCTCAGGTAGCGCGCCTTCGAAAAAGGCGAGCCTTTGAGCGTTCCCAGCAAACCGCCAATCACCGCCTTGATGATGCGCAGCGGATTGGCCACCAGCAGCGTGCCCGTCGCGGCGCCCGCCAGAATAATCAGTTCGGCCGGTTGAATGAGAACGGCCAAGTGGCCTTTCTCCATCAAAAAGCCGCCAATGACGGCTCCCAACACCACCACAATGCCTACGATGGCAAACATGACTTAACCCCCGGCGCTGAGGATGTGCGATTTCCGCCCTCGCGCATGCTCCCTTCCATTGCGTTCTGCGCCCGCTCCAGCAATTGGGCCAGCGTTTCCCCCGGCCCGCCATCCACTTGCGCGGCGCCAACACTCACCGTCAACGAAACCCGATCGCCCCACCAGCGGAAGTCCGCCGTTCTGGCCAGCCCGGCAAGCCGCTGCGCATGAGCCGCAAGCATCTCGGGCGTGCGCTCGTGCGCAATCACCAGAAACTCATCGTCACCCCAGCGCCCAATCACCTCGGATGGCCGCAGCCCCGGCGCCAGCGCATGCCAAACCTTGTCGAGCATCGCGTGACACGCCGCCGCGCCGTGCGTCCTGCGCAGGTCGCGCGCCTCGTCCACGCCAATCCACAACACGCCAAAGCACGGTCCACCCTGCACGAAGTCTTCAAACTCAACGCGAAGCCGGTCCTCGAGATCGGCCTGGCTCGCCGCCACATCCGTGTCTTCATCCGCCTCGCCGTGCGGCAGCGCGTCGAGACTCTCTGCGGGATGAAATACCGCGGCCATCCCGATCCGTTCGCCCAACCCGTCGCGCAGCACCAGCGCGCGCGCCATCACTGCAACCTCGTGCCCCAGTTTGTGCCGCACCCGCACCAGCGTTCCCTGCGCGGCGCGGTTCGCCAGCTCAATGCGGCGCGGCCCTTTTTGCAGAAGCGGCTCCAGCACCTCGGGAATCGGCCTCTGCAACAGGTCCATCCCAGCAAAGCCGGTAATTGACTCGGCCGCGGGATTCCACCAGACCACCTCGTTGGCTTCGCTGAAAACTCCCACACCTTCGGGAAGACTCTGCAGCGCCGATTCCAGCAACTCTGTGCGATCGCTCATCGTGAGCCCTCTCTGGCGCACACTCCGCCGCATGCTGCGAGCCGCCCGGCGAAGTTCTGCCGAGCACACTCCGGCAAAGTTGTCTCCTAGCCCTTAAATCGGCGGCAAACGCAACAACTTCATTGGCTTTCTGAGGAAATGAGAGGATTCAAATCGGGAAACGGCTGAAACTCCGCCCGCGCATCTCACGGCGCGCTGGTTTCCGGGGCAAGATGCCGGTTGTCAAAGTGCAGCCGCGTAATGATCGAGGTCCGCTTTGCGTGGAGCACCGGCGCCAGAAACTCCAGGCTGATGTTGCCCACAACATAGGCCATCAGGCCATAGTTGCCCATCCGGAATGCATCCTTCGCGTTGTACCGGTCCGGATACCATCCGTATACGGCCACCATGCTGGCCGCATAGGGAGCCACGAGCGTAGGCGCTGCAATGGCCGGAACACCGTCAGGACCGTGATGCGCCATCGCCGACCAATAGAGCGCATGTTTGAACCGCGGCCACACGCCTGCACATGCGCATCGATAGTAGAGCGTATCTTCATCGAGCGCCCGAGCCAGCACATAGCGCGTGCTGATGTTCACCGCCGACGTGCCGAAGTCGGACCCGTAACGCTCTCCGAACCCCGCAAACCCCTCCCGCCAATCCGGTGGAGTGTGCTTTGCCTGGTGATAACCAGCCACGACCGTAGTCCACATCATCGGATACGGCCCGAAGGCCTCATAAAGATAGTTACTCAATTTCACCTGCGGCGAGGGCTGCAGATAGGCAGGCGCCGGATCGGACGCAACGATGGGATTCGGAACGGGTGCGGCCGGCATGCCGGCCGCAAGCTCGGCCGAGGAGAGCGGTTGCTGCGCAGTTGCGACTACGGGCAATGCCGCTGCAATCGCGAGAAGGAATAAGAACAAATGCCGACGAGCTATCAAATGGAGAAAACCTGCCTCCCCATCTGAGATGCAACTTTCAGCGGCAGTGAAAATTTGAACGCAGATCAAGAAGCCGGGTGCCACTGGTTTCGATTCTTAGACCTGCGGAAACCACGATCTCTCTGCCGCGAAACGAACTAAGCTAGTAGCTCCGCACCCACTCCAGAATCGACCGCACGGCAATGCCGCTCGGCCCCTTGGCAATATAGGGCCGCGAATCTTCTACCCAGGCCACGCCGGCGATATCGAGATGAATCCACGGCGTCTCGTCGGCAAACACATGCAGAAACTCCGCCGCGGTAATCGCGCCACCCCAGCGTCCGCCGGTGTTTTTGATGTCGCCAATATCGGACTTGATCATCTCCATATATTCGTCGCCCAGTGGCAGCCGCCAGAACTTCTCGCCGGAGATTTCCAGCGCGCCGTCGAACTTCTTGTACGTTTCATTGTCGTTCGAGAACGAGCCCGCATTCACCATGCCCAGCGCCACCACGCATGCCCCGGTCAGCGTGGCCGCATCGATGAGATGGGTCGCGCCCAGTTGCTTCGCGTAGTGCAGGCCGTCTGCCAGCACCAGCCGGCCCTCGGCGTCGGTGTTGATGATCTCGATTGTCTTGCCGCTCATCGCTGTCTGCACGTCGCCCGGCTTCTGCGCCTTGCCATCCGGCATATTTTCGGCCGCGCACACAATCCCGATCACCGGCACCTTCGGCTTGAGCAATGCAATGGCCCGCATCGCGCCCAGCATGGCTGCGCCGCCCGCCATGTCGTACTTCATCTTCTCCATGTTGTCAGCCGGCTTGATCGAGATGCCGCCCGTATCGAACGTGATCCCTTTGCCGACCAGACCGAAAACGGGACTGTCTTTGGGCGCGCCCCCCGCCGGCTCGTATCGCAGCACAATCAGGGCCGGCGGTTCCTCGGAACCCTGCGACACGCTCCAGAACGCGCCCATCTTGAGCTCATGCAGCTTCTCGGTCGAGTGCACCTCCCATTTGAGGCCCACTTCCTGCGCCATCTCCGCTGCCCGCTGCCCCAGCACCGTCGGAGTGAGCTTGTTGCCGGGCTCATTCACCAGCTCGCGGGCAAAGTTCTGGCTCTCGCCAACAATTGTGCCCTCGGCGAATGCACCCTCGAGCGCTTTCTTGTCTGCAGAGGCGGGCGCCGCCAGCGTGAACGACTGCACGCTCAGGTCTTTGCGGTCGCTGCGATAGGTGTCCGGATCGTAGTCTCCCACCAGCGCGCCCTCGGCCGCAGCCCGCGCACTGGCCGCGCCATTCACGACATCGCTCTCGGGCAGCGCCAGTACAACCGCACGAATGCCGCGCGGCTTGGCGAAGCGCACCGCCGTTCCCGCCGCGCTGCGCACGGAATGCGCAGTAGCCTTGGCAGCCTTGCCCAGGCCCACAACGAGCAGCCGCTTGGCCTTGAGCCCCGCCGGCGCATGCAGCAGCAGCGTCTCGTTGGCCCCGGCCTTGAACTCGCCGCCCGCCAGCACGGCCGCAGCAGCCGTCTTTACGGCCTCGTCCGAGGTCAGCAGCGCCGGCGCCGGTTTGGCGTCCGGCCCCTTGGCAGTTTGTGTGTCGGCAGCCAGCACGGCCAGCAGTTCAGTCTCAATGCCCGCAAGCGTGGAAAAAATCAGTTCAGTCCGCATAAGCTCATTATTTCATTCCGGGCGGCCTGGAATGAAATAGGGAACCGAGCCCATCGCTGAAATTCCCAGTCGATAGTCACTGCCAAAACCGGAAAAGCCGCGTGCCCGTCTCAACTTCTTAGAAATGGGTGTCGCGAACCCGACCCTGCCCTATCGCCCCATCCGGTGCTTGCTGGCGTTCACCGCCGCCCGGGCCTCGCGATCGGCCTCGCGCCGCTTCTCCGTCTCTCGCTTGTCCCAGTCCTGTTTGCCCTTGGCCACGGCCAACTCGCACTTCACCCGTCCTTTGCGGAAATAAAGCCGGGTGGGGATGAGCGTATGGCCTTTGATCTGCGTCTTCGACTGTAGCTTGCGAACCTCATCCCGGTGCAGGAGCAGCTTGCGGGTGCGCGTCTCGTCGTGATTGGCGATGTTGCCGTGAGAATAAGGACCGATATGCAGATTCAGGAGGAAAGCCTCGCCATCCTTCACCAGGCCATAAGCATCTTTCAGGTTCGCCTTGCCCTCGCGGATCGACTTCACCTCGGTGCCGCGCAGGGCCACGCCGGCCTCGACCTTTTCGAGCAAAAAGTAGTTGTGGGCCGCCGCGCGGTTGTGCGCCGCGTCCCGTTCGCCGCTGGCCACCGGGTCGCGGGGACGCGCCGGCTTGTTGGCGGCCGGTCCCTCTTTGGGAACAATCACATGGCTGGTTTGACGGGCCATCCCACATCTTCTCCGAGTCTTCATCCTAGCATCGGCAGAGTGCGATGCACGGTGGTGGGGCTTTGCTAGAATGAACCTTCGCAGGCTGAAGCAACTCAGTTCCAGAAACCGCGTTCAGGGAAGCCAAGGCAGCCCGCAAGCGTCCTCCTCGCAATCCGGTGCGGCGCGAACGCCTGGGAGCAGAATGAATCACCGCACCCCACCCTCGGCCGCCCACGGCTCGCCGGTTGTTACGCCTGTTGCTTCCCGGGCAGTGCTCACAGCTTCTCTTCTGGCTATGGTCGGCTTTGCCGCTGTTTCCCTTCCCGCCTTCGGGGAATCGGCCAACTCCGACTTCAAGCAGGGCCAAAGGGCTGAGGCCCGCCAGGACTACGACACCGCCTTCGCCGATTACCAGAAGGCCTTTCAAAAGAACCCCAAAGACCTCCGCTACCAGACCGCGCTGTACCGCGTGCGTTTGTCGGCCTCGGCGGGTCACATCAGCCAGGGCCGCAAGTTATTCCAGTCCGGCGACATGCAGGGCGCACTCACTGAGTTTCTTCACGCCGCCGAGCTTGACCCCTCGAACGAGGAAGCGCAGCAGGAGATTGCTCTGGTCCGCCAGAAGCAGGGCCAGGCCGTAGCGCCGACCGAGATGGCCACTCCGCAACTGGCCGGCGAAGAGGAGGCACTGGACTCAATTGGTCCGCCCGCCCAGCTCAAACCGATTAATAACGAGCCGCTCACCCTGCACATGACCGAAGACGCCAAGGTTATCTACCAGGCCATCGGCAAATCTGCGGGCATCAACGTTCTCTTCGATCCCGACTACAACTCCAAGCGCATCCAGGTCGACCTGAACAACGTGACCCTGATGGATGCGCTCCGGATCGTCGGCACCATGTCGAACACCTTCTGGCGTCCCATCACCGACAACACTATCTTTGTGGCCCAGAACACCCGTGTAAAGCGCTCCGAGCTCGACGAGCAGGCAGTGCAGACCTTCTACCTGGCCAATGCCTGGCAGCAGAATGACCTTAATGACGTGCAGACCGCACTGCGCAACGTGCTGCCTAATGCCAAGGTCTACGGCGTACAGAGCCAGAACGCCATTGTGATGCGCGGAACGCCCGATGAGCTGCTGCTGGCCCAGAAACTCATCGACGATCTCGATAAACCGCGCCCCGAGGTGGTCGTCGACACCGCCGTGCTCGAAGTAAGCAAAAACTGGGAGCGTACCCTGGGCATCTCCTGGCCGTCGAGCGTGGGCGTGGCCCTGCAGGCGCCCAACTCGTCCTCATCCAGCAGCTCTTCGAGCTGCACCTCCGGCACCACCGACTGCTCGTCCAGCAGCAGCACATCGCCCACGCTGTACGATCTGTCGCATCTCAAGGCCTCCGATTTCGCCGTCACCGTGGGTTCGGCTACGCTCAATCTGCTTCTGACAGACGACAATACACAGATTCTTCAGGACCCGCGTATCCGCGCCACCGACGGCCAGAAGGCCGATATGAAGATCGGCTCCAGGATCCCCATCGCCACCGGTTCCTACCAGACCGGCGCAGCTACTGCCCTGGTCAGCTCGCTGGTCAACACCCAGTTCCAGTATGAGGATGTCGGCGTCGAGATCGAGGTGACGCCCAGCGTCCACTATGACCACGATGTTACGCTCAAGGTGAAGATCACCGTCAGCGCCGAGAGCGGACAGGTGACGATCAGCGGCGTCACCGAGCCCATCATCAGCCAGCGCGTCGTCGATCAGGTCATCCGCCTGAAGGAGGGCGAGGCCAGCATCATCGGAGGCATCCAGGACAACTCGGAGCAGCAGAACTGGACCGGCATTCCCGGGCTCAGCTCCATCCCCATCCTCAAGTACATCTTCGGCTCGAAGGACCACACCATCCAGAACGACGAGATCGTCTTTGTCGTAGTGCCGCACGTGGTGCGCTCGCAGCAGCTCAATCAGCAGAACCTGCGCGCCATCGATACCGGCTCCGGCCAGTCCATCGATCTGCGTCATGTCGACAATCCGGTCGGGCCTCCGCAGGCTTTCATTCCGCCCACCGTCGCGCAGCCCACGGCCATGGAAACCGTTCCCAGCCAGAGCGCGGAGACAGCGGCACCCGTGGCATTGGCCCAGATGCGCGCTGCACAGCAACCGAACTTCGCACCCATTCCACCCGGCGCCGCGGTAGCCTCACCACCTCCACCGCAACCCGCGGCCCAACCCGCTTCCCCGCCCGCCGTCCAGCCCAGTCCGCCAGCCGCATCGCCACCCGGCGGAATAGCTGCGTTCTCGTTCAATTCGCCCGCTGCGCCGCTGGCGCAGGGTGCGGACTTCCAGGTTCCGGTCATCCTCACGGGCGGCTCTAACGTGGGCTCGGCTTCCATGCAGTTCCACTACGACCCCACTCGCCTGGATCTGGTCAATGTGTCGGCCGGGGGGTTGCTCAACCGCGACGGCCAGGCGGCCGAAGTGGCCCATCGCGACGATGGCCAGGGCAACCTGACCGTGGCGGTCTCGCGTCCACCCGGCGCTCCGGGAATGAACGGACAGGGAGTGGTGTGCGTCCTTACATTTAAGGCCAAAGCCGCCGGCCCTGCTACGCTCACCACCACGCGAGTCTCGCTGGGCACCCCTACCGGACAATCCCTGCCGGCACAGGGCGGGCAGGCCAGCATCACGGTCAGGTAGAAGCAGCATCATGCAGCAACTCACCCCAGCGCGAAATCCCAGGCCCCGCCGGATCCATCCTGCGGAGCGGGGACTCACGATGATCGAACTGATCATCACCATTACGATTCTGTCGATCCTTGCCGGCGCCGCATTCCCCATCGCCCGCTTCGCCTACAAGCGCCAGGCGGAGCGCGAACTGCGCCGCGACCTGTGGGAGATGCGCGACGCCATTGACGCCTACAAAGACGCCGCCGATAAGGGCGCATTCCAGACCAAGGTCGATAGCCAGAATTATCCGCCCGACCTTGAAACCCTGGTCAACGGCGTGGATGTGCAGGGCAAGAAGCTCAAGTTTCTCCGCCGCATCCCCGTGGACCCCATGACCGGCCACGCCGAGTGGGGCCTGCGCTCTATGCAGGACGATCCGGACTCGGATTCCTTCGGCGGGCAGAATGTCTTTGACGTGTACTCCAAATCGGACGGCACCGCGCTCGACGGCACCAAGTACAACACGTGGTGAGTCGGTTCGGTCATGAATCGGCACGGCAGGATAGAGTTGAACCAGGGTTTCAGAGCCCTCGCACGAAGTGAGCAAAAAGAAGAGTGAAACGCACCCGCCAATCCGCATCCGGCTTCACGCTCATCGAACTGCTGATCGTGATGACCATCATCGCCATACTGGCCACGCTGGCCATTCCTCGCTTTGTAGGCGCCATCAAGTCCGCGCGCGAAGCAGTGCTGCGCGAAGATCTGCACGTCATGCGCGACGCCATCGATTCCTACACCATGGACAAGCAGAAGGCTCCGCAGTCGCTCGACGATCTGGTCCAGAACGGCTACTTGCGCGAGATTCCCGAAGATCCCATGACCCATAGCAAAGACACCTGGGTCACCGACACCAGCGACGCCATGTACTCGATCGACCAGACCGACCCCGGCATCTCCGACATCCATTCCGGCTCCGACGAAACCGGCTCCGATGGGCAGCCCTATTCTTCCTGGTAGCTCTGGCCCATTCCCGCCTGGCCATGGCAAAGTAATTGCATGACTTTTCCACGCCACAGTGGGTTACTGCTTGTTCCAGTGTCGGTCTGCACCGCAGCGGCTGCGCTTTCGCTATGCGCGCAAACCCCGACCGCTGCGCCCGTCGCCGCGACTGCGAACACTATCACCATCCGCATGTACGACGCGCGCAGCGGCCACCAGATCACGCCCTCGAACTTTGTGGTGCGGTTCGATCACAACGAAGACATTCACAACGAGACCCTGCACATCGACGATGACGGCACCGGACGGATCACCGTTCCCGCCGGCGCGATGTTCCTCGCCATCGAGGGCACCTACGACAGCTCCACCGAGATCTACTTCAACTGCGACACCGGCATGGAGAAAGACGACCGCCGGCGCCACTGGTACTCGATTGCCGACATTCTGGCCACCGGCGTAATTGCCCCCAACGAATGCTACAAGGGCAAATACGAGCGGCCGCGCCTGCCCGTCAAGCCCGGCGAGTTCAGCTTCTACGTCCGGCAGCACAACTGGCGCGATATGTCGTCCTACTAGGCGCATGGCCATTCTGAACCACCCCGCTTGCACGCGCCGCGTTACGAAACCAACCACTCATGCCGCTTGAACCCTTATCCCCGGCAGCCTTCGCCTTCATCGCACAGGTCGACGAAGCCTACGCTGCGCTCACGCAGCGGGCTCCGCAACTGGGTGGAAAGCTCTTTTACGCCGGCAACCTGACCGAACCGGCTTGCGCCGCCGTCGTGGCCGCCAACATTGCCGGCGCAGCAACGCTGGCGGCGTCTCCAGATCGTGCTGGCGCCAAGCAGGCCATGCACGCCGGCCAGGTCGACTTCGTCGTCAACTCGCTCGACGAGGCCCTTCGCATTCTGAAAAACCAGGTCCGTAAACGCGAAACCGCAGCCGTCTGCGTAACGGTCGAACCTGAATCCATCGAACAGGAGATGGAGATCCGCGGCGTCCAACCCGATCTTTTCTTCTCGGATCTTGAAGCAAACGCAATGGGCGAAGCCAACACCGCGGTGTGGCTGACCTGGCGGGCGGCGCAATCTCCCGCACTCTGGCTGCCCAGACTCGACGCCATCGCGCTCGGCTGCCTTGATGCCGCCGCGGCGACCGCCCGTCGCTGGATCGAGCGCGCCCCGCGCTACCTCGGCCGGCTCACGCAGAACCTGCGTCTCCTGCGTACCACACAACCATACGTCGACCAGTTCACGGCCCAACTCAACGCGCAAATCGCTGCCGGAGTCATCACAGTTCCCATTGAAATCGAGGTCGGCCCCTGGGGCAGTTCTCCCAACTGATCCCTATTCCCTGCTCTCCGTCTCCTCGATCCGCGCCCACAGTTCTTTAATCCCATATCCCGTCTTGGCCGACACCGCCAGCACCTCATCGAGTGCAAGCCCTTTTTTCAGTGCCGCGAGATTTCTGGTCCGCTCATTGCCGCTCAGGCGATCCACCTTCGTCGCCACCACCACGAACGCGCGCCCGGCTCCGCGCAGCCACTCGAAGAGTTGAGCATCGCTCGGCTGCGGCGGAATATTCGAATCCACCAGGCAAACGCAAAGCCCCAGCGTCTCGCGCTCCTGGAGATAGGGCTCGATAAACTTGGGCCACTCCGCCGAAATCGACTTCGAAATCTTCGCGTATCCGTAGCCAGGCAGGTCGGCAAACATCATCCGCCGTCTCTGCTTGTCGTCGAGCAGGGCGAAGAAATTGATGGCGCGCGTCCGTCCCGGCGTCTGCGAAACTTTGGCTGCCTTCTCGCCCACCAGCGCATTCAGCAGGCTCGATTTGCCCACATTCGACCGGCCCAGAAAGGCGACCTCCGGCGCAGCCGGCGCAGGAAACTGCTCCGCCGCCAAAGCCGACAACAAAAACTGAGTCGTATACCGCATCCGTCTAGGATACCGGGCCGCCCATCCGGTCCACTGCTCACTCTCAATCAGCCAACGATGGCTCCGTGCCCAACCCTTGCGACGCTTTTTGCCGAAAGGATACGAAAGCACGCGCGCCGATCAGCTAAGAGCAGTCGGCTGAAAGCTGTACTTCGCAATCCCCGGCAGCCGCCAGGCCAGCAGTCCGCCCCGTAGCAGCATGAAGCAGCAGAAGGCGCACCACAGCCCATCGTTGCCCATTACCCGCTCCAGACCGATCGCCAGCGCCAGAAAGCCCGCCAGGGCCACCACCATGCTGTCGCGCAGCTCCCGGGCCCGCGTGGCGCCAATAAACACGCCGTCCATCTGGTATCCCCATACCGAGACGAGCGGCAGAGCCATGGCCCACGGCAAGAATCGTATGGCCACCTGGCGCACTGCCGCCTGGTTGGTAAACAGCCCCACCAGCGGCGCACCGGCAAACACCAACAGCAGCGACAAAGTCACCGCCACCGCTCCCGCCGACACAGTAGACGCGCGCAGCACAGCGCGATAGTCTGTCACCCTCTTCGCGCCCACAGCAGCCCCCACCAGCGTTTCCGTTGCATTCGCAAACCCATCCAGCGCATAGGTCGCAATCCAATGAAGATTCAAAAGCACTGCATTGGCCGCCAGTACGGCGTCACCCTCCCGAGAGCCCGCGCGCGTAAACCATCCGTATGCCGCCACCAGACTCAGAGTCCGCAACAGCAGATCGCGATTGAGAGCGAACAAATGCCGAAGGCTCGGACCATCCCCCAGCTCGCGCCAGCGGATAGGCGTCTCAACCCGCGGCCACGCCCACCAGATGAGCCCCAGGCCCACCACCAGTCCGGCGCAGTCGGCCGAGGCCGTCGCCATTGCGATGCCGGCCACGCCCCAGCGCAGCCCGATCACCAGCCACAGGGCCACGGCCACGTTCACCACGTTCACCGCGGCCTGCAGGGCCAGCGCGGCCCGCGCATGCTGACGCCCCAGCAGAAAGCCCAGAATCACGTAGTTGGCCAGCGCGGCCGGCGCCGACCAGATCCGCACATGGCAGTAGACCAGCGCGTTCGCGCGCACATCCGGGCTCGCGCCCAGCAGCGTAATCACCAGCGCAATCAGCGGACCCTTGATCGCCAGCAGCAGGGCGCCAATCGCCAGCGCCGAAGCCATCCCGCGCAGAAAATGGAGCCGAAGGCCCGCCGGGTCGCCCGCACCATGCGCCTGTGCCACAAGCCCCGTCGTGCCCATGCGCAAAAAGCCAAATGTCCAGAAGACGGCGTTAAAGAAGATGCCGCCCATGGCCACGCCGCCCAGCGCTGCCGCGCCCGGCAAATGCCCGGAGAGCACCGTATCTACCGTAGACAGAAGCGGCTGCGTAAGATTCGAAAGAATCAGCGGAACAGCCAGCAGAAAGACCCGCCGGTACCAGTTGGCCATTTAGCTTGATTGTAGCCATTCGGCGCACACCAGATTTGCTCTCTGCTTTTTACCCTCGGCCCCTGAAATTCCACCGGCCTTATGCCGATAGATGACGCTGACGAGCCGCGCCCACGGCCAGCAGAGGAGTTCAAGCCTTGTCTACCAGCGGAATCAGCAGCAGCCTTCTCGCCGAGATCGCCAGCTCGCCCTTGGCGGCCAACCAGTTCGTGACCGACCTGAACCAGCTCGCGCAGGATCTGCAGAGCGGCAATCTCTCGGCCGCCCAGCAGGATTACGTCACCCTCTCGCAGGATGCGCTGAACGGTGCCACTGCATCTACTTCAACCACTTCAGCCAGCGGAATCACCGCGGCGCTGCTCTCCACGATCGCGTCTTCCATCAGCAGTTCCAGTTCATTCGTCAGCGAGCTCAACCAGCTCGGCACCGATCTGACCAACGGCGATCTTTCAGCCGCTCAGGGCGATATGCTTTCGCTCGACTCGACGGCCCTCAGCGCCGCACCGTCGTCCAGCACCACCGCCGCTTCCAGCACCGCCTCCGCCGTATCCACATCCAACCCGGCCGACATCACCGCGCTCATCAAAGCGACCATTCAGGCCATGGAAGCCGGCGACGACGCCGACGTGAGCACCGATATGTCCCAGCTTGCGTCCATCTCCAGCAACTCCGGCGGCGCCAGCGATCTCCAGTCCGCGAGCGCAAGCTACGGCTCCGGTTCCAGCGCCAGTTCCCTGCTTTCCTCGTCGAGCTCATCTTCACAGGGCTCGCTCAGCCAGCTCCTCGCAAGCCTGGACTCAGACAACTCCTCCAGCTCCAGCTCAGCTCTAAGTCTCCTCGCCTAGGGCTTGTCCACGCGGAGGAGGCATTGTGCCGCCAGCCGCCGCCGCTGCCCTGCTCCAATGCCGGCGCTTGTACGAAATGACCGCCAGCCGCACGCTAAGCGCAATCGCTCCGCCCACCGCGGTGCAAAATGTACGGTGCTCGGCAGTCAATGGCCCGGGAATCTCGTTCAGAGCCAGAAGAAAGACGATGTAGCCGGTAACGGCCGTCGTGAACAGCGCATAATTCACATTGAGAAATCCGTAGGCGAACCAAGCAAAAAGGACGGTACACGCGGCGAGCTCGATGGGCGAACCGTGCACATGGACCAGCAAGAAGCTGACGGCGATCGCGCCGCACATGGTTCCCAGCATGCGCGCAATGGCCCGGCTCACGGTGTCAGTCAAGCCGGGCTTGAGCACCAGCATCGCGGTCATCGGGATCCAGTAGCCGCTGGGATAGTGCAGTCTGCGGTAAATCTCCGTGGCAATTCCGATGGTGGCGGCAAGACGAAGCGAGTAAGGCATTGCCGAATTCAGAAATTTCCGCTGGCGCAGAGAGTCCGCAGTTTCAAGAAGCGCCGCGTGCAGTGCGGCCTGTTCCGCGCGCAGATAGCAGGTAAGCTCGAAGACATGCCGGCGCAACTCGCCGAAGAG
>Ga0335075_10010632_pt1 | contig 13959 bp, 12 predicted proteins | sample Lox_Sample_24_FD_206723 | JGI IMG/M metagenome (GOLD analysis project Ga0335075, IMG submission 206723) | Soil microbial communities from Loxahatchee National Wildlife Refuge, Florida, United States - Lox_Sample_2.4 | ecosystem: Environmental > Terrestrial > Soil > Wetlands | place: USA...
GTCGATTTTGTCGCGGCATCCGTGGCGCGGCTGCTGTTTGACGAAACGGCCATCGGCAGCACGGTTCACCTGTGCGCCGGGCCGCAGGGCAGCGCCACCATCGACCAGATCGCTCACCGCGCCATGGAGTATTTTCACGCGCCCGAGCCGCGCTACGTCGATCCGAATTTTTTCTTTGCTCTGGTCAGGCCGATTCTGTTTGCCACGCTCTGGGGACCCAAGCGCCGGGTCCTGGTCTCGGGTCGAGCCTATCGCGATTACTTCACCATGAAGATGCAGTTCGATACAACGAACGCCGAGCGCCTGCTTGCGCCCGCCGGTCTGTGTCCGCCGCCGGTGCTGGATTATCTCGATCGGCTGTTTCACTACTGTGTGGAAAGCGACTGGGGCCGCAGAGCGGTCACGGCGCAATGAGATCGGCTCTCAGTCGTGACGCAGAGCGTCGACCGGCGACAGCCTGGCTCCGCGCCATGCGGGCAGCGCGCCCGCCGCAAGCCCGGCCAGCACCGCAATTCCCATCGCTTCGGTAAGCAGCATCGGCTCAACGGCCGCCGAGACGATGGTGGCTGTTTGCGGCAGCGCGGCCAGCAGGTGCAGAGCGCCATAGCCGACCGCCAGGCCCAGCACTCCGCCGCCCAGGCCAAGCGCAGCCGCCTCAAACAGGATCAGCGCCAGCACCTGCGGGCGCTTCCAGCCCAGCGCCCGCAGAATGCCGATCTCGCGGGTGCGCTCGAAGACCGACATGGCCATGGTGTTCGCAATTCCCAGAATGCCGATGAGCAGGGCAATGGCCGACGTGCCCCACGTCGATGCCCGCGCCATCTGCACCAGTTGATTGTTGCTGGCGCGTTCGGCCGCGGGCACGGCGCGCATTCCCGGCAGCGCCGCCTCAATCTGCGCCTGTGCGCGCCGCTCGAACTCATCCTGCGAAACGCCTTTGGGCGCCGGGCGCAGGCGCACGTGGATGGTGGAGACCTTGCCCTCCAGGCTGCCAAGTTTTTGAATCTGGTCGAGCGGCATGATGATCGCGTCGGCCTCGAGCGCCGAGTCGGCGTGATAGATGCCGCACACGGTGAACGGCGAGCCTTGAATCTCAAGTGTGTCGCCCGGCTTCTTTTTCAGGGCGTCGGCCAGCAGGTTGCCCAGCATCACCTCGGGCCGGCCATCGCGAAAGCGCCGTCCCGAGAGGATGTCGAGCGACTCGAACTCGTAGGAGTTCTCCTTCCACCCGTACACGATCGCATTGACCTCCGGCGTAAGATCCATCATGTTGTAGATGACTGGCGCAGTCTGCGCTACGGTGGGTAAGGCGAGCAGTTTTGCGGCATCGGACTCGCTCATCGACGTGCTGAGAAACGACCCCTGAATCACGGCGATATCGGTGCCGCTGCTCGAGTAGATGCGCATCCACGCCTGCTCAAAACCCCGCGAAAACCCCACCAGGCCCACAAACGCGCCGATCGCCATGCCGATTCCGCACAGCGTAAGCAGCGTCCTGAGCCGCCGGCGCTGGAGATTTTTCCAGACAAATCCCGTGAACGACAATGATGCGGGCATGAAATCTTTCTTGCGAGTCCGGGCCGCAGATGTGGAAAATGCGCGCGGTCGGCTGCAACCGCTGCGCCCGTCCAGAATAGGGGGTCTGGGAGAAATTTGGCAATTTGCTGCACGCGGTCGTCAGCAAAGTCTGTTCATGAATTGAACATTCCAAAAACATGCAGCGAGCATCGGCGCCGGGACGCTACGTCCAGAACCCCTCATGCACCACCGCTGCCTCGTCTTCCAGAAACGGCCCTTCCACAACCACTGGCCGCTGTCCGCGCGCGAAAACCTCCCGGCAGGGCAGGTCGAGCGTGGGATTTTGCTCGTGACTGCCCGTGAAGGCCAGCAGGCCGGTCTCTGGCAGCGCATAGACCACGCGTCCGATGCCCGTCCAGTAGATGGCGCCCGCGCACATGGCGCAGGGCTCTGTGCTGGTGTAGAGTGTGCAGCCGGCGAGCTCAGCCTCAGTGAATTGCTTGCCCGCCGAGGCGCAGGCCAGAAGCTCCGCGTGCTGCGTGGGATCGCCGGCGGGCCGCACCGCATTGTTGCGCGACTCGACCAGGATCTTTCCGTTGGCGTCGACGATCAGCGAGCCAAAGGGATGGCGTCCATCGGCCCGTGCCTTGCGGGCCAGCTCGATGGCGCGGCGCAGCAATGCTTCCTCATCGGGCGTAAGCGTTGTAGTCATTGCGGTCAATTCTCCGGCGATTGTGTAGGCGATTCTGTCGTCGACGATTGCATTGCCGACGAAAAAAAGATGTTCAGCGCGACGGCGGTAAACGCGCCGAGAAAGATGCCGCTGTTCAGGAACAGCTGCGCCGCCGCGGGCGCATGCGCAAAGAGCTGCGGCGTGGCGATGGGCAGCACGCCCGCGCTCAATGACATGGCGACGATGATTCCGTTGCTGGTGCCGCGGTAGCGCACCCGGCCCAGTTCTTCGATGCCGGCCATGGCGGTCATCCCGAACATCACAATGGAAGCGCCGCCCAGCACCGGCCGCGGAATAGCGGCAAACAGCGCAGCCAGCTTGGGCAGCAGCCCCAGCACCGCCAGGATTCCGCCCGCCATGGCGACTGCGTAGCGGCTCTTCATCTTCGAGAGCGCCAGCAGTCCCGTATTCTGCGCGTAGGCGTTGTACGGGAAGCTGTTGAACAGCCCGCCGAGAATGGTGGAGAGCCCGTCCGCGCGAATGGCCGCGGCCAGCGTCGCAGGCCCGATAGCGCGCCCGGCAATCTCGCCAATTGCCAGGCAGTTCCCCGTGGTCTCCGTCATTACCACCAGCATGGCGAAGCAGAGAATGAGCGACGGCAGCAGAGCGAAACGCGGCCAGCCGAACAGCAGCGGATGCGCAAAGGCAAACCACGGCGTTGCCGCTACCTGGTGAAAATCTGTCTGGCCTGTCAAAGCTGCAACCGCGGTTCCCGCAGCGAGCCCGAGCAGCACGCTGAGATTGGCAATAATCCCCTTCGCAAATCTCTGGATAAGCAGAATCGCCGCGATGGTTGCAAGGCCAAGGCTTACCGGCCGCAGCCCGCCGAACCCCGGCGCCGCGCTGTCGCCGCCGCCCAGCCACGTGCCGGCGATGGGCAGCAGCGAAAGGCCGATCACAGTGATGACCGATCCGATCACCACCGGCGGAAAGAACCGCAGCATGCGGCTGTAGACCGGCGCAGCCGCTATGGTGAACAGGCCGCAGCAGAGAACAGATCCATAAATGGTGGGAATGCCGTAGCGGTTGCCGATCAGGATCATCGGCGCGACACTGACGAACGTGCAGCCCTGGATGAGCGGCAGCCGCGCGCCAAACTTCCACCAGCCGATGGTCTGCAGCAGTGTGGCCAGCCCGGATGTGAACAGGTCGGCGCTGATGAGCGCAATGGTCTGTACAGCGGAAAGGCGAAGCGCCGCGCCCAGAATCAGCGGCACGGCAACAGTGCCCGCATACATCACCAGCACGTGCTGCAGGCCGAAAAAGAGCAGGCGAACCGGATTATCAAAGCTGTCGATTGAATCGGCCGGCTCGCGCGGCTGCGCTGCCTCCGGCGCGGCAACGCCGGTGAGCGCAGAGGCTTCACGCTGAGAGATTGGCTGATCTGCCGAAGACATCGCGGTTCGGTCATCTTAGCGCAGCAACGCGTGAAGTCCCATAAAGAAGCCCGCGAAAACTTCTTTGCCAACATGATTGGCCGCCGAAGTGATTGTCGTTGAGGCCGGGGGGCGAGTCTCTTTCGTTTTCGGCCTGCTCAACTGAACAGCGCATCGTCCCACGACTGCACCTCGTCCCACATTGGCGTCGGCTCAAAGTAGCCAGTCCCCGGTTTGAGGTGCTTCTTCAGCTCGTCGTCATTGAGCGCCACACCCAGCCCCGGCGTATCCGGAACCTTGATGTAACCCTGATTGATGATCGGCTTGTCGAATCCGGTCACCAGGTCCTGCCACCACGGCACATCGAGCGAGTGGTTTTCAAGCGCGAGAAAGTTGCGTGTGGCCGCGGCGCAGTGCACGCTTGCCATGCAGCTCACCGGAGTGCCGGCAAAGTGCATCGCCATGGGCACGCCGTATTGAAAGGCCATGTCGCCGATGCGATGCGTCTGCAGAATGCCGCCTGAAGTGGCCAGATCGGGATGAATTTTGTCCACTGCATGCTCGCTGCACAGCTTTTCAAAATCCTCAATGCGATAAATGTCCTCGCCGGTGAGCGTGGGCGTGGGGCTCTCCTGGGTAATCTCTTTGAGCAGATCGGTGTAAAACCAGGGAATCACATCCTCGATCCATTCCAGATTGAACTTCTCGTAAGCCTTGCCGAGCCGTATGACCGATTTCACGCCGATGTGGCCAAGATGGTCCATGGAGAGCGGCATATCATAGCCGATGTTGTCGCGCACCGCGGCCACATATTCGCACAGCCGATCGATGCCTTTGTCGGTAACCTCTGTCGCAATGAAAAGATTGGGCTGCGTGTGCTGCTCCCATTGGCTCAGTCCCGCGGGCTGCATCACCGTGCCGGGCATTCCCTCGAGCACGTTGATGCCCAGGTCCATCTTCATCCACGTCATCCCCATCGCCTTGCGTTCCTTGGCGCGGCGGCCATATTCGGCGGGGTCCATCGACTCCGTGGTGTCGGCGTAGATGCGAATCTCATCGCGCCATTTGCCGCCCAGCATCTGGTAGATGGGAATGTTGTAGACCTTGCCGGCAATATCCCACAGAGCCATCTCCACCGCGCACACCCCGCCGGCCTGGCGTGCATTGCCCCCAAACTGCGCAATCTTCTGGAAGAGGTAATCGATGCGCAGGGGATTCTCGCCGAGCAGCCGGCTCTTGAGCACCATGGCGTACTGCGGTCCGGCGATGTCGCGCACTTCGCCGAGGCCATAGACGCCCTGGTTCGTGTCAATACGGATGATCGGGCATGGGCTCGGCCCTGGTTTTACAATCACCGCGTAGCGCATGTCGGTAATCTTCAGGGTGGACGGGCTCGAGTTGAGATTCACATTCTTGATCGGCGACTCAGCCTCAACGGCTGCTGCGCCCGCGAGCGCGCCGCCGGCTGCCATGGCCAGCGAAGATTGAAGAACGCTGCGGCGGCTGATGCGATTCCCCATGCGCGGTACCTGGTTCTCACTCATTTTTGGTGTCCTCCGTGGCCTGTTCGGCTTTGCGGCACCATCTTACTGCGCTTCGCGCCTTTATGCTGCGGTTGTCTTCTCTGGACTACCGAAAACCGTTTGTGGAAAAATGCAGACCCCGGTCATTTCCTAGCCCCGCATCGCGCCTGTTGCCTCTGGAGAATCGATCATGAACTCAGCTTTTTCGCGTAGAAATTTTCTGAAAGGCGCAGGAGCCGCGTCCATTGCGCCTGCGCTCGCGCCCATTGCTGCACAACAGCAGAAAGACTGGCAGAAAGAATGGTGGATGGGCAATGGTATGCCGCAGGAGAACGCCGGTACGCCCAAGATCGCAACAGCAATTTCGCTCGGCGACGGCGTGACCGGGGAGGCCATCCGCAGCGTCGTGCAGCTTGGCGTCTATCACGTGCTCTCGGGAGGGCCGCAGATTCCGTGGACCGTCGATCAGTTGCGGCCAATCGTCGACAAGCTCAAGGCCGGCGGTGTCGCGCTCGGCAATCTGATGATTGGCGGCTTTACGAATACGCTTTACGGCCGTCCGGGCCGCGATGAGGAGATCGACAAAGTGCGGCAGTCGATTGAAGCGGCGGGCAAGGTAGGGCTGCCGGTCGTCGAATACAACTTCTATGCGCATCGCGCCATGGAGGGTTACTACGAAGAGACCGGTCGCGGCGGCGCGGGCCTGACCGGCGTGGACTATGACCGCGCCAAAGGGCTGCCGCCACTACCGGAAGAAGGCGCGCATACGCTCGACGAGATGTGGGCCAACATTACTTATTTTTTGAAGGCCGTGATTCCGGTCGCCGAGAAGGCCAACGTGCGGCTTGCGCTCCATCCCAACGATCCGCCGTTTCCGCTCAGCCGCGGCTCGCAGCAGATCATGGCCACGGTCGCGGGATGGAAGCATCTCATCTCCATCGTCGACAGCCCGGCCAACGGAATCACCTTCGACTGCGGAGTAACCCGCGAAATGGGCGAAGACCCGGTCGAGGTCTGCCGCTATTTCGGCTCACGCGATCGCATCAACCATGTGCACTATCGCAATCCGCACGTGATGACGCCGTATCTCAAATACGACGAGGGATTTATTGACGAAGGCGACGTAAACATGTTCGCCGTCATGCGCGAGCTGGTGCGGCTCAAGTACACGCGCGAGGTTTATCCCGAGCATCCGCGCGCGCTGGACTACGACCGCGCCCGCGGTCCCATCCATGGCTATCCCGGCGGAGGCGGCTACGCCGGCGACCTCTACGACATCGCTTACGCAAAAGCCATGCTGCAAGCCGCACTGATCGTAGAAAGAAGCTAAAGGATATCCCCAGCCAGGAATTCCGGGTGCCCCATCTTCGGCGATACGTGTTCTGTACGCATCGGCTAGGGTGGGAAAGCACGAACCCCAATCAGCCACTCTCTGTTCACCACGACCCCGGGTGCCCCAGGTCTGGATCTTCAGACCTGGGAAAGCACAAACCCCAACCTACCGCTCCCCTCTTTCCTTAGCCTTCGCAAGCAGCGCATCAAACTCGCTCCGCGGCATCTTCAGCTTCTCCGGATGCGCATCGATCCACTTCGCAAATGCGTCGTACTTGGCCGGCGTCCAGCCGCCTTCGAACTGTGCGCCATTCTTCCCCTGCTGGTTCAGCTCGAAGTTATAGGCATCGGTCAATCCCGTGAACTCCGCCGTGCTCACCGCATCCTCGGCCAGAATCGCGGGAATGAACAGCACGCCTTCGGGCTTGGCCAGCACCAGGTCGCCGGGCAGCACGATCGCTCGGCCAATGCGGATGGGCACGTTGATTCCCGTCAGCTCCATGTCGGCCCACGCCGAGGGGTCGTAGCCGCGATAGAAGCCGTTGAAGCCGGGAATCTCGCGGTTCTCCTCCTGGTCGCGGATGCCGCCATCGAAGACGAAGCCTGTGTGCGTGTGCGCGGCCACGGCGTTGCCCAGGTTCGAGCCGATCAGCGTGCCTTCGATAATTTTGCCGAAGCCGTCGGCTACGTAGACATCGCCGTTCTGCAGCTCCGCGATAGGCCAGCTATTGGTGCCGCTCACGCGTCCTTCCGCTTTGCCTTCAGCGCCAATGGCCCTCGCCATGTCCGGCCGCGTGGGCATGTACTGCGCAGTCAGCGCGCGGCCGGCAAAGGGCTTGTCGATGTGCAGCGCCTGCCATCCGCCTTCAAACTGGTTGCGGTAGCCGTGCTCGCGCAGATAATCCCACAGGTCTTCGATGCTGATGTCCTTTACGCGCTCGATGAGCGAGTCGGGCAGCCGCGGCCGTCCGTCGGGGAAGCGGTCGCCCTTCCACTCCGACGTATAAAAGAGGATCTGATCGCGCGTCATCTTCACCTGGCTGAACGCGGGCGCGGCCCAGAGCATGGCGCACACGGCCAGCAGGATTCCGATGGATTTTTGCATCTTCATCGCAGGCTCCCGATCGAAAAATTTCAGGCCGCGCGGGAAGGCATTGCGCGGCCGGTGGGAAGAATAGCGGGTGCGGGGCAGGGCTGCAAGCGTTGCGTTGTTTGCCGTCCCGGTGGTTCGAGCCTGGAGGATCGTGGTTGACCGGGGAGCTTATTGCGATGCCTGCGCGGGCGGCTGTGCCGGTGCCGCTGGCTGCGCGGATTGAGACGCCGGTACCGGAGGATGATCAACGCTGTACGGCCCGGGCAGCACCGGAGCCGATGGCTTGTCGGCTTCTTCGGGTATGCCCGTGACGGCGGTGCGCTTGGAGTAGATGCGGAACTGCACCACCAGATCGAGCAGCACGGGAACGGGCTTTCCGTCCTTGATGGCCGGCGCGAACTTCGCATTCTTGATTGCGGCGACGGCGTTCTCATCGAGCCCGAAGCCAATGGGCCGCGCAACGGCGATCTCTTCGGGCCTGCCGTCCGCGCCGATGACCGCGTGATAGAGAGCCATGCCGGCCACGCCGCTGGCCTGCGCGTATTCGTTCGAACTGGGCTCAAAAGTAGTCAGCAGGCGAGCCTTGGTGTCGACCGTATTCTGGCGCAGCACAGAGGCGTCTTTGGGCCGGTAGTCGGTTTTGTCGGCAGCGGCCTGATAGTAGAGCTGCCAGAACGCAGGCATCGACGCCATCATCCGCTCGTCGAGTCCGGGCGCGAAGATCTTGTCGAGCGCATCGCGGAGCACCTGCGTGGCGTGCGCCGGCGACGTGGTTGTGGTCACGCTCCCCGGATCGGCGGGCCGCTCCTCGGCAGGTGCGGCGGCGATCTCGGCTTTTGCCTCGTCCGCGTCACTCGGTCCGGCGGTATCTGCTGACGCGGCCTCGGCTGATGGTGTTGAGGCTGGCGCGCTCGGCGCCGGTGCGCTCGTGGCCGCGGCGGGTTTGGCGCCCTTGCCCTTCTCTTTTTCCTTTTTGGGCTTTACCACCACTTCACGGTCGATGGTAATGCGCAGCAGCTTCTTTTTGGGCGTAATGCGCACTTTGTCATACGCGGTCGCGGAATCCTCATAGGCCAGTTGCTCGTTGAAGTGCAGGCCGTAGCGCGCGCCTTCCAGTTCTACTTTGTGCTTGGTCAGCCGCACCTTGTCGATCTGGACGGCGCTGAGCGTGTAGGACCCCTGCGGAGAGTGGCCGATGAGGCCGCCATGCTCGTTGAAGCTGAGGGTGTCGTCGAGATAGCAACCACGCAGGTAGAGGGACTTCCCCACCAGAAGCTGTTTGATCTGCTCCTCCGTGATGCCGCCCTGCTCGGGGCTCGACGATGAAGCGGTGGCCGGCGTAGATTGCTGCGGCCCGGCTGGGGCTTGCGTGGGCTGGGCTGGCTCCGGAGCCGGAGTTTGCGCCGGCTGCGCGGGTGCGGCGGGCTCGGGATTGGCTGGCTGCTGGGACGACTGGGCGTCTGGGGCCGCAGGCTGGGATGGCTTGGTGTCTGCGGCCGCAGGCGCGGCCTGCTGTGCCGCAGTTGGAGCCGGGTCCTGCGCGGCCGGCTGTTGGCCCGTGGCTGCCATACCCATGGCCAGCCCAGCCAGAACCGCCGCAGCGCAACGGGGAACCACGCGGGCAACCGAAAACTCAGAATTGCGAATCGTGGGTGAAGACATAACGGGGGAGCCCTTGTGCGCCACTCTAACAGGATTCGGTTTCAAGCGGGGAAAAGAATCCTGCTGTGGGACTAACACTTTCCGGTAGCTCGACGAGCTTCATGGCTGCCGAAGCCGGTGCAGAACCCGCCGGAAAAACCCCAGGACACGCCGCGCATCGAGTGCGCTGAGATTCAGGCGACGCAGGAACAGGCGAAGCTGGTGCTGATTGGCGCGGCGCATGGAAGCAGGCGAGTAGCGTGCGGCCTGCATCACCTGGTCGATAACTCCGGCGAGCAGATCGAGATTGCCGGAAGCGGCTCCGGCGCTGGTTTTGGCATTGTCGGCCGCGTCGTTCCCGAGGCCGTGGGCGGCTTGTGGCAAGACGAGCCGGACAGCCAGCTCGTAGAGACAGACGGCCGCGGCCTGGCCAAGATTCATGGAAGGCTGCTCGGCGCTGGTGGGGATCTCGACGAACAGGTGGCAGTAGGAGAGATCTTCGCGGGTGAGGCCGTGCTTCTCCGGCCCGAAGACGAGCGCGATGCGGCCTCCGCCGGCGAACTCGCTCCGGAGCCGCGGCGGCAGGTCGGGCAATTTGATCACGGGCTGCTCGGGCTTGCGATGGGTAAGCGTGCCGGTGCCTACAACCAGCGTGCAATTGGCCACAGCTTCCGCCACGGTCGCAGTCCTCTTCGCGCTTTGCAGCAGAGCTTCAGCGCCGACGGCAGACTGGGCTTCGCGCCAGTGCGGCTCGTAGGGCGCGGCGACCGTGAGCTGCGAGAATCCGAAGTTGGCCATGGCCCGCGCCACCGCGCCGATATTGAGCGGGTTGCGCGGCGAGACGAGCACGACTTCAATGCGGCCGGGTTGGAGCGCAGCAGGCAAGGATTTATTGTAGAGGGTGTCTTGGCTGCTCAAATTGTTACACTTGGATAGACACGCATGGTTCCCGGCAACTACTCACTCGAAGACATAACCGACTCATTGTGCGACACGGCTCGCTGGTGCTGCGCGCGCGGATGGGCTCCGGCTACAAGCGGCAACTTCAGCGTGCGCGCCGCGGGGCGGGTCTTCATTACGCCTTCGGGGCTGGACAAGGGCACGGTCACCGCGTCGCATCTGCTGGAAGTGGATCACGATGGCCGCCCGATTGCCGGCACCGGCAAGCCCTCGGCGGAGACCGGGTTGCACCTGGTCATTTACCGCATGCGGCCGCAGGCCGGCGCCATTCTTCACGTGCACACGGTCTGGAACACGCTTCTATCGGGGCGTTTTGCTGCGCAGGGCCATCTGCCGATTGAGGGCTACGAGATTTTGAAGGGGCTCTCGGGCGTGATGACCCATACGCACCTCGAACGCGTGCCGATTCTTGAGAACTCGCAGGACTACGCCGAGCTGAGCCAGAACATGGCCGAGGCGCTGGACCGCAATCCGCGGGCGCACGGAGTTCTGCTCAGCCGGCATGGGCTATATACTTGGGGGCAATCGGTGGCTGAGGCGCGCCGCCACCTTGAGGCGCTGGAGTTTCTGTTCGAGGTGGAAGGCCGCCGGGTGCTGAGCCAGGAGCCGGTGATGCCGGACGTTTTGGCCTGAGGCTGAAGAGCCGTACCCATTTGAGGCCGACCGCGAAGGAGCAACCATGGCTGTGCTTCGCTTTCCTGACGAAAACCGGACCATCGAGAATGAGGCCGAGATTCGCGCCGAACTGGCTGCGCTCGGCATCGACTACGAGCGCTGGAGCCTGGACCGCGTGCCAAGCGATTGCTCCGCTGAACAGGTTCTGGACGCGTATCATGACGAAATCGACGCGATGAAGCGCCGCGGCGGCTACGTGATGGCCGACGTGGTTGACGTGACGCCCCAGACGCCGGGGCTCGACGCGATGCTGGCGCGGTTCGACAAGGAACACACCCACGCGGAAGATGAGGTGCGGTTCATTCTGGCCGGGCGCGGGATTTTTTTCCTGGCTTTGGAGAAGGGCGTGGCTGCGGTTGAAGTGAATCCGGGCGACATGCTGCGCGTGCCGAAGGGAACCCGGCACTGGTTCACGCTCTGCGCCGACAGACGCATCCGCACGGTGCGCTGGTTCCAGCAGACCGAAGGATGGACGCCGTATTACACCGGCTCGGGCGTGGATCAGGGCTACCAGCCGCTGTGCTTCGGGCCGGCCTATCTGGGGCCTCGCGTTGAAACGACGATCCACTCGTAATGAAATCAGCGCCCAGGTTGTATCTGCTCGACATTGAGGGAACGGTTGCGCCGATCTCGCTGGTCACCGAGCAGCTTTTTCCTTACGCGCGCAGGCACTTCGCGAGTTTTCTGGTGAGGAGCCGTGGAGACGCCCAGGTGCAGGCCGACCTGGTCATGCTGGCCGAAGAGAATCGCGCGGAAACTGAGAATGGCATCCCGCGGCTGCCGGAGGTGAGCGATGCAGCGCAGGTGGAGACGCCGCGGTTTCGGCTGGATGCGATGGTTTACTTCACCTGGCTCATGGACCGCGACCGCAAATCGACCGCGCTCAAAAGCCTGCAAGGCAAGATCTGGAAGGCGGGCTTCGAGTCGGGCGAACTGAAGGGGGCGCTGTTCGCCGATGTGCCGGACGCGCTCGCGCGCTGGGCCGCGCGGGGCAAGGTCGCGATTTACTCTTCCGGATCAGTTGAGGCGCAGCAGCTTCTATTCCGCTACTCGATCTATGGGGACCTGACGCCGATGATCTCGGGCCATTTCGACACCCACACCGGCCCGAAGGCGGCGAGCGCGAGTTATGCGGCGATCGCCGCAGCAATGAGCGTCGTGCCGGCGGATGCGATCTTCTTTTCCGATGTCGTGCGCGAGCTGGACGCCGCGCGGGAGGCCGGGTTTCAAACGCGGCTGGTGGTGCGCGAAGGGAATGCCCCGGTCGAGGATGCGCATGGGCATTCCATAGTTGAATCATTGCAGGCAATTTAGTCTCTAATAGAAAGTGTGATCTTCACCAATCCAGCGGCGGTGGCGTTTACTGAGTTGAGCCAGACGCCTATTGTGCGCTTCTCGCTGCTCGCCTTCAGCTCGGTCTTCTTTCTGGTCGATCCTTTTGCGGCGATTGGCTCGTTTCTGGCGATTACGGCCGGGGCCGATGCAGCGCGGCGCAAACGCATGGCCCGCAAAGGCGCGCTCACCTGCTTTATTGTGCTCACCACTTTTGCCATTGCGGGCCAGTTCATCTTTCGCATGTTTGGAATTACGCTGCCGGCCTTTGAAGTGGCCGGCGGGCTGATCCTTTTGCTGATCGGACTCGATATGCTCGAAGCCCGCCGCTCGCCCACCCAGGAGACCACGGGTGATGCCGAGGAGGCCGCAGCCAAGGAAGATGCCGGCATTGTGCCGCTGGGCATTCCCATGCTGGCCGGCCCAGGGGCAATTTCGTCCGTGATGGTGCTGGTGGGCCAGGTGCCGTCGCTCTTTGGATGGGAGATGGGCGCGATTCTGGGCTCGATTGCCATTACCGCCTTTACCAGCTACTGGGTGCTGGCCGGGGCCGACCGGGTGCGCGGATTCATGGGCGAAACCGGCATCCGCATCCTGGTGCGCATCATGGGGCTGCTGCTGGTGGCCCTGGCCATGCAGTTCTTTGTGAATGGGCTGACCGACCTGGGGATACTGCAAAGACACGGGTGACGTTGCGGGTAGCGGAGTCAGCGCGCAGCAGGTTGAACCTGGACCTTTCCGCGCCTCGCGGCCGAAAAAAGGCCACGCGGAAAAAGGCCTCCAGGATGTGGCACGGGGCAGTTGTGGCGAAGGCGTCGTGCTGTAGAACTACGCCGCTTGTCTCGCGGCGTTTCCCACAGAAATGCCCGCTTTCCACAGATGTTTGGCTTGTGTTTATTGCGGGTCGTTGGTATTCTCGAAAAGTTGCAACCGGGGGCACAGAAAACAGTGCTCAGAGGTTGCAAAAGAGACTAGCTTATGCTACTCTCAAAAAGTTGTCAGTAAGGCAGTGGAGCATCCCGGTGGCCCGGAGCAAGATTCGAGGGCCTGCCCCGATGAGGGAAGTGGGAAGCTGGTTCGTTGGGACGGGTGAGGTTAGCAAGTTAGCCCCCGAGCCCCTGTAGGGAATCCCTAGAGAGAACATCCCCATTGCAAGACCCAGGAGTTCATCTCCTGTGCGCCCTAGCGGCGCGGGCATTTTGCCGGTTGCTGTTTGATATTTTGCGCCGCGGAACTATCGAGAGCGATTGCTCTCCAGTTACGGGTTTCATCCTTCGAATGGAAGGGTTTGGATGGGCTTTGGACGTCGAAAAGCCGGTTCAAATTCTGGTCGAAATCTGATGAAGATTTGATGTTGACAGAAGGCTGAAGCTTTAGTAAGTTTGAAAAGTTCGCGCAAAAACGCCGGCGACTCACATTGAGTTTTTCGGCGGGCGCACCAAGTTCGAGGACACTCCAGCGTCACAGTTGGGGCCTCGATCCCAAAGGGGCACCGCTCAGGCGGACCGCTCTTAAGGATCTTTGACAAATTGGTTGAACGTGCCAGTCGTGAGATGAGATCAAGTTTGGCTTGATCAATCTCACAAGGTAAGAGTGTTCCACGTTTTATATCCGTCTTCGGATGGATAGCGTGGGCACAGGTCGAACTTATCCTGACCTCCGTCAGGTGAGTCGACATCAGGTTTCAAACGAGAGTTTGATCCTGGCTCAGAATCAACGCTGGCGGCGTGCCTAACACATGCAAGTCGAACGAGAAAGGGTAGCAATACCTGAGTA